>Ga0256841_1000190_pt1 | contig 68414 bp, 56 predicted proteins | sample 356308metaG_FD_185971 | JGI IMG/M metagenome (GOLD analysis project Ga0256841, IMG submission 185971) | Hydrothermal vent microbial communities from Mid Atlantic Ridge, Atlantic Ocean - 356-308 | ecosystem: Environmental > Aquatic > Marine > Hydrothermal vents | place: Atlantic Ocean: Mid... | reverse complement strand
CAAAAAGCCGATGTGGACGATGGGCCTCATCGCGGCCAGCCTGGTGGCCGTCAGTTCTTGTGGCTGGTTGGGAGGCGAGCATTCATCGGTCATCTCCGTTTCTGGAAACATCGAGTTCACCGAGGTGGACATCGCCTTCAAAATTCCCGGCCGGCTCGTCGAGCTGACCGTCGATGAGGGGGATGAAGTGAAGAAGGGGATGGTGGTGGCGCGCCTGGATCAGGAGCAACTGCTCAGACAGCGCGACCGGGCTCGGGCCGTGTTGCGCGCGGCCCAGTCCCGATTAGCGCAACTGCGCACGGCCATTCAATTCCAGAAGGAATCCGTCGCGGGCCAGATCGCCTTGCGGCGGGCGGAACTCCATCAGGCCATGGCTCACCTTCGAGAGCTGGAAGCGGGCTCCCGTCATCAGGAGATCGAGCAGGCCCGTGCCGCCGTGGACCGGGCGCGATCCGCATTTGAGCGCGCCAAGAGGGACTGGGATCGCGCTCAAGTCCTTTACGAGAACGATGACATTTCCACCGCTCAGTTCGAGCAGATGAAGATGCAATTCGAGAGAGCGCGCGCTCAACTCGATGAGGCTGAACAGAGGCTCGCTCTCGTCAAAGAGGGACCGCGCCAGGAGCAGATTGACGCCGCACGGGCCCAGGTGGCCCGGGCTCGGGCGAGCCTCCGACTGGCTGAGGCCCAACGATTGGAGATCCGGCGGAAAGAGCAGGAGTTGGAGACCGTGAAAGCCGAGATTCGACGCGCCCGCGCCGAATTGGCCGTGATTGAGTCACAACTGGCCGATACCGTGGCCGTCTCCCCCGTCGATGGCGTCGTGCTGGTGAAGGCGGCCGAGGTCGGCGAAGTCCTCGCCGCCGGCACGCCCGTGATCACCGTCGGAGATTGGGATCATCCCTGGCTCCGTGGGTATATTAACGAGACGGATCTCGGGCGAGTGAAGCTGGGGGCCCGGGTCAGGGTGACCACCGATTCCTATCCGCACAAGGTCTACTGGGGCCGTCTCTCGTTCATCTCCTCGGAAGCTGAATTCACGCCCAAACATATTCAAACCGAGGAGGAGCGGGTCAAACTCGTCTATCGCATCAAAGTCGATATGGACAATCCCCAACACGAACTCAAATTGAACATGCCCGTGGAGGCAGAGATTTTGTTAGGCGATGAGGAAGCGAAGCCGTGACCCCCTGATGGGCCGGAGGCCGTCCATCACAACGAGGCGCGCCGATCGCGGCGAAGACGCCGAGGTCGCGTGTGAGCGACGGAGAGGGTTTGGCCAATGATGGAGAGGGGAAGCGAAGCCGTGGTGATTCGAACGCGAGATCTGACCCGGCGATTTGGGGCACTCGCCGCCGTCGATCATCTCAACCTGGAGGTCACCCGGGGAGAAATTTTCGGTCTCGTGGGTCCCGATGGAGCGGGCAAGACGACGACGTTGCGCTTGCTCTGCGGGTTGCTCCCTCCCACCGAAGGTCGGGCATGGGTTGCCGGTTATGACGTGACTCAGGAAGCCGAGAAGGTCAGAGATCGCATCGGCTATATGGCCGAGCGGTTCGGACTCTATGGCGACCTCACGATTGAAGAGAACATGACCTTCTATGCTGATCTCTTTGGTCTTCCTGTTGCCGAGCGTGGACCCCTGATGTCCCAATTGCTGCAGATGACGCGCATGGAACCCTTTGGCCATCGACTGGCCAGGCATCTCTCCGGAGGCATGAAACAGAAGCTGGCGCTCATGTGTGCGCTGCTTCATCATCCGGAGATCCTCTTTCTGGATGAACCGACCACGGGCGTAGATCCGGTTTCGCGCCGCGATTTCTGGGCGATCCTCTATCGACTGGTGCGTCAGGGGCTGACCGTCCTCATCACCACTGCCTACCTGGATGAGGCGGAGCGGTGTCATCGGGTCGGCTTCCTGTACCGGGGACGACTCATTCACTGCGATACGCCGGAAAGACTGAAGACGGGACTGGAGGAGAGATGTTACGAAGTACTCACACCCCATCGGCGGGCAGCCAGAGAAGCGCTCATCCGCATGGAGGGGGTGATCAGCGCCGAGCTGTCGGGAGTGGCGCTCCACGTTTTCCTCTCGCCCACCGGACCATCCATTGAGGAGGTGACGCGCGCATTGAACGAGAGGGAGCTGGGACCCGTTCGGGCCCGACCGATCGTCCCCAGTATGGAGGACGCGTTCATCGTCCTGGTCCGGAAAGCTCATCAGGGGATGGAACAGAGGCATCTTTGATGGGCCCATGACCATATTCGAGCGGCGAGGAATGAACTCCTGGCAGGGAACATGATGGAACGACATGAATCCACCTGGGTGGTCGAGGTCGAACAATTAGTCAAGACATTCGGTGATTTCGTCGCCGTCGATCATATTTCATTTCGCGTGCGCCGGGGCGAGATCTTCGGGTTCCTCGGACCCAATGGTGCGGGGAAATCGACGACGATCCGCATGCTCTGCGGGTTACTGGAACCGACGAGCGGGCGCGCTCGGGTGGATGGATTCGACGTGACCACGGCGCCCGAGCTGGTGAAACAACGCATCGGATACATGTCTCAGCGGTTTTCTCTCTACGAGGATCTGACGGTCGAGGAGAACGTCGAGTTCTTCAGCGGGGTGTACGGTCTCAGCGGGCCCGCCCGCGCTCGGCGCACCGAGTATGTCCTTCGGTTGTCGGGCCTGGAGGACCGGCGGCGGATGATGACCCGGCTGTTACCCGGAGGACTGAAGCAGCGATTGGCCCTGGGATGCGCCATCGTTCACGAGCCCCCCATTCTGTTTCTCGACGAGCCCACATCGGGCGTCGACCCCACGGCCCGGCGTCACTTCTGGGATCTCATCTATGAGCTTTCGGAACGAGGGCACACCATCTTCGTCACCACTCATTATATGGACGAAGCCGAATATTGCCATCGCCTGGCACTCATGTATCGCGGTCGTCTCATCGCTTTGGGATCGCCGGCTGAACTGAAACAGTGGTCCGCGGCCGAAAGGATGATCTTTCTGGAGACGACCGATCTCGACGCGACGCTGGATCTTGTGCGGCGAGCCGGTGTGGGGAAAGTGGCCGTCTTCGGGAGCGGACTTCACCTGAGCGTCACTCGCCCCCGGTCCGTGATGGACCGGTTGCCGCCGCTCCTGGAACGAGCGGGCATTGCCGTGAAGCGGATGGAATTGATCGAGCCTTCCATTGAAGACATCTTCGTAGCCATGATCGAAGAGCAGGAGCGACAGGCCTCATGAATCTTCGACGCACGCGAGCGGTGGCACGAAAGGAATTCCGCCACATCCTTCGTGACCCTCGGAGCCTCATCATGGCATTGGCCGTCCCGTTGCTCATGTTGATCCTCTTCGGATATGCGCTGACGCTGGATGTGGATCGCATACCCACCCTCATCTACGATCTGGATCGCACGCCTCAGAGTCGAGCCCTCATCGATCGATTTCGAGGCTCGCGATACTTTCAGATCATCGGATCGGTCGACGATTATGGCATCATCGAGCGGCACATCGACCGCGACGAGTGCCTGCTGGCCGTGGTCATTCCCCAAGATTACGCCGAACGACTGGCCAGCGGACAAGAGGCTGAAGTTCAAGTTCTTCTCGACGGCAGTGATTCCAATACCGCCTCTATCGCGCTCGGTTATGTCGAGGCGCTCGTGGAGACCTATGCCCTGGAGTTGCACCTGAACGCCTTGGCCCGGCAGGGAGGGCGACGGCCTGTGGTCCCCATTCGAGCCCGCCTCCGCGTATGGTTCAACAGCCAGCTCAAATCCCGGAATTACATCGTCCCCGGGTTGATCGCCGTCATTTTGATGATCATCGCCGCTCTGCTCACCTCATTGACCATCGCCCGGGAGTGGGAGTGGGGGACCATGGAACAGCTTTTGTCGACGCCGTTGAGGCCCACAGAACTCGTTCTGGGCAAGATGGTCGCCTTCTTCACCGTGGGATTCGTGGATATGCTCATCGCCGTGGGGACGGCCGTGTTCGTGTTTCACGTCCCCCTCCGAGGCCATCCGCTGTTTCTCATCCTGACCAGTTGCCTCTTCCTCGTCGGGGCTCTCTGCTGGGGCATTTTTCTCTCCGCGCTGGCTCGCTCTCAATTGCTCGCCTATCAATTGGGGATGTTGACCTCATTCCTCCCGGCGTTCCTGCTGTCGGGCTTCATTTATGCCATCGAGAATATGCCCGTGGTCATTCAGTTGATCACCTATCTGGTTCCCGCTCGATATTTCATCGTCATTGTAAAGGGGGTGTTCCTCAAGGGGGTGGGCATGGAGATCGTGGGTTGGGAAGTCGCCTGGCTGGTGGGGTTCGCCGGCCTCGTCTTCTGGTTGGCGTCGCGGAGACTGAAACGCACGTTGGAGTGAAGGAACATGTGGGGACGCATTCGCGAGATCGTCAAAAAGGAGTTCCGGCAGGCGCTTCGAGAACCTCGCATGCGAACGATTTTGTTCCTCCCCCCGCTCATTCAATTGCTCATCTTCGGCTATGCGGTCAACCTCGATGTGGAGCATGCCCGCATCGCCTGGATGGACGGTGATCGAACGCCGGTGAGTCGGGAGTTACTGGCCGCCTTCCAGGGGTCGCGCCACTTTCGCGTCACCGCCGTGCTCACCCGACCGGAACAAATCCGGGCCCTTCTGGATCGCGGAGACGTCCATGCGGTCATCCGCGTTCTCCCTGGATTTGCTCGAGACGTGAAGCGCGGCCGAACGGCCACGGTGCAGATTCTCATCGACGGGACGAATTCCAATACGGCGGTCATTGTGTCCAACTATGCCCGCCAGGTGGTCGGTCAGTTCGCTCGTCAGCTCCTGGCCGGAGCGCGCGCCCCTCGGGTCGCCAGAGCCGTGGCCGCTCGGGGACTGACCGGCTCTTCCATACCGCGCCTCGTTCTGGAGAGCCGGGTGTGGTTCAATCCGGACCTGCTGAGTCGCGATTATTTCGTTCCCGGCGTGGTGGTCAATATCATCGCTCTGGTCACGCTCATCCTCACCGCCATGGCCATCGTTCGCGAGAGAGAGATCGGCACCATGGAGCAATTGATGGTCACGCCCATCCGTCCCGTCGAGCTCATGGTGGGGAAGACGCTTCCATTCGCTTTGATCGGATTGGTCGACGTCGTGTTGATCACTGCTGCCGCTTTGATCATCTTCCACATTCCCTTTCGGGGGAGCGCCTGGCTGTTACTCCTGTGTTCGATCTTGTTCCTGCTCACCACATTGGGAGCCGGACTGTTCATCTCCACCATTTCGCAAACCCAGCAGCAGGCGTTGATGTCATCGTTTTTCTTCTTCATGCCCGCCTTCGCATTGAGCGGCTTTGCTTTCCCTATTCGAAGCATGCCCGTGGTGGTGCAATACCTCACCTATTTGAATCCGGTGCGCTACTTCATGGAAATCGCTCGGGGGATTTTCCTGAAGGGAACGGGCTTCTCGGTGCTCTGGCCACAGATGGGAGCCCTTTTCATCTTCGGAGTGGTCATCTTCGCGGTCAGCGCGTTTCGCTTTCACAAACGATTGGATTGACCGACATCGGGGATGGCCCATACCCGATCCGGCGAGATGGAGGATTCTTTCCTGGTGGGTACTCGCCGATTCCGGGAGCGAGGGCGCGAGCGCCGGTCGCGTGAGGTGCGATTCGCGGTGTTCATTCCTCGTCACGCCGCCCATGAGGTCCGGGATCTGGTTCGGTCCTAGTCAGGGGAGAGAAATTTGGTTAGAATTTCGTCTTTTGACAGATGCTCATTGAGGAGGAATGAGAGACCGAATATGCGGTGGTCCAATTACTTCATACCGACACTTCGAGAGACACCGGCCGATGCCGAAGTCGTCAGTCACCAACTCTTGCTCCGCGCCGGTTGCATTCGTCAACTCGCCGCTGGCGTGTACAGTTATTTGCCACTGGCCTGGCGCGTCCTGACCAAGATCATGAACATCATCCGTGAGGAGATGGATCGCATTGGCGGCCAGGAATTTCATCTTCCCGCCCTCCATCCGGCCGAGATCTGGCGAGAGAGCGGACGCTGGGAGGTCATGGGCGAGAATATGTTTCGTCTCAAGGATCGGCGCGGCGCCGATCTCTGTCTGGGGATGACGCACGAGGAGGTGTTCACCGCCATCGCCAGAAACGAGTTACGCTCCTACAAACAACTTCCGCAAGTCTGGTATCAGATTCAGACGAAGTTTCGCGACGAACCGCGCCCCCGTTCGGGCGTGTTGCGAGTGCGCGAGTTCATCATGAAGGATGCCTACACGTTCGACCTCGATTGGGAGGGATTGGACAAATCCTACAACGATCAGCGCGAGGCATATTGTCGCATCTTTGACCGCTGTGGGTTGCAATACATCATCGTGCAAGCTTCTTCGGGCGCTATGGGAGGATCGGAGTCGGCGGAATTCATGGTCCTCACCGATGCCGGTGAGGATCACATCGCCCTCTGTCACCACTGTGGCTATGCGGCCAATACCGAGAAGGCCACGTCGCGGTTGCCCGAGGTCGAGGACGGCGACGGGTTGCCGCGACCGGAACCCTTCCCCACTCCCGGCGTGCGAACGATCAAAGATCTGGAAGACTTCCCCGACGGTGCGCCCGCCGAGCGTCAGATCAAGACGCTGGCTTATGTCATCAATGGGGAGCTCACGCTCGTCTTGTTGCGCGGGGACCATGAGTTGAACGAGACCAAGCTGGCCGATGCCACTGGCGCGACCGAGCTCCGGCCCGGTCACCCCGAGGAGATCAAGCAGGCACTGGGAGCCTATCCGGGAAGCCTGGGAGCGGTTGGGGTGACCAAGTTCCGCATCATCGCCGATCGAGCCTTGAAGGGGCGACGGAATATGGTCACCGGGGCGAACCGCGACGAATATCATTTGCGGGGCGTGGACGTGGAACGGGATATTTCCGTCTCCCTGTGGACCGATCTGCGCACCGTGAAGACGGGCGAGGGTTGTCCTCAATGCGAGGGCGGGACGCTGGAGGTGCGAAAGGCGTTAGAGGTGGGGCACATCTTCAAGCTGGGCACCAAATACAGCGAGTCCATGGGAGCCACTGTCCTCAACGAAGAGGGAAAGGAAGTGCCCATCGTGATGGGGAGTTATGGCATCGGGGTGGAACGGATCATGGCATCGGCCATCGAGCTCTATCACGATGAGGATGGCATCATCTGGCCAATGCCCATCGCTCCGTTCCAGGTGATCCTGACGCCGGTGAATATCGGCGAGAGGGACCAAGCCGAGGCTGCCGAACGGCTCTATCGGCAATTGACCGAGGGTCAGATCGAGGTGCTCTTCGATGACCGTGACGAGCGCGCCGGTGTCAAGTTCAAGGACGCCGACTTGATCGGCATCCCGGTGAGGATCACCGTGGGGCCCAAACGGTTGAAGGAGGGACAGGTCGAGCTCACCGTGCGGCGAACCCGCGAGACCAGAGTCGTCGCTCTCGACGCGGTTCTGGACGCCGTCCACGAGCTCATCGCCGCCGAAATGGCTTTCTTCCAGCAGGTCGGGAGTCGAACATGAGTGGGGAACAGTTGGCCAGGCTGCTCGATCAACGCATCCTCGTGCTGGATGGCGCTATGGGAACGATGATTCAGCGCCATCGCCTGACAGAAGAGGACTTTCGCGGGGATCGCTTCCGGCATCATGGGAGCGCGCTCAAAGGCAACAACGATCTTCTCTGCTTGACTCAACCGGAACTCATCAAAGCTATACATCGGGCTTACCTGGAAGCGGGCGCGGATATCATTGAAACGAACACATTCAATGCCAACGCCATTTCCCAGTCCGACTATCACCTGGAGAGTGTCGTCTACGAACTCAATCGGGTGGCGGCCGGATTGGCCAAGGAGGTCGCGCGAGACTTCACGGCCAAGACGCCGGAAAAGCCCCGATTCGTCGCCGGCTCCATCGGCCCCACGAATCGAACGGCCTCCCTCTCGCCCGATGTGAATAACCCCGGCTATCGAGAGGTGACCTTCGACGACCTGGTGGCGGCCTACGAAGAACAAATCCGCGGATTAGTCGATGGGGGCGTCGATATTCTGCTCGTCGAGACCGTCTTCGATACGCTCAATTGTAAGGCCGCTCTGTTCGCCATTCAGCAACATTGCGCCCGGGTGGGCCGATCCATCCCGGTGATGATCTCGGGAACGATCGTCGATGCCAGCGGACGCACGCTCTCCGGGCAAACGGTGGAAGCGTTCTGGATCTCGATCTCGCATGCTCGGTCGCTGTTGAGCGTGGGGCTCAATTGCGCCTTGGGCTCCAAGCAGATGCGTCCGTTCATCGAAGAGCTCGCCGGAATCGCCACATGTTATGTCAGCGCCTATCCCAACGCCGGCTTGCCCAACGCGTTTGGGCAATACGAGGAATCGCCCGAGTTCATGGCCGAGCAACTGGAAGACTATGCGCGCAGCGGATTCGTCAATATCATCGGTGGGTGTTGTGGCACGACGCCCGAACACATCAGATTGCTGACCGACGTGGCCGCGCGACATGCTCCGCGAAAGATTCCATCGGTGGAGCCCTATCTTCGCCTGAGCGGATTGGAGCCGCTGGTCATTCGCCCCGAGACGAACTTCGTCAATATTGGCGAGCGCACCAACGTCACCGGCTCGCGTCGATTCGCTCGATTGATTCTCTCGGGCGATTTCGAGGGAGCTTTGGCCGTCGCCCGGCAGCAGGTGGAGAACGGCGCGCAGATGCTCGATGTCAACATGGACGAGGCGATGCTCGATTCCGAACGGGCGATGGTCACGTTCCTCCGGCTCCTGGCCGCCGAGCCGGATATCGCTCGCGTCCCCATCGTCATCGATTCTTCGAAATGGTCGGTCATCGAGGCGGGACTCAAATGCTTGCAGGGGAAATCGGTGGTCAACTCCATCAGCTTGAAGGAAGGGGAGGAAGCGTTCAAGCAACGAGCGCGAAAAATACTCCAGTACGGTGCTGCCGTCATCGTCATGGCCTTCGATGAACGGGGTCAGGCCGATACATTTGAGCGAAAGATCGAGGTTTGCCGGCGCGCCTATCGCATCTTGACCGAGGAGGTCGGTTTTCCGCCGCAAGACATCATCTTCGATCCCAACATCCTCACCGTGGCCACGGGCATCGAAGAGCACAATAACTACGCCGTCGATTTCATCCGGGCGACGCGATGGATCAAGGAGAATCTGCCGCTGGCCAAAGTGAGTGGGGGCGTGAGTAACATCTCGTTCTCGTTTCGAGGGAATAATCGGGTGCGGGAAGCCATGCACGCGGCGTTCCTCTATCATGCCATCAAGGCGGGCATGGATATGGGCATCGTCAACGCCGGACAGTTGGAGGTCTACGAGGAGATTCCCAAAGATCTTCTGGAGCGCGTCGAGGATGTCATTCTCAATCGGCGGCCTGATGCGACCGAACGCCTCATCGCGTTCGCCGAGCGCGTCAAGCAGAAAGAGAAGGGAGAGCGGCGCGAGGAGGAATGGCGGAAGGCGCCGGTCGAAGAGCGATTGAAGCACGCTCTCATCAAGGGAATCACCGATTATATCGAAGAGGACGTCGAAGAGGCCCGGCAGAAGTATCCCCACGCGCTGGCGGTCATCGAGGGGCCATTGATGGATGGGATGAACGTCGTCGGTGATCTGTTCGGGGCGGGGAAGATGTTCCTCCCTCAAGTCGTCAAGAGCGCCCGGGTGATGAAGAAGGCCGTGGCCTACCTGGTTCCTTTCATCGAAGCAGAGAAGGCGCGACGGCGCGAGAATCGCCCGGCGGGACGGGTGCTTCTGGCCACCGTCAAAGGAGACGTTCACGATATCGGGAAGAATATCGTCGGTGTGGTCCTCGGCTGCAATAACTACGAGGTGATCGATCTCGGCGTCATGGTGCCCTGCGAGAAGATTCTTCAGGTGGCCGAAGAGAAGAAGGTGGACGTCATCGGATTGAGCGGACTCATCACCCCCTCTCTGGACGAGATGGTGCACGTGGCCAAGGAGATGGAGCGCCGCGGATTCCGCCAGCCATTGCTCATCGGTGGGGCGACGACATCGCGGATTCACACGGCGGTCAAAATTGCGCCGCACTACAGTGGTCCCACGATTCATGTCATCGATGCTTCCCGCTGCGTCCCGGTGGTCTCGAGCTTGGTGACGCCGACGCTCAGGGAAGAGTTCGTCGCCCAGATTCGGCGCGAATACGAGAGGTTGCGCCAGGAGCATGAGCAGCGCCAGGGCGACCGAGCTTATCTCCGTCTCTCAGAGGCGCGAGCCAATCGATGGTCCTGCGATTGGAGCCAGGTTCCCATCACCAAGCCCAAGCGTCTGGGTATTCACGTGTTCGATGAGTATCCCCTTGAAGATCTCCGCGCGTACATCGATTGGACGCCGTTTTTCGCCGCTTGGGGGTTGAAAGGAAGATATCCGGCTATCCTGGATCATCCCCAATACGGCGACTCGGCGAAGAAGCTGTTCGAGGATGCTGGCCAGCTTCTCGATGAGGTGATCGAGCAGAAATGGCTCACGGCCAGAGGCGTCATTGGGCTCTTTCCCGCCAATTCCATTGGCGATGATATCGAGGTCTATGCCGATGAATCTCGTCGGCGCGTGTTGGATGTGCTCCACACCCTCCGGCAGCAGATGGTCAAGCGATCCGGGTATCCGAACCTCGCCTTGGCGGACTTCGTGGCGCCCAAGGAAACGGGCGTCGAAGATTACATTGGGGCGTTCGCCGTCACCGCGGGCATCGGTCTGGACGCGCTGGTGGAGCGGTTCCAGAAGGAGCATGACGATTACTCCTCTATCCTCATCAAGGCGCTCGCTGACCGACTGGCCGAGGCGTTTGCCGAGCGATTGCACCAGTTGGTGCGGACAGAATACTGGGGATATGCGCCCGATGAGGCGCTCTCTGTGGATGATTTGATCAGAGAGCGATATCGCGGCATCCGGCCGGCTCCCGGGTATCCCGCCTGTCCCGATCACACGGAGAAACGCACCCTCTTCGATCTGCTGCAAGTGGAAGAGCATGTCGGGATCCGACTGACGGAACACTATGCCATGATTCCGGCAGCTTCGGTCTGTGGGTTGTATTTCGCTCATCCCCAGGCGAGGTACTTCTCGGTGGGGAAGATCGGGCGGGATCAGGTTCTCGATTATCATCGGCGGAAGGGCATGAGCGTGGAGGCCGTCGAGCGATGGCTCGCTCCCTATCTGAATTACGATCGAGCGAGGGGGGAACAGCGGACGGCCGGGGAGGCCGAAGTCTGATGACCATCCAGACCCCGGATCAGCCCGTCGTCGCCGTGTTGGTTGCGAGGGTATACTTATGGTCGAGATTGGGCTATAATAACGGCCTTTTTGAGGGAAGGCGAACACCCAAAAGGAGTGAACCGATTGACGGACAGAGAGCTGGTTGAAGGCAGGGAAGTCGCTGAGGGCATAGTTTTTACTGACCAAGAGGGGGGGATAGAGGAGTACCGACTGAGCAACGGGATGAAACTCCTCCTCGTCCAGCAGCGAACGCCACGGGTCGTGGCTCTGATGGTGCTCTATCATGTCGGATCACGGAATGAGGCGGTGGGACATACGGGAGCGACGCATTTGCTCGAGCACATGATGTTCAAGGGAACGCCCACGTTCAACCGGGAGCGAGGGACGCAGATTGCGGCTATCCTCAAACGAATTGGGGCCCATTTCAATGCCACCACCTGGTACGATCGAACCAATTACTTCGAGGCCGTCCCCGCCGAACAGTTGGAGCTGGTCATTCATCTGGAGGCCGATCGTATGCGCAACTCCTGGATTCGCGATGAGGATCGGGAGTCAGAGCGCATCGTCGTTCGCAATGAACTGGAGCGAGGAGAGAATGACCCTCTCCGCGTGCTCGATCAACACGCCTGGGCGATCGCCTTTCGCGAGCATCCCTATCATCACCCTACCATTGGCTGGCGGTCGGACGTGGAAAACGTTCCCACGGCGCGATTGCGCGAGTTCTATCACACGTTCTACTGGCCGAATAATGCCACCACCATCATCGTGGGTGATTTCGACCGACAGCACACCTTGGGTTTGGTCGCGCGCTACTTCGGGCAGATTCCCCGATCTCCTCATCCCATTCCCGAAGTCTATACCAAAGAGCCTCCGCAACAAGGCGAGCGGCGGTTTCACCTCCGGCGGGCCGGGGAAGTCGGCATCGTCCAGCTCTGTTATCATACGCCAGAAGCGCGTCATCCAGATATCTACCCCCTCGCTCTGCTGTCGCGTCTATTAACCGAGGGGGTTACGACGCGCCTCTATCAGCGGCTGGTCGATGCCGGATTAGCCATCAGCGTACAGGCTCATGTCACTGAATTCCGCGATCCGGGATTGCTGGAAATCACCGCCGTGCTTCGGCCAGGTGTGGAACACCAGCGCGTCGAGGAAGAGATCATTGATGAGTTGGAGAACATCAAAGCCAAGGGAGTTCGCCAGGACGAGCTCGTGCGCGCTCAGCGCAAGGTCGAGGCCGATGTCTATTTCGCTCGGGATGGGGCTCTCAACTATGCTTTCGCTCTGGGCGAATCTGAGTCCTCGGCCGACTGGCGATGGTTCTTGGAGTACGTTCCCCGCATCCAGCGGGTGACGCCTGATGAGATCCGGCGGGTGGCCAACCAGTATCTGCTTCGAGATAACCTCACCGTAGGGTGGTTCGTTCCCCTACCGGCCTCGGGACCGGAGAGCCATCAACTTGCGGAAGGAGAGAACCGGTGATCGATAAGACGTTCGTGGAGCGCACCCAACGAGTTCGGTTGCCTAATGGCGTCACCCTCCTGGTCTATGAAAATCCGGCGAATCCGACGGTCCACGTGAGTGGAGCGTTGCGCGCCGGCTCATTCCTCGATCCGCAGAATCAACCCGGATTGGCTCAAATCACCGCCTCTATGCTCATGAGGGGAACGCGCCGGAGGACGAAGGTGGAGATCGCTCGGGATCTGGAAGATGTCGGGGCCGAGCTGAACATTTCCGGGAATCGATTCCTGGTGCGGGCCAGCGGTCAGGCGCTGAGTAAGGATGCGCCGCGCTTGCTCGCCAATTTGGTCGAAGTATTGCGCGAGCCGGCTTTCCCCGAGGACGAACTCACCAGGCTCAAGCAGCAGGTCGTCGGCCAGTTGAGGCGACAGCAAGAGCAGACTCAGGTTCGTGCTCTGGAACGCTTCCTCCAGCTCACCTACGACCGGACGCATCCGTTTTATCAGGTCCCCATCGAGGAACGGATTGCCAGCGTGGAAGCGCTCACGGTGGATGATGTGGCGGCATTCTATGCCCAGCACTACGGGGCGGCGACGTTGATTGTGATCGTGGTCGGCGACATCCAGAGTGCAGCTATTGAGGGCATCGTCACCGAACTGTTGGGGGATTGGACGCCGGGCCAGCCCGCCGAGATCGCCGTGGGTCGAACGGAACCTCGGAGGGAACCACGACGGGAAATCATCACCATGCGGGACAAGCCGAACGTGGACATCGTGCTCGGCCATCCCGGTCAATTACGGCGGACGGATCCCGATTATTACGCGGCCTACATCGCCAACGCGGCTCTGGGTCATTCCACGCTTTCCTCCCGGTTGGGACTGCGGGTGCGGGACGAGGAGGGATTGACCTATGGGATCGTCTCGCGGTTCCTCGATCCAGGACTCGTCGATGGGCCCTGGCTGGTGAGTTTGACGGTGAACCCGGAGAACGTGGACCGCGCCATCGATTCGACCGTGAATATCATCACGTCGTATGTCGAAGAGGGAATCACCGAGCGAGAATTGGAGGATGAGAAGTCGTCTTTCGTAGGATCATTCATCGTCAGTTTGGGAACGAACGCGGGAATCGCCGGTCACCTGTTATCCGTCGAGGTGTATGGCTTGGGCATCGAGCACCTGGACGTCCTCCCCGAGCTGGTGAAATCCGTCACCCGTGACGAGGTCAATGCGGCCATCGCCAAGTATATTCATCCGGAGCAATTGCTGACTGTGATCGCCGGCGAGTATCCACCAGAATAGGTAGCCGGTCATTTATCGGGTCGGTGGGTGTGTTGGTCGGAGCGTCGCTCAAGAACGCGAACATCGGCTGGCGACCGTTGATGGGCGAATGGCGCGCCATCTTCGGCAAGGAATAATGACGGAGGGAGGCGGGAGACGAACTCTGGTGCAGAACAATTCTCCGTGGCCTCGCGGGCTACATCCGGGGACGAAGATGAGATCGTGTGAGTTGACGGCTTGCGTCACCCCTCCCTTCATAGGAGAATAGAGAAAACCTCGACATGCCTTCAACAAATAATGTCCGCGTCCGATTTGCTCCCAGTCCAACCGGTCGGTTGCACGTAGGGAATGTGCGCACGGCTTTGTTCAACTGGTTATTCGCTCGTCAGCATGGAGGGCGTTTCATTCTTCGGATTGAAGATACCGACCTGGAGCGCTCCCGTCCCGAGTACGAGCAGCACATCTATGAGGACTTGAAGTGGTTGGGGCTCACCTGGGATGAAGGACCAGATGTGGGTGGTCCGTATGGGCCTTACCGCCAGAGCGAACGCCTCCAGTTTTACCGAGAGGTGGCCGAGCAGTTGCTTCAGTCCGGACGAGCTTACCGGTGTTTTTGCACGCCCGAAGAGTTGGACGCCGAGCGCCAGCGGGCCAAAGCACAAGGCGTTCCCTATGTGTATTCTGGCCGCTGTCGTCGCCTCACATGGAATGATGTGGCGTTGAAGTTAAACCAGAGGAAGCCGTTCACGGTGAGATTCCGGGTCTCTCCGGGCCTCATCACCTGGACGGATCTGGTCCGCGGGCGGATCGAGTGGCAGGCGGAGTTGCTGGGTGATTTCGTCATCATGAAATCCGATGGCTGGCCGGTGTATAACTTCGCCGTGGTCATCGACGACATGATGATGAAGATCACCCACGTCATTCGTGGGGATGGACATCTCTCCAATACGCCGCGTCAAATTTTATTGTATCAGGCGCTGGGAGCGACGCCGCCACGATTTGGACATCTCTCGACCATCCTGGGACCCGATGGGGCGAAACTCTCCAAGCGACATGGGGCAACGTCCATCGGCGAATTTCGGGAGCAGGGCTATCTCCCCGAGGCATTGTTCAATTTCCTCGCCCTGCTGGGATGGTCTCCGACCGGTGGCCGTGAGATTCTCTCCAAAGAGGAGCTCATCGGCCAATTTTCATTGGATCGCGTGGTGAAAGCACCGGCCATTTTCGATGCGGGCAAGCTGAATTGGATAAACCGCCACTATCTGCGACAGATGGATCGAGAGCGACTGATCGATCTGGCGGCTCGCTATCTGGTGAAAGCCAACCGCCTCAAGGAGGGGCCCCTGGACGAGGCCGCGCGGCACTGGCTGGGGTTGGTTCTGGATGCCGTGATCACTCATCTGGACACCCTGGCCCAGGTGGTTGATGAAACGGAGATCGTCTTCGAGTACGACCTCGATCGCGCCAGCCAGTCCGAGGAGGTTCAACAGACGCTCGAAGATGAAGGGGCCCTCCAGGTCATCGAGGCGTTGCGGCAGGAGCTGGCCGATGTCTCCGAAGTGACCGTGGAAGCGTTTCAGCGGGCTACTCGGGCGGTCAAAGAGCGAACCGGTCGCCAGGGCCGAGCGCTGTTTCACCCTATTCGAGTTGCCCTCACTGGACGTTCATCCGGCCCCGAATTAATCAAACTCATTCCTATCTATGAGCTGGGATCGCGGCTGAACCTCCCCACGCCGATCCCCGGCGTTCGCCATCGCTTGGACGCTTTCCGGCAATACGCCACTCACTGGCGACGCCGAGTCCGTTGATCGCTCGCCGCGGCGAAATTTTCTGTTGTGACCGGCATCCTCTTCGGGTATAATAGAAGCGAGATTCGTTGAGAGAGGCCATACATCGCTCGTCATATCTCCACTGGTGAGCCCGCTCTGGATCGAGAGGAGGCCAATGATGGATGCTGATCGCCTGTTCTTTCGGGCTAATGCGTTAATGAGTTCCTATATCGGATTCGCTCTCTTGGCCCGGGCCATCGATCGCTGGCGGGGAGGATTCACGTTTCAACAAGCGGCCCAAGATCTGGATAAGTATTTCGATCTGCTGTTGAGGTATTTCGCCGAGCAGTCGTTTTACTTCGCGGTGTTTGCCGGGTACATTCCCGCCTTGATGCTCATCTCTCTAGTGGTGAGTTTTTATCTCTACCTTCACGAGCGGTCGCGATCGATTTCCCTCGTGGCATTCGTTTTTGGTACGGCGCTCGGCGCCCTGTGGATCGCCCGGCGATTGTTTGGAACGGCGATGACCGCTTTGGCCGCTCGCTATATCGAGGCGAACACTGTCGTGGCCCGACAACATCTCTTTGATCAGGTCAAGGGGCTCTACTATTACGACTCGCTCGGCAATCTCCTCACTGGGCAGACGAGCTTGATCGCCTATAGTTTGTTCGGGCTCCTCTTCCTTCGCGGGAAGGGGTTGGAGTTCATTGTCGGCGTCCTCTTCCTGGGGAGTTCGCTGGCCATTGTGATCACTGAGATCGTTGTGCCTGGCTCATGGCGCATAGAGACGGCGGGAGTCATGCTGCTCCCCGCTTTGGCCTTCATTCTGAGCAGCATTTTGCTTTGGAACTTCAAGCCTTCAGTCGAGGTCTGGGCTCAAGCTTCGCGAGGACCCCTCAGTTGATCGGAGAGGGGTCCCGTCAAGGAGACAAAGCATGCGCCCGCTCGGAGCGGACGCCAAGTCGGTTCCTTGGAGATCCATCCTTCCAGCTCAGAGGTGGTCCCGAGAGAAGCAAACGCCCCTAGATGACCGTTCCGTCTGGGATGATGGCATTTTTGGGCACAATGACAATGCCATCGCGGATATAGTAGTTCTCCCCATCGAAATCGCGGCGCTGTTGTTCGTTCAGGATGTGAACTCGTCGACCGATGCGGGCATTCTTGTCGATGATGGCGTTCTTGATCACCGTCTGCTCGCCCACCCCGACCGGAGGGATGCCCCGCTGATGATCGGATTTGATCTGGTCGAGCGATTGGTAAAAGTCGGCCCCCATGAGGATGGAGCGCTCGGCGCGCACTCCCTGGGCCAACCGGGTCCGAATGCCGACCACACAATGTACGAGCTCGGCGCCGCTGAGGATCGATCCCTCCGCAATGATGGAATCATGGATGCGGCATTCGCGAATCTTGGCCGGAGGGAGATAGCGGGGGCGGGTGTAAATGGGGGCTTCCGGATCGTAGAGATTGAATCGGGGGATCTCCTGCGTCAAATCCATATTGGCTTCGTAAAAGCTCCTGATCGTCCCGATATCCCGCCAGTACCCATCGAACAAGAAAGCCTGAACACGGACCGAGCGAATGGCCGCCGGGATGATTTGCTTGCCGAAATCGACCATCGAGAGATCGCGAAACAGGAGGTCAGAGAGGACGTCTCGTTTGAAGACGTAAATTCCCATGGACGCCAGGTAGGGTCGGTGTTGGGCGTCCTCGGCACTCAATCCGATCGTCGTCGTATCCACGCGCATGGCCCGAAGGGCGTCTCCCCGGGGCTTCTCGCGAAATTCGGTGATGCGGCCCATCTCATCAATTTTCAACAGCCCGAATCCTCCGGCCTCGGCTTCCGTACACGCGATGACCGAAATGGTGACGTCGGCTCCCATCTCCCAGTGACGGCGAATGAAGTCCCGGTAATCCATCCGGTAGAGATGATCGCCGGCGAGAATCAGATAGGTGTCCAGATTCCACTGCTCGAAGTGGCGCCAGTTTTGCCGGACGGCGTCGGCCGTTCCCTGAAACCAGTCGCGGTTCTCCAGCGTCTGTTCGGCGGCCAGGATATCGACGAAGCCGTCGCTGAATTGGCTGAACCGGTATGTCTGGTGAATGTGACGATTGAGAGAAGCGGAATTGAACTGGGTGAGCACGTACATCTTCGTGATGCCCGAATTGATGCAATTGCTCACCGGGATGTCAATGAGCCGATATTTTCCGGCCAACGGGACGGCTGGTTTGGACCGTAGGGCGGTGAGGGGGAAGAGACGAGTGCCTTGGCCGCCGCCGAGAATGATGGCCAGTATGTCCTCCTTACGCGCCATAACCTGAGCGTGTGGTCTCGTTCAGTGTAATCGGGAACGCTTCGATTGACAAGTTAGAAGAGCCTCGCCAGAGTGGAGTAAGCCATCACCACTGTGGTGAGCCAGGCGACGAGACCTAACATCCCCGCCCACCAGGGGTGCCGATACCCACCCATCAGAGAGCGACGATAGGCGGCCACCAGAATGACGCCCAGAATGATGGGCATCAGCGCGCCGTTCGCTGTTCCGGCTATGATAAGGAGTTGCGTTGGTTGCCATCCGGCCCGCCGGAAAAGCAGCGTGACCGCCAGCGTGAGGGCGATGAATCCGATGATCAGGCGAGATTGTCTGCGTTCGTCGGCTCGGCCGCTCAGGAAAGAGATGGACGTATAGGAGCAGCCAACCACCGAGGTGATGGCGGCCGACCAGAACACCAGTCCGGAAACGATGAATCCCATCTGACCGGCGCCCGCCCGGAAAGCGTCGAAGACGGGGGTGGCTTCGCCGAGCGCAACGCCTCCGCGCACCACACCGAGCACGGCGAGGAAGAGCATGACCCGCATCAGCCCCGTGATGATGACGCCGCGGATGGACCCTTTGGTGATGATGGCCAAATGCTCCGTCCCTCGAATGCCTCCATCCAGGAGGCGGTGTGCGCCGGAGAACATGATGTACCCGCCAATGGTTCCCCCCACCAAAGTGACAATGGTGAAAACATCCACCGTCTCGGGCCAGATGGCCTGGCGGGCGGCGTCGCCAATGGGCGGGCCGGTGGTGAGCAGAATATAGGCCATGAGGATGATCATCGTGCCACCGAGGATCTGAGAAAACCAGTCCACTCGACGAAGCATACGACGCCGGAGAAAGAGCGCCATGGCCACAAGAGCCGACAGCGAGGCTCCGAGCATCTGATCGAGACCGAACAGTGATTCCAGAGCCAACGCACAGCCGCTGACATTCCCGACATTGAACACGAACGAGCCGAAGACGATCACACCGGTGACGATCCACCCTAATCCGGGGACAATGGCCGCCGCCACTTCGTGCCCGCGCCGCGCCGAGATGCAGATGACCCGCCAAGTGTTCAATTGGGCGCCGATGTCGATGATCACGGAGACGACGATGGCGAAGGCAAAGCTGGCGCCTAACCGCGCCGTGAAATGGGTCGTTTGCGTGAGAAATCCCGGGCCAATAGCAGAGACGGCCATGAGAAATGCCGCGCCACTCAATATGCCCGAGCGGGATGATTTTCCCCTGTGCTCTCGTGCGGTCAATATCCGTCCTCGATACACTGTCTCCCATTCGCCTCGGGCCATGAGCCGGAGTACTCAACCGAAAAGCGGAAACGGTGTCAGTGGACCGAGGCCTCTCTCCATCCCTATCGTCAAGCCGATCGGGAACCTCGTGATTCGGTCAGTCCGTCGTCTTCGAACAAGCTCCGGACATATAACTCCGGCGAGAATTCGATGAGGTCTTCGATGCCTTCGCCAATCCCGACATACCGGATGGGGAGATTCAGTTCCTTGGCAATGGGGATGACAATCCCCCCTTTGGCCGTCCCGTCCAGCTTGGTGAGGATGAGCCCCGTCACCTCAATGGAGCGGAGAAATTGCCGAGCCTGTTCCAATCCATTCTGACCGGTGACGGCATCAATGATGAGGAAGACCTGGTGGGGGGCGCCGGGAACTTCCCGGGCGGCCACCCGACGGATTTTTTGCAGTTCCTGCATGAGGTTGATCTTGGTATGCAATCGACCGGCCGTGTCCACGATGACCACATCCATTCCCCGGGTTTTGGCCGACTTCAGGGCATCGTAGACGACGGCGGCCGGATCGGCGCCCGGTCGCTGCTGAATCAGCGGGACGCCAGCGCGCTCGGCCCACACGGCCAGTTGATCCGAGGCGGCGGCACGAAAAGTGTCTGCCCCCGCGAGGAGGACACGAGCCCCCTCGTTCTTGAACTTATAGGCAAGTTTGCCAATCGTCGTCGTCTTCCCCGTGCCATTGACTCCCACGACGAGAATGACGTAGGGCTTCTCCTCGATGACCGGGCCAGGACGTTCGCGCGGGTTGGCCTGAGCGAGAATGGCAGCGAGTTCGGTGGCGATGAATTCTTTGAGCTCGTTGAAATCGGAGAGCGCCTTTCGATCCACTTGCTGCCGCGCCTTCTCCAGGATCTCCAATGTGATCCGCGGTCCGACATCGGCAGTGATGAGCGCCTCTTCGAGACTCTCCAGAACTTCGGCATCGATCTGGCGCTTCCCACGAGCCACTTCCTGGACGCGCTCGGTGATATTTCTTCGCGTTGCTGAGATGGCCTTCCTGAACTTACCCAGTAGGCTCTCTGTCGATTGTGATGGCGAATCCCCCGTCTGATCGGTCGTCGGTCTTCGTTTCCAGAATGGCCTCATTTCGGTTGACTCTCGTTGTAGGATCTCAAGGTGAGAAAAGATACCCCAGGTTGCCGGAAAAGTCTATCCTCAGAGACAGAGTGCCTGGTCAAGACGGTCGAAAATGACTTGCTTCCGCCAGCGGCGAAGCTTATATTCACCCCCGGTGAGCCTGAGCGATGAAGACATGGAGATGAGCGTTGAGAGGGAGGACGGTCCGGAGGCTCGTGAGGCTCGTGCCGACGGGCTCACCACCCAGCCTGGCGTTCACACCACCGGAGCCGGTGTGAGCGGTGGGGGTCTGCGCGACCGAGGAGGACCTGAATCAATTAACCGAAGGGGGAGAGGAATCGCTTATGCGGAAGAAGAGAGTGCTGATTCTGGGAGCGGCCGGGCGCGATTTTCATAATTTCAACGTCGTGTTCCGCGACAATCCGGCCTATGAGGTGGTGGCCTTTACGGCCACGCAAATCCCCAATATCGAAGGGCGAAAGTACCCACGGGCATTAGCCGGGAAGTTATACCCCAAGGGCATCCCCATCTATCCCGAAGAGCAGCTCGAGGAGCTGATCGACCGCTACCATATCGATGAGGTCATCTTCTCCTACTCCGACGTCTCTCATGAGACGGTCATGCACCTGGCGGCTCGTGCCATCAGTCGAGGGGCCAGTTTTCGACTCCTCGGGGCCCGGGCGACCATGCTCAAGTCAGAGAAGCCGGTGGTCTCCGTCTGTGCCGTGAGGACCGGATGTGGCAAGAGCGCCACCAGCCGAAAAGTCTGTCGTATCCTGAGAGAGGAAGGGCTGAATGTCGTCGCCGTGCGCCACCCGATGCCCTATGGGGATCTGACCAAGCAAGTCATTCAGCGGTTCGAGACCCTCGACGATCTGAAGAAGTACAAGTGCACCATCGAAGAGATGGAAGAATACGAGCCGCATCTGAATAATGGCGTCGTCGTTTACGCCGGGATCGATTATGAGCGCATTCTGCGCCAGGCTCAGCAGGAGGCCGATGTCCTCGTTTGGGATGGGGGGAACAACGATATGCCCTTTTTCGTCCCCGATTTGGAAATCGTACTGGTTGATCCCCACCGTCCGGGACATGAGCGGGCCTATTTCCCTGGCGAGGTGAACTTCCTGCGGGCTGACGTCATTCTCATCAATAAAGTTGATTCGGCCAATCGAGATGATCTCGATGTGGTTCGTCGGCACATTCATCAATTCAACCCGCGAGCGACGGTGATCGAAGCGGCGATGCCCATTCTCCCCGAAGATGGAGAGATGATCCGGGGTAAACGGGTCATCGCCGTGGAAGATGGGCCCACCCTCACTCATGGGGAGATGCGCTATGGAGCAGCTTATCTGGCCGCCCTGCGGTATGGGGCCAGGGAGATCATTGATCCTCGTCCTTTCGCCGTCGGCGAAATCGCGCGCGCCTATGCCGCCTATCCCCATACCGGACCCGTGCTCCCCGCCATGGGATATGGAGGGAAGCAGATCAAAGATCTGGAGAGGACCATCAATCGCATCGATTGTGACCTCGTCCTCATCGGCACGCCGGTGGATTTACGGCGCATCATCAAGATCAAGCACGCCACCTGCCGCATCCAGTACGAATTGCAAGAGATCGGTCAGCCGGACTTGAGCGCCGTCTTGCGGGCGTTCATCGCCGAGAAGAAGCTTCACTCGGCCGAGAAGAGGCGCCGGCGCCTCCGGGCGATGTGATCGCCGAGCCAGAGAGGGATTGGCTTCAGCGGTTGAATCTCCCCATCGAGGGGCATCGCCTGGCCAGAGGGGGCACATGAGTGGCTTCATCCTTGGGGGTCATGGTCGAGGGGAGTTGGGGAGGGATTCGTTCACCGATTGGATGGTGATCTCTCGAGTCGTTTCGTCAATCCACTTCAGATGAACCCGATAGCCTTGTTGGATGGAGAGTTCTGGTAACTTCTCCGCCCACTCGATGGCCACGACCGCTTCTTCGCCGAGGAGCTCTTGGAGCCCGAGGTGATCCCAGGCATCGCGAGGATCATCCAGGCGGTAGAGGTCGACGTGGTAGAGTTTCAGCCGGCCCTGATATTCGGCCACCAGGGTGAACGTCGGACTCGTCACTTCGCGCGGATCGATCCCCAAGCCAGCGGCGATGCCTTTGGTGAAAACCGTCTTACCGGTGCCCAAGTCGCCTTCGAGGAGGAAGACGGTTCGCCTCTGCAGAGGAGCGGCCATCTCGCGCCCCAACTCGAAAGTGTCTTCGGGAGATGTCGTCGTCACCGTTCGCATCATTCGCATCGGGAATCCGGGAAAAGCTCTGCGGCCTCCTCCCGAAGAGGATCATTCTCCAACGCTCCGTCACCATCGAGCCGCGCTGCAGCGGGTGTATCAATCAGCCCCTGATGTTCATCGTGGAGGGCTGATTGATCCCTCATAAATTGGCACCCACAAGAGAGCGACCACCGTCAGCGGTCAAGCTCATTGATTCCCACCAACCGACGATCCCCGGGCGATCCTCGTCGCCGCATGCTCATCGGTGTGACGAGGAGTCTTCCAGAGTCCGCAGCGCCTCGCCGAGATATCGGGTGACGTCGGTGGCCACCATCGATCGCATCCCGATGTTCGCCGCGGCCAACTCTCCGGCCAAACCGTGGAGGTACACTGCCGCGATGACCGAGGCCAGAGGGTCATCGGGCCTCTGCGCCAGAAATCCAACCATGATTCCCGTCAGCACATCGCCCGATCCGGCAGTGGCCAATCCGGCGTTCCCGGTAGGGTTGATATAGACCTGGCCATCGGGCGCGGCGATGAGGCTCCGATTGCCTTTCAGCACCAGAATGAGATTGTGGCTGACGGCGAAGTGGCGCGCCACAGCCACTCGATCCTCGAGAATCTCCCTGGTGGAGAGGCCAGTGAGTCGAGCCATCTCGCCCGGATGAGGGGTGAGGATGAGCGGGATATCGCCGCCGGTGAGATCGTCGGGCCAGGGAGCCAAGCAATTGAGGCCGTCAGCATCGATGATCGTCGGTCGCGTCCTTTGCCTGACCACCGTCTGGACGAACCGTCGCGTGCTCTCGTTGGTCGTCAAGCCCGGACCAATGGCGACCACCGTGCGCTCGGCGGCCAGATCGAGGGCACGGGCGCTGGCCGAGTCCGAGATCGTTCCCTCGTCGGTGGCCTCCAGCCGTTCGGTCATGGCTTCCACGACGCGGGCGATGATGATCGGTTGCACTTCGCTGACCGCTCCCACGGTCACCAGACCGACGCCCGCGCGCAATGCCGCCTCTGCGGCCATACACGCTGCTCCCGGCTTCCCCCGCGATCCGGCCAGAAGCAGGGCGTGCCCATAGCTTCCCTTATGGCTCATGGGGGTGCGCCGCGTCTGGTTGAGCCAATCCTCAATGAGGGACGGCTCCACGAGATTGAGGCGAGCTCCGCAGGCCTCGACCAAGGCGTCGGGAGATCCAATGGGAGCGACGACCAGCTCTCCACAACGATAACACGCCGGGGGGAGGACATTGGCCGGCTTGGGCCGCGTGAAGGTGACCGTCAAATCCGCCGCGATGGTCGGTCCAATGAGGCGAGCCTCATCGGCCGAGAGGCCCGAGGGGATGTCGATGGAGATGATCGGAACGCCCGAACGTTCCGCCCAGTGATTGAGATCTTCGATGACCTGGGCGTACCTCCCTTCAACGGCTCGCTTGAGCCCGGTACCGAATAGAGCATCGATGACGAGATCATAGGATGGGAGACGACCGAGAACGTCCTTCCAGGCCTCTTCCGTGGTCGCCTCCTCGAAGTTGAGCCGTGAATCATCGGCCGCCACCTGTTTGGCGATCTGGAAGTTGATGCGCGCATCGCCGGAGGTCGCGTCCAGGTCGGCCAGGAGCACAACGTCCACCAGCGCTCCGCGCATCCACAATTGACGGCCCACGGTTGCCCCATCCCCTCCATTATTGCCCTTGCCGCAGACGATCAATACGCGCCTCTTCCTGACGTCGCCGTATCTCCGTTCGAGAGCTTGGACGGTTTGAACGGCGGCATTCTCCATGAGCGTGAGGCTGGGGATGCCATATTTCTCGGTGGATTCCCGATCGACACGTTGCATTTGGGCAGCCGTGAGAACCTTCATAGCGACTCCATGAGATGGCCTCCGGTGTGGAGCAACATCATACTGAACCCTGCCGAACCCCGGCAAGCGGGTTCATCTCGTTCGGCGGAGCAGGATGCTGACCGTCAGCGGGGAAGGAAGTAGCCGCCAACGGAGAGAGGCGATGGCGCTCCCGGCAGGATTCGAACCTGCGACCTACAGCTTAGGAGGCTGTCGCTCTATCCAACTGAGCTACGGGAGCTCACCCCTCAGGACTGATATTTGATCAATGAGACGACCTCATATCCGGCCAGCCGCTCGCGCCCTTTGAGGAATTCCAGTTCCACGACGAACCCGAATCCGGCCAGCCGACCGCCCAATCGCTCCACCAGGTCGGCCACCGCCCGGGCCGTCCCACCGGTGGCCAGGAGATCGTCGATCACCAGGACGGATTCATCGGGTTGAATGGCGTCGGCGTGGATTTCGAGCGCATCCTCTCCGTATTCCAGAGCATAGGTGATCCGTTCCGTCTCGGCGGGAAGCTTGTTGGGCTTGCGAACGGGAACGAATCCGGCTCCCAGGCGATAGGCGACCGCCGGGGCGAAGATGAAGCCCCGGGCTTCGATCCCCACCACTTTGTCAATCCGCTTCCCCTCGAAGATGTTCCCCAACCGGTCGACGACCGTTTTGAATCCCACGGGATCTTTCAGAAGCGTCGTGATGTCGTAGAAGTTGATCCCCGGTTTGGGGAAATCGGGCACCTGGCGAATCAGTTTCTTCAGTTCATCCATAACCCACTGGCTCACTCGCTGAGTCTCAGAAAGCGACCTCAAAACGGCGGAATCGGCCTGTCGGCGTGAGGGCGATCTCCTCGATCCCCGTGACGCGGGCATACGCGGGGCCTCGCTCCAGTTCGCGTTTGAACGCTTCCATGGCGGCCGGCTCACCCTCGGCCACGACTTCTACGCGCCCGTCGGGGAGATTGCGAACGTACCCGGCGATGCCATGCCGCTCGGCGGCCCGGACGGCGAAGTAACGATAGCCGACACCCTGAACGAGCCCGCGAATCAGGAATCGCCGAGCGATCATCTCTCTGCGCACTGTTTGGGAAATCACCACTTCCTCTGGCGTCCGCTCCGCTCTCAGGTGTGTGGTCGGGGCGAGTGGATTCGAACCACCGACCTCACGGTCCCGAACCGTGCGCTCTAACCAGGCTGAGCCACGCCCCGACACTCATTCAGGCGATTAAAAGAGATACCTGATGGCCATGAATCCGGCAAACAATAATACTACAAAAAGAATCGACAGGATGTCAAAGTATTTTTCGATGAGTTCCTTGACCCAGGGACCGAGCACCCGCAACAGCCCGGCCACCAGAAAGAAGCGACCGGCCCGCCCCAAAGAGGAGATGGTGATGAAAGCCCAGAAATCGATGCCCGTCGCTCCCGAAGCGATGGTCGCCACTTTATAAGGAATGGGCGTGAATGCCGCCGCCGCCAGAAAGATCAACCCATATTGTCGGTACTGGGATTGAAATTCACGCCACAGGGGCTCGACGTGATAGAACCGGATGATTGGCCAGCCGATCGATTCCATGAGCCCCCAACCGATATAGTACCCGAGAACGCCACCGATGACCGATCCGATCGAACAGAGGAAGGCGTAGCGGAAGAAGCGGGAAGGAGCCGCAATCACCAGGGCGATGAGCAGGGCATCCGGAGGAATAGGGAAGAAAGAGGACTCCGCTAAGGCCAGAATGAATAAGGCCAAACCGGCGTTGGGCGTCTCCGCCCACTGGAGCGTCCAATCATAGAGCGTGCGCAGCCACGACTGTACCTTCCTGATCGGTCTGGTGATCATTCCTCCCAGCCGTGTTGACCCAAGAGCTTGACGAACACGCACCCGCCGTGATCTTCGATCTGGTTCTCCTGCTTGCCTTTGATGATCCGGATCAGGCGCTGGAGCCTCTCCTCTCCAACCGGGATGACCAGCCTGCCGCCGACGTTCAGCTGGTCGATGAGCGGTTGCGGAATGTCTGGACTTCCGGCAGCGACGAGAATCGCATCGTATGGGGCCAGGGGACGCCATCCCGTGGTGCCATCGCCAACGGTGACGATCGCATTATCGAATCCCAACTGAGCCAATCGCGCCGCCGCCCGCTCAGCGAGTTCGGGAATCCGCTCGATGCTCACCACCTGACGGGCCAGTGAGGCGAGAATGGCCGTATGGTATCCCGAGCCGCCACCGATCTCCAGCACACGGTCTTCCGGCTTCAGGTCCAGGAGTTGGGTCATCAGTGCGACCATGAACGGTTGGGAGATCGTCTGACCGCATCCAATGGGCAGTGGTCGGTCTTCGTAGGCCTGAGAGCGAAATTTCTCCTCCACGAAGACATGGCGGGGGATTTTGGACATGGCCGCCAGCACCCGTTCATCAGTGATCCCCTTTCGGCGAAGAACCTCAATCATGCGGCGGCGAGCTTCGGCGAAGGGATCATTCAGCGATTTGGCTTTGGCGCCGTTGGTCCTCATAAGTGAATGAGTTCCAGCTCGCGGCCATCGACAGGGCCTGGTAATTGGTCAGATCCGTCTGAAGGGGGGTGACCGAGATGTAGCCGTCCCGCACAGCCTGATAGTCGGTTCCCTGTTGTTCGTCCCAGAGAGAGAGTTCTTCGCCGATCCAGTAGTACTTTCGGCCGCGAGGATCGAGCCCTTCCAGGATGCGGGTGCGAATGACTTTGATTCCCTGACGAGTGACGCGAACGCCTCGGATCGGCCCTCGAGGGACGTTGATGTTGAGCACCGTTCGTTCGGGGAGCCCTTCGCCGAGCACCTTCTCCACGGCCCGCGCCGCGAACTGGGCGGCGGGCCCAAAGTCGGTTTCCCCTCGCCCCTCAACGGAGATGGCCACTCCGGGCAGGCCATAGGCGATGGCCTCGGCGGCGCCGGCGACCGTTCCCGAGTAGAGCACGTCGTCGCCGAGATTCGCCCCTTGATTGATCCCCGAGACGATGATGTCTGGAGGAGTTCCGACGAGGATTTTATTCATCGCCAGAGTGACACAGTCGACGGGCGTCCCATCGACGGCGAAGTGGGTCTCGTCGATCTGATCGATGCGCAGAGGCCGACTCAGCGTGATGGCGCGGGAGGCGGCGCTCATTTCATGGGTTGGGGCGACAACGATGATCTCGCCGAGCGGTTGGAGACTTTTCTCTAAGGCGACAATTCCCGGGTGATGAATACCGTCATCATTGGTGAGTAGAATCCGTGGCATAGTCGACCGCAGAGAGCCAATATCCCTGGCATCTTCTCCTCGCGTTGGGAATCTTCGAACGCGCCGCGAAAAAAATGGTCGGGACGACTGGATTTGAACCAGCGACCTCTTGCACCCCAAGCAAGCGCGCTAAACCAGGCTGCGCCACGTCCCGACCCGGTTATGGCTTCGAAGAAGCTTTTATATCATCCCGGGTGAGCATTGTCAACAACTGCTCCAGATCCCGGCGCAGGTTGGCCAAGGCCTGTTGCGCTTCCGGGGAAAGGGTCAACGGTTCGTCAGAACCCCGTTCGCTCGTGTGTGCTGATGGATCGTTGGTCACAATCTTCAGCTTGGCGCTATTGCGCATTTCAGCCGCCAGTCGTTTCTTGGCGCCGGCAATGGTATATCCTTCCTCTTTGAGTAATCGCTTGATGTGAAAGACGAGTTCGACGTCGCGCCGGCGATACACGCGCTGGCCCGCCCGGTTCTTCTGGGGCGCGAGTTGGGGAAATTCCGTCTCCCAATACCGAAGAACGTGCGGCTGAACGCCAGTAATTTCGCACACCTCCCCAATCTTGAAAAACAGCTTGTCGGGGATTCGATTGGCTGCCTGCATAAGCCCTCCGATTGGTCGGCGGGATCAGACCCTCAGGTGCGCAGGGCGCGCGTCGGATGATAGCGTAAGACCCGATCGGCCACCTTCCCGTTGGCCGGACGGCGCCCGCGTCGCGTCGGTCGCGGCACAACCTCCATCATGCCAATCTCTCCGAGGTAAACCTGATCTCCCGCGACCAGTCGTCGTTTGATCGTGTCGAGAATGATATCTACGATGGCCACTGCTTCCCGGGTCGTAATGCCGCCATGTCGCTTATATATCGCTCGAGCTAAATCCGCTTTTGTCACAACCACATCAACCTCCCCACCAGCTTCTATGTTACGGCTTTTAACTATATGTGTCAATAACGAATTATCGCCAAGGGGCGCGGCTCGCTGACAGCGTGCCAGAACTGAGGATGCTCACTGGCCGAGGGGTTCGGCATGAGCGGCGTCTTTCCGGGTCTTTTGATCTTCCCTCGTCGGTGGCCTTCCATCGTCCTTGCCGTTCGTCCCCTCGGCTTCCTGCGCGGCTGATCGGTCATCCTCTCCTTGAGGAAGACGCCCGTCATTCTTGGTTGCTCGGTTGAGTGATGAACCCCACGGGCTTCTCTTTATCTCTCACTTCCCAGAAGACGTGAATCTTCTCTATAGGAACGAAAAATGTTCCCTCATCTTCGTCCTGAAGCTTGAGGACATCGCCGATAATATCGACTAATCGACCGCGAACGGTGGCCGCTCCGCCGTAGTGAATTTCGATGGTTTTATCGAGATATTGAGTCAGTAGCTGTTTCACCGGGCCGAACTCCTTTCCAGAGTATGAGAATGGTAATCCTACTTGGAGCATCGAGAGGACGTCAAGTGACCGAGAGGAAGGGGTTGATTCCTCCAGAAGGTAGAGTACAATCTGCACTGCATGGACCGAGGGAGGCGGTGGGAGGCGAGGGCATGGTATCGCGGAGGTCAACATGTATAAGGCAACTAAAGCAATCTATTTCTGCTACGGTCATCGTCTTCTCAACTACGAAGGGAAGTGCAAGAATCTGCACGGCCATAATGCCAAGGTGGAAATCGAGCTCCAAACGGAGGCGTTGGATCATCGACACATGGTCGTAGACTTCGATGACATCCATCGAGTGATCCAGTCCTGGATCGATGAACAGTTCGATCACAAGATGCTTCTCCGGAGCGATGATCCCATCTTACCGGTGCTTCAGGAACAGGGGGAACCCTGCTGTGTTTTCGACACTAATCCGACGGCAGAAGCCATTGCTCGATTGATCTATGACTACGCCGTTGAACAGGGGCTCCCGGTGGCCGAGGTCCGCGTGTGGGAGACGGAATCCTCGTACGCCAGTTACCGAAAGACCTTCGCTTGACGCCGGGAGAGGGCGGGGCGACGGTGAGGGAGCCGCTCGAGCGCGACAGAGTGGGCCGACGGAGTGGCCGCTCGTTCAGCGGATGGCGACCAACGCTGAGAAGCGGCGAGCCCTGTGGGACTTCTCCAGATCGATCCCGTTCATCAATGGAGGAAGGATGAGATGGCACTCTATGTGAATGAAGATCAGGTTGCTCAATTGCTGACCATGGAAGAGGCCATTGGCGCCGTCGAGGAGGCCTTTCGAATGTATGGGGAGGGTCAGGCGGTGAACAACCCTCGTTCTCGCATTCGTCTGGGGCACGGCATGCTCCATCTGATGGCGGCGGCACTCCCCCAACGGGGAGTCATGGGGTTCAAGGCGTATACTACTTTTCGCGGCGCTGCCCGATTCTTGTTTCTCCTCTATAGCACGGAGAATGGGGATCTCCTGGCCCTCATGGAGGCCGACAAGCTGGGACAGATGCGAACTGGCGCGACCACCGGCCTGGCTACAAAATTCATGGCGCGGGCGGACGCTCGCACGCTGGGAATGTTCGGCGCCGGCTGGCAGGCTCGAAGCCAACTAGAAGCCGTGTGCGCTGTCCGACCCATCGAGCGGGTGAAGGTGTTCAGTCGACATGCCGAGCGTCGTCAAGCGTTCTGTCGTGAGATGAGCGAGCGCCTCCAGGTAGACGTCCAGTCGGTGACCGAGCCCGATGACGCCCTGGACGGCGTGGACATCATCGTGACGGCCACTACCTCTCGCCAGCCGGTATTCGATGGGCAGAAACTCCCTGGGGGCGTTCATATCAACGCTATTGGGTCTAACTCTCTCATTCGTCGTGAGATCGACAGCGAGACGGTGAGTCGGTGCGCTCTCATTGTCGTCGATTCCCGCGACCAGGCTAAACGGGAGGCTGGCGATCTCCTGCCGTTGATCGAACGAGGTCGGTTGAATTGGGAGCAGGTTCACGAACTCCGCGAGGTCGTCGTCGGCCGAGTGCCCGGCCGCCGCCGGAACGAGGAGATCACCTTGTTCAAATCGTTGGGCTTGGCCCTGGAGGATGTCGCTCTTGGGAAACTCGTATATGAAAAAGCCATCGCCCAACGAGTAGGTGAGGAAGTCCTGTCTTGATCATTCCTCATCGAGTGAGCATAACTGCCGCGAGCGCATCGGGGGCTGAGTGATCCGTCTCCGCAGTCTCTGTGGGATGGGTGAGCCCACTTTCAGAGATGATGAGCGAAATATGTGTGAAAGGTTCCCGGCCAGTTTGTCATCACGTAGTTCATCACTGTCTCCGCACCTGGTCATCCTCGCAACAACAGAGCATTCTATTCCTCCTCTGGGGTGAGCCCTGAGTATAAGAGCAACGGCGCTGGAAGATAAACCTCGGTTAGGCGGTTTTGCTTGAGATGAAAGGTATGGCATTCTAAACTTGGCGAACAAGGTGCATGTCCAACTGTGTTCAAGATCCTCAGTGAGATCAGGGACGTCGAAACCATTGCCTCAGGCCGAGGTGAGTACATCCGACGCTATCTGGAGCGCACGTACGGTCGAGGACGATGGCGGAAGATGAAAGGTAGAGCCACTGTGGAGCTTGCGGATGGGACCATATGCGAGGCCGAGATCCATTGGTACGAAGCCCACGGCATAGGTCGCAAGGATTTCAAGATCAAGAGGATAATACAATGACCGAATTTGTTCTGTGCGTCAACAATGAGGGTAATCCGGCAAGCCTCATCGTTGGCAAAGTCTATCGTAGATTGCCGGACCCGGAAGCAGAGTCACACAATATGCTCCGCATCATAGATGAAGACCTGTCGGAGCCGGGGGGGTATCTTTATCCGGCATCTATGTTTGTGCCTGTGGAGCTACCCGAGGAAGCGAAGCGGGTGTTAATGGCGGTGGGAAGCTGAGGGATAGGCGTATTTGTTGGGGCTGTTTGGAGACGTTGTCCCTACACGAGGAAGCCGCCTAACACCCGCTGCCGCCGACCGTGCTTCGCTCGCTCCGCACGGCGGCCGAGCTTGGTCGTTTGGTCGGCCCTGGGGTTACTCCTATGGCGGTGTGGTTTGACAAACCCGTATAGGTTGGCTGCCTTTCTCAAACTGGGCGCTTCGGTTTTGTATCCCTTTGAGTAACTCGGGAGTGAACCGCGGCGGTCGGCCATATCTGGAAGCGGGAATGAGTGTGAGTGGAGCAATGCCTATGTCTGATTCCTTTTCGATCAATAAACGTTTATTTTTTATCTTGACTTGTTGATTGTTTTTGTGGTATAGAATATCAGCCCCGATGGGGATTCCCGAAAGGGTACCGAAGGGGGGTCTTGTATAAAATGGCCAGCCGTCGCTCAGCGAGAGTGATATGTCGGGATGGATGCTTTTGGACTAATCCCAAGCAGTTCTGGCGCTGGGTGCGGCAGGGAACTGTGGTGCTGCTGCGCGAACAGCCTTTGACGGGCAGGTATCAGGGGCGACAGTGGGATTTCATGGTCACAATTGGGCATGTGATCTTGGACCTCACGTGTCCAGAGCACCTTGATGAGGTTGTACGGGGTCGGTGGAAGGCCAAGCGACCCTAGATAGATCGGGCCGTTGACTAGCCGTGGAGAGGAACGCCAGTTATAGTTGGTGGTTGGCTCGGGGAGACTGAGGGTGATGAAACATGGCTTGCCAACCTGGTCCGAAGCCCTTTCGTGGAGGAGGGATGGACACGATGATCTTCGGTCAACTGGAGTCGATTTCCAAGAAGGACCGCGTTGTCGCTCTGCTCAAAGAGGCCATTCTTTCTGGAAAAATAAACTCTGGTGACCCCATTGTCGAGAGCCAAGTGGCCCGGCAGCTCGGCGTTGGTCAGGCGCTCATTCGAGAGGCCTTGATTGAGCTCGAACATCAGGGCTTCGTTCAACGCCAACCCTATAGAGGGACGCGGGTGACCACGCTGAGCCGCGGGGACATTGAACAAATCTTCCGCCTTCGCGGTGAGCTTGAGCCCCTCGCCGCTCAGTGGGCGAAGGAGAACGCCACGCGGGATGACATCGAGGCACTTCGGGAGTTAGTGGAGGGGATGAGACAAGGAGCAGCTGACTTAGATCTGGAGACATTCTATGAGCATGATCTCGCCTTTCACCGCAAACTTTGGGAGATGTCGAAGAATAAATATCTGGTTGAGGCTTTAGAGCGGATTGTGATCCCACTATTTGCCTTTTTCGTCATGAAGACCCAGCGCATCCGCGAGTCGTATGCTCAAAGCGTCATCATGCACGAAAGGATTGTTGAGGCCCTCGATACCATGGAGGCGATGGGCGTTCGTCGGCTCATGCAGGAGATCATGGGATCATTTAGAGATGAATGGCTGACTAAGCTCCTCCCTGAGGAGGAGTCACCTCACTGATCGGGTTCCCACTCACAGTCGGGCGCCAAAGAGAGCGAGTGGATCAAGAGAGCCTGACCATACCCGTTGATCGAGGGAACCACCTGCAACAGTTCAATCGATTCGGTGAAGCGGATCAGGGGAGCCTAGCCATCCGTGCTGATTGGGAGGGGCTATCTGATCCGCCGTAACCGGCGGTCTAGGTTCCGGGTCAACAGAAAGAGAAGATGTCATGAGAGGCATCAGGGTGGGGTGTCTTCTGGAGTCAGCCATTGTTGTCTCTCCCTGGTTGGAATACTACGATGGAGTCATTTAAGAGGAGGTGAGCCATGAAACGAGGAGTTTGGCTCTGCACACTGGTGGTGGGCCTTAGTGTTGTCAGTCTCGGGGTGTCTCCGGGTTTCGCTCAATCGGCTGCCGGTCGTCTTGTTGGGACTGTTCAGGACCAGCAGGGAGCCGTTCTCGTGGGAGCGACGGTCGTCGTGACCAACTTGGAGACGCAATTGAAGCGAAGAACCGTTACCGATCATGCGGGGAGTTACATCGTACCCGAACTGCCGCCGGGTTGGTATTCCATCTCGGTGAGTCACCGTGGCTTCAAAACGGCGACCGTTCCCCGCGTTGAGCTTCAGGTGAATCAGAAGGTCCGACTGGACTTCACCTTGGCCGTCGGCGAAGTGGCCGAGAGCCTGACGGTTCAGAGCACCGAAGTTCACTTGGAGACAGAGACGGCGTCACTTGGGCAGGTCATTGATGAAAAGAAAATCGAAGATCTTCCACTCAACGGCCGGAACTTTCTTCAGTTGGCCACGCTAGCTGCCGGGAGTGTGCCGATCCAGAATATTCGAACCTCAACTGCCTTGGCCATTTCGGGGCGGATTCTCGCCGTCAATATTGCCGGTGATCGAGACGACGCCAACTCTTATTTACTCGATGGGGTGGAGATGCGGCAGCCGTGGATTGGTACGCCGTCTCTCCTCCCATCCACTGATGCCCTTCAGGAATTCAAAATCCAGCGACATATGTTCTCGGCAGAATTTGGGCAAGCGGCGCGGATCATCAATATGTCGACCAAATCGGGGTCGAATGCCATCCATGGGACAGTATATGAGTTCATTCGCAACGATAAGTTGGATGCCCGTAATTTCTTCGATGCTGAGCGGCCCCCTTTCAAGCGGAACCAATTCGGCTTCACCGTTGGAGGCCCTATTGTCAAAAACGAGACATTCTTTTTCGGCAACTATGAAGGGTTGCGCGAGCGTCGGACCAATACACTGATCGGCAATTTCCCCTCACGCGCTCATTTGGCCGGAGACTTTTCTGATCTTCCACCCGGGGCCATTGTGGACCCGCTCACCAAGGAACCGTTTCCCAACAACCGCATTCCTGAGGAGCGTATGTCAACGGTAGCGAAGAACTATCGCCAATACATTCCCGTTCCGAACCGGAGTGTTCCGGGAGCCAACTTTGTGACGTCACCAGCCAGGAAGAACGATTTTGATCAGTTTATGGTTCGCGTCGATCATCAGTTTTCCATGGCCGACTCGCTCTTTGGGCGATATACGTTTTTTGACTCGCTCTTGACGATTCCCGGCCTCGCTCCCCTTTTCGGTCAGCGCGACCCGCTGAAAGGGCAGAATCTGGCCATCCAGGAAACACACACCTTTGGCCCGCGCCTCATCAATGTGGTGAGGTTTGGTTACAATCGCGGTGTGATCGGTAATTTCATTGAGAACGCTGACAGGGATTTGGGAAGTGAGCTGGGATTCAAGAATCTCGATAACAGACCCGAAGATTTCGGGCTGCCGACTATGCGGATCGCCGGCTTCAGCACCATGGGACAGTTCTTTCTCAACCAGGGCTCCACTTCCCAGCTCTTTCAGTTCAATGACGTCTTATATCTGAGCCGAGACAGACACGCCTTCGCGCTGGGCGGTGACATTCGGTATCAAAAATTCGACGTTTCGGCCACCCTGTTTCGTCAAGGGTTTGCTATATTTGTGGGGGCGTTCACTGGTCATCCAACGGCGGATTTTTTGTTGGGGTTGCCGATAGTGGATCTGTATATCAAAGGGGCCTCTGGGGGGAATCTTCGTTCCACCTCGTACAACTTTTTCCTTCAGGATGATTGGAAGGTCACATCTAATCTCACCCTTAATCTGGGCCTTCGCTATGAGTACAATTCGCCCTGGCGAGACACGCAAGACCGGCAAGGGTTCTTTGACACGTCCGTACCCGGCGGGGTCATCCGGTTGGTCCGCGATCCAAGAGATTTCAATTTCAACTCCACGTCCCCTCTCATTACGCATGGTGGGGTACGTCCAGGCGTCGTTGATCCGGATCGCAATAACATCGCGCCCCGATTCGGGTTTGCCTACGATTGGGGATCGAAACTGGTGATTCGCGGCGGATATGGCATCTTCTATTCGGCCTTGGCGGCTAATGAATTCACCTTCACAACCAATATGCCGCCCAATACCATCTCGCCCCGGTTGCCATTTCCTCCCTTCTTGGACGCTCTCTTCCCGGACACCTCCGATCCCAATCTGAGTTTAGAGGGGATCTCTCCCTTCAGCATTGATCCCCATGCCCAGCGGCCGTATGTCCAGCAGTGGGACCTGTCGTTGCAGACTACGCTGGGGAGTAGGATTCTCCTTGAGGTGAGCTACTCGGGGTCTAAAGGGACACATCTCTGGGAGCGCGTCAATATCAATTCCGCCAATCTTCCGGAAGACCCGGAGAACATCACACCCATTCAAACGCGGCGCCCATTCCCGCACTTCGGTGATATTCTGACAGCGAATTTTCGAGAAAACTCCAACTACAATGCTCTCCAGGTGCGAGTGGAAAATCGTCTCAGCCACGGACTCACGTTTTTGCTCTCCTATACCTTCTCCAAATCAATTGATACTGCTTCATCCGGCTTCTTCACGACCTCGCATCAAGATCGAACGAACCTGGACGCTGAGCGCGGCCGATCCAATTTTGACGTGAGACATAATTTTGTGTTCAGCCACACTTACGAGCTTCCTTTCGGTAAGGGCCGACCATTCCTCAGCCACGCCACGGGCGTGCTCGGCCAACTGGTGAGTGGATGGCAAATCAATGGCATAGTATCCCTGCTTTCAGGGGAACCGTTTTCCATTCGCGTGGATGGAGATAACGCGGCGATTGGAGGATTCTATCAACCGCGAGCCAATAGATTGGCTGATGGGAATCTCCCTCCAGACCAGCGCACCCCGGAGCGGTGGTTCGATACGTCCGCCTTTGCGACACCTCTGCGCGGCACGTTCGGCAACAGCGGTCGAAACATCATCGATGGGCCGGGCACGGCCCTGTATGATTTTTCCCTCTTCAAAAATATCGATGTGGGCGAGCGGTTGAGAGTGCAGTTTCGAGCCGAGTTCTTCAATAGTCTGAACCGGGTGAACTTCGATCCACCGAATAATTTCGTCAACGCTGGCGCTGCATTCGGCCGCATTACGAGCGCCCGACCAGCGCGAGAAATCCAATTCGGCCTGAAGTTGATTTTCTGACTTCGGCGAGCTTATGCTGTGCTCATGGTGTTCATGAAGCGACCACGGACTTGGATGGGGGTGGGAGCTGTTCTCCTGGCGCTTGCTGTCGTCGCCGGTAGGCATTCACTGGCGGCAAGCTCCCGAAAGACGCCGAGTGTTAGTGTTGGGGATCATATCCAAACGCTGTTCAATGTGCCCGTCCAGATGTCGGATGGAACGAGGTTGTCTGCCGATGTCTATTTACCGGCTAAAGGAGGTCCGTATCCCGTACTCCTGACCCGGACTCCCTATGACAATATAGGAGAGCGGGAGGTCTCCCGGGCGCGATTCTTCGCGTCTCACGGTTATGCAGTGGTCGTTCAGGATGTGCGGGGGCGCTATGACTCTGACGGGCAGTTTTATCCTTTGTTGAACGAGGCTCAAGATGGCTACGACACCCTGCAATGGTGTGCTCGCCAACCATGGTGTAACGGTGAGGTCGGAACCTATGGGGGATCATATGCGGCGGCGGCCGAATGGCTCGCTGCGACGTTACGCCCTCAACACCTGAAGGCCATGGTATCCATTTTTGCGGCCAGCGATTATCACGAAGACTGGGCATACAAAGGGGGGGCATTTCAGCTCTCATTCAACCTCACCTGGGGCGCGTTCCTGGTCGATGGCCGAACAAACCAGTCGCCCAAAGTGATCGATTGGACCGCGGTTTTCTCTCATCTCCCCTTGGCCGAATTACCTCAAAGGGTTGGTCGCCGAAGCCAGCCCTTCCAAGACTGGCTGAGACATCCTGATGATGACGCCTACTGGCGGCGCTGGAGTCATCGGGATAAGTATCCTCAGATCGATGTGCCCGTCTTGCATATTGGTGGATGGTACGACGTGTTCATCGGTGGGACGTTGGAGAACTTCATCGGCATGGCGTCCAGGGGAGGATCAACGCGCGCCCGGCGATCTCAGAAATTGGTGGTCGGTCCGTGGTTTCACTATTGGGGTCCAATGCGCCGGGCTGGAGCGGTCGATTTTGGCCAAGCGGCAATCATCGATCTTGATCGACTCATGCTCCGATGGTTCGATTACTGGCTTAAAGGAGTTGACAATGGCATCATGGGAGAGCCCTCCGTGCGCCTCTTCGTGATGGGCCACAATCGATGGCGAGATGAAAGGGAATGGCCGCCACGCCGTGTCAAGAGGGTCGCCTACTATTTACACAGTGGCGGATCAGCGCGCACCAGCCGGGGGGACGGAACGCTGAACACGACACCGCCAGACCGAGAGCCGAGCGACGCGTTCACCTATGATCCGGCCGATCCTCTTCCTACCCACGGAGGGAATGTCTGCTGCTTCCCTGGAATCGTTCCCGAGGGCGCTTGGGATCAGCGTGAGATTGAGAAGCGACCGGATGTGCTTGTGTACACGTCTCCCGTTTTAGAGGAGGATCTGGAGATCACCGGTCCGGTCAAGGTTATCCTGTTTGCGGCCTCTTCAGCTCCAGACACAGATTTTACCGCCAAACTCGTAGACGTGCACCCGGACGGTTTTGCGCAAAATATTTGTGATGGGATCATCCGTGCGCGCTACCGGGTGTCAAGAGAAAAACAAGAATTCCTCCAGCCGGGTCGCATCTATCGCTACGAGATCGATCTGGGGGCGACCAGCCAGGTATTCAAATCCGGACATCGGATTCGATTGGACATATCGAGTAGCAACTTTCCTCGGTTTGATCGCAATCTGAATACAAGAGCTCCTATCGGCTTCAGCGCTCGCTTCCAGGTGGCCCAACAGAGCATTTTTCATACGCGGAAGTACCCATCGCACATCCTCCTTCCCGTTATGCTCCGATAAGCTGGGTGTGATGGAACATCATCCGTACATCGGCATTGTGCTCATCCTCATTGGAGGGGCCATGCAGGGCAGTTTCACGCTACCCATGAAGTTCACCCAGAAATGGCGGTGGGAGAATGTTTGGCTCGTCTATGCGGTAGTGGGATTGTTTCTCTTGCCGTGGTTGGTGGCCGCATGGACCATCCCGCAGTTGGTGGAGGTATACCGTCAGGCGGACCTCCGGGCACTTGCGTTCGCTATCGTGTTTGGCGCCGGTTGGGGGGCGGGTTCCGTGCTCTTCGGTCTTGGCGTGGACCGCATCGGCATGGCGCTGGCTTTCGCCATTATTCTCGGGCTCACAGCGTCCGTAGGTTCATTGGTACCGATGATGGTACTTCACCCGGAACAATTGGATACAGCAAAGGGATACCTCATCGTTGTTGGTCTGGCAGTGGTCCTTGTGGGCATTTATCTCTGCGCTCGAGCCGGATATTTGAAGGAAGCGTCGCTGGCGAGTCAGGGGCCGGCCAGCTCATCGAACCCACCGAAGAACTTCGGTCTAGGGCTCTTCGTCTGTGTGCTCTCGGGCATTCTCTCGCCCATGCTCAACTTCAGTCTGGCGTTCGGTGAAAGTATCACTGAGCGTGCGGTCGAACTGGGCGCCAAGCCGACCAGCGCCCCCAATGCCATCTGGGCGCTGGCGGTAGGCTCGGGCTTCGTGGTGAATGCCGGTTACTGCCTTCATCTGTTGTTGAGAAACAAGAGTTGGGGTGCGTTTGGAGATCGGGGCACTTCATCCTACTGGTTATTGGGGACCATGATGGGTGCGCTCTGGATGTTTGGCATCTCAGTGTATGGTATGGGGGCAGCAAAGGTGGGAGAACTGGGGACAGTTATTGGCTGGCCGCTGTTCATGGCAACGATCATCATTATGGCTAATGTCTGGGGCGTGCTGACAGGTGAATGGCGAGGCGCTGGGCCGCGAGCGCGGCGGATGATCATCTCTGGCGTGGCTGTGCTCACCTTGGCCATTTTCATCATCGGATATGGCAGTACGAGGTGAATGGCTCGGATTCGAGTATATCTCTGGAGGGAACATATGGCTAAGGTTTTTTACGATCAAGATGCCGACCTCTCTTATTTACAAGGAAAGACGGTGGCCGTCATCGGTTACGGCAATCAGGGGCGTGCGCAAGCGCTGAACATGCGCGATAGCGGCCTCCAGGTCATCATTGGTTCGATCAACGACGGTAGCGCTGAGAGGGCAAGGGCCGATGGATTCTCCGTCTGTTCGATCCCTGAGGCGGTACGACAGGGTGACGTGGTATCTCTCCTGATCCCCGACGAAGTCCAAAAGACCGTCTACGAAACAGACGTTCGACCGAACCTCGCCCCCGGTAAGGTGCTCGACTTCGCTCATGGTTATAACCTTCGATTTGGACTCATCTCTCCACCGGCGGACGTAGATGTCGTCATGGTCGCACCACGAATGATAGGTGTGAATGTGAGGAAAGCCTTTCAGAGAGGGAACGGTGTTCCGGCTTATGTCGCTGTGTGGCAAGATGTTTCAGGGCAAGCTGAGCAAATCGCGTTGGCCATCGCTAAGGCAATTGGAACGACGAGGGCCGGCGTTATTGAGACTACGGTGGCGGAGGAGACCGAACTCGATCTTTTCACCGAACAAGCAGTCTGGCCGATTATCATGGGGAGTCTGTTGCTGGCTTCTGAGGTTCTGGTCGAAGCGGGGTTTTCACCGGAGATGGTCGCCCTTGAGCTTTACATCTCCGGCGAGGCCTCGGAAATCTTCCGTCAGATGGCGCGGGTGGGATTTTTCGAGCAGTTGCGCTATCACTCGCCAACGAGCCGCTATGGGACTCTCTCGCGGGGTGAACGCATGCTACCCGATGACGTGAGGGAGAGAATGCGCTCGGTGCTGAGAGAGATTCGTAGCGGGGAGTTTGCATCTGAGTGGGAAGAAGAACAAAAGCGCGGCTATCCCCGCCTCCTTGAGCTGAAGAAACGGACAGCGAATCATCCTATCATCCGGGCGGAGCGAAACGTGCACCGGCTCATTAAGATCTTCTTGCCCGAATAACTCATCCATTCACGAGCTGCGAGCCAATGAATATCGGCGCATTCATGGCAGTTTCGGGTTTGGCGCTGCTCATGGGGTACCGGTTTTATGGCCGCTACTTGGCCAGATTGGTTGGGGTCAACGCGGAAATTCCAACGCCGGCCCTGAGCATCAATGATGGCGTAGACTATGTGCCAGCCAAAGGACCGGTGGTGTTCAGTCATCACTTCGCCTCGATCGCTGCTGCCGGACCCATCGTGGGACCGACATTGGCGATGGTTTACGGCTATCTGCCCACCTGGCTGTGGATCATCCTGGGTGTCATTTTCATTGGCGCTGTACATGACTTCATGGCCCTGTTTGTGAGCCTGCGAGAAGGGGGTCGGTCGATCGCTGAGGTCGCCCGGAGAACGCTGGGGACCAGCAGCTTCATTTTCTTCGTCTCATTTGCCATCCTGTTTGCTGTCCTCGTCTCGGCCGCCTTCTTTCAACTGACGGCTATGGCCTTGACCTCGCTCTACCCTCTTGACGGTCTGGGCCTCCCCTCCGATCAGACGCTCATCAAAACGGTGGTACGAGATGGGCATCCCTACGCCCAGATCGGCGGTATGGCGGCAACTTCGGTCGTGATGATCACGCTGCTTGCGCCGGGAGTGGGCTATTTGCTCTACAAACGAGGTGTGAGGGTCTGGGTGATGAGCCTGCTGGCGCTGGTCCTATGCGCCGGATCAGTGGGTGTTGGACTGGGGTATCCCATCTCGTTGCCTCCCATCACGTGGATGGGCATCATTGGCGCTTATACGTTTTTCGCCTCCTGGGTACCGGTGTGGATTATCCTACAGCCACGTGATTTCATCAACGTTCACCTGCTCTATATCGGTCTCCTGGCCATGGTGATGGGCATCATTGGCGGTGGCGCCGTTGGCGTTCGGGCTGACGTCCCCGCATTCAATCTCAACGCCGAGAGTATTGCCGCTCTCGGTTGGATGTGGCCTTTTTTGTTTGTCACCGTTGCCTGTGGCGCGTGTTCAGGTGGACATGCGCTCATCGCCAGTGGGACGACCTCCAAGCAGATCTCTTCCGAGAAACACGCTCTTCTCATCGGATATGGGGGCATGCTATTAGAAGCTCTATTGGCAATTTGCGTGACTACAATTGTTGCTGGGTTAGGATTCACCGAATACAAAACAGTCGTATGGAGTGAAGGGAATGCACCACTGGCATTCGCCTTGGGCGTGGGAAAGACGTTGCATCACGTGGGCATTCCGACGGTTTATGGAACGATTTTCGGCATTCTGATGCTGGAAGGGTTCTTGATCACGACATTGGACACGACGGTGCGGTTCACGCGCTACTTGTTCGAAGAGTTGTGGGCCGCCACGCTGGTCATGGTGCCACCGTTGCTGAAGAGTCGGGGGGTCAACACCGCCCTGGCTATCGGTCTGATTGTCGGGTTGGGTTTCCGTAATGGTTACAGGGTCATCTGGCCTCTCTTTGGTTCGGCGAACCAACTGTTAGCCGCCTTCACGCTCATCGCCGTGACTGCTTGGCTCCTTCAGCAAGCGCGGAAGATCTGGTTCGTCGCCCTGCCCGCCGCATTCATGACTGTGACGACACTCGCCTCGCTGATTTCTTTACTCGGGCGATACGTGGAAGAGGAGAACTGGATCCTCACTCTGGCGGATGTCCTGTTACTCTTGCTGGCTTTAGGCGTGATAATCATGACGGCACGCCATTTCTTTGGCTTGAGAGGGGCGGTGGCTGCTGGAATACCATCCGCTCCCCAAGGACGGAGCGATTGATCTTGTTGGTGCCGACGGGGGGAACGGCCATGTGCTCGTGCACGCCACATAAAAATCGCAGGCGAGATGCCTGTGCCGCAGTCACGGAACGGGAGTTCCTCACTGGTGAGAAACTCCCCTTGTCTCATAAACGGGCTCTGGGAATGGTACAAGGAGGGGTCAGCAGACCAAGGATGAGCGTATGAGGATCGATGAGGACGGCTCTCACGCTGCACTTGTCCGTGCTCACCGATGCGCGACTCAAGCCGAAAAGTGAAGAGGAAAAACGCCCGTGGGCGCATACAGATGATGAAATTGCTCGAACACAGAGCCGTCAGGTTCATCACATGCCGCATTGTGTTTTTGAATATCTACGACTATTTCTTTAGGTCGTGACAGGATTGTTCTGGAGGGTTGACTGATGATCTACGAGGTACACGTTCTCAAGTTGGGACAGTGTGATGTTCCCGGACCAGAGGTTTACTGGATGAGTCATTGGGACAGCTGGGAGACATTGTATTTTTACATGGTCGTCATTCGAGGCCGAGACAAAATAGCCGTCATCAATACTGGACCCCCAGCGGATCTCACAGCGCTTAACGAAGTATGGCACCATTTCGCCGGCGAGCGCTGCCAGATGATTCGGAAAGAAGAAGAGCGGCCGGAAGCGGCACTGACTACCCTCGGCCTCACGCCGGAGGATGTGGACTATGTGCTGATCACCCCTCTTCAGGCCTACGCGACGGCTAATATCCCACTGTTTCGACGGGCGCAGATCTGCCTTTCCAAGCGTGGGTGGATCGAAGATTTTCACGCCCCGAAATATCCCATGCACATCCCTCGGCAGTTGCGAATCCCAGATGATGTCCTCGCTTATTTAGAATTGGAGGCTCCCGATAAATTGAGGCTGCTCGACGACGAAGATGAGATCTTGCCGGGACTGACTGCCTTTTGGGCGGGTGTTCACCATCGTTCTTCGATGGCTTATGTGATTAAAACGGCCAGGGGCACAGTCATTGCCTCTGACTGTTTTTTCAAATACGGTAATGTCGAGGAGATGCACCCATTGGGGATACTGGAAAGTATGGAGGAATGTTTTCGTACCTATGAGCGTCTACGGCGCGAGGCTGATATACTCCTGCCACTTTACGATCCCGAAGTTCTCGTGAGATATCCCAGTGGGAAGATTGCCTGAATATTGAGGAACAAGGAGAGGACGATGCGATTAAAAGAGAAAGTCGCCATTATCACCGGGAGCGGCTCAGGGATAGGGCGAGCCACGGCCTTGCTCTTTGCCGAGGAAGGGGCGAAAGTAGTAGTAGTGGATATCAATCGTGAGGCGGGTGAAAGAACCACCTCGCTCATCACAGATCACGGTGGCGATGCCGTCTTTGTCAATGCTGACATCTCCAAGGAAGAAGAGGCGAGGCGAATCTCAGATGAGGCTGTCCGCGCGTTTGGCAAGATAGATATCCTGGTGAACAATGCGGCCGTCTTCGTCCTAAAAGGGCTGGAGGCAACGGTGGAGGATTGGCAACGATCGCTGGCAGTCAACGTCGTGGGCACAGCGCTGTGCAGTAAATATGCCGCCGAAGAAATGAAGAAGCAGGGCAAAGGGGCCATCGTCAACCTGGGCTCGATTTCCAGTTTCATCGCTCAGCCGGAATTCATCACCTACAGCGTCACGAAGGCGGCCATCCTTCAGATGACGCGAAATATGGCCATGGACTTGGCTCCGTTCAACATCCGAGTCAACTGCGTCTGTCCGGGAACGATCCTGACGCCGGCGCTCAAGAACCCGGTGGAGCAACAGGGCCTCTCTCTGGAGCAGCTATTGGCCGAAGAAGCCTCCAAGCACTTGCTCAACCGAGTTGGCGAACCCCGTGAGGTGGCCTATGCTATCCTCTTTCTGGCTTCTGATGAGGCGTCGTTCATCACGGGTACGCATCTCATGGTGGATGGCGGGTACACGGCCCAGTGACGAACTCTCGACCCTGAACGAGGATCATGCTGGATGAGGTCTGTGGGAGACTCTCAATCGTTCAATAAGAGTGAGGACAGCCCGTCCATGAGGCTACGGGTCTCTCATCGCCGACTTATCGGCGTGTCCATGATCCTGGTGTTGACTTGGCTGGTCACAGCAAATACTGAGTGGGTGGGACACAGTGGTGCGACCAAGAGTATCTCGGAGGCTCAATTACGGGATGGTTTCGTCCATCCTCCCAAGTCAGCTCGCCCTCTCATGCGGTGGTGGTGGCCGGGCGGAGATGTGACCGACGATGAGGTCTCTCGCGAGATCCGAGCACTCGATGCTGCCGGATTCTATGGAGGAGAGATTCAATCGTTCACCTTCGGACTCCCTTTCGTTATGCCGCCTGATCAGCGCCACCGCGTCAATGACATCTTCACCCCGACATGGTATGCCCATCTCATGCACGCCGTACAGGAAGCCTATCGGAGAGGATGTGTGATGGATTTGACGTTTGGTTCTGGTTGGCCTTTCGGGGGGGCATTCGTTCCACCGGAACTTTCAGAAGTCGAGTTGATCATGGCTGGTGTCAGCCTCCGTGGACCCCGGTTTTATGACGGGCCCGTCCCATGGCCTCCACCGGCCGATCGCGAACGACACATGGTCGTCTTAGGTCTGGCACGCCCTTCGTCGAGGGCCTTGAAAAGGAGAATGGTCGAGCTGGAAAAAATCATCGCCGTGCTGGCCGTCAAAGGATCTTCGCCAGTGGTAGAGAGAGCTCCAACAGAACCGCCCTCGCTCATCCCACCGCGGCAAGTGGTCAGGGAGTCCGGTCGGCTAGAGATGGATTCCATCATCGACCTGACGGACCGGGTGACGCCACCGAGAAGGTTGAGGTGGAAGGTACCACCGGGAACCTGGCAACTGCTCACATTCGTTCAACGCCCTACTGGTCAGCGTGTACTTGGTGGTGCGGGCGAAGGAGAGCAGTTGGTTGTAAACCACATGGATCGCAGGGCGATATCGTTTTACCTTCGATGGGTTGGAGGGAGGTTGAAATCCTACCTCAACGAGGAGTTGGGGAAAGGACTGCGGGCTATATTCTGTGACAGCCTGGAGGTCACTTCTTATCTGTTTTGGTCGGACGACTTCCTCCAACAGTTTCGCCTTCGGCGAGGTTACGATTTGAAACCCTTCCTCCCCTTGTTGCGAAAACCAGGCGTGGCAGAGCCCTACGGCAGTTACCAGACGAAGCCGCTTTATGATGCGCCTGGTATCGGTGATCGCGTTCGCCATGACTACTGGCAAACGGTGTCGGATCTCTGGATCGAGCGGTTCTTCATTCCATTGATCACCTGGGCCCACCATAACGGCCTCCTCGCGCGGCTCCAACCCTATGGGGCTCCGGCCGACGTGCTCAGGGTTGCCGGGCTGGCCGACATCCCGGAGAGCGAGGACTTATACGACTGGGGGCGCTATGACTTTTTGAAATTCATTTCATCGGGAGCGCACCTCTATGGACGCCGGCTCGTCTCGAACGAGAGTTTTGTCAGGATTCCTGGGGATTATGAGACGACGCCGGAGATGATGAAGATTCGAGGCGACGAGCTGTTCACCGCGGGCATTAATGAAATCATCATGCATGGAATGCCCTACCAGTATATGAACCCTCCGGAACCGGGTTGGTATCCGTTTTCATCTCCGCACGTTCCGTTTTCGGCTTCTTCCCATTTCGGCCCCCATACCCCTTTTTGGGAGCATTTCCCGCTGCTCAACGCCTATTTCACGCGACTCCAATTCATCTTTCAAAACGGGCGCACCGTCGCCCCCGTAGCCGTGTATTCGCATCTACTCGACTATCCCAACCGAGCGAGAGTCCGCGGACAAAATCCGGAAATTGTCACCGCGCTCCGGGAGCGCGGTTACGACTTCGATTATATTAACGAGTATGCGCTCCTGCATGATGCTCATGTACACAACCACCAGCTCGTTATGCCTGGCCGGCGATACCGCGCTCTCCTCCTTGTAGGCGAGCGGCGATTGAATCTCGCCGTGGTTGAGAAATTACATGCCTTCGCCCGTGCTGGCCTACCGATTCTTTTGGTCGAGGTGGTGCCTACCGAAGAAGTCGGGTTTCTCAACTATGAAGAGAGAGGGAAACGAATTCGAGAGCTCATTCGCGATCTGTTTGGCGGTCGGCCACTTTCGACTATTGTCCAGGGACCGCATCTCCGCGTAGGTCGTACTTTATTTGTTAAGGGTGTTCGTGAGGCCGTTCGGCTCCTCGGTGATCGAGAGAATGGATTGGGAATTCCCCCAACCATCCGGTTCGCTCGACAGATGCATGGTATCGGCTTTCTTCACGTGAAAGCGGGCGGGATTGATTTTTACTTTCTGCATAATGCAACCGGTGAGCGGCACACGGTGGAGGTGACATTCCCTGAAGCACAGCGTGTGCCAGAGATCTGGAATCCCTGGGATGGGCACATCACCCCTGCTCCCCAATACCGAGTGAGCCCCGAGGGCATCTCAATGAGCCTGCAATTGAAGCCCTATCAATCTATCCTCATCGGCTTTGGTCGCGGAAGGCGTCATCCGCACATCGTCCAATCCCAACTGAGTGCGGTTCGTAGAGAAGGGAAGAAACTGGTGGGTATAGCTTATATGGCGGGCACCTATCGAACGGTGCTCAGTTCCGGCAGAGAAAAAAACATAGTCATCCGGCCCGGCGAGATCCCCGCCCCACGGCACATTGAGGGAGCCTGGCATTTGAAAGCGATCGGACGAGACCGGCGCGGTCAACGGCAGATCATCACCATGACGCTGGAGAAACTCAGAGACTGGACAGAGCTTGACGCCTTGAAGTATTTTTCCGGAAAAGGCTACTATGCCATTGACTTCACTCTGGATTCGGGGTATTTCCAAAAAAACCTCGGGGTTGAACTCGATCTTGGTCAACTCCACGATGTGGCCACCATTCGCATCAACGGTCAGGAAGTGACGACTCTCCTGCTCCGACCATACTGCGCGGATGTGACCGGCTTTCTTCACCCAGGAGCAAACCGGTTGGAGGTTGTTGTCACTACCACATTGCGCAATCGGCTCCTTGGTGATGCCCTAGCAGGTGATCGTCATTATGCACAGATCAAAAAACGCCCTCGATTGCTTCCGTCGGGATTGGTCGGTCCAGTCAGGTTAGTGTTTTACAAGCGCGTTCAGTTGTTCTGATTACTCCCCAATCTCTCTCTCAAATCGGCTGATGAGATGATGGGGGGATATCCGTCCTGGCTTCAAGATTGCTTTACTGACACTGACATTCTCGCCCTGGCCTGGAGGTTGACTCGAAATGAAACGAAGACCTACCGGACAAGAAATCCCTCGATCAGCGCAGTATACTCGCCGGGATGACTCAAATAGGGGAAGTGTCCTCCATCCGGGAATGTGTGAACCCGAGCCGACGGATACGTCGCCTTCAATTTCTCCCGCAACTCCTCGACGACGAGCGGATCGTTCGTCGATTCGATGATCAGGGCGTCAATCCCCAGCTCATCCAATTTCGGTGGTGCGAACCGGTCAATGACGCATCGATAGCGGGCGACGAATTGAGCTTTGGTCATCAAGCCGTAGGATTGCTCCAGAAGGTACGCCTTCACCAGTTCGGAGAAATTCGAGGCGGGATAAATCTCGGTGAGTATGGTCTTTCTGAATCGAGCCATGATCATCGACTCAGGGGTCAGGGGCAGGAGAGTCCCTTGAATTCTCGTCTTCCTGGCGATGAGATCATTAGGGGGAAAGGTATTCCCCAATATGACCTTCTCGATGAGCCCGGGAGCTTCGGCCATGAGGTATTGAGCCAGGTACCCTCCGAGCGAGCTTCCTACCAGATGAACCCTGGAGATTTGTTCCTGGTCGAGGATGCCGAGCAGCCCGCGCCCGAGCGCTCTCAGCGAAGAAAGGGGCGGATAGGTGGCCGAGATGATCACAAACCGATCCTTCAACGCCTCAATTTGTTGCCACCAGATGTCGTAGGCTCCCCCCATCCCGTGGAGGAAGAGAATGGTCTTCGGACCTCCACCGAGACGAAGATACGACCATTGGGTTCCTTCCACGACGATGGTCTTCGTGGTCAGGCATCTGAAGGCCACCAACGAGGCCACCGTCGCCGCATTCACGTGGGCGTACAGTTCGGCGCGTATCTTTGGGGGTGCTCGGCGAATCATGTCATGGGCTCGGGAACGCCTGATTGGTGTCACCCGCGGTGGGCGCCAAAAAAAATGGCTGGGAGGGAGGGACTCGAACCCCCATTCGCGGATCCAGAGTCCGCTGTCCTGCCGGTTGAACGACCTCCCAGCACTGACATGTCAAATAGTATCGCCCTCCTCAGTTCCTTGTCAAGATTCATCTCCGTCGGCGCAATGGCGAATACTGAGACATTAAAATGTGGACGCCGGGCCCCGGAGGTCGTGCTCATCTTCCCGGGCGGGATAGAGAGCGAGTCATCCATTCCGAGGATTTTCGACGCGATTATTGGTGGAATGGAGGGATGCGGGATCAGATAGCGAGGCATCGATACCAGCTCCGCCCCTCGGCCGCTTCCTCTCATTCTCCCGCCGAATGAACTCCCGGGCTGCTCCAACACCGCTCAGGGTCACCTCTCGGTGGCCTTCCACTGCTGCAAGAACTCCCTGAGTTGTCGGAGGGCACGACCGCGATGGCTGATGGCCGCCTTTTCCTCCCGGCTCAATTCGGCGAATGTCTTTCCTAACGGCGGATATTCAAAAATCGGGTCATAGCCAAAGCCGTTCGTCCCGGCCGGCTCTCGGCGAATGCGCCCCTCGCAGATGCCGGTGAATGTTTTCTCCAGGCCGTCCCTCCCGACCAGGGCCACGACGCAGACGAATCGGGCCGAGCGGCGCTCCTCGGGGACCTCTTTGAGGCGTTCCAACAGGCGAGCGATGCGCTCAGCATCGGTGGCTCGGGGGCCGGCAAACCGCGCCGAATGAAGACCGGGTTCACCACCCAGGGCGTCGACTTCCAATCCGGAATCATCGGCCACGGTCAATAACCCCGTCCGTTGGTGGTAGAACCGGGCCTTCAAGAGGGCATTTTCGGCGAAACTGGCGCCCGTTTCTTCGACATCGGGCAGGTCGGGAAACGCTCCGAGATCGCGCAGATCAAAATCGAGGTCGGCGAGAAAGGCCCTGACTTCCGCCACCTTACCCGGATTGCGAGAAGCGATGAGCAAGGGCGACGAACCCATGGTGTCACGATCGCTGGCGAGCGGGGGTCCAGATGCCGATTTCAGCCTCTTCGGTCTGGCCCCTCCAACTCGCGCTGATCTCCCTTTCACTCTTCTTCGCCCTTAATTCGCCCTTCGGCGCGCGCTTGCTCGATGATCTTCTGGGCGATGTGGGTGGGGACTTCATCGTAGTGGGAGAATTCCATGGTGTAGCTGCCGCGACCGCCGGTGATGGAATTCAGCGTCGATTGATATTGGAGCATCTCGGCCAGGGGGACTTGGGCTTTGATCACCTGCTGGGTGCCGCGAGTCTCCATCCCTTGAATCCGCCCGCGCCGGGAGTTGAGATCGCCGATGAGATCGCCGGCGAATTCCTGAGGGGCGACGACTTCCACATTCATGATCGGTTCCAGCAGGACGGGATCGGCCTTCTTCATCGCTTCCCGGAAGGCTTTCCGACCGGCCAGCTTGAAGGAGAGCTCGTCGGAATCCACCGGGTGGGTCTGACCATCGATCAGCTCGACTTTGAAATCGACCACCGGATATCCGGCCACCGGCCCGTTCTCGGCGGCTTCCAGAATACCTTTTTCGACCGCCGGGCGGAGTTGCTGGGGAATGACCCCCCCGAAGATCTTATCGACGAATTCGAACCCACCGCCTCTGGGCAGCGGTTCGAACACGCAGGTACAATCGCCGAACTGGCCGCGACCGCCGGTCTGTTTCTTGTGACGGCCTCTGGCCTCGACGCGCTTGCGAATGGTCTCCCGATAGGGAACCTTGGGGGGCTTCAGAGTGACCTCGACCCCATAACGGTTTTTCAATCGGCCGACGGTCACCTCGATATGAAGTTGGCCCGTGCCGGAGAGGAGGAATTCCTTGGTTTGAGGATCTCGTTCCAACCTGAGCGCCGGGTCCTCCTCCAACAGCTTACTCATCGCCGTGGACAACTTGTCCTCATCAGCTCGCGTTTTGGGTTCGATGGCGAAGGCGATGGCCGGTTGCGGGTGAGGCGCTAAGGTGTACACCACGGGATGGGATTTATCGGCGAACGTATCGCCCGTCCTCGTCTCCCTCAATTTGGTGACGGCGGCGATGTCACCAGCATGAATTTCGGCGACCTTCTCCATCTGTTTGCCTTCCAGCAGGTAGAGGGGACCCATTCGCTCCTGCACATTTCTGGTGATGTTATAGGCGGTCATATCCGCTTTCATTGTTCCCGAGTACAGCTTGAAGACGGTGATCCGCCCGGCGAAGGGATCGGCGATGGTTTTAAACACCAGGGCCGAATAGGGCTGGTCGTCGGCGATCGGTCGTTCGACCTCGGGAGCGTCCGGTTCGATCCCCGCTCGGCCGCGCGCCGGTCCCAGATCGGAGGGACAGGGACCGAATTGAACGAGGGCATCCAGGAGCGGATGAATGCCGATGTTGAGGGTCGCCGAGGTGACCAGAACCGGAATGAGCCGTCGGGCGATGACGGCATTCCGGAGGCCGGGAATGAGATCCTCGTCGGCGAGGGCGCCCTCGGCGAAAAACTTCTCCAATAGGGCATCATCACTCTCGGCCACCATCTCGATGAGCGCTTCACGAGCCGATTCCGCTTCCGCCTTCACATGATCGGGTATGTCCGTTTCGTCGAACCGGCCGCTTCCATCGGCGCGATAGACGAACGCCTTTTGCCGGATGAGATCGACGACTCCGGTGAACTCTTTTTGATGGCCCAGCGGCAACTGCAGTGGTGTGGCTTCTCGCCCGAAAGCGTCCCGGATGGAGTTGAGGGTCGCTTGAAAATCTGATCGGTCATGATCCATTCGGTTGATGACGATCATGCGGGGACGCCCAAATTCATCGGCATAAGCCAGCGCCTTCTCCGTCTGAACCTGGACGCCTTCCACGGCATCGATGACGAACAGCGCGAGTTCGGCTGCCTGAACCGCCGGTTTGGCATCGTGAATGAAGGCGTTATATCCTGGCGTGTCCAGGAGGTTGAGCTTCGTTTCCTTCCACGCGAGGTGGGCTAATGCTGTATGAATGGTGACCTTCCGGGCGATTTCGTCCTCATCATAATCGGTCACCGTGGTGCCTTGATCGACGCTCCCCAGCCGCTCGGTGACCCCGGCATCGAAGAGGCAGGCGGCGACGAGAGACGTTTTCCCTGCATCGCCGTGACCGACGACGGCCACATTGCGGATATCTTTGGTCGTATACGTTTTCATACCCACTCCTCACTTGATCTTGCCATGAGCTCCCCAGTTCAAAGGGGTATAAAATTTACCACACTCTGACCATATGGCAAATGGAAAACGATGTCTTGCTCATCAGGGAACCCCCTGTCATGCCGCTGACCACCTCTCGGGGGTGATCACGATCTCCGCGGGTGATTGACAAATGAGGGCGACTACAGTATATTGCGGCTGATCCCCACTGATGGGGTACTGGTTGGGGTTGACATATGTTGAAGCTGGAAAAGCTCGAGTTGAGGGGATTCAAATCCTTTTGCGAGCACACCGAACTCGATTTCACCGAAACGATCACTGCCATCGTCGGGCCCAATGGCTGCGGCAAGTCCAACCTCGCCGATTCCATCACCTGGGTGCTTGGCGAGCAGAGCGCGCGGCTGCTTCGGGGCTCCAAGATGGAAGATGTCATCTTCCAGGGCACCCATCACAGACCGCCCATTGGGGTGGCTGAGGTGACCTTGACGCTGGTCGCCCGACAAGATTTCTCCACAAACAATGGGCACCGCGGGGGCGAACAAGCCGATGGGGCCATCGGTGAGCCCACCAGTGGGTTCGAGCTCACGGTCGCCGCGGGAGAACGGTTGACCGTCGGTCGGCGCCTCTATCGGTCGGGCGAGAGCGAATACTTGCTCAACGGGCGTCGGGTTCGCTTGCGCGACATACAGGATCTCTTTGCGGGGACCGGTCTGGGACCGGGTCATTATGCCATCATCGGACAGGGGCACGTCGAGGAGATTCTGACCGCAAAGCCCTATGAGCGCCGATCGGTGATCGAAGACGCCGCCGGGATCACCAAGTTTCGGCTTCGCCAGCGGACGATCGAGCTTCGGCTGCAGGCGGCCAGACAAAACCTCGCGCGCATTGACGATGTGATCGCGGAGCTGGAGCGCCAGGTTCGCTCCCTGAAGCGCCAGGCGGCGAAGGCGCGACGGTTTCGCCGGTTCAAGGAGGAACTCAGAGGATGGCTCGCTCGATTTTTCGTCGCGGAGTCCCGGCGCATCGAATCTTCGTTGAAGCGCCTCGACGAGCAATTGGCCGCCGGTCGAGACCACCACGCCGAATTGATGCGCACGATCGATTCGCTGGAGGTCGAGTATCACGAGGCCATCGAGGCCTCCCGACGCGGCGAAGCGGAGCTGAATGAGGCGCGAGAGCGGTTGAGCGCCATCGCGCTGGACAAAGAGCGGGCGCGGAGCGAGCAGTCCGGTCACCTCGAACACCTGAAGAATCTGGAGCTCAAGCGAGAGGAGATCCAACACGAGCAGAAGACCCTCAGCGGGCGCCTGGCCCTGATCGAGCAGCAACGGGAACAGTGCCGGCTCGCCTTGGATGATCTCTCCCATACTGTTCAGTTCGATCAAAGTGAACTCAACCGACAGGAAGACGCCTATCGGGCGGTGCTGGCTCAAATCCGGGAGGCCGAGGAGGAACTCGAATCGCTCCGACAGCGGGTATTGGAAGAGACGAATCATCACGCGCAGTTGCGACATGCCGCTCGTCAGGTCGATGTCGATCTGGAGCGGCTCCAACAGCGGATCGATGGACTGCGCGCCGAACGAGAGCGGGCCCTCTCTAAGCGGGCGGAGGTGGAGGCCCAACGCGCACGGCTCAAGCAAGCCGTGGCCGACGACCGGCAACGCCTGGCCGAGTTGGCCGAGGTCATCGCCGGTCTGGAGGAGCAACTCAATCGCGCGAACGAAGAGCGCACCGCGCGGCTGGAGGAACGCGCCGCGCTGGAAAAAGAACGACTCGCCGTTGAAGAGCGCCTGGCCTTGCTCATCGAGCTGGATCGACAGCACGCCTACTGCTCGCCGGCGGTGCAACGTCTGTTCCAGCAGCGGGAGAGGGAAGAGAACGGATTTCGGATACTGGGTACGCTGGCCGACTATGTGCGCGTTCGACGCCAGGACGAACCGATGGTCGAACGGGTGCTCGGTGACGCTTTGCAAATGGTCCTCGTCCCAACCCTGGAAGAGGCCCTTCGGGCGTTGGCGTTTCTGAAGCGAAGTCGCTCGGGACGCGCCACCTTCTTGATCGTCGGCCTCCAGGGTGGGGAGCCATCGATGAAGGGAGGACGAGCTGCCGAGCGACCTTCCCCGGCGGAGACGTCTCGTTCCCCCCGTTCGCTTCTGGAGGTCCTCGGGCTCAAGCCCTCGATCGCCGACGCTTTCCGCCGAGCTTTTCCGGAACTCGCTACTGCCGAAATCGCCGCCGATCTGGACGCGGCCATCGAGCGATCATTTGTCGAGCCCGGCAAATACATCATCGCGCCCGATGGGACCCGGGTGCGGAACGGACGAGTGATCACCGGAGGGAACGATGCCGGAGAGGTGAAAAGTCTTCTGGGCATCAAACGGGAGATTCAGGATCTCCGGCGTCGGGCCGGCGAGTTGAATCGGGCATGGCAATCGGTCGATGAGCAATTGGCCGTCGCCGAGCGACGAATGCGGGACAAGCAGGCTCGGCTCGATGAGGCGCGGTCTCAATATCAGCGGGAAGAGAAATCGGCTCTGGAACGCGCTCTTCAGCTCACCACCCTCGAGCAGGACCTGACGCGAGCTGAGCAACACCTGCGGGTCGTCGAAGTGGAGCTCTCGCAGGCTGAGGCGGATCGGACCGAGCTGGAGGCCAAACGCGACCGACTGAGGAGGGCGGAGCGGGCCGCCGATGCCGCGTTGACCGAGTCGAAGACCGAGCACCAGCAGGCTCAGGAACGATTGGTTCGGGTCCGCGCCGACGTCGCTGAGGTGTCGGAAAGACTATCGGCTCTTCGCATGCAGGCGGCCACAGCCAATGAGCGAAAGCGCAGCCTGGAGGCTGATCAGGAGCGGCTGGCCGCCGAGGCTGAGGAGATTCGATCTCGACTCCGCGCTCATGACGAGACGATGGCCCGCCTCGATGATGAGATGGCTCGGCTGCGGGATGCTCTCGTTGAAGTCGAACAGAAGCTGGACCGGCTGGAGGCCGATCACCGAGCCGCCGAGGAGAGGGTCAGCGCGGCGACCCAGGCGTTGGATGATCTCCACCATCGAGCCGATGAACTCAGTCAAACATTGACCGATCGCCGAGCTCGGGAACGGTCGATTCGCGAACAGATCGCTCAATGGGAGGTCGAGCGAGCCCAACTCGCTGCCCAGGCCGATCATCTTCAGCGCATGTGCAGGAACGAACTCGGTCATCCGCTGGAGGACGTCATCGTCCTGGTGGATCAAGGGGCGTTTCCCGTTCCCACGGTGATGGATGCCGACGATGTTCAGGCCATTGATGACCGGATTCAGCAGCTTCGGCGAAAGCTCGATGGGATGGGACCAATCAACATGGTGGCCCTTGACGAATTAGAGGCCCAGCAGGAGCGGTTGTCCTTCCTTCACAAGCAGCGCGAGGATGTGTTAGCGTCAATCGCCTCCACGGAGAAGGCGCTCGCCGAAATCAAACGGCGGTCTCGGCAGCGGTTTGTGGAGGCCTTCCAGGCGATCAACCGGTATTTCATGGAGACTTTTCAGGAGCTGTTTGGCGGGGGACAAGGCCAGATGGTGCTGGTCGATGAGGCGAATCCGCTGGAGAGCGGGATTGAGATCATCGCTCAGCCGCCGGGTAAGCGCCTGCAGAACATCATGTTGCTCTCCGGGGGAGAGAAATCGCTGACGGCGATCGCCCTCCTGTTGGCCATCTTTCGCTATCGACCGAGTCCGTTCTGTATTCTCGACGAGGTCGATTCACAACTGGACGATGTCAACATCAAGCGATTCAGCGAGAAAATCAAGGAGATGAGCCAGCGGACGCAGTTCATCATCATCACCCATAACAAAACCACCATGCAGATTGCCGACGCCCTCCACGGCGTGACGATGGAAGAGCCAGGCATTTCCAAACTGGTCTCTGTTCGGCTAAAATAATCTCTCCCCGAAAGGTGGACAGAGGGAGTACATCATATGGCGGTCGAGATCGTTGGTTGGATCCTGTTCTTATTCATATCGCCATGGGGATCAGTGGCCATTCAGTCCGACCATCCCAGCCCCACCGAGTATTACTATCGCTTCGAGTCGGCGACGCTGGAACCCCGGTTCGCCGAATTGCGGTTCGATGAACGTGGGCGCGGGCAGTTTCGCTTCCGACGAGGAGATGATCAGGAGATCATCACGCTCGACCTCCATCTGTTCCCCGAAACCGTGGCGCGCATCGATCGTTATCTGGAGGAGGCGGAGTTTCTCACCAGCACCGAGGAGTACCAGGGAGAGCAAGACCTCTCCCATCGAGGGACGATCACCCTGCGAGTGAAGCGAGGCGACCGGCAACGCGAAGTGCACTTCAATTACACCCGTCATCCGGCCATGCGATCGTTAGTTCGACTGTTCCGGAATATCGTCACCCAGGAGAGTCGAATCTTCGCCATCCAATTAGCGCGGCGATATGGCCCATTAGATCTGGATCGGCAACTGAGAGCGTTGCGCCGGGAAGTGAAGAATCAATGGATCGCCGAGCCTCAGAAGCTCCTCCCTTTGCTGGAAGACCTGGAGTCGGATCGGGAAGTGCTCCTGATGGCGCGTCGCCAGGCGAGCGAGATCGTGCGATTGATTCGAAAGCGAGCCTCGCGGCAATGAGATGGCGGCGATGAGAGACACTCTTCATCGATGGTCTCTTCGGAGACACTGCTCGAGCTCCACCGGACGGCTTGAAGCGACGGCGCGGTGCGGGCGAGCCTCGCCGCTCGGCGGTCGTCGGGGCCTCTTTGTGGCCTTGTTCGTACAACCCCCTCAGGACGGGATTCATCCAACAAACGCGAACCGAAACAGGGGGTTAATGATGCGCATACACTATGTCATTCACGGTCTCATCATACTAGGGGTATTGCTCCCGTCCCTTCCGGCACAATCCCCCATACACATTGGTCAGACGCGACGGGGATCTCTGACCGATACGGATAAGCGATTGAAGTCGGATGGATCTCCGTACGATTGGTATCAGTTTCGAGGGCGGAGCGGGCAGCGCATCGCCGTCGAACTCAGTTCGAAGAGCTTCAACGGGCATCTCGTTCTCATGGATCGAGATGGAACGGAAATGATGAGCAGTTGCGGCACTCGTGAAGGACGACCGGCGCGGATCAAAATCACGCTGCCCTATACGGGCGTATATCACATCCGCGTCAACAGCCTCTACAAGGAGGGGCGAGGTCCATACACGCTGAAGATCAAACTCATGGATTCCACATCGCGCCTGCAGCGCCAAAGGTGAAGCGAAGTGATGGAGAGCATTTTCGAAACGCTTCAATCCATCGGTCCCATCGGCATTTTCATCATCGCTATCCTGGATTCATCATTCCTCAGCGTCCCCGAAATCAACGATGTGGTGGTCGTGCTCAACGTGGTCGAGAATCCCCGCCTGTTTCTCTTCTGGCCGCTGTTGACCACGGTGGGCTCGGTCATCGGATGTCTCATTCTCTACTCTCTGGCTCGGAGAGGGGGGCGGGCCGTGCTTCGGGGCCTCGGTGCTCTGATCCCGCTCGGCCGGAAGCCCTCTGAAGGGATGTCGGGGAGGCTGAAGCGGATCGAGAGAATTTTCATGCGGTTCGGTTCCTGGGCGTTGATCATTCCCGCTCTTTGTCCCCCACCCACCCCCTTCAAGGCGTTTGTGGCCACGGCCGGCGTGTTGCAGTTTCCCCTGAAGCGATTTCTGATGAACGTGGCCATTGCCCGCTCGGTCCGTTATTTCAGTCAGGCCATCTTGGCCGTGTTTTATGGGGACGAGATTCTCGCCTTCATTCATCGGCATACCGCGTTGGTCATCCTGCTGCTCATCGGGGTGAGCGTCATCGCCGTGTTCACCTATCGGTTCGTGGAAAGATGGTTAGGGGGCCATTCCCCGGCGACATCAGAGTTGGACCGTGATGGGGACGCGCTGCGCTGAGCGAGGGCGGAAGGGAGCGGCTGGTGATCGGGAGACACGCCTTGTCATCGTTGAACGCTGTGAAGGAATATCTCCTCGCGTTGGGCATTCCCGGATTGTTCCTGCTCACCTTTCTCGACTCGGTGGGCATCCCCCTGGTCGGTGGTCCGGACGCCCTCATCTTGCTGCTCGCCTGGCAGAAGCCCGGTCACTGGTTACTCATCAGTCTCTCGGCGACCCTGGGATCGGCGCTCGGCTGTGCCAGTCTCTACGGCATCAGTCGAAAGGGGGGAACGCTGGTGCTCTCTCGGCTCGATCCGGAGAAGCGACGGCGGGCCAGAGAGCGACTCAATCGCCATGCCCTGTGGACGGTGATGATGGCCGTTCTCGCTCCGCCACCATTCCCCACGAAGGTTTTCATCGTGACCGCCGGATTGATGGGCATGCGCTGGGATCGCTTCCTGCTCGGCGTGATTCTCGGACGCCTCCTCCGATACGCCTCTGAAGGGTACCTCGGCGCGCAGTATGGTGATGAAGCCAGTCGCCTCCTCAAGGCACACTATCCCACGGTGTCGCTGCTCATCATTCTGGCCATCGGGGCGTGGATGATCCTCCGCCGCCTCCGCCGCCACTCGGCGAGCATCGGTGTTGAAGCTCCGCCATCGAGCGATCGATGAGTTGCTCAGAGCCACCCTTGCTCTTTCACTTCCAGATATCGATTCACCAATTCCGCGGCCAAATGGCCGATGGGCACATCGACGACCAGTCCGCCGCGTCGCGCGATGAGGGCCAGCGCTTCTTGCCGTTGGCGGAGCACTTCTTCGGCCATCGCCTGTTGGTAGACTTCAGAGAGGCGTGTGGGAACGCGTCCGATGGCGTTCCATAAGTCCGTATCGCTGATGGTCACCAAGAGCGGCAGGTGGTGACCGGCTAACAGACACGTATAAGCCAGCAGCTCCTCCGATCCTTCCCGGTCGATGATATCGGTGAGGATGACGACCAGCGATCGTTTCGTATTTCGCAGCATAAAATAGCGGAACGCCCCGGCGTAGTCGGGCTCGATCAACTCCGCCCGGACATTGTACAGAGCTTCGAGGAGGAGGCCGAGCTGGTCGGGGCGATGCCGGGGAGGGATGTACGTTTTCACCTGCCGCCCGAAGATGAGAAGACCGACGTTGTCGCCGCCGGTCAACCCCACATAAGCCAGCGAGAGTGCCGCATTGATGGCGTGATCGAGCTTGCTCAACTCGTCGATCTCCGCCCTCATCATCCGCCCGGTATCCAGCATGATCATGATGTTTTGATAGCGTTCGACCTGATACTGCCGGGTGACGAGTTTGCCCCGCCGGGCGGTGGCCGTCCAGGCGATATGGCGAATCTCATCGCCCGCGACGAAGTCTCTGAGCGACTCGAATTCGCGCCCCTGACCGCGGAATCGCATCCGTCTCGTGCCCACCAGCATTTGCCGGTGACGGTGGGCCATGAGCTCGATGTGCCTGGCCTGGCGAAAGTTCGGATAGACGCGCACCGACTGTGAGGTCTCGTATCGCCATTGCCGCCAGATGAGTTGGGCTCGCCCGCGAATGCGCACCACCGTATCCCCGAACTGAAAATCGCCCCGCTCGGATGGCCGGAGCGTATAGCGAATGCTCGTCGATTGACCGGGACCGAGTTCGACCCTGAATTCGGTGTGCGAAGGGATCATTCCCGGAGGATATTCGTCTCTCACCCACAAAGCGAGCGATCGAGGCGATCGGTTGGTGATGAGGAGTTCGACCGGATGGGCGGCCTTCAGGGCGAGATGAGCGTCGATCAATCGCCGAACCTCAAGACGGGTGGGCGGCTCGCCGGTGAGACCGTCGATGACCGCCGCTATCCCCACGGCGAGATCCAGAACCGCAGCGATGATCAACAGGTCAGGACTGAGCCAACTCGCCGACAGCGGGATGAGCCCCAGGGCGAGCAACCAATAGAATCGGCGGGCGAAAACGACGTTCATCGGAGGGTTCACCTCACTGGGCGCCGTCGGGCCGTAGTCGCCTCCATCGGCGTCGGGCCGGTGAGGGCGACGAACGCTCTCGGACCACCCCATCGGGAGTAGGAGGCCGGAGCGCGCCAGGCGACCCGTTTTTTTTCTCACTCATCGACTCGATCAACGGGGAACCTCAACGCTGGCGATGACTTCCTCTAACGCCTCGTCGGCAGCGAGGCCTTCAATCTCGGCTTCCGGCCGGAGAATGATCCGGTGCCGCAAGACGGGTTTGATCATCTCCTTCACATCTTCGGGGAGCACATAGGCGCGCCCGCGCATGGCGGCCAGGGCTTTGCTGGCCAGCATCAGCGCCACCGAAGCGCGCGGGCTCGCGCCCCAAGCGATATGCAGGACGACGCGCGTGTGCCGGACCAGGTCCACGATGTAGCGCATGATCCCGTCTTCGACGGTGACGGCGCGCACCTGTTGGCGAGCCGCGATGATCTCTTCCGCGCCGTTGAGCCGTTCAAACGCGATGTGCTCCAGATGATGCGTATCGAATCCAGCGTGCCACCGGGCCAGAACCTCCCGTTCCTCTTCGGGCCGAGGATAACGGATGATGATCTTCAGCAGGAATCGATCCAGTTGCACTTCGGGCAGAGGGTAGGTGCCTTCGTATTCGATCGGATTCTGCGTGGCGAAGACCATGAACGTGGGAGGGAGGGGATGGGACGTCCCATCGATGGTCACTTGCCGTTCCTCCATCGCCTCCAGCAGCGCGGCCTGCGTCTTCGGGGGCGTCCGGTTGATCTCATCGGCCAGGAGCAGATCGGTGAACACCGGTCCCCGTCGCAGCGAGAATGTCCCCGTCGACAAATTATAGACGCTCGTACCGGTGATATCGGCGGGCATGAGATCGGGCGTGAATTGAATGCGGGTGAACCGAAGTCCCAGAATATGAGCCAGCGCTTTCACCATCAGCGTCTTGGCAATGCCGGGAACTCCTTCCAGAAGGACATGACCTTCGGCCCACAGGGCGACGAGGATTTGCTCAATGACCTCGTCCTGGCCGACGATGACTTTATGAAGTTCTCGTTTGATATGTTCGGTGATGCGGAAAACATCCTCTACGGTCATGGTCGCTTCCTCATCTGGATCTCGATGTGGCGCAGGTGTTGAACCCAGCGAATGAGAGCCTGAGCATCGGACGTCTCTGGTTCGAGGGACGGAACTCGGAATTCCCATCCGGGATGTCCGGCTCGCCGGGCGGCGAACGCGCCCGCGACGTCACCTCGTTGCCCGACCAGCAACGTTGAAGTCGGGAGCCGGCACCGGCGCTGGAATCCGCTCCTCACATTCTCGATGACCCATGAGGTGAGATTCAGGCGTCGGGCCAGATCGCCCATAGCGGCGATGTATTCCAGCGAGCGCGTGCGGCGAGGCGCGATGAGCGGCCGCGGTCGGGTGAAGCGGCGGCCGCGGGAGTAAAGGAGACTGGCGGCGATGAGACTCATCTGGAGGAAGAGCCAGATCACCGGCGTCGCCTTGAAATAATCGTACAAATTCAGGAAGGCGCCAACCACCCCGGTGCGGGCTCTCATCGGCGAGGTGCCATAGCCATGGTGATACTCGTCAAAGGCGATCGTCCCCGAAGGAATATGGCGCACGATGTTCAGAGCGAGAACCAGATTATCTCCTTCGTTGAGACCGTTGTTGGCCACGATGTGAGGTTCTCCGAGGACGATGATGCGACCGTTCCCATGAGCGAAGTCGACGAGGAGCGCATCGGTCGCGTCGCCGATGTGCTCGGTCACCGGAGCCGAGGCCACGCTCACGGCATGAGCGTATTCAGTGAGGTGAATGCTCTCCACTCCCCGCGTGAGCGCCGTCGGTTGGATGACTCGGGGGCGCTGCCAGCGCTTGAACTTGGGATGGCTGACTATCCGAATCGTCCCATCGGCGATGGTCCAATCGATCTTCCGATCGATGATGATGAGCCAGCCTCCCCGTCGAACCCACTGCTCCAGCGCCCCGAGTTCTTCGGAGGTGAAGGGAAGTCGCGCCCCGATGACGAACAGTCCGCGAATATTCTCGTGAGCCGCCAGGCGATCGAAGGGTTCCTCGTAGGCGACCACCGGATACCCCATCTCTTTCAACAGCAGGAAGAAGGCACGCGTCCCATATGGTCGAGCGCTGTAGATCGAGCGATCGCCGTTCCATTCTTCTTCTTCCTCGCCAGATGTTCCCGGATAGAAGAGGACGTTGAGTCCAATGATGGCCAGCAGCAAGCCGAGCAGGACGAGATGGTTCAAGAGTGCTCTCTTCATTCTCATTGGTTCAGTCTCCGGTCAGGGCGGAGAAGGCTCTTTCGTACTCGATGACATAATCGTGAAAGTCCGCTTCCGAAGGCACGATCTGGCCATACCAGTACCGTTCGAATCGCCGGGTGAGATACACCATCGTTGAATAGAGATTCGCCCGCGGGCGCACGCGGCGCAGGTAGTCGCGGTTGGTGGCCGCCGGGGTGATCTCGATCAACCCGCGCTCGTCGAGCGCATGAAGGAGGGAGAGGTAGAGATAGCGGATGGCGCTACGGTAATCCTTATTCTGGGCCGCCGTCAGCGCTCGTTTTCGCCAGTCGGCTGGAGTCGGCCGGATGGCCGTCGTTGCGCTCTCGGGAGCATGATCCTTGCCGTCCGATGAGTGACGCTCTCGACGAAAAGCCGCCAGAAGCGTGGTGATCAACGCATAGATGAGCACCATCGCCATGAGCCAGACGATGAGCTGAATCGCGCGACCGAAGGGTGCGCCTCCCCGTTCCAGCTCGGGCAGGAGACTGGCCAGTCGAGCGAGCCATTGGCGGATGCGACGGCGCCAGCGACTCATCCAGGTTGACGTTGAGTGGCGGTGAAATTCGCGTCGATCGAGAATCCCAGCCAGTCGGGCGCGGGCCTGATCGATCGCCGGCCCGGCCGATCCCCGAGCCTGTTCAACCTGTTCGAGCAGCACCTGGAGACGCCGCTCGATGTGAGCAGAGAGCCGGGCGCGCCGGTCGGGATCTCGTGTCGCCTGGTACTCTTCGAGCAATCGATGCAGCCACCGATTATTCACTCGAACCCGCTGTCGTTCGACGGCGACCGCTTCCTCGCTGGGGAGCAGACGGGCGATTGTCTCAGTCAGCATAGGGCGGGCACCGGTTGGCGCCGTCTCCAGAAGCTGTAACGCCCTCCGGAGGCGAGAGGCATAATCGTCCAGTGAGTGGGTTGACGCTCTCGCCGAACCAGCCAGTCCAAGGAGCGAGAGCGCGCCGATGGTGAGGAGCGATATCCGGTTCATCGTTCGACATCATGATGGGACGGTCGTTGCTTCGGCCGGGAAAGGAATCTCGCTGGCCAGGATCTCCACATCCATACCTTCCTTACGAACGCGATTATCGAAGTAAAGCAGAGCAAATGAGATGAGCCCTACCGGCGCCGATAACAGACTTCCGAGTTGAACCAGGATGTTGAATCCCATGGCCATCGTTTGTGCCGTCTCCGGAGTGAGACCGATCTGCTTGGAGGCAAAATACGCGCCTAAGGGGGCGCCCAGGGCCATGGCAATGGAGTACGTCAAGCAGTATTCGAAGGCGAACACGGCGAGCACCTTGGGAGCTGTCTTGGCGCCGAGTTGAAATCCTCGGGAGACCGCTGATCCCACAGGTTGGTCTTCCATGACCGCGGCGGCGGGCATCATGGCCACCCGTCCATAGGCTTCCATGAACAGCAATCCTCCGCCCAGAAGGACGAGCACGGCCACGGTTCCTATGGCGACGACGCTGAGCCAGGTGGCCTGGGCTCCGGCCGCGAGAGCGAGAGAGAACGCCGAGCCGATCATGAAGAGCGGCAAGCTCAATGCGCCGATGATGAGCAGTGTGAGAGGAAAAAATAACCAACCCATCAGCGAAACGCCCAGGAGCGAGTCAAGGTGCGCGATCACGATTCTCCACGTGCGCCCGAAAGAGAGCGGCTCGTCGTTCATCACGTGGTCGGCAATCGCCTGAGTGAGACCGCCAATGAGCAACAGATTGAGCACTGGCGCAGCACAGTAGGTCAGCGCATATCCCAGGAGGGCCATGAGGGCATCCGAGCGATCGAGAAGCGCGAGCAATCCGCCAATGACGGCGACCAGTCCGGGAACGGCGGCCAGACCGAGAAACGAACCAAGATGCGTGCGATAAAGACGGAGCGCCCGATCGATGAGATCGCCGGCGGAAACCGGTTGTAGCAGTAATCGTTGCGCCTTCATGCCATGGCGAGTGTATAGTTTACCAGTCCGCGCCATGGTGGTAAAGAATTCGGATGCCGGTCTGGTTGCCCGGACAGAAGTCCATTGCTCCGGAAACAATGGGAGAGCCCGTGCCGGGCGCCCGAAGAAACCCTTTTCGTTCTTCATGAGTCCTATGGGCATGGCCTATCGAGCCGGACCGGACAGCGCGAGGCCCTTGCACCACCCAGCCGCAAGGCCTTGTAGCCCTCGTGCCCCGAGGCTCGCTTCCGGGGATGAGCGTGCTCCTGGTGAGACGCCCTCTCCACGGACGCCCGCCCGCCTGACGGCGGGGCATCCCAAAGGATGAAAAGCAGCGCCGGACGAGCTGCCCACCTGACGCCTCCCCACCGGCGAACGGCGGGGCATCCTTCGTGTGGGGGAGATGCTGCCTCACGAGCCGCCCGCGCGACGCCTCCCCACTACTGAGCCATGGGGGTTCCCTTCAGGCCCCGGAGCTGGACTCCGGGGTCGGTGACGTGCCAGCTAGCTAACGCTGCCCTCCCCTCACTCCTGAAAGCCCCGGAGCTGGACTCCGGGGATCGTTACATTCCCGCTCCACGAGCTCTCAACTGACGCCTCCCCGCCGACAAGCGGCGGGGCTTCCAGGTGGTGGAAGATACGCCCTCAACTAGCTCCCACCTGACGCCTCCCCGCCGACAAGCGGCGGGGCATCCAATGGGAGGGTGAGCCTCTCTACTAGCCGACATCTGACGCCTCCCCGCCGACAAGCGACAGGGCTTCCCAGGGGATGAAAAGCAGCGCCGGACGAGCTGCCCACCTGACGCCTCCCCACCGGCGAACGGCGGGGCATCCTTCGTGTGGGGGAGATGCTGCCTCACGAGCCGCCCGCGCGATGCCTCCCCACTACTGAGCCATGGGGGTTCCCTTCAGGCCCCGGAGCTGGACTCCGGGGTCGGTGACGTGCCAGCTAGTTAACGCCGCCCTCCCCTCACTCCTGAAAGCCCCGGAGCTGGACTCCGGGGATCGTTACATTCCCGCTCCACGAGCTCTCAACTGACGCCTCCCGCTCCCGAGTAGCAGGGGTTCCCGAGCCCGGGAACCCAGCATGGTTGCGCTCTCGGCCATGATCTCCTGATCGTGCTCTCGACTTCTCCCATCCCGTTGCTCCTCATCGATTTCACCGGGTAGAATCAAACGTCAGCCCGTGGAACCGCTCAGCGGCCCCGGCGGCGAGAAATGAGCATGCGCGTACTGGGTATTGATCCCGGCAGTGAGACCACCGGCTATGGTCTCATCGACACCGACGGCAAGCGTCACCAGTTGGTCGAGTATGGGACGATTCGGTCCAGGCGCGGAGCTTCGTTCGCTCAACGTCTCCTGAACATCGAGGAGCAGCTTCAACGCCTGATCGAGAAATTCCGTCCCGATGTCGTGGCCGTCGAGGAAGCTTTCTACGCCGTGAACGTCAAGAGCGCGTTGAAGCTCGGACATGTCCGCGGAGTGGCGTTGCTCGTAGCGGCGCGCGCCGGACTTCCCATCTACGAGTACTCGCCGCTGGAGGTCAAGAGCGCCACCGTCGGCTATGGTCGCGCCGAGAAGCATCAGGTCCAGCAAATGGTCCGCGTCATTCTGAAGTTGCCGAAGGTCCCCGAACCCCACGATGCCGCCGACGCCTTGGCCATCGCCATTTGTCACATCCATCATCACGGTGGGCGGGGGAAGGGAAGAAGTCGGTGAGCATGAATGGTTGAAGTGCCGTTCACCTCTCGCCCGTTTCATCTCCAGGAGGCCGATGTGAGGTGTCGGCGTGTGAAGCTTTTCGGGAACGAGCGGTGACGTGAGCCGAGATAGGGATCACCCGTCCTCGGCATTCACAGTGATGACTTCCATTCGCTCGAAAGCCTCGGCGATGAGCCGGTCGGCGGGCAATTGGCTTTCGGCCGATTCGACGTGATCCAGGCGCGCTTTCGTCTTGGGGTTTTTGGGCGCAAACAGCGTGCAGCAATCCTCGTACGGCTGGATGGAGATCTCGTAGGTCCCGATGCGCTTGGCCAGATTGACGATTTCGACTTTGTCGAAGCCGGTGAGCGGCCTGAGGACGAGTATCCGGACGGCGCGATCGATGCACTGGAGATTCTGAACCGTCTGACTGGCCACCTGGCCGATGCTCTCGCCGGTGGCCAGCGCGTTGAAGCCATCGGCTTCGGCGATGCGCTCGGCGATTCGATGCATGAATCGTCGGTGAATGATGGTCCACAACGGGGAGGGAACGTGTTGGGCGGTTTGCACTTGAATCTCGGTGAAGTAGGGGACGTAGACCTTCACCTGGTCGCCTTTCCAGCGAGCGAGCACGCGGGCGAGTTCCAGGACTTTCTCTTTGGCTCGTTCTCCGGTATAGGGAGGGCTGTGAAAGTAGACGGCGTCGATGGCCAGGCCGCGCTTCATGAGCATCCACCCGGCGACCGGGCTGTCAATACCACCAGAGAGCAAGAGGAGCGCCCGCCCGCTCATGCCCACGGGCACGCCGCCGGGGCCTTGATAAGTGCGTGTGGAGAGGAAGATCCCCGAGGGCCGCACTTCCACCTGAAGCTTGAAATCGGGCTGATGCACATCGACGCTCAACTCAGGGAAAGCTTCGAGGACGCGTCGCCCCAGGTGGGCGTTGATGTCCATGGAATCCAATGGAAACGACTTCAAGGCGCGGCGGGCATCCACCTTGAACGTCTTGGCGCCGCCGTCTACTTCCTTCCGGGCCAGTTCGATGGCTTCGGCTTCCATGGCTTCCACGGCGACCGGGACGCGCACGCCCGGACTGAATGTCTTGACGCCGAATACCTGCTCCAGTCGTCGCAGAAGTCGCTCATCCTCGCGCTCTGGATAGACGTAGATGCGCCCTCGCTCGCGCTTGACGCGGGAGGCGTCGATGTGCAGGGCGCGGGCGATATTGTCGGCCAGCCGCTTCTCGAACAACGGGCGATTCTTCCCCTTGAGGCCGATTTCATCGAATCGGATTGTCACCAGTTGCTCTCTCATCGGTGTGTAGCGCGTTGTCCTCGGGCCACGGCTCGGATCTGGGGCAGGGCGCGCCGGAGCGCTTGAAGCGTGGCGTCGATATCTTCCATGGTCGTGTATCGCGAAAAACTGAACCGGATGGTGGTGTCGATCAAGGCGGGTTCCAGTCCCATGGCCTGCAGCACGTGGCTGCGCCGACGATGGGACTTATGGGCCGAGGCGCAAGCTGATCCGGCGGAAGCGTAAATGCCTTCGGCTTCCAGGGCATTGAGGAGGACCTCGGAAGGAGCGCCCGCGAAAGCGACACTCACTGTGGTGGGAACACTGTTGGCTGGCGAGTTGACGTGAGCGTCGGGGATCTCTTCCAGCCCGGCGAGGAAGCGCTCCTTGAGCTTCAGAAGCTGATCTCGCCTGGCGTCGAAATCCTGGTAAGCGAGCTCCATGGCGCGGGCCAATCCGACGATTCCGGCGACGTTCTCGGTGCCCGAACGAAGCCCGCGTTCCTGCCCGCCGCCGGTGATGATCGGTTTCAGGTGCACGCCTTGACGAACGACGAGCGCACCAATGCCCTTGGGGGCGTGGAACTTGTGACCGCTCACCGTATAGAGATCGACGTCGGTGAGATCGGGCTTCAATTTCCCCACGGCCTGGACGCCATCGGAGTGGATGACCACGCGGGTATTGGTTCGTTTGACCTGACGGGCGATCTCTTCGATGGGGAAGATGGCGCCGGTTTCGTTGTTGACGTGCATGAGTGTGACGAGAATGGTCTCATCGGTGAGGGCATGGAGGACCGTCTCCGGTGACAGCGTCCCATCTCTGGCGACCGGCAAGTAAGTGACCTGGAATCCTTCGGCTTCCAGATCGCGACAGGTCTCCAATACGGCCGGGTGTTCCACCCGACTGGTGATGATGTGACGGCCCTGGCGTTGGCGGGCGCGGGCGATGCCTCGAATGGCGATGTTATCCCCTTCTGTCCCCGAAGCGGTGAAGATGATCTCGGTCTCGTTCACCCCCAGCAGGCGGGCGATGGTCTCTCGGCTCTGGCGAACGGCGCGCTCGGCTTCCAATCCCTTGCGATGCCGGCTGGAAGGATTTCCATAATGTTCGCGCAAGTAGGGGATCATAGCCTCCACGACTTCGGGCGCGATGGGCGTCGTCGCATTGTTGTCCAGGTAAATCTCTCGCGTCATAACGTACTAGTTTATCCGATGAGTCATTCTCGGCGAAAGGGGGTGAGGTGGCCGACAGAGACCGTGTTGCTCATGGGCGAGGGGGTCGAGACCGAGGCCAGGAGGGTGAGGCGAGCGGCAGGGGTCAGGTGTCGGCTCGTTATTAGGGGCTCGCATAGCGGAGAGCGTAACGAACCCCGGAGGCGAACCTCGGGGCCTGGGAAGCCCCGCGGCTGGACCGCGGGGAGGTTCAGGTGAGCAGCTAGTCTGGGGGATTTTCTCCTCATCCTGGAAGCCCCGCCGCTGGTCGGCGGGGAGGAGTCAGTTGAGAGCTAGTGGAGCGGGCAAGTCACGGACCCCGGAGGCGAGCAC
>Ga0256841_1000189_pt1 | contig 68437 bp, 69 predicted proteins | sample 356308metaG_FD_185971 | JGI IMG/M metagenome (GOLD analysis project Ga0256841, IMG submission 185971) | Hydrothermal vent microbial communities from Mid Atlantic Ridge, Atlantic Ocean - 356-308 | ecosystem: Environmental > Aquatic > Marine > Hydrothermal vents | place: Atlantic Ocean: Mid... | reverse complement strand
AGAGAAGACGACGGGGCGGCGTTCCCCACGCCTGTGGGGATGAACCGATTATAAAGTCACAAGCGTCTGGAATGTAATTGCGTTCCCCACGCCTGTGGGGATGAACCGTGATGGCACCATATTTTGAATTGCCTGTATTAGCGTTCCCCACGCCTGTGGGGATGAACCGGGATCAACCCGGCAGGCCCCTCCTTTAGCCTGTCTCTGGCGGGGTCAAGTTTGGCCGGTTTTGGCCGATGGAGTGCTTGTATGGGGTGATTCATCTTCGTCAGGAGTTTTTGCGTGTAATGGGGTCGTTTGCTACAACAGGGATAAATCAGGTTTCCGTCCATCCTCGTTCTGTGGAATGGGAAGTCAGGGACGCAATTTCGGCAATCCTGGAGATTGCACTCAAGCCGGTCGGTTTTCGGCGCCAACTGCAGGAGATTCTGGATGTTCTCGTGTCCATTTCCTGGCTGAGGGCGGCGAACAAGGGGGCGATCTTCGTCACCAACGGTCAGCGCGAGCTGGTGATGGTGGCGCAGCACGAGCTTTCGGCGCCATTGCTCGACAAATGTGCGAAAGTGCCTTTCGGTTGTTGTCTCTGCGGCCGGGCGGCCGAGTCGAAGCGTGTTCTGTTTCGGAACTGCGTGGACCACGATCACGATATTCGTTTCGATGGCATGGAGGATCACGGTCACTACAATCTGCCCCTCACCGACCCCAACGGCGATGTGATTGGTGTCGTGGTGCTCTACCTGGAGCATGGCCATACGCCCCATTCTCAAGAGCTTCAGTTCATGGAGATGCTGGGACACGCGCTTTCCAACGTGATTTTGAGCCGCGATCTCAAGCTCAAGGCGGAGGTCAACGCCATTCGCCTGCAGCAGGCGCAGATGGATATGCTGCACAAGCTGGTGGCCGCTTCGGAGTTCCGCGACAATGAGACCGGCGCGCACATCAAGCGAATGACCCAGTATGCGTTGTGCATCGGCAGACGGGTGGGTCTGGGACAGGAGGATCTGAAGCTGCTGGAACTGGCGGCGCCCATGCACGATATCGGCAAGGTGGGGATTCCGGACGAGATACTTCTGAAGCCCGGCAAGCTCACTGCCGAGGAGTGGGCGATCATGCAACGGCATGCGGAGATCGGCGCGAATATCCTCTCCGGCACCCACGAACTGCTGCGGGCCAGCCGCGACATCGCCTGGTGCCATCACGAGAAGTGGGATGGCAGCGGCTATCCGCGTGGGTTGAAGGGGGAGGAGATCCCCCTGTTTGCGCGTATTTGCGCGCTGGCCGATGTGTTCGATGCGTTGACCTCGGAAAGGCCTTACAAGTCGGCCTGGCCGGTGGAGGATGCCATCGCTTTCATCCAGGAGAATTCCGGGAGTCACTTCGATCCTGCTCTGGTGGAGGCGTTCACCGGGGGACTGCGGGAGATGCTGGAGATCCGGCTGATCTACAACGATCACGATCCGGAACCCACGGCACGCAAGGTGGTGTTGCGTGAAGCCCTGCCCCGCGAGGGGGTGGTGAGCTGGCGCGCTTCGATGTCGGTGGGGGTCGATTTCATCGACAAGCAGCATCAGTATCTGATCGATCTGATCAATCGTATTCACGAGGGGATTGAGCAGGGCGATACGGTGGCTATCGTACAGGCGCTGCTGGACATGAAGACCTATACGGAGGTCCATTTTACCGATGAAGAGGACCTCATGCGGCGCAACGGATATCCTGACCTGGAGCGGCACATGGCGCTGCATCAGGGGTTCATCGAGAAGACAGAGTCCTTCCTGGTCGATTTCGAGCGCTATCCCCTGGCCATCGGTTCCGAGTTTTTCCACTATCTGGTGAACTGGCTGGTGCACCACATTCAGAAGGTCGATGCCGAATACGGCCGTTACCTCGCCGGCAAGGGGGACGCCGTTCGCTGAGCGACCGTGCGGCGGCGGGCCGACCCTTGAGTCCGGGTTGCGGCGGCACGCATCCAAGGGGCGCCTGCCTGAAGCCCTGAATGCGATATATATTGTTGCCGGGTTAATAATATCATGTCCCCGGTAATGATTGGATTCGCCAAATGATGCCCGTATTCGACATCACGCTCGATCTATCGCGTTGCGGCTACGAGGACTCGGAGGTGGAGCATGCCCTGTGGTCCTGGCTGGTCTGCCTGCACTCCGCGGGGCAGATCACCAATGATGACTATGTGTTTGTCTGGAAGGACACGACCCTGCGGGTCACGGTGGTCTGTCCGGAACGGGAGGCGTTGTTTATCAAGACTCCCATGAAGTATGCCCGGCAACAAAGGGCAAGACTGGAGGCCATCACCGGGGGCGGGATCACCTTCGAGGAAGCCGGGATGGAGCCGCAGGAAGGCGCCTATGAGGTGCCGCGCCGGTCGAGTTTCTATATCCTGCGCTCTGGATGGTTTTCACCACTCATCTGTGGCGACACGTTCAGGCCGGTACCACTCTACCTCATCCCGCCCACGGACCCCGATGGCGATAGCTATGACAACGTCAGAACTTGGGAATACAGCTATCGGCGGCTCTACGGACTGTGGCTGAACGGGACGGTGGGCGAGCAATTTGCGTTGCGACAGATGCAGGATCCCCGGTCGACGCTCTCCTCGATCGGGCGCGACCTGTGCCACCGTATCGAGACACTGACAGGGACACCAACCTATTACTTTCTTATGAACGACCGACACTGGTCACGCAAGCAGGATCTCTCACGAAAATGTCCCCTTACCGGCAAAGCATGGCGGATCGAGGGCGCAACGACGTCCGATTTCATTGCCTTCAAGTGCGATGCCTCAAGGCTGGTCTCGGAATTGTCCCCCAGTTGCCGGGATGCGTAGTCCCCTTTTGCCGTAATTGATCTTGACGAGGTTGGCGTCAGCGTCTATCCTGAGTAATTATACTAACCGGTCGGTTTTGTTATGGCCCGTTCCCCCAAGGCGCAAGCCACGCGCGAGAGGATACTGCGCGCGGCCGATGAATTGTTCTATCTCCATGGCTACAACGCCACGGGGCTGGACCGGATCATCCGTGAAGCCGGCGTCACCAAGGGCAACTTCTATTACCATTTCGAGAGCAAGGAGGCGCTGGCCCTTGCCACGCTGGACTGGCATTTCGAGAAAGGCGCCGATGAGATGGCCGGCAAGGCATTGAAAAGCCGGCGCTCACCGCGGGCGAAACTGCTGGCCATTCTTGACCACATGGCGGGCCGGCAGAAAGTACAGCACAAGGCGGGCCGTATCTGCGGCTGTTATTTCGGCAATTTCACCCTGGAGATGAGCGCGGAGAGCGAGCGGATGCGAAAGAAGGTGCAGGAGATCTTTCAGCGCTACCGGATTCTGTTTCGCGATCTGATCGAACAGGCGGCCGCCGCCGGTGAGGTTGGCCCCTCGGTCGATCCCGACCGCACGGCAGGGATGATCCTGGCGTTGATGGAGGGCGCGATCCTGCTCGATAAGGCGGCACAGCGGCCGAAGGCCGTGGCCGACGCCGTCCGCTTCATCCGACAATATCTGAAGGGCTGATTTTTTCTCCAAAAATAGACCGACCGACCCGTTTTTTTACAAGAGGAGCAACCCCGTGAACGACAAACCGCCCTTACTAAACCCCACCCCTCCCGCCGATGACAAGGCCCGCGTCGACGGCATCCTGAACGCAGTCGCGGCCTCCCTGGGTTTCGTGCCCGACGGACTGCGGCTTTACAGCATCAGTCCGCCCCTGCTGGAGAATTTCGTCGCCGGAGTGGGTTATTTCCGGGAACACCCAACGCTGCGCCAGGAGCTGCTGGCGATGATCCGCTATCTGGGTTCGTCCCGGGCGAATTGCAGGTTCTGCATCGATCTCAACGAGGGGTTTCTCTCCGCCATGGGTCTGGATCTCGACGCGATCCGGGCCGCCCGCGAAAACCCCGCGGCAGCGCCTTTGGAACCGAACGAGATTCCGCTGCTGCTTCTGGCGCTGAAGGCCCTCGATGACGCGGCATCCGTGGACGAAGCGGATCTGGACACTGCGCGCACCGCTGGCTGGAACGACCAGGAGCTGTTCGACGTGGTGACCCTTGCCGCCAATAACCGGGCGTTCAATATCGTACTCAAGACCTTCAATATCGAACATCAGGGGGCCTTGGCCTGAGCGGATCCACTGGTGGCAACCATTTGGTCGGGAGGCGAAAATACAGCGCGGTTGGTGTCTGAAACCACGTCGATGTGGGGTTCGGTCACAAGGCGAGCACGCGGTGTTTGATACAGCCCTTCAAACGGCCATAGCGCCAGTTGAGTTGCCAGAGCAGGGCCGGACGCACGTCGGCGTGACGCAGGCGCGGCAGACGACGGATCAGTCGCATCCACGCGCGGAGGCCCTCCTTCACATTGAGTTTCGGCATGCCCTGTGGCCGGTACTTCTTGTAGAGCAACACGTTGAACTCGCCCCAGGTGCGGGCCTGCCGCAGCGCGCCTCTCGGATCATCGGGAAAACGGATGTGGACGACACCCTTGTCCGCAAAGCCGAAACTGTGTCCGGTGAGCTGGATACGCCAACAGTAGTCGGTGTCCTCCAGCAGACGCATGGATTCGTCGAACCCGCCCACTTCTTCGTGGATCTTGCGCCGCACGCCCAGCCCACATCCCCCCGAGTGGGGCAGATAGGGCGGATAACGGTATTGCTGCAGGCCCTCCGCCTGCGCACAGCCACGGATCCGTCTGTCACCTTCTCCCGGCGGGTTGAGGCGCTCGCATTCCCAGCGACTGGCCACCAGATCGTATTCGTCGAGCGCCTCGCGCAGGGCCGCCACCCAGCCCACTCCCGGCACGTCGTCCGCGTCCACGAACAGGATGCAGTCCCCTCGCGCCACCTCCACGCCGCGATTGCGCGCATGGGCCGCCCCCTGCCGCCCGTCGGCCTCGATCAGACGCAGGCGGGGAAATCGCTGCATGAATCGGCGTACGATCTCACGAGTGTCGTCGGTCGAACCGTTGTCGGCGACGATGACCTCCCAGTCGCCCCGGAAGGTCTGTTCGGCCAGCGCCTGCAGGTTCTCCCCGATTGTCCGGCCTTCGTTGTATGCCGGCACCACGACACTCACGTCCACTCTGTCGGTCACGCCCTCGCTCCTTGCGCCGGCGGGATCCGCCGGATGGAGCGGCGGACGTAGCGCCGGGAGGCCGCCAGCAGTTCGGGAACCGTGACGAAACGGTAACGGGTCCCATTGTGGTCCAGCCAGTCATCCAGTGCGCCAAGCATCGCATCACGGGGCGGATAGTCATCGGCGGTGAATTTGTACAGGGCGTCGTGCAGCAGTACGATGGACCCGGGCCGCACCTTCTCTTCCAGCACCGCCCGCATGCGGCCCGCATCCCGCTCGCACCAGTCGCGGACGAGGACATCCCAGGCAATCGCCTGATAGCCTTTGCGCCATACGTCGAAGGCGCTGCCAAGGGAGTAATCGCCGTAGGGAGGACGAAACAGTCTGACCGGTTGCCGGGGAAGGTGCGCCGCCGCCCGCGCAAGCTGCTCCACGCGCTGGGCTGCGGTCATGAGGGGAAAGCGTTCATGGCTCCAGCTGTGGTTGCCAATAACATGCCCGTCTTCGGCCATCCGCCTGGTCAGCTCGGGGTGCGCCGCCGCGCGTTCACCCACGCAGAAAAAGGTCGCCCTGGCGTGGTGGCGCCGCAACAGGTCGAGCACGGCAGGGGTGGAGGCGGGATCGGGGCCATCGTCGAAGGTAAGCGCCACCAGGGGTTCAGGGGTCTGCACGCGGTCGATCATGCCCGCCAGCCGCCTGCCGATTCGGTCCAGAAGAGAAACCGCCATGGTTGCCGCTCTCTCAGCCCGCCTGGCTCCGGTGCTCGTTTTCATACTTCACGGTACGCCATGGCACCAACGGTCGCATAACCCCATGGAACTGCAAAGTGTAGCCTGCCCTCGCACTCCCCTCGAGCATATGGTCCACGACCTGAAACGCAATCGCCTGCCGTACCAGGAACTCGCCGCGTTTCTCCTGAAGGCCGATCAGCGAGGGCGTGACATAGAGCATGCCTTCGGACAACAGGTTGCCGGGAATGGTGATGGTGCTTTTGTAATACCCGGCGGGTCGCGGCCGGCCGCTCCACTCCTTGTCGTTGTCCACGGTCATGAAGACATTGATGCCCTGTTCGTTGTGGAAATGGACGTTGGGCACCACCTCGTGACCGGATTCGAGCAGCTCGTATTCCATTTCGACGGTCACCGGGTCGGTAATCTCGACCGCCTCGGCCAGGGTACCGTCCTTGTCGAGCACGCGCACGGCCCGTAGCCGCGCAATGTTGCCACCGGGCGCCTCGGCCTCATCCCAGGTGCGTTCCGAGGTGACACCGCTGCCGCTGCTGAGATAGGCAGAGATGATCTCCTCCACCTTGCCGTCCTGCACCACTTGGCCCTTGTTCAGCAGAATGCCCCGGTCGCACAGGCGCGCCACCGACGGCATGTTGTGAGAAACGAACAGCACGGTGCGGCCTTCTCCACTCACATCCTGCATCTTGTTGATGCACTTGCGCTGAAATTCATAGTCTCCCACCGCCAACACCTCGTCGACAATCAGGATCTCCGGCTCCAGATGGGCCGCGACGGCAAATGCCAGACGCACCCGCATCCCACTGGAATAGCGCTTTACGGGGGTATCGAGAAACTTGTCCACGGCGGCAAAGTCGATGATCTCATCGAACTTGCGATCCACCTCTTTCTTTCTCATCCCCAGGATGGTGCCGTTGAGATAGATGTTCTCGCGGCCGGTCAGTTCGGGATGAAATCCGGTCCCCACCTCCAGCAGACTGCCCACCCGGCCCCGGATCTGGATCTCGCCCCGGGTCGGCGGGGTAATGCGCGACAGCAGTTTCAGCAGGGTGGATTTGCCGGCGCCATTCATGCCGATCACGCCGACCACATCGCCTTGCTCGACCTCGAAGGAAACATCCCTGAGCGCCCACAGGACGTTGCTGTCCTCCCCGCCACTACCGTCGTCGAGGACATCAGAGAAATCGTACAGCGAACGATACTTGCGGTAGTTCTTCAGCGGGCTCCTGATGAAGTCCAGAAACGCCCCCACCATGTTTTCGCTAGCGCTGTCCTGAACGCCGACGCGGTAGATCTTGCTGACGTTATCGACCCTGATGACGGGTCCCTTGCTGCTCATAGTTGTTTCCACCTTGGGCGGGACTTAGGCCGTCCCCGCACTGTCTAGTTGAACTCGGATTCCGGCGCCGGCACGCCGACGGTTAGATCACGTCCACGAACACCCGTTCCATCTTCTTGAAATAGAGCATGCCGGAGAACAGTAACAGGCCGCTCATGATGACCCCCACGAGCAGGGAATCCCACATGATTGGCGTCCCCAACAGGGCGGAACGAAATCCTTCGATAACGCCGACGATGGGATTCAGGGCGTAGAGAATCCGGTATTCCGGGCTGATGGAGGTCGCCGAATAGAGCACTGGCGCCGAATAGATCAGCATGCGAATCACGAAGGGCATGGCAAACTTCACGTCCCGAAAACGGATCGCCAGCGCCGACAACCAGAGCCCCATGCCTGCCGGCACCGCCATCATCATGACGATGAGGACCGGCAACAGCAGGACGTTCCAGGTCGGCATCACCCTGTACCAGACCATGATCAGCAACAGCAGTACGAGCGAAATGCCAAAATCCACCAGTTTCGCCAGGATCGGTGTGATGGGATAGAGCACCCGCGGAAAATAGATCTTGCCCAGTACCGCCTGTCCCTGTACCAGGCTTTGACTGGAGGCTCGCATGGACTCGGACATGTAGGTCCAGGGAATGATCGCCACGGTGGAAAACAGGACATAGGGGATGCCGCCGGTATCCAGCTTGGCCACCCGACCAAACACGATGGAGAAGATCACGATCTGGATCAGGGGGTTGAAGATGGCCCAGGAGAAGCCCATGATCGTCTGCGCATAGAGGATCTTGATGTCCCGCCATACCAGGAAATAGAACAGGTCCCGATAGGCGAACAACTCCTTGAAATCGATCCACTCCCAACCGGAAGGGGGCCTGATCGTGACCGTGTTTTCGGTCCTTGCAGTATCCACCATTACGTTTGTACCTTTAGATAACCAACCCATCATTGATTCGAGCAGGGAGGACCACCGGCGCATCGTCCGGCAACCCACCGCAATACGGGCAATAAGCCACGGTGAACGCTCCCCTTGACAACCAATCAGCAAGGGGGCGTCAGCTGATCACGCACGCCTCGTCCCATCAAGTTTTTCGACCTGGGAACGGAATTCTTTACGGCACGCCCACAACCGTAACGCGCTACTATGCCATAACTGAACGGACCACTTCGATCCATGGCGGGGACCGTACAGCCAGAAACGGCGGTGTGATCTCCGTTCAGTCTTTCAAAACGAAGGTCACCTTCATCCGCACCCGGTAATTGCTGATCTTGCCGTCGTTGCCCACGCTCACGCTATGGTCCGAGACCCAGGCGTTCTTCACGTTTTTCAGGGTCTTGTTGGCCCGCTTAATGCCTTGTTTCACCGCATCGTCGAAACTCTTGTCCGACTCCGCCAGGATCTCCGTCACTTTTGCCACTGACATATGCACACACCTCATACCATAAAGGATCAATGGAACCTGAATGCGCCACCGAGACGGGAGCGGCGCCCCTTAGCCCGGTTGCATGCCCACTATAGAGAAGCCCGCATACCGCCACAATGCCGGCGCACGCAAACTTTCATGGCGCTGGCCGAAAACGCGCAAGCCGCTTCAAGGCCCGGATCCGGTCACTGCGGTCCACCGTGGCGCGATCCACTGCCCGCTTCAGGGCCTCGATGGTACGATCATATCCCGTGCGGTCAACGGGATAGGGGGTCCCGTCCTTGCCACCATGGGCAAAGGAGAAGCGGGCCGGGTCTCGGGTGCTGGCGGGCTGGCCGTAGATCAGCTCGGCCACCAGACTGAGCGCCCGCAGGGCCTTGGGGCCGACACCCTGGATCCCAAGCAGGGCTTCGAAATCGGCCGGCGCCCGTTCGTAGGTTTTGAGCAGGATGCGGTGGAGATGGCGGGGATTCACATCCTCCGGCCGCACCGGATGGCGGCGCGGCAACACCAGTTCCGGCAGACGCGCCACCACCTGTGACAGCTCCCGGTTTGGCCGGGCGGCGAGTTCGGTCATCGCCGCCCGCGCATCGCCGCTCTCCTCCGCGACCAGGTTGAGCGCTGGCCGGCGCCGGTCGCAGCAGACCGCCGCATGAGGCTCGTTGACGAAGCTTTCCACCCCGCTGCCGAGCCAATGGTAACGGCGAGCAGTGCCATCGGCGTCGTTCATCCCTTGCTGCACCACGCACCAGTCCAGGTCGCGGGTGAAGAAGAGACAGTGATGGTAGAGCTGGTAGCCGTCCTGCACTGCGCTGTTGTCCACCTTGGCGGAGAGCCGCGAGGCCTTTACCAGCGCGGCGGGATCATGACCCAGCCGCTCGCAGTGGGCCTCGATCTCGGCCGGAGTGCGACGGGAGGCGGCGCCCTTGCCACCGGCGGCATAGAGGCCGAGGTCCGACTCCAGTCCCTTGATGCCCGCCTTGACGGCGCCACAGGTGGTGGTGGTCACCCCGCTGGAGTGCCAGTCGAAACCCAGCACGCAGCCGAAGGCCTGGAACCAGTAGGGATCGGAGAGGCGCGCCAGGACCTCTGCGGAACCATACTCCTCGACGATGTGGATCACCACCTCGCGCGCCAGTCGGACCATGCGCTGAAACAACCAGGGCGGGGCCTTGCCGCCGTGGAGAGGAAGCCGTGCCGTACCGGTTCTCATAGGGGACCATCCTCGAGTGCATGACGAAGGGGCCTATTCTCCCCGATGCAGAAGCTCACCCGACGAGTCCGCCACCTCCACCGTCACCGGAATGCCGTCGCGCAGGCTGGCGGTGACCACGCAGAAATCCTCGAACAAGTCGAGACAGCGTTTGCTGCGGACGGAGGCCCGCAATTCGTCGCCCACGGTAATCCGTACGCGCACGCCGCCGATGCGCAGCCGCGACCTTTCGTTGCGCACCAGCCGGCACTCCGCCTCGGCGCGGACGCTGCCGGCGGGCACGTCGTCCCGGGCGATACAGTACAGGAGGCTGGCACTGAGACAGTTGGCCGCCGCCGCGGCCACCAGCCGGGCGGCATTGGGCCCGGCCGATTCCCCCAGCGGCGGTGGCTCGTCCAGCAGCAGGTCCGCCGCCTCCGGCAGATCGAAGCGGACGTCGAACCGATAGCGTTCCGTCTGTTCCAGGGTGATGGTGAATCGGCCGGCCTCTCCAGCCATGGCTTCAGGCCTCGATCCGGCTGCCCAGTACCCTCAGGAACCGCCCCATCCATTCGGGGTGGGCGGGCCATGCCGGGGCGGTGACAAGATTCCCGTCCACGCAGGCATTGGAGTAGGTCTCGTTCACTTCGCACCAGCGCGCCCCCGCCCGTTCCACATCGGGCCGGACGGCCGGATAGGAGGTACACTCCCGCCCTTCCAGCACCCCGGCCGCCACCAGGATCTGCTGGCCATGGCAGATGGCAGCGATGGGTTTGTCGTGTCTGGCGAAGTGCTGCACGATCTCGATCACGCGCGGGTCGAGCCGGAGGTATTCCGGCGCCCGGCCACCGGGGATCACCAGTGCGTCGTAGGTATCCGGATCGACCTGATCGAAGGCCTCGTTGATGTGAAAGTTGTGGCCGGGCTTCTCGCTGTAGGTCTGGTCGCCCTCGAAGTCGTGGACCGCGGTGCGCACCGTCTCACCCGGCTTTTTGCCTGGACAGATGGTGTCCACCCGATGCCCCACCATGAGCAGCATCTGGTACGGCACCATGGCCTCGTAGTCCTCCACATAGTCACCGACCAGCATGAGTATTCGCTTTTCCGCCATCGCTCTGCCTCCTCAATCAATGAAGCGCCGCCAGCGCTTCAGTAAATGGGTGAATGCCTCGGTGGGCATCCGGTAGATATCGGCGTCCTCGTCAAACTCGCTCTCGATGCAGACTTCGTCGGGCCGCACCTCCACCACGTGGGCATTGCCCACGAAGACCCCGCGGTCGGCCTCGCGCCCCGCAATGGAGGCCACGCCCTCCAGGATCTCGTCCGCCAACGCCGTATCGCCCTGCATATCGGTCTCCAGAAACGTCGCCGCCAGTTCATGTCCCTTCGGCGCGCGCACCCGGGGCAGGCCCTCCTCGTCACGATAGAACTCGAAATGCACCATCATCTGTCCCTCTGGTAGACCGGGAAGGCCGTATTGATGCCGCCCTTGCGGCTGACATAGCCCTGGATACGGAAGCCCTCCCCAGAGGGGCCCTCCCAAGGCGTGTCCCGGCCCTTCTTGCGATTATTGTACGCGTGCAGAATGGCGTCGATCACCTGCCGCTGGTTCATCCGGTCGGGGAAGATACTGGAGAACTTACGTTTCCATTCGCCACTGCGGGGGTCGCGGATCTCCACCTCGGCGGTATAGACACCGGTCCTGTTCGGACCCGACCGGATACGCACCACCCGCGCGCTTGCGGGATCGTGTCCACCAGGCCGCGAATGGAAACCGACCGGTTTGCCCTTGCGGTTGATCTCACCGAAGAAGACATGGGTCAGGTTGATCTCGGGGCGGGTCCGGCTCCAGCCTTTCTGCAGCCGCGCCGGCGCCTCGGTCCTGGCGGTGGATCTGCCGATCGCCGGATTGAGGGTGGCCGCCGGCCGCGCGGCCGGCGCATCGCCGCGACCGCCAACCCGCTGCTCGCCAAAATAGGCGGCCGCTGCAACGATCAGCACCCCCGCAACAATACGCACCAACTTGCTGTTCACACCCGTCTCCTTCTCCATCCCGTCCGGTAAGCCATGCCGATTCCCGATGGGCATGGAGGCCCGGCCACACACCACCAGCCCCAACGCTATCGTGCCGGTTCGATAACATCAAGACCCTTTCATCGGCGCGCCATGAACGGTGGTGTGCAATGCGGGCTAGCCCGGATTATTCATGAAGTCGCTCGCGCCCTTGCTTGATCCTTGTCCACACAGGGAATTTTCCTTCCTCGGCAATACAGCCCGTATTCCACTCGGTCGGAAAATCCCCTGTGCGGGCAATTCTCTGCGCAATCATCGCGGCGATTCATGAATAATCCGGGCTAGAATATCGGACAGTTGCACCTGATCCCCCGGGAGGGTGTCGCTCTACGACGCCCTCCCCAGCAGAGGAGTATTGCGCAATGAAAGCCATAGTGATGACCCGCGCCGGCGGTCCGGAGGTGCTCGAAGCCGTCGACCTGCCGGAACCGGAGATCAAGACCCCGACCCAGATCAAGGTGCGCCTGCGCGCGGCTGGGGTCAACCCCATCGACACCAAGCTGCGCGCCCGCGGCCTCTTCTTCGACGATGCCCTGCCCGCCGTGCTCGGTTGCGACGGCGCCGGCGAGGTGGTGGCTGTGGGCGACGGCGTCACCCGCTACCAGCCCGGCGATGCGGTCTGGTTCTGCCACGGCGGTCTGGGGCGGGAGCCAGGCGCCTATGCCGAGTACGCGGTGCTGGAGGAGCGCATCGCCCAGCCGAAGCCGGCGTCGATGGATTTCATGCAAGCGGCGGCCGGGCCGCTGGTATTGATTACCGCCTGGGAAGCGCTGTTCGACCGCGCCCGGCTGGGTACCGGCCAGACGGCGCTGATCCATGCCGGCGCCGGCGGGGTCGGCCACGTGGCGGTCCAGCTCGCCCGCTGGGCCGGGGCCCGCGTGGCGGCCACGGTGAGCAGCGCCGGGAAAGCGGCCTTCGTTACCTCTCTGGGCGCCGAACGCGCCATCGACTACGAGAAAGGCGACTTCGTCGAGGCGGTGATGGAATGGACCGCGGGTCGTGGCGCGGATGTGGCGCTGGACACCGTGGGGCCGGCAGTGTTCGCCCGCACCCAGGCGGCGGTGGCTCACTACGGCGATCTGGTGACCCTGCTCGACCCCGGGCCGGAGATGGGCTGGAAAGAGGCGCGCAACCGCAACCTGCGCATCGGCTTCGAGCTGATGCTGACGCCCATGCTCCGCGACGATCTGGCCGAGGCGCGGGAGCACCAGGGCGAGATCCTGCGCCGCTGCGCCGAGTTGGCGAACTCAGGGCGGTTGCGCATCGAGGTCACCGAGACTTTCCCGCTGGAGCAGGCGGCGGAGGCGCATCGCCGCATCGAGGCAGGACATGTGCAGGGCAAGCTCGTACTGACCATCGACTGAGCCCGCATTGCGTCCCCAAGCGGGACTCTCCAACCCCACCACGGGCCGACCCGGCGACTGTCGTGTGCGGCATCCCGGTCAGCCGCGCCGCCCGTCGCGCAACCAGCGGCGCACGGTGGGCAGGTGGCGGCGGCTGATGGGCAGGCCCTCGGCCAGGCCGCGGACGCGCAGCCGCCACCCCTCTTCCGCCTTCTCCATGCCCTCCACATGGCGGCGGGCGGCGAGAACGCTGCGGTGGATGCGGATGAAGAGGTCACCGAACTCTTCCTCCAACGCCTTGAGCGGCTCCTCCAACAACAGTTCGCCCCCCGCATGGCAGGCTGCCACATATTTGCTGTCGGCGCGGAAGCAGAGCACCGCCTCCACCGGAAGGCGGCGAACACCGCTGGAGGTGGAGGCGCTGAGGTGGGTGCGCCGTTCCGGCTCGCCGTCCGGTATCTTTGCCAGTTGGGCGCGGTTGGGCACAGTGGCGCGGGCCAGCGCGCGCGCGAGGCGCTCGCGGCGCACCGGCTTCAGCAGGTAGTCCACCGCCTGATGCTCGAAGGCCTCCAGCGCGTGCTCGTCGTAGGCGGTGACGAAGATCACTGCGGGCGGGGCGGCCATCTCCGCCAACCGCGCCGCCGCCTCCATGCCGTCCATGCCGGGCATGCGAATGTCCATCAGCACCAGATCCACTGTCCCCGTCAGGCACGCCGCCACCGCCTCCTCGCCATTGGACGCCAGACCCGCCACCCGATAGTCGCCCTCCAACGCCTCCACCATCTCCGCCAGGCGTTCCCGCGCCAGCCGTTCATCGTCCGCGATGAGGATGTTCATACTGCCCTCCAGGGATGGGGAAACACGAGCCGAACCTGATATTCCCCATCCGCCGAACTCTCCACCAGCGAGGCGTTGTCATCGAACATGGCGGCCAGACGCTGGCGGATGTTGTCGAGCGCCATGCGGTTACCAGGACGTTGGCGCTCCGCCCCGCCCTCGGGCAGGGTGTTGCGGATAGCGAGACTGACCCGTCCCTTGTGGTAGCGGCCGCTGAGCGTGATGCGGCCCGGCGCGGCGCTGGGCTCGATGCCATGATAAACGGCATTCTCCAGCAACGGCTGCATGATGAGTGGCGGCAGCACCGCCTCCGGGGGCAGGCCGTCCACCTCCCACACCACCTCCAGGCGATCGCCAAGACGCTGGCGCTCGATGTTGAGGTAACCGCGTGCAAGGTCCAGTTCATCGCCCAGGGTGGCGCGGCGGCGGGCATCACTCAGGGAGGTGCGAAAGAGATCGGCGAGATCCTGGGTCACCTCTTCCGCCAACGCCGGATCGGTGCGGGTCAGGCTGGCGATGGTGTTCATGCTGTTGAAGAGGAAATGGGGGCGGATACGCGACTGCAGCGCCTGCAAGCGCGCCTCGTGCTCCGCCATGAGTTGACGCCGCCAGCGGTAGTGGAGATGGAAGTAGTGGACCAAGAACACCCCCACCACGGCGCTCACGCCAAGGCTGCGCAGCAACAGATCAAAACGCGACAGGCCCTGATAGACACCGAGATAGTGGACGGCCTCGCTCACCGCCGCAGTCACCGCCAACACCACCGACCAGGCCACCAGTGCCGCCCACGCCACGCCCTGCCGGCGCAACCAGCCGCGTAGCAGACAGAGGACACCGGCGCTGCCGAGGGCGATCCACTGCACGTACAGGGAGAGAAGGCTGAGGTCCTGCCAGAAGCGGTCGAAGGGCCGGCCCCCACCGAGGGTGAGCACAATGGCCAGCAGCTCCGCCCCCACCACCACGGCGAACAGTACCGGCAACCGGCACAGGTCCGGCACCAGCCCCGCCTTCGGTGACTCGATTTGTTGCTTCTGCACTGCGTTCATCGCCTTATTGCTATAATGCGCCACTCGATCCATGTCCAGCAGGAACCCCGTCCCATGAGCGAACAACAGCCCCCCGCAAAGCCCTGGTCGGGCCGGTTCAATGCGCCCACCGATGCCTTCGTGGAGGCGTTCACCGCCTCGGTGGGCTTCGACCGGCGTCTCTACCGGCAGGATATCGCCGGCTCCATCGCCCATGCCACCATGCTGGCCCGTTGCGGCATCCTCAGCGAGGCGGAGCGCGACCTCATCGTGGCCGGATTGGAGCGTATCCGCGACCGCATCGAGGCCGGTGACTTCGCCTGGTCGGTGACGCTGGAGGATGTCCATATGAACATCGAGTCGGCGCTCACGGGAGATATCGGCGAGGCGGGCAAAAAGTTGCATACCGGCCGTTCGCGCAACGACCAGGTGGCCACCGACATCCGTCTCTGGCTGCGCGACGAGATCGACGCCATCGCCGCGGAGCTCCGCCGCCTTCAACGCGCGCTGCTGAATCTGGCGGAGCGCGAGGCAGAAACGGTGATGCCCGGATTCACCCACCTGCAAACGGCGCAGCCCATCACCTTCGGTCACCATATGATGGCCTGGTTCGAGATGCTCGACCGCGACCACGGCCGAATGGCCGACTGCCGCCGGCGGCTCAACCGGATGCCACTGGGTGCGGCGGCGCTGGCCGGCACCACCTTCCCCATCGACCGCGCATACACCGCGGAGCTGCTCGGTTTCGACGCACCGATGGAGAACTCCCTCGACGCGGTGAGCGACCGCGATTTCGCCATCGAGTTCACCTCCGCCGCCGCGCTGGTCATGATGCATCTGTCGCGCATGTCGGAGGAACTGGTGATCTGGTCCTCCGCCCAGTTCGGCTTCATCGAACTTGCGGACGCGTTCTGCACCGGCTCCTCCATCATGCCGCAGAAGAAGAACCCCGACGTGCCGGAACTGGTACGCGGCAAGAGCGGGCGGGTGTTCGGCCACCTGATGGCCCTGCTCACCCTGATGAAGGCCCAGCCACTGGCCTACAACAAGGACAACCAGGAGGACAAGGAGCCATTGTTCGACACCGTGGACAGCCTGCGCGGGTCGCTCAAGATCTTCGCCGACATGGTGCCCGCCATCACCTGCCGTCCCGACATGATGCGCACCGCCGCCCTCAAGGGTTTCGCCACCGCCACCGATCTGGCCGACTACCTGGTGCGGAAGGGAACCCCCTTCCGCGACGCCCACGAGGTGGTGGGCAAGGCCGTGGCCTATTGCATCGATCAGGAAAAGGATCTGGCGGATTTGACGCTGGAGGAGCTGCGCCGGTTCTCCGAGGCGATCGACACGGAGGTGTTTGAGGTGCTGACCCTGGAGGGATCGGTGGCCGCCCGCAATCACCTGGGTGGCACGGCTCCCGGCCAGGTGCGCGCCGCCATCGCCCGGGCCCGCCAGCGGGTCGATGACTGAAGCGGTCAGTGTCGGGGTCTTCGACTCCGGCGTGGGGGGCCTCTCGGTGCTGCGCGAGATCCGCCGCCAGATGCCAGCGGCGCGGCTGCTCTACGTGGCCGACTCCCGCCACGCCCCCTACGGCGAGCGCAGCCGGTCCTTCATCCGCCAACGCGCCTTTCATATCGCCGATTTCCTGCTGAACCAGGGGATCGACGCATTGGTGGTGGCCTGCAACACCGCCACCGCCGCCGCCGTTATTCCCTTGCGCCATCGGCTCACCCTCCCGGTGGTGGGCATGGAGCCCGCCATCAAGCCCGGGGTCTCCGCCACCCATTCGGGGGCGGTGGGGGTGCTCGCCACCAGCGGAACCCTCGCCAGCGCCCGTTTCGCCGCCCTGTTGCGCCGCTTCGACGATCGGCGGCGGGTGCTCACACAACCGTGCCCTGGCCTGGTGGAGCAAGTGGAGCGGGGGGAACTCACCAGCCTCAAGACCCGCCGCCTGCTCAGCCGCTATCTGCAGCCTCTGCTGCAGCGAGGTGTGGATACACTCGTGCTCGGCTGCACCCACTACCCCTTTCTTCGGCCCATGATCGAGGAGATTGCGGGGAGGGGGGTCACCCTGATCGACACGGGCGAGGCAGTGGCGCGGCGTCTGTGCGAGGTGTTGCGCCTCGGAGATCCCGCCCCTGGAGGCGAGGGCGAAACCCTGTTCTGGAGCAGCGGTGAGCTGCAACGGGGCACGGCGACGATGCGCGCCCTGTGGGATGGCCCCGTCGACCTCCGTGCCCTGCCCGAGCCCCCCCTGCCCCTTTCGCCCCGCGCTCCTGACTGAATGCGATTCCGCGTCGCCCACATCCGGCCTTGCAACGGCGACGCGACCTCCGGGCGCGCAGGCTTTATACTCTCTGCCAGTTGCCTTCAACGGAGAGACCGTGACCCCGTCCCGCATCGCCGCCCACAAACTGCGCAATACCTTGCAATCCATCCTTCTTGTGGGAGTGATGTCGGCCCTTTGCGCCTATCTCGCCTGGGTGCTGGGGGGAGAAACGATGGCCTGGCTGGCGCTGGCGATGGTGCTGGTCGGCTACGTGTTCAGCCCTGCCCTCTCGCCCGCCCTGGTCATGCGCATGTTCAATGCGGAACCCCTGCCGCCCGACGCGGCCCCCCGGCTCCACGAAACGGTGCGGGCGCTCGCCCGCCGGGCGGGATTGAAACGGCCTCCCGCCCTCTATTATATCCCCAGCGACGTCATGAACGCCTTCAGTACCGGCAGGCCCGGCAATGCGGCGGTGGCGCTTTCGGACGGACTGTTGCGGCGCCTCAGCCTGCGCGAGGTGAGCGCAGTGGTGGCCCACGAACTCAGCCATGTGGTCAACAACGACACCCGGATCATGGCCTTCGCCGATCTCACCAGCCGCCTGACCAGTACCTTCTCGCTGCTTGGCCAGATGCTGCTGCTGGTCAACCTGCCGCTGCTGATGTTGAGCAACTACCACATCAGCTGGCTCCCCATCCTGGTGTTGATCTTCGCGCCGACGCTGAGCGCCCTGGCCCAACTGGCGCTGTCACGCAGCCGTGAATACGATGCCGACCTGGGCGCCGCCGAACTGACGGGCGACCCGGATGCACTCGCAGCCGCACTGGAGAAGATGGAGCGCTTTCAGGGCCATATCCTGGAGAGCATGTTCCTCCCCGGCCAACGCCTGCCCGACCCTTCGCTGCTGCGCACGCATCCGCCAACCCGGGAACGCATCCGCCGCCTGATGGAACTCAAGGAGGAACGCGAATTCAAGCCCCGGCAGCTCGATCCGGAGACGCCCCCCGCCCACGGCTCACCGCTGGCCAGGCAACCCATTCCCCCACGCTGGCACCGGACCGGCCTGTGGTATTGACGGAGAGGCACACCATGTCAAAAGAACGTTTCTACCGACTGAGCGACCAATTGCGGGAATTCGCCCGCGAGCGCGACTGGGAACAGTTCCATTCGCCGAAGAACCTCTCCATGGCCCTGATCGCGGAATGCGCAGAACTGGTGGAGCATTTCCAGTGGCTCGGCGAGACGGAGGCGTACCAATTGCCCCCCGAAAAGAAGGAGGCGGTGGCGATGGAAGCGGCAGACGTGCTCATCTATCTTCTGCGCTTTGCCGAACGCCTCGACATCGACCTGCTCGACGCCGTGGAGCGCAAGATCGCCATCAATGCAAAGCGTTATCCGAAGGACAAGGTCTACGGCGACGCACGGCGGGCCTCGGAGTACGAGGAATAGGCGGGCAAATACGGCCGGATACGCTATACAGTGTTGTTGCCGGGTCAATAATCTCGTTTTGAGACCGACAATATAGAGAGACCTAATAGAGAAACCCACTGGAACGACCATGTCAGATCAAACCGAACGCCTCGAAATCTTCGATATCGACTGGCTCGACCAGTGCCCCAGCGGGGTGCTGGTACTCGACCGGGAGCGACGCGCCCTTTGGGCCAACAGGGCACTGGCAACAATGCTTGGCATGCAGCGCGAGTCCCTGATCCATGCGGACCGGACGCGCCTGCCCGACCATGTGGCGCTGTTCGACGGTGACCCGCTGGTGCAGATCAACGACGACAACGGGGAAGAACGCTGGCTGAAGTGCACGACGGCCGAGGCCCGGACCCGCGAGCATGCACCCGTCCACCTCCATTTCTATCAGGAGATCACCGCCCAGGTGGAGCTGCAGCGGCAGCGTGACGAGCTGCGGGCCCGGGTGGAGGCGCTCTCCACCCGCGATCCGGTGACCGGGGTGCTCAACCGCCGGGCGCTGGTGCATGCCCTCGAGGAACAGGTGACACGCAGCCGCCGCTACCAGAACCCGCTGATGATCATCCTCATGCGGGTCCGTGAAGCCAACGACACGCCGTTGTCGGACGAGGCGATGCTGGCCGTCAGCCAGACGCTGCGCGACCGCCTGCGCTGGGCGGACATCATCGGCCGCTACGACGATGAGCATTTCCTCATCATCCTGCCAGAGACGCGCAGGGAGGCCGGCAACGATGTCCTGATCGGGGTCCAGGAATCGATCACCGCCATCGAGACCCGGCAGGGCGTTTCCCTTGCGCTCTCCACCCAGGCTGGATTCGCCTCTTGGGAAAAGGGCGACGATCCGCGGCGCCTGATCCAGCGGGCACTGGACCAGATGCTGGCGGCTCCCACCGCCTGACCGGCGCATGGCCCAAGCCCTTACCCTGGAGGACGGCATAGGCCGCAAGGAACTCGACGCCATCCGGCGACGTTTCTCCACGCTCCAGAACGCGCGTCTGCAACGGATCCTTGACGACTTGCCGTCCCGCCAGCGGATCCTGGTCCGCCTCCTGCCGTTGTTGTTCCACATCAACCACCCCTTGTTGCCCGGCTTCGTCTCCACCGAAACCGCCTCGGGCATCGACGGATATCATCCCTCGCGCGATACCCTGGACGCCGCCCAGCACCTGAGCCACACCTTCCGCTACCGCCGCCAGGCGCTGAAACGGCCGTTGATCCACGCCCTCTATCTGATCAGCGGCAACGGCAGTATTGGCGAATCCCACCCGCAGCGGCTCGACCTTTGGCTGTGCCACGCGCCGGAAGTCGATGCAACAGCGCTGGATGAGCTGAAACAGAAATGCGCCCGTATCGGTGAATGGGGCCACGAACTGCAAATGGAAGTGCGCATACGGACGCTGCATCCCGCCGAACTCCGCGACGCGCGACAACCGGCCCTTCCGCTGCCAGAGACGTTCTATCGCAACGGCCTGCTACTGGCGGGACGGCCACCGCTGTGGTGGTTCGTTCCGCCGGAGCACGATGCGGAGTACGATGACTACACCCGGATGCTGATCGAACACCGGTTCGTTTCGCCTGAGGATTGCCTCGACTTTGGCAGCCTCGAATCCTGTCCCCCGGAGGCCCTGTTCCACACCGCGCTGCAGGCCCTCGACACGGCCGTCGACCGGCCCTACGAGGCCCTGCCCGAACTCCTGCTCGCCAGCACCTGGCTGCGCGATGCCCCACATCCCCAATGGCCCGCCAGAGAGATGAAACGGGCGGTCTACAGCGGCGACGGCCAGGTGGATGACCTGGACCCCAGTCTGCTGCTCTACCGCTGCCTGGAGACCCAACTCGAAGCCCTCGGCCAGCCCCATCGCCTGGAGCTGCTGCGCCGCGCCCTCTATTTTCGAAGCGGCGTGCGCCTGAGCCAGCCCGGCCGCCGTGGCTGGCGCGAGGACACCATGGCGGCGCTGGTGCAATCCTGGGGTTGGGATGGCAGACGGCTTGCCTTGCTCGATGCCCGTCCGCACTGGAAGATCCACCGCGTGCTGGGGGAACACAACAACCTGGGCCAGGAGATCTCCAATGGTTATCGCCTCTTGCAGGCATTCGCCCGCACTCTGGATGACCGCCAGGGCACGGCGCGGCGGCGTCTCGGCCTGCTCGGCCGCAGGCTCTACACCACCCTTGAACAACGTCGCGGCAAGGTGGACCTCATCAACCCTGGTATCTCCGGCAACCTGCATGCGCCAGAGCTCACCCTGGCGCCTGGGGAAGATGACCTTTGGCGGCTCTACCCGGGAAAGCTCGATGGGGATCAGGTCACCGACGCCACCCCCCTCAGGGTCTTCACCGGACTCATCGAAACGCTGGCCTGGTGTCATCTCAACACGGTGGCCAGCAGCAAGACCCGTTTCGTCATACGTCCGCCGGAACGCGGTCCCGGCGCGACCGAGTTGCACGCCCTGCAGCGGACCTTGGCCGAAATCCTGCCGACCCCGAACGGCGGCGGGAACACCGCGGCCGAGCTGGAACAGCCGCCGCACCTGTGCGCCTGCGCCCTTTTCGTCAACATCGGCCACGACCCGATGGAAACGCTGGTCCGCGAGGACAAGCAGCTCACCAGCAACCGCTGCGATCCCCTGAGCTTCAGTTCGAGCCATACCAACCTGGTACACAGTCTCGAACAACTCACCCTGACCAGTTGGGGGGAATGGCTGGTGCGACGCTATGAAGGGACCGAGGGTCTGCTGGACGCGCTATGCAATACCCTCACCACGCTGGATCCGCGGGCCGACGCGCCGTCCCCCAGGATATCCGCCCACTGTTTCTCGTCGCTCAAGGGGCCGCTGATCGGTCAACGCGTGACGGCACTCTTCACTCAGGCGGCTGCGGCCTTCATGCGGGACAGCGGAAGCCGCTTCGTCTGCGAGATCGGCGATGCCTTCTACCTGATCCAGTGGGGCGGCCGCGGCCACTTCTGGCTGCGTTTCCACCAACTCGAAGAACTGCTCGACGACCTCCGGGAACCCGCCCATCGGCCCGCGCCGCTGGTGCTTTCCACCCCCTTGCCAGACGACAGCCCCTTGCAGGCCCTGGTACTCAGATAGTCTCTTAACGTTTATACTTGCGCCAAACGTTTCGCCGGACCGATGTCCCTTTCTGCAAACAGACCCCTTTGGTGCATGCCTGTGTCTCCACCCGCCTTTCCGCTGCGTCTGCTGACTCTCCTGCTGCTGGGAGCCTCCCTCACCCTTGCCGCCTGCGGCCAGAAGGGCGATCTCTATCTCCCCGACAAACACCCCGACAAAAAGGAGCAGACGCGCTGAAATGGACTATTTCAACTATCTGGACGATACCCTGCACGCCGAAGAGGTGCCGCTGACCGCCATCGCCGAGGCGCATGGCACCCCCTGCTATATCTATTCCCGCGCTACCTTGGAGCGCCACTGGCATGCCTTCGACCGGGCCTTCGGCGCGCGTGCCCATCTGATCTGCTTTGCGGTGAAGGCCAACTCCAATCTGGCGGTGCTGAACGTTCTGGCACGGCTCGGTTCAGGGTTCGATATCGTCTCGGTGGGGGAGCTGGAGCGGGTGCTGGCGGCGGGTGGCGATCCTGCCAAGGTGGTCTTTTCCGGCGTGGGCAAGCGCGCGGACGAGATGCGTCGCGCCCTGGAGGCGGGGATACGCTGCTTCAACGTGGAATCGGAGGCGGAACTGGAACGGCTGAACGAAGTGGCCAAGGGACTCCGCACCCAGGCGCCGGTCTCGCTGCGGGTCAACCCGGACGTGGACGCCGGCACTCATCCCTACATCTCCACCGGGCTGAGGGAGAACAAATTCGGCATCGATATCCATGCGGCGCGCGAGGTGTATCGGCGCGCCGCCGGGATGTCGAACATCCGCATCGAGGGCATCGACTGCCATATCGGCTCCCAACTCACCGAGAACGCCCCTTTCCTCGATGCCCTGGGGCGGGTCATGGATCTGGCGGCCGATCTGGAACGCATGGGCATCACCATCCGTCACCTGGATCTCGGCGGCGGGCTCGGCATCCGCTATACCGACGAGGTGCCGCCGGACCCGACCGCCTATGCCGTTGCCATCCACGACCGGCTGGGCAGCCTGCCGTGCGAAATCCTCATCGAGCCAGGCCGCGCCATCGCCGGCAACGCAGGCGTGCTGCTCACCCGCGTGGAGTATTTGAAGCCCACGCCACACAAGAACTTCGCCATCGTCGACGCCGCCATGAACGACCTGCTGCGGCCGGCCCTCTATCAGGCGACCCAGGAGATCGTGCCGGTGGAACTCGGCAGCGAGGCGCCCCGTCTGCTGTACGACATCGTAGGGCCGGTCTGCGAGACCGGCGACTTTCTTGGCAAGGACCGCGAGCTTGCATTGCGCCCCGGCGATCTGCTGGCAGTACGTTCCAGCGGCGCCTATGGCTTCACCATGAGTTCCAACTACAACTCGCGGCCGCGGGCGGCGGAGGTGATGGTGGACCGTGACCGGATGATCGTCGTACGCCAGCGGGAACGCATCGAGGACCTCTACGCGGGCGAGTCGCTGTTACCGTGAGGCGCGTTCCGGAACCCGAGCTGATGGACGATCCGGCCCAGGCGCATGCCTATGCCGAGGCCGATTTCAGTGAGGCCAATGGGCTCTTCCTGGATCGCTTTGCCCGCCTTGATCCATCACCGCCCACTGGCGCGCGGGTATTGGACCTGGGATGTGGACCGGGCGATATCACCCTCGCCTTCGCCCGGCGCTACCCCGACTGCCATATCACCGCCATCGACGGCGCCGAGGCCATGCTGAGCCATGCCCGCTGCGCCTTGGAGGGGGATCCGGATCTGCGCGGCCGCATCCGGCTGGAATGCCTGCGCCTGCCCTCTTCCAGCTTGCCGCGGGAGGGCTTCGACATCCTGCTCTCCAACAGCCTGCTGCACCATTTGTCCGACCCCGATGTGATGTGGCGGACCCTGAGACACTGCGCCCGCCCCGGCGCCACCGTCCTGGTCATGGATCTGGCGCGCCCTGCCGACGCGGACGCTGTCGATGCGCTGGTGGCCACCTATGCCGCCGATGCTCCGGAGGTGCTGCGCAACGACTTCCGCAACTCTCTGTTCGCCGCTTATGAACCGGCGGAGGTGGAGGCGCAGTTGCGCCGCCACGGGCTCGGACATCTGCGGGTTCAAGAGATCAGCGACCGCCATCTCTCCGTGGAGGGGCGCCTGTAGTTCCATCAGGCCATCACCAGTACCAGCGCCCCCACGCCAAGGGCGATCAACAGCGGGACACCCGTCTCCAGGGCAAAGCGCCGGCCACCCAGCACCGCGGTGATGCCGGCCTTGACCAAGGTATTCACCATCGCCGCCACGATCACGCCATGGGCCGCGACGCTCACCGCCAACCCCTCGCCCCCGGCCATGCGCGACAACGAGACGTTGATCGCATCCACGTCGCTCAATCCGGACACCGCGGCAAGCAGATAGACGCCCGCGTCTCCCAGCCACTGCTTGAGGGCATGGCTCAACACGACGATGACGGCGAGAAGCAGCCCGAAGGCCAGCGCCATGCGGATCTCGAAGGGGTTGCGCAGTCCTGTCGCCTCCACATCGGGATGGCTGGCGCCGGCGCGGCGCCACAATACGATGGCCCAGGCGTAGCAGAACAGCGCCATGGCGCCCAGAGAGGGGGTCATGGCCAGGGCAGTGGGCGGGTGGATCAACACCGAGACCAGCAGGATGCGAGGAAACATGGTGGCGCAGGCCACCAGGATACCCATTGCCAGGTACCGGTGCATTCCGCTCTCCTCACGGGCCAGGCGGGAGAAGTCGAGGGCGACGGCGGTGGAAGAGACCATGCCGCCCAGCAGTCCCGTAATCCCCAGACCGCGCGAAGGTCCGGCGATCTTCACCCCGAAATAACCCACATAGGAGATGGCGGCGATGAGGACCACCATCCACCAGAGTTCATAGGGATTGAGCGCCGACCAGGGACCGAAGCCGCGATCCGGCAACACCGGCAGCATCACCACCGAGATGAGTAAAAGCTGGAAAGTCGCGAACAACTCCTTGCGGTCGAGACGCGCCTCCCAACGGTGCAGCACGGGCTTCAGGCTGAGTATCGTGGCCATCACCACCGCCACGGACGCGGCGACGTTCAGGTACCCCTTCATGGCCACCGCGCCGAGAACATAGGTGACCAATCCGGCGATCACTGTGGTGATCCCGAAATCACGGTCGGCCTGCACCGCCAGGACGTGGTTCACCCCGAGCACCATCGCCAGACCGAGAAAGACGAGACCGGATAGTACCAGCGCCCCCGCACCCACCAGCAGAGTCACCGCGCCAAGCAGGGCAATGATGCCAAAGGTCCGGATACCCGCCACCTGCTCGCCGTGGGCGCGGTCCGCCACGCGCTCATGCCAGCCCCGCTCCAAGCCAATCAGCATACCTGCGGCAAGCGCCATGCCCAGGCGGCTGAAGAGTTCGATATCGGTCATCGCCATTCTTTGTGTCCAAACGGGTGAAGAGACCTTGATTCCCGCGCCATGCACCCCACCTTGCCAGTATACGCAACCCAACCCAGGAGTACCGATCCATGACCCAAAACCAGGCACTGATAAAAAGAATCCGCGCAGCACTGGAAGTCGACCCCCACGTCAATACCCATCACGATGAGTTTCATATCGAGGTGGAAGGCGATGTCGTGACCCTGGGTGGCGCCGTGGCGGACATCATCGAGAAACGCCGGGCGCTCATCGCCATATCCAAAGTCGACGGCGTACGCGAGGTCATCGACCAACTGCGGGTGCGGATGGCCGAACCCATGGGTCAGGACCAATGCCTGCAGCATGTACGTGATGCCTTGTATGAAGAACCCGTTTTCTGCGATTACAAGATCGTGACGGTGAATCACAAGGATGAACAGGAGGTGGCGCGCGACCCGGCGAATGCGGCCGGCGAGATCATCGCCACGGTGGAGGAGGACAATCGGGTCGTCCTGGGTGGTGTGGTGCGCAGCCTCTCGCACCGGCGCCTGGCCGAGGTGCTCGCCTGGTGGGTGCCCGGTTCCACGGATGTCAAGAATGATCTGCGTGTCGACCCCCCGGAGGAAGACAATGATGGCGAGATCCTGGACGCGGTGGAATTGGTGCTGGAGAAAGACCCCATGATCGATCACAACGATATGGCAGTGGCCTGTCACCATGCCGTGGTCACGCTCTCCGGGGGCATTCCCACCGGCGCCCAGAAACGCATGGCCGAATACGATGCCTGGTATGTGAACGGCGTGGTTGAGGTCCTCAATAAGCTGATACCCGTCGATCCGGCCGGCGCTCGGGGGGAATGAGCCTTTCCATGGTACATGCCAATACGAACCCGAACGGAGGAACAGCGCAATGAACATGAAACTGGGCGACAAAACCATCGAAACCGACGAAGAGGGCTACCTGCTCAACCCCAATGATTGGGACGAATGCGTGGCCGAGGCCATCGCCGAACGGGAGGGCATCGAACTCACGGATACCCATTGGGCGATGATCAACTATTTCCGCACCTTCTACGAGGACCACATGCGCCACCCCACCATGCACGATTGGGTGAAGACCCTCGGCCGTTTCCATGGCAAGCCCTATCCGGAGGCCAAGGCCTACCGCGATTTCCTCTACAAGCTGTTTCCCCAGGGGCCGGTGCCCACCCTGGCCAAACTGGCGGGCCTGCCAAAGCCCGTTGGCGATATCGAGGAATGATCGATTATCGGCTGTCGACGGCGGGGGCAAGCATGTCCATCTCCTTCTTGTAGAGGCGGGTCTGCACCCCCATCAGACCCAGGAGGGTGTGGAAGATATTGTCGTGTGAGTAGTGATGATGGCGGCTTTCCCGGAGACGCGCTGCATTCACATGGTCGAAACCTTTTGCCAGCCATAGCAGCGCCGGGACATGGCGCTGGCTCTCCGGCGAAAACAGATAAGGCAGACCATGCAGATAGAGGCCATTCTCCCCCAGGGATTCCCCGTGGTCACTGACATAGAGCATCCCGGTTTCGAAGCGTCCCGCGTTGGCCTTCAAGAAGCCGATGACCTTCGACAGAAAGTAGTCCGTGTAGAGAATCGCATTGTCATACGCATTGTCGAGTTCCTGCGTGCTGCACTTTTCCAGCTGGTTGGTGCCGCACACAGGTTTGAAGCGCTCAAAAGCGGGCGGATAGCGTTTGTAGTAGGCCGGACCGTGATTGCCCATCTGGTGTAACACGATGAGGATGTTGCGGTCTTGATGGCGGTCGACGTATGCCTGCAATCCGGCCAGCATCCCTTCGTCCCGGCATTCGATGTCGCACACCGGATTGTTGTCCGGTGTCTTGAAGTCCTCATGAGGCACCCGTTTCGCCACGCCCTTCGATGAGGAGTTGTTGTCCCGCCACAGGATCGCCACCCCGGCGCGTTGCAGGATATCGAGAACATTTTCCGTCGCGAGGACCCTTTCCTGGTCATACGCCTCACGGCCATAGACAGAGAACATGCAGGGAACCGATACGGCGGTCGAGGTGCCGCAGGACCAGACATTATCGAAGCTGATGACCCCTTCCTTTTCCAACCGGGGGGTCGTGTCGCGTCCGTAGCCGTTCAGGGAGAGGCGGTCGAAACGCGCAGTCTCGCCCACCACAAAGATCACCAAACGCTTGCGCCCGTCGCCCGTTCCCAGGTGCGCGTCCCCGCCGATGGACTGGAACGGCAGCGCCTTCTTCATCCGCCCTTTCATGTATTTCCCCGCCGAGTAGACGAGATAGACCGGGTTGGCGTAGGCACGCAATGCCTTGTGTTCGCGAAAGAAGGATGCATAGTGGCTGCTGAAGAGATAGAGGGAGGCGGCGGCTACCACCAACGTTCCGGCAAGCAACTTCAGACGCGAAAAAAGGGCGGCGCCAAGCGGGCGCTTCTCGATACGCACCCGGGAGATCAGGAGCGAGGGCAGGACCCCCAGCAGCACGACGTAGAGCAGCAGCTTCCCGCTGAACAGATCCAGCGCCTCTCCGGTATCGGTGAGCAGCATGTTGTGGATCATGGTGTCGTCGATGACGACATGATAGCTGTCCATGAAATAGGCCGCGGTGGCCGCGACCAGCAACACGACGATGACCAGCGGCTTGAGAATGACGCGATGCCCCACCAGGGCCAGCAACAGGATGTGGATGCAGGCGAGAAGTATCGCCAGCGAGATCAGGAATCCCGCATTCGCCCGGGTAAACGGGTACAGGTCGATGACGCCCCGGAAGAAGGCCCAATTGAAGAAGACCACGAGAACGACAGCGACGCCGACGATCAGTGCGTTGCCTGAAAGGGTGCGAAGATCAGTTTTCAAGGAAAGGCCGGTCGTCTCGATTCATCAGGGGGTGGGCCGGGGTATGGCGGGATGATACCCCATCCCGGGCCGTTACAGCATCTCGATCACCCACTTGGTCACCAGACCGGTGGCATGGGCGCACTGGTTGCCGCGCTCCTGGTCGAACTGCTTGTACTCGTCCGCGTTCCACATATCGTAGGTACGACCCGTGAACCGTTTCTGAAGTTCCTCGCAGGTGATGCCGCCAAACGTCTGCTCAAATCGCTCCACCAGTTCGCGCCCCTTTTTGAAGTTGGTGATAAAGCGCCCCTTGTCGAGCCGGTCCCGATCGCGCCCGCGTTTGGCGCTCAATGCCATCAACCCCCCGGTAAGGGCCCCGCAGGCGCCCTTTGCCATGAGACCGCCACCACCGGACAGGCCATGACTCGCCTTGATCGTCTCGTCGCTGACGATGCCGACCGTCTCCTGCACCGTGGCCAATACGCACTGGGGACAGCAACCGTAGTCGAGCTCGTACTTTACCGCCTTTTCATAGGCCTCTTCGGCCAGCTTCTGTTTCTCTTCCTGCTTCATGATGGGTACCGATTCTCTATGGATCTCACACGTACCGGGCAAGCGCGCTCACAGCAAGGCCCCTCCATTCGGGGTCTCCTCTGGTCACGATGCCCGGCTGCAGACCGCATCAGGATCGCACAGGGCGAGGCCCGCCCGCATTGACATCGGGCAATCACGGCCACAGCACCGCCATCCAGACAACGGCGGCGCAGGCGAGGGCGACGAAGACCGCCGCGGAGCCCATATCCTTGGCCCGCCCGGACAGCGCGTGTTGCGCCCCGCCGAAGCGGTCCACCACCGCCTCGATGGCCGAGTTGAGCAGTTCCACAATGACCACGAGGAACAGGCTGCCGAGCAGCAGGGCGCGCTCAACACCACTCTGCCCGAAATAGAGCGCGGCAGGCGCCAGCACCACCGCCAGCATCAGCTCCTGCCGAAATGCGGCCTCATGCCGCCACGCGGCCTTCAGGCCGAGCCATGAATAGCCGGTGGCCTTGATGATGCGATCGATTCCCGTGTTGCCCGGTTTCACGATGAAGCCCCCTTTGTCGTCCGATGACGATTTCCGAAAAAGAGCCGGTATCCCAACAGGCTGTTGAACCAGCATATCGCCAAGGCCCAAAGGTCATGGGACAGAAAGTGCGCCCCCCGCAGCTGCTGCACCATCCCGAAAAGCATCCCGGCGCCCAGGCCGATGGCGAGCCCGGCCCAACGCTTGTCCGGCGCCACCTCGCGCAGAAAAAAATAGAGCGCCACCAGCGCGTACCCGCCACTGGCATGGCCGGCGGGGAAACACCGGCCGTAAGGATACGCGCCGGAATGGTGCTGAAACAGGCCGACGAAGGGCCGGCTGCCACCATAACGCAGAAGATCCCAGGGGCAATCCACATGGGTGATCTCCTTGAGACCGGCGACCAACAGCGCCGACAGAGGCATCACAACGGCCAGATAGGCAAGCGGCCGCCGCCACGGCCGCAACCGTTCGATCCGAAGACTCGCCAGCGCCGCCACAATCACGGCCAGCCCCACGCCCACCATCATCTTTTGCGCCCCTGTGTGCAACACCATGGAAAACAGGGGCGCATCCCGCAGCGACCAGCGATGCCCCTCCAGCGCATAGATCCAGTCTGCAAGCATCCGGTCCACGGGCACGGTCTGCTGAAGGAAAACGGCGGCCAGAAACACGCCGAGAGGTATCGCCAGGTGACCCAACCAGAACTCCCGATCCATTCTCTACGCAAACCTCGTCTCTGTCATGGGTGGCGCCTCCGGAAAACCGCGCCCGCCCCCAGTTTGGTCAACCATTCCGCTCTTTCCAATCCGGCCGGCAACGGGTATCTTTGAGACCATGCCGACCTTCACGAAAATGCAGGGACTCGGAAACGATTTCGTGGTATTCGACGCCATCGGCCAGCAGGTGGACCTGTCGCCCGCGCAGGTGCGCCGTATCGCCGACCGGCGCTTTGGCATCGGTTGTGACCAGATCCTGCTGGTGGAGCCGCCACGCGATGCCACCACGGATTTCTATTATCGCATCTTCAATGCCGATGGTTCCGAGGTGGAACAGTGTGGCAACGGCGCCCGTTGCTTCGCCCGTTTTGTACACGAGAAGGGACTCAGCGACAAGGAGGTGATCGATGTGGGCACCCGGGCGGGCAACATCCGGCTCTATCTGGAACCTCATGGGCAGGTGCGCGTCAATATGGGCCGGCCTTTGCTGGCGCCCCCGGACATCCCGTTTGTGGCCGACACACAGCACAAGAGTTACCTGCTGGAGGTGGACGGCGAACGGCTGACCATCGCCGCTGTCTCCATGGGCAATCCCCATGCGGTATTGCAGGTCAAGAGTGTGGACGAGGCGCCGGTACACCGCCTGGGCCCGCTGATCGAGCACCATCCGCGCTTTCCCAACCGCGTCAATGTCGGCTTCATGCAGATCATCGACCCCGCGCACATCCGCCTGCGGGTCTACGAACGCGGCGCGGGCGAGACGCTGGCCTGTGGCACCGGCGCCTGCGCCGCCGTGGTGGCCGGACGCATCCAGGGCCTGTTGAACGAGCGGGTCGAGGTCGATCTGCGCGGCGGCGATCTTGTGATAGAGTGGCAGGGCGGCGAGGCGCCGGTCTGGATGTCGGGCCCCGCCGAAATTGTCTTCGAGGGGAGTATCGAACTGTGAACACGAGCACCAAAACGCGCGAACATGCGCCAAATGAGCGCATCATTGCCGATTATCTGGCCGCGCATCCGGATTTCTTCGAACATCACCCGGAACTCCTGAACGAACTGCGCATACCGCACACAACCCGCGGATCGGCGGTGTCGCTGATCGAACGGCAGGTGGCGGCCCTTCGTGAAGAGAACCTGCGCTACAGGCAACAACTCGAGGCGTTGATCACCGTCGCCCGCGACAATGATCGGCTCAACCGGCGTCTGCATCGCCTTACCCTGTCGTTGATCGAGGCCGCCACCTTCGACGAGGTGCTCAATGCCCTGCAGGACGAGTTGCACGACAAATTCCGGGCCGATGCGGTGGAACTGCGGTTGTTCTCTTCCTCACACCTCGACGATCACACCGGCAGCGACGAGGCCGAAGGCGCGGTCTTCAAGGATTTTTTCCAGCAAGGACGGCCGGTCTGTGGCCCCCTCACGCCGGAGCAACTGCAGTACCTGTTCAGCGTGGAGGCCGAGGACATCCGCTCGGCGGCGCTGATTCCCTTGCGTGCCGAGGGGGTCCTGGGCATGCTCGCCATCGGCAGTCACGACAAGGGGCGCTTTTCCCCCAACAAGGGGACCGATTTCCTCGTTCGCCTCGGCGAGGTGGTCAGCCACACCCTCGAAGTGGTCTCGCTGCCCGGCGTCTGATGACCAGTTGCGACACCCGGGCCAGCCGGTTCCTCGACCACCTGGAACACCAGCGGCGGTTGTCGCCGCATACCCTGGACAACTACCGCCGCGACCTGCGGCGCATCGCCGGGTGGATGGCGGATCACGGCATTGCCGACTGGCCGCACCTGGGGCAGGCACAGGTGCGCGATTACGTGGCCTGGCGCCATCGCCGCGGGGCCTCCGGCCGCACCCTGCAACGTGAACTCTCGGCCTTGCGCAGCCTGTTCCGCTATCTGATGAACGAAGGCGATGCGGCGACGAACCCGGCAGATGGCGTGCGTGCACCCAAATCGCCCCGCAGGCTGCCCGTCACATTGGACGCGGATCAGCTCGATCACCTTCTGAGCCTCGACGACGACACGCCACTGGGCCGGCGCGATGCCGCCATCATGGAGCTGTTCTATTCCTCCGGGCTGCGGCTGGCGGAACTGGTCTCCCTCGATCTCGGCGATATCGACCTGGAAGACGCCACCCTCCAGGTCACCGGCAAAGGGGGCAAGACCCGGCGCGTACCGGTGGGACGCACGGCGCGGGAGGCGATCCGCCGCTGGCTGGCGCTGCGGGGCCGGCTCGCCACCCTGGACGAACCGGCGCTGTTTGTCAGCGCGCGGGGGGGACGCATCCGTCCACGCACGGTACAGGCGCGGCTGAAACGGTGGTCATCGTTGCAACATGCACCGCGCGCCGTCCATCCCCACCTGCTGCGCCACTCCTTCGCCAGCCACCTGCTGGAATCCTCCGGCGATCTGCGCGCAGTACAGGAGTTGCTTGGCCATGCCGATATCGCCACCACTCAGATCTACACCCATCTCGACTTCCAGCACCTGGCCCAGGTCTACGACCAGGCCCATCCCCGGGCCCACCGCCGCAAGGGGTGAATCTCCCGCGTCCAGCCGCAGGTTTTGTCCCCCCGCCTCCTCCGGTACAATGAATGATCTTCAGCCGATACAGGATCAACGCGTGGAACCGCTACGAGGTACAACCATACTCTCCGTGCGCCGCAACGGCCGGGTGGTGGTCGGTGGCGACGGCCAGGTCTCCATGGGCAACACGGTGATGAAGGGCAACGCCCGCAAGGTGCGCCGGCTCTACAAGGACAAGGTGCTGGCCGGATTCGCCGGCGCCACCGCCGACGCCTTCACCCTGTTCGAGCGCTTCGAGGGCAAGCTGGAAGAACACCACGGCCACCTCACCCGCGCCGCGGTGGAACTGGCCAAGGACTGGCGCACCGACCGCATGTTGCGCCGCCTGGAGGCGCTGCTGTGCGTGGCCGACGGCAAGGCGTCGCTGATCATCTCCGGCACCGGCGACGTGATCGAGCCGGAACACGGCCTGATGGCGATCGGCTCTGGCGGCCCCTTCGCCCAGGCGGCGGCGCGGGCGCTGATGGAGAGCACGGATCTGGGCGCGCGGGAGATCGTCGAAAAGGGCCTCAACATCGCCGCGGACATCTGCATCTATACCAATCACAACCTGCTCATCGAGGAGCTGGAAAGCGAAACCTGAACCATGCCGGAACCCACTCCCCAGAAGATCGTCGCAGAGCTGGACAAGCACATCATCGGCCAGTCGGCCGCCAAGCGGGCTGTCGCCATCGCCCTCCGCAACCGCTGGCGCCGCAGCCAGGTCGACGACCCCCTGCGCAACGAGATCACGCCCAAGAACATCCTCATGATCGGCCCCACCGGCGTCGGCAAGACCGAGATTGCCCGGCGTCTGGCGAAGCTGGCCAACGCCCCCTTTCTCAAGGTGGAGGCGACCAAGTTCACCGAGGTGGGCTATGTGGGCCGCGACGTGGAATCCATCGTCCGAGACCTCGCCGACGCCGCCGCCAAGATGGTGCGGGAACAGGAGATGGAGAAGGTGCGCGATCTCGCCGAGATGGCCGCGGAGGAGCGCATCCTCGACGCCCTGCTCCCCTCGCCGACACCCACCAGTTTCGCCGAGGAGGCGCAGCCCTCCGGCGGCATCTCCGAATCCACCCGCGAGAAGTTCCGCGACAAGTTGCGCGCCGGTGAGCTGGATGATCGCGAGATCGAGATCGAGGTCAGCGCCACGCCGGTGGGGGTCGAGATCATGGCCCCGCCGGGGATGGAGGAGATGACCAGCCAGCTTCAGGGCCTGTTCCGAAACCTCGGCAGCGGCCGCACCCGGCGACGCAAGTTGCGCGTCCGCGACGCCCTCAAGGTGGTGCGCGACGAAGAGGCGGCGAAGCGGGTGAACGAGGAAGAACTCAAGATCCGCGCCCTGGAGATGGTGGAGCAGAACGGCATCGTCTTCCTCGACGAGCTGGACAAGGTGGCCAAACGTTCCGAATACGGCGGCGCCGACGTCTCCCGCGAGGGGGTGCAACGCGACCTGCTGCCGCTGGTGGAGGGATGCACCGTCTCCACCAAGCACGGCATGGTGAAGACCGACCACATCCTGTTCATCGCCTCCGGGGCGTTCCATCTGGCCAAGCCCTCCGACCTGATCCCGGAGCTTCAGGGGCGTCTGCCCATCCGTGTGGAGCTGGACGCCCTGACCTCGGACGACTTCGTCCGTATCCTGACCGAGCCCGACGCCTCGCTCACGGACCAGTACAAGGCGCTGCTGGCCACCGAGGGCGTCACCCTGGAGTTTACCCAGGACGGTATCCGGCGCATCGCCGAAATGGCCTGGCAGGTAAACGAACGCACTGAAAACATCGGCGCCCGCCGCCTGCACACGGTGCTCGAACGGCTGCTCGACGAGGTCTCCTTCACCGCCACCGAACACCAGGGTGAGACCGTTACCATCGATGCCGCCTATGTGGATAAACACCTCGCCGAGCTGGCCTCCAACGAGGACCTCAGCCGCTATATTCTCTAAGGAGATCCTGAACAGACCATGTCAAATCATCATCCTACGGAAATCAATCTGCACCGCCAATCCCGGGTGCTCGAAATCACCTTCGATGACGGCAGCCGCTTCGATCTGCCGTGCGAATATCTGCGCGTCTACTCCCCGTCCGCCGAGGTGCAGGGCCATGGACCCGGCCAGGAGACGCTGCAGGTGGGCAAGGAGGACGTGAACATCGAGCGTATCGAGCCGGTGGGCAACTATGCCGTCATCCTGCATTTCGACGACGGCCACAACACCGGCATCTACTCCTGGAGCACCCTCTACGACCTGGGCGCCAACTACGAACGCAAGTGGCAGGACTACCTTGCCCGCCTGGAGGCCGCCGGCCACACGCGCAAGGCGCCGGACGCCTGACACGAAGCCGCCCCTGCCCAGGGTTCCCAAGATCGGATATCATGGGATCCCTGTCAGTTGGGGAGCCGCGGCCATGCAGGAGAAAAAGACGACGCATTTCGGTTACAAGGAGGTGCCGGTCGAAGAGAAGGCGGAGCGGGTGAAGGCGGTATTCGATTCCGTCGCCAACCGCTACGACCTGATGAACGACCTGATGTCGCTGGGCATCCATCGGCTGTGGAAGCGCCAGGCCGTGGAGTTGTCGGGCGTGCGCCGCGGCCAGCGGGTGCTCGACCTCGCGGCGGGCACAGGCGATCTGTCCTCGCGCTTCGCCGGGCTGGTGGGGGCCGAGGGCCTGGTCGTGTTCTCCGACATCAACGCCTCGATGCTCGAAGAGGGGCGCGCGCGTATGGTGGACGAGGGGTTGGTGGGCAATGTGGAGTATGTACAGGCAGACGCCCAGCAACTGCCTTTTCCCGATGATACCTTCGACTGCATCACCATCGGCTTCGGGTTGCGTAATGTGACCGACAAGCAGCGCGCCCTGGAGGCCATGTTCCATGCATTGCGTCCTGGCGGCCGGGTGCTGATCCTGGAATTCTCCAAGCCGGTTCCGAAACCTCTTAAGACAGTCTACGATCTCTACTCCTTCAAGCTGCTGCCCCTGATGGGACGGCTGGTGGCCAAGGACGAGGGAAGCTATCGGTACCTGGCCGAGTCGATCCGCATGCACCCCGATCAGGAGACTCTGAAGGGGATGATGGAGCAGGCCGGTTTCGAACGCTGCGAATATTTCAATCTCACTGGCGGCATTGTCGCCATCCACCGCGGCTACAAGCTGTAAGGAGCGGGGGGTGAGCATCGGAGAAGCCAGCCTCGCTTTGCTGGAGCAGGCCATCAACCGCTACCTCGCCCTCGATCCCGAGGCGCATCGCGGGCTGAAGCGCCTGCACGGCCGGGTGATCGGCATCGATCTGGTCGGCCTCGGTCAACGACTCTACCTGGTCCCCGGCCCCGCCGGCATCCAGGTGTTCGGCCACTACGAGGGCGAACCCGATTGCGTTCTGCGCGGCACCCCGCTTGCCTTGATGCGGATGCAGGACCAGAAGGGCAGCACCGAGCAACTCTTCGGCGGCCAGGTGGAGATCGAGGGTGACACCGAGTTGGGCCATCGTTTTGGCAAGTTTCTCGGCAGCCTCGACATTGACTGGGAAGAGCAGCTCTCCCATCTCACCGGTGACGTGGTCGCGCACAGGCTCGGCAGTCTGGTGCGGCGTCTCACGGACTGGGGCGGGCGGAGCGCGCACACCCTGGGCAAGGATCTGCAGGAGTATCTCCAGGAAGAGGCGCGTCTGCTGCCGACCCGCTATGAACTGGAGGGGTTCTACCGTGATGTGGATACGCTCCGCCATGACGTAGATCGGCTGGAAGCGCGCATCCGACGGCTGCGAGACCTGACGGGATGATCCGCCCCGCACAGGCCCTGCGCCTGTTCCATATCAACCGGGTGCTGATCCGCCATGGCCTGGACGAGGTGATCCTCGCCACCCACCTGATGCGGCCGGTGCGCTTCGTCTATTACCTGTCCCCCTGGAACTGGCGGAGACGCGAGCTGCCCCCCTACCCGGTACGCCTGCGCCGGGTGCTCGAAGACCTCGGTCCCATCTTCGTCAAATTTGGCCAGATCCTCTCCACCCGCCGTGATCTGCTGCCCGACGATATCGCCGAGGAACTGGCCAAACTCCAGGACCGCGTGCCGCCCTTCCCCGGCGATGAGGCGCGGTCGCTGATCGAGAAGGCCTGGGGTCAACCGATCGAAGCGGTGCTGGACGAATTCAACGAATCCCCGCTGGCCTCGGCCTCTATTGCCCAAGTGCATACCGCCCGGCTGAAGGACGGGCGCGAGGTGGTGGTCAAGGTGCTCCGCCCCGGCATCGAGCGGGTGATCCGGCGTGACGTGGATCTGCTCTACACCCTCGCCCGTCTGGCCCGGCGCTACTGGAAGGACGGGCGCCGATTGCGGCCGGTGGAAGTGGTGGAGGAGTACGAACGCACCATCTTCGACGAACTCGACCTGCTGCGGGAGGCGGCCAACGCCTCCCAACTGCGGCGCAACTTCCTCAACAGCGAGATGCTCTACATTCCGGAGGTCTACTGGGACCATTGCCGTCAGAACGTGATGGTGATGGAGCGGGTCTACGGCACCCCGGTGAGCGACGTGGAAACACTCAAGCGACAGGGCATCAGCATGCGCATGCTCGGCGAGCGCGGCGTGGAAATCTTTTTCACCCAGGTGTTCCGGGACAACTTCTTCCACGCCGACATGCACCCCGGCAACATCTTCGTGGAACCCACCGGGCGCTATATCTCGGTGGATTTCGGCATCATGGGCACCCTCACCACCGAGGACCAGCGCTACCTCGCCGACAACCTGCTCGCCTTCTTCCACCGCGACTACCGGCGGGTGGCCGAGCTGCACGTGGAGTCCGGTTGGGTACCCAAAGGCACCCGGGTGGAGGAGTTCGAAGCGGCCATCCGCACCGTCTCCGAGCCCATCTTCGAGAAGCCGCTCGCGGAGATCTCCTTCGGCCACTTTCTTCTGCGCCTTTTCCAGACCGCACGCCGCTTCGACATGGAGATCCAGCCCCAGTTGGTGCTGCTGCAGAAGACCCTCCTCAACATCGAGGGTCTGGGCCGCCAGCTCTACCCCGAACTCGACCTCTGGACCACGGCCAAACCGTTTTTGGAGAACTGGATGCGTAAGCAGGTGGGTCCGCGCGCCTTCGTCGGCCGGATGCGCAAGAGCCTGCCCCTGCTCTCGGAGCAACTGCCGGAGATCCCCCTCCTCGCCTACCGCGTCCTCAAGGAAGCGGAACAAGGAAGGCTGAAGCTGCAGTGGCGATCAAAGGAACTGGCTCGCCTGCAACACACCATCATGGAAGCCAACCGGCGCACCACGGCCGCCGTGAGTGGCGCCGCCATGCTCGTTGCCGCAGTCCTTCTTCTCACCGCCGGCGAGGGGGCCATGCTCTCCCCCGCAACCCTCGCCGTCACCGGGTATGCGTTGGGCGCCGGCGGCCTCCTGTTGCTCGCCCACAGTTGGCTGAAGGGGCGTGGCTGACTCACCGTATCCGCTCGGCGGTACTCAATATTGGAGGGCGAATACCGATACAGCTCTATCGTCGAGAACGTACAAGGAAACCCCATGCGACTCTACTATTACAAAGATCCCCGCGGTAATTTCGGTGACGACCTGAATCTGTGGCTCTGGCCCCGGCTCCTGGGTGACTTTCTGGATACCGAGCATCCTTATTACGCGTTTTCAGACGATTCCACGACCGATCCCTCGGAAACCTTGTTCGTCGGCCTCGGCTCCCTTCTCAACCATCATATGCCGAAGGCGCCCCACAAGGCCGTGGTGGGGGCCGGTGTGGCCTATGGCGATGCGCCCCGGATCGACGACCGCTGGACGCTCTATGCGGTACGCGGTCCGAGAAGCGCCGAGATCCTGGGCCTCGACAAAGACAGGGGCATCGGCGATTCAGGCATCCTGGTGCGTGCGGTGGAATTGCCAGCCACGGAGAAACGCTTCCCCGTTTCCTTCTTCTCCTACCACGAGAACGCGGAACTGGTGGACTGGGACAGCGCGTGCAGGTCGACCGGTATCCATCACATCGACCCGGCAGGGAGTGTCGAAGGGATTCTGGCGGAAATCCGGCAGACAGAACTCCTGCTGACGGAGGCCATGCACGGCGCCATTGTAGCCGATGCCCTGCGGGTGCCATGGATTCCGGTGCGGGTTTTCGACAAACTGAACGACTTCAAATGGCACGACTGGTGTGAGTCACTGCGGATGCGCTACCAGCCCCACGATCTACCGCGGACCGGCGCCTGGCTTCGGAACAAAAAAGGCATCAAGGGAAAGCTCCTCAGAACGCTACGGCCGCGCCAGGCCTGCAAGGAAATGCGCCGCCTGGCGCGCGAAGCCGAACCCATGCTCAGCGAGGATGCTGTGATCGACGAGGCCACCACGCGGCTGCTCGACCAACTGGAACAGATGCGCCAGGACTTCAGATAGCACGCCCTATGATGAAAACCGCCGTTTTTCATCATAGGAGTCTGTCGGGTTTAGGTGATCGTCGCGAGCATGATGGGCCATATCAGCGCGAGAGATCAGATGGTCATGCGCTGAACGTTCGTCCGTCGTCGGGACACACGGGCCGATCAGGAGGGGCGCACCAGTCCCGCCTCCACCTCTTCACGTTTCGTCTTCCCTGCCAACAGTTCGATCAATTGCAAGGCAAAGTCCATCGCGGTGCCGGGTCCCCGGGAGGTGACGACCTTGCCGTCCACCACAACGGGCTGAGACAACAGATCGACCCGTTCAAGATTCATCTTGTCAAGCACCCCGGGGTATCCAGTCGCGGCATGGCCTTCGAGAAGGCCCGCGCCGGCCAACACCTTGGGAGCGGCACAGATGGCCGCCGTGTAACCGCCACTTGCGCTCAGGCGCTGCAACAGTCGACGGATGCGTGGATCCCGGTCGAGGTGGTCCGCCCCTGGCAGACCGCCTGGCAACACGATCATGTCGAACGCCTCGTCGAGGACCGCCTCGAGAGTGGTGTCTGGCAGCAGCACCACGCCGCGGCTGGCCTTTACCGGCCCTTCTTCGAGACCGGCCGTCACGACTTCTATTCCGGCACGTCGCAGCAGATCGATAACGGTGACAGCTTCGAGTTCTTCGCAACCTTGGGCGAGAGGGACGAGGACGCGCGCCATAACTTCCTCCGGGGGGGTAGCTTGGTGAGTTTCGATACAGGGACGAGGCGTATGCCGAGCCTCTTCAGCCGCGGCAACATCTTCGACAACACGCTGAGCGTCTCGGGGTGCGGGTGACCGATGCCAATGGCGGTACCCCGATGCCTCGCCATGCGCACCAGTTTACCAAACTGGCCTTCGATGGCCTTTCGCTCGATGACGTGATCGAGGAAGATATTGCGGCTGGCGGTGGGGATGCCGCTCTCCATGGCCACCTTTTCGGCAACGGAACTCTCGGCGGTACGGCTGTCGATGAAAAACAGGCCGAAGGCGCGCAGCCCCTCCATCACCCGGCGCATGGATGCGGTGTCGGAGGTCAACAGGCTGCCGCGATGATTGTTGACGCCACTGACATGGGGAATGGAGGCGATGTCCGACAACAGGGTACGCCGAAACGCGGCCTCCGCCATGCCCTTGCGTAACATGCCCTTGTCGTGGGCGGTCTTGTCATAGGGCTGCATGGGCAGATGCAGCAGGATTTCACGATGTCGGGCATAGGCCGCCCTGGCGAGATCCTTGCCGTGGGGTGTGTGGGGAAGAAATGCATAGGTGACACTGCCCGGCAGATGCAACGCCCACCGACCAAGCATCTCATTGTTGCCCATGTCATCGATGATCAAGGCGATTCGCGGTGCCTGTCCGGCGCCGGCCATGCTGGTGGCCGCGCTCAACAGGATGATCATGCCCCACACCACGCGCCATCGGTAGAACGCCCGCGTACGGCCCCCTTGCATCGCTGCAATCGATGCGTCCCTCCTGCGGCGTTGCCCCATAGTCGTCCCCTTATCTTTTTATTTGCCTTCAGCCTGTTGCAGAATGTACAGCCCCTTAAGCATGTTGAGCGCCTCGTTGAGTTGGTAATCCTTGGCCACCAACTGTTCGGTTGCGCGCTGTTTTCCTTTTCCGCCCTGTTTCTTCTTCTTTTTCCCTTTTGCCTTGCCGTTTTCCAGATGGCCACTGAGATCCGCCTCCTTCAGCAGGGTAACGGGGGGCGCCTTGGTCTCTACCTCGACATTCTCCAGCATGATATCCGGCTTGATGCCTTCGGCCTGGATGGAACGCCCGGCAGGCGTATAGTACCGTGCAGTGGTCAGCTTGATCGCAGTGACCCGGCTTACCGGAATGATGGTCTGTACCGAGCCCTTGCCAAAGGTGCGCTGCCCCATGATGATCGCGCGGTGCTGGTCCTGCAGCGCGCCGGCCACGATCTCCGACGCGGAGGCCGACCCGCCGTTCACCAATACCACCATCGGCGCCCCTTCGAGAATGTCATCTGGCCCGGCCTCGAAACGCAGCCGGGAATCCGCCACCCGCCCCTTGGTATATACGATCAGCCCCTTTTCCAGAAAGGCGTCACTGACGGCGACCGCACCGCTCAACACGCCGCCAGGGTTGTTCCGGAGATCGAGCACGAGGCCCTTGAGTTTGCCGCTGATGGTCTTGAGACGCTTGATCGCCTTGAGCATGTCCTCGGCGGTGCGCGCCTGGAAGTGGGTGATGCGCACATAGCCGTAACCGGGCTCAAGCATCCGGCTCTTGACGCTGGCCACTTTGATGATGTCACGCACCACGGTCACGGTGAAGGGTTTGTCGACCCCCTCCCGCACGATGGTCAGCTTCACCGGTGACCCAGGTTTGCCGCGCATGAGTTTTACGGAGTCATCCAGTGATATCCCCTTCACTGACTTGTTGTCGATGCGAATGATCAGGTCGCCCGCCCGCAGGCCGGCGCGCTGGGCAGGGGTGTCGTCGATGGGGGAGATGACCTTGACGAAGCCGTCCTCCATGCCAACCTCGATGCCGAGCCCGCCGAACTCACCCGTGGTCCCCACCTGCAGTTCACGGTATTCTTCCTCGTTCAGATAGGAGGAATGGGGGTCGAGGCCCGACAGCATGCCGCGTATGGCGCTCTCCAGCAGTTTTTTGTCGCCCACCGGCTCCACATAGTCACTCTTGATCCGCTCGAAGATCTCAGCGAAGTTTCGCACTTCCTTGATCGGCAACCGCCCTTTCTCCACCTTGGCGGCGGGCTGCTCGGCCCACACGGGGCCTGCTGGCCAGCCGACCGCCAAGGCCGCGCCGACGATCCATACCGGAAGTATCCGCCATAACTTTGCCATACGTTCTTCTCTACCCTTTCGTTTCCGCGCGCTGCGATCTGGATGGCGCCCATGTTATCAGACCCGGGGGGTTGAAGTCTGTGTTCATCGGGGGGATGAATGTATAAAAAGCGTGACACGGTGCGGGCAGCGGCTTGTCCTTCACGACGGCCTCGCATGCCAAGGGGTTCAAACCGATCTTGCCAGTATCGGCGCCGTTGATCCTTGAGCCGACCGCCCCTCCGCGCCCTGGCTTTCTGCACCAGCGAACAGGGTTCACCGGCTTGCCTTTGTAGCGGATCCCGAAATAGACGCCGCTCCGGCTGTGGCCGCCACTCTCACCGACCAGGGCGATGGTCTCCCCGGGTTCCACCCACTCGCCGGTCTCTTTGAACAGTACCTGGTTGTGGCCATAGAGTGTCATGTAGCCATCCCCATGGTCGATGATCATCAGCAGGCCATAGCCGCGAAGCCAGTCGGCGAACGCCACCCGGCCGTGGTGCACCGCCTTCACTTCGCGGCCCTCCGGGGCGGCGATGAAGACGCCTTCCCAACGCAGTTTGCCCAGCTTCCGCGGGGCCCCGTAGCGGATCGCCAGACGCCCTTTCACCGGCCATTGGAGGCGACCGGCGCGCTTACGGAAGGGCAGACTCTCCTTCACCGTCACCGGCAGGTCGGCAAGGGTCTCCCGCAGCTTGTCGATGAGCCGCTGCAGCCGTTTCTCGTCCCGTTTCAGTTCATCGAGCCGGTCACCCTTCGAACGTATATCCGCGTTCAAGGTGGCCAGCAACCTCTTCCGCTCTTCCCGGCTGCGCAGAAAGTGTTTGTGTTCCTGCCGCCGCTCCTTTTCCAGTGATTTCAGGCGACTGTTTTCGGCAAGGATCTCCTCCTCGATCTCACCAAGACGGGCCAGCTCCTGCTTCAAGCGGACGAGCCGCCGGCTGCGCGCCCGGTTGAGGTAGTCGTAGTCGATCAACATGCGACTCACCACCCCCGGTTCCTGCTGATTGAGCAACAGCTTGATACGCTCCTGCCGCCCCATGGCGTAGGCCGCGCGTATCTGCCGGGCCAGCGCCTGGCGCTGGGTCGCCACCCGCTCCTGGGTCTGCCGTCGCGCTGTTTTCAAGCGCTCCAGACGTTTTTGTTGACGCGCGATCTGTTTGCGCAGACGCCGCACGACCCGGGCCGCATTGGCAATGCGCTTCTCCGCGTCCCGCAGCCCCGCATGCAACGCCTGCCGTTGCCCCTTGATGAGTTTCAGGTCATGCTGCAAATGGCGGATACGCTGCTGGATCTCCTCCAGCTCCTTGCGCTTGCTGTCTACGTCGGCTGCCGCATACAGCGCCGGGGAGAACACGACCGACACCAGCAGCAAAACCTGGATGAGCCGGCGTCGCATCGATCCTGTCACTCAGCGCTTCCGTCGAATTCCACCAACGGGCGACCGGTCATCTCCACCGGCTGCTCAAGGCCCATAATCTTGAGCAGCGTCGGCGCAATATCGCTGAGGATGCCCTTGTCCACCAGTGTCGCCGGGCGGCCGATGTAGACCAGCGGCACCGGATTGCTGGTGTGGGCGGTATAGGGCTGATGGGTCTTGCGATCCTTCATCTGCTCGGCGTTGCCGTGGTCGGCGGTCACCAGCATCTCGCCCTTCACCCGTTGCAGCGCATCCAGCACATGCCCCAGGCTGCGGTCGACTGCCTCGATGGCCTTGACCGCGGCTTCCATGTTGCCGGTATGACCGACCATGTCGGCGTTTGCATAGTTACAGATGATGGCGTCGTACTTTCCGCCCTCTATGGCCTCGACGAGGTGTTCCGTGACGCGGGGCGCACTCATCTCGGGTTTCAGATCGTAAGTGGCCACCTGGGGCGATGGCACCAGGATGCGATCCTCCCCCTCGTAAGGCTGCTCGACGCCGCCGTTGAAGAAGAAGGTGACGTGGGCGTATTTCTCGGTCTCCGCCAGCCGCAACTGGCGCAGGCCGAGCGACGAGATATATTCACCAAACCCGTTCTTGATACGTTCGGGGGGAAATGCCACCGGGATATCGAAATCGGCGTTGTATTCGGTCAGGCTCGCCACGCTGCCGAGCTTGGGCCAGACGTGGCGCTCAAAGCCTTCGAACTCCCGCTCTATGAAGGCCTGGGTGAGCTGGCGGGCGCGGTCCGATCGGAAATTCATGAAAACCAGCGTATCGCCGTCGCCCACCATCACCGGCGATTCCCCTTCGGGCGCGATGCAGGTGGCCTTGACGAATTCGTCCGTTTCGCCCCGTGCGTACGCCATCTCCAGGGCCGTGAGGGGATCGGGAGCGCGGTACTCGGCCTTGCACTCGGTCAGCAATTCATAGGCCAGACGACTGCGCTGCCAGCGGGCGTCGCGGTCCATGGCATAGTAACGCCCGATGAAAGAGGCCAGACGGCCACAACCGAGATCGCCGAACAGATGCTGAAGTTTTTCCAAAGAGGCCCTGGCGCTCTTCGGCGGCGTGTCGCGGCCGTCGAGAAACGCATGGACATAGACCTTCCGCGCGCCGCGTTCAACGGCCAGGCGCACCATCGCGTGGATATGTTCCTCGTGACTGTGAACACCGCCAGGAGAGAGGAGGCCGAGGATATGCACCGCCGTCCCGGCCTCGATGGCGTGATCGACCGCCGTGACCAGTGTCCGGTTGGTGAAGAAGGAGCCAGTACGGATCGAGCGGCTGATGCGGGTGAATTCCTGGTACACCACCCGCCCCGCGCCGAGGTTCAGATGCCCCACTTCGGAATTGCCCATCTGTCCACCGGGCAGGCCCACTGCGGCGCCGGAGGTCTGGATCAGTGTGTGGGGGTGGGTGGCCCAGAGTCTGTCCCAAACGGGCGTATCGGCAACTGCAATGGCGTTGTCCTCCTTTTCTTCCCGATATCCCCACCCATCGAGTATCAGCAATACCACTGGTTTGATGCGTACGCCCATAGGCAGTCGAAAAACCCCTTTGGAGGACAGTGAAAAATCGGATCGGGGTCATCGCGTTCTACACCGCCCGATCCACTGTAAGCCCTTGCATTAAAACACGTATGGCGAATGCAGACCAGATTGCAGGGGTGTGGAAAATCCGGTCTGGGGGGATTCTGCATGCCTTTTACTTCGCCTTCCATCGATTCGATGTCAAGACCTTATTCCCACTTTTGGAAAAAAAGCTTATTATTCTATTCTTAAAGAACGGTCATCATTCTAATGTCAATATATCCCGGCAAAAATCATGGAACATAAATTCGGCAGTAATTCGGGCAACATCCTGGATGCCAGTGACGTCCTCGAGGAAGAGATGAACCTCCTTTCCGAGGATGAAGACATCGATCGCGCCTCGCGGGCGCTTAAGGCGATGTCACACCCCCTGCGCTTGAAAATACTCTGTACCCTCGGCGATACGGAAGTCAGCGTGCAAGACATCGTCGAACGCGTGGGCACGTCGCAGAGCAACATTTCCCAGCACCTGGCCATCCTCCGCGACAAGGGCATCCTCGCCTCGCGCAAGGACGCCAATCGGGTTTTCTATCGTGTCAGCGACTCACGCACCCTGCGCCTCATCGGCATGATGCGCGAGGTGTTCTGCACCCACGCGCACTAGCCCGTATTCCACTCGGTCGGAAAATTCCCTGTGTGGACAAGGATCAAGCAAGGGCGCGAGCGACTTCATGAATAATCCGGGCTAGGAGTCTGTCGGGTTTAGGTGATCGTCGCGAGCATGGTGGGAAAGCGAGGCCAGTTTTTCTCGATTTTGAGGCGCATAGTGGGCCTATGCAACGAAAAATCGAGGAAAAATGGACCGCTTTCCCACCAGCGCAGTAGATTAATCCTAAATCCGACAGACTCCTAGGGCGCACCCCTGCCGCATCGGGGGCGCGCCCCGCGCGTGCGTCATGTGGTATCGTATCGCCTCGCTGTGTCCCCGGGGGCGCGCGCCCATTCAAAAAACCTAGAGCTGAGACGGATACAAACCAAATGCAGCAGATCCTGGAATTTGCGGGCAATCACTGGGAGCTGGTACTCGCCCTCGTCGTGGTACTGGGACTCTTGATTCATAACCTCACCCTTGGCGACAAGGGGTCGGTGGATCCCGTGGGGGCCGTCGATCTGGTCAACCGCAAGGACGCCGTTATCGTGGACGTGCGGCCCGCCGCCGATTACGCCAAGGGCCACATCATTCACGCCATCAATATCCCCGCCAACGGCTTCGCCAATCAGATCGATACCCTGAAAAAATACAAGGACAAGGGCCGCCCGATCATTGTGGCATGCCGCTCCGGCGCCCAATCGGCGCACGCCGCGAAGACGTTGCGCAAGGCCGGATTCGAAGAGGTCTATAATCTGCGGGGTGGCATCCTGGCCTGGCAAAGCGCCAATCTGCCGGTCACCCGCAAGGCATCGCGATAACCCCCGGAGTACCAAACCATGGCAGCCAACGAGAACCAGCAGCAGATGGACCGTGAGTTCGCACTGCAACGCATCTACACCAAGGACATCTCCTTCGAGACCCCGAACTCTCCCGAGATCTTTCAGGTCGACTGGCAACCGCAGACCAACCTGAACGTCAATACCCATGTGAACCGCCTGGCGGACGATGTATTCGAGGTGGTGCTCACGGTCACGGTGACGACCAAGGTGGCCGACAAGACCGTCTACCTCGCAGAAGTGCAGCAGGCGGGCATCTTCGGCATGCGCGGTTTCCCCGAACAGGAAATGGGTCCCATGCTCGGCGCCTTCTGTCCTAACCTCCTCTTCCCCTATGCGCGGGAGGTGATCTCCGACCTGGTCACCAAGGGCAGCTTCCCGCAGATGCTGCTACAACCGGTCAATTTCGATGCCCTCTACGCGCAACATCAGCAACAGCTCGCCGAGCAGCAGGAAGGCGAGCAGAAACCCCACTGACGCCTGTGATGGCCGATCCCCGCCCCTTCGCTGTTCTCGGCGCCGGCTCGTGGGGTACGGCGCTGGCCATCCTGCTGGCGCGGAATGACTTCGATGTAAAGCTCTGGGGACACTTGCGGGAGGCGACCGACCGGCTGCGCCGGGAGGGCGAGAACCGCCTGTTTCTCCCCGGTATCCCGTTCCCGCCAGGACTCCACCCCACGGCAGACCTGGAGGAGGCCCTTGCCGGCGCCAGGGAGATACTGGTGGTGGTCCCCAGCCATGCCTTCCGCTCCGTGCTGGAGTCGATCGCGGGCCGGCTTCCCGCGGAGAGGGCCGTCTGCTGGGCCACCAAGGGTTTCGAACCCGGAACGCATCTGCTGCTGCACGAAGTTGCGGGCGAAGTGCTCGGCGCACGGGACTTGGCCGTCATATCCGGCCCCACCTTCGCCCGGGAAGTGGCCATGGGGCTGCCCACCGCCATCACCGTGGCCTCGCCGTCCGCGGCCTATGCCACACGTCTCGCCGGTCATCTGCACGGCGAGGCCTTCCGCGCCTACACCAGCAGCGACATCGTCGGTGTCCAGGTGGGCGGGGCGGCCAAGAACGTGATGGCCATCGCCGCCGGTATCGCCGACGGCCTCGGCTTCGGCGCCAATACCCGGGCGGCGCTGATCACCCGCGGCCTGGCGGAGATCATGCGGCTGGGCAGGGCGATGGGCGCCCGTCAGGAGACCTTCATGGGACTGGCCGGCATCGGCGACCTCGCCCTCACCTGCACCGACGACCAGTCGCGCAACCGGCGCATGGGGCTGGCGCTTGCCCGCGGGTTGTCGGTGGAACGGGCGCGCGAGGAGATCGGTCAGGAGGTCGAGGGCGTGCAGACCACCGCGGAGGTCCTGGCCCTGTCACGGGAGAAGGGGGTGGACATGCCCATCACCGAACAGACCTACAAGGTCCTGTTCGAAGGGCTGGCGCCCAAGGCCGCGGTCCATGCGCTGCTGGAGAGGCGACAGAAGGCCGAGACCGAGTAGGCACAGGCGCGTGGCCGTCAAACCGACCCCGCAAAGCCGGCCTGACGCCATGCCTCGTAGAGCACCACCGCCACTGCGTTGGACAGATTCAGACTGCGGCTCTCCGGGACCATCGGGATACGCAGCCGATGCGCCGATGGCAGCGCATCGAGCACCCGCGCCGGCAGGCCGCGCGTCTCGGGACCGAACAGCAGCGCATCACCCGGGCGGTATTCTATCGCCGTATGGGGCCTATGGCCCTGCGTGGTACAGGCAAACAGGCGCGCTGGCGCAACACCTTCCAGAAAGGCCTGCAGCGAAGGATATTCCCGCACCTCGGCCCACTCACGGTAGTCGAGCCCCGCGCGGCGCAAGCGCCGCTCGTCCAGTTCGAAACCGAGCGGATGGATCAGATGCAGGGGGCTGCCGGTGTTGGCGCACAGGCGTATGATATTGCCCGTGTTGGGAGGGATCTCAGGCTGGTACAACACCACATGAAACATCGATTGCAAAACCTATCGTGACAGGAGCGGTTGCAGACCCATGACCGAATCGACCCCCTCCCCCCTGGCCGTGGAGTTCTGCGGCCTGCGTTTCGACACCCCCATCGTGCTGCTCTCGGGCTGCGTCGGCTTCGGCGAAGAGTACACCCGGATCAAGGGCTTTTCCAACCGCGATGCCGGCGCCGTCTGCCTCAAGGGGACGACCCTCGATCCGCGTCTCGGCAATCCGCCGCACCGGGTCTGCGAGACCCCTGCGGGGATGCTCAACGCCATCGGCCTTCAGAACCCCGGCGTGGACACGGTGGTGGGCGAGATCCTGCCTCAGCTCGATTTTGGCGAGACCCGCTTCATCGCCAACGTCTCCGGTTCCACGCTGGAGGAGTATCACGAGGTCACCCGCCGCTTCGACGACTCCCCCATCGACGCCATCGAGATCAACATCTCCTGCCCCAACGTCAAGGAGGGCGGGGTGGCCTTCGGCAACGACCCGGCCATGTCGGCGCGGGTGGTGGAGGCGTGCCGGCGGGCCACGGAGAAGCCCCTCATCACCAAACTCTCCCCCAACCAGACCGACATCGCTGCCAATGCCCGCGGCTGCATCGAGGCGGGCAGTGATGCCTTCTCCGTCATCAACACCCTGATGGGCATGGCTATCGACATCGAGAGCCGCAGTCCTCTGATCGGCAACAATCAGGGGGGGCTCTCGGGACCGGCGATCAAGCCGGTAGCATTACTCAAGGTCCATCAGGTCTACCAGGTGTGTCGCGATCATGGCATCCCCATCATCGGCCAGGGCGGCATAACCACCGCCGAGGATGCCCTCGAATTCCTCATCGCGGGCGCCAGCGCGGTGGGAGTGGGCACAGCCCTCTTCTATGACCCCCTCATCTGCCGGAAGATCAACACCGGGATCCTCGATTATCTGGAGCGCCACGGCCTTGCCACGGTGGAACAGGTCACCGGTTCGCTGCGCCTGAACGCGCCGTCCAAGCCCCGTTGCGGCTGTTATTAACCCGGCAACACTATATATCGTATTCAGCCGTGATGCGTCGGCCCGCAGCAAGACGGGGCAACGCAGCCTGCGGGCTGGCACGCCGCGGCCTGCCTGAAGTCCTGAATGCGATATATAGTGTTGCCGGGTTAATAATTCAAGAAATTCCCACGCCCGCCGCCACAGGAGGGCATGAGACAGACAAACTTGAAAGCAGTGCCGCCCAGGCGGCCGGACCGAGAACTGCTGCGCCAGTTCGGGGTGATGCAGAATTTGACGGACGAGCAACTCGACCTGCTCGCCAGTTCGCTGACCCTGCACTATGCGCGCAAAGGCGCACTCATCCTGCAGCGCGGCTCTACCGACCCGTCCACCCTGTTTCTGGTCAGTGGCGCCGTGGAGCTGGAGGCCGGGGACGGCCATGTCACCACCCTCGTTTCGGGCACGCCCAGTGCAGCCCGCCCTATCGCCCAATTGACACCAAAGCAGTATGACGTCAAGGCAAAGGGGCCGGTTGAGTATCTGCTGGTCGACTACATGCTGCTGCAGGAGCTGCAAAGGGGGACGGACGCCCCAGCTTCCACCGGCCTGGTGCTGACCAGCGAAACGCTGTCGGACGAGGATGCGGAGGCCTGCCTGCTCGGCCGGATCGAGGAGGATCTCTCCCATGACCGCCTGTTGCTCCCCAGCCTGCCAGAGATTGCCATCCGTCTGGGTCGTGCCCTGGAAGGCGAGGCATCCAACGCCAAGCGCATTGCACTCATGCTGCAGAACGATCCGGCGATCACGGCAAAACTGATCAAGGCGGCAAACAGCGCGCTGTTTGCGGAACACGATCCGGTGGACCGGCCCAGCGCCGCGGTCAGTCGCCTGGGCATCGAGACCACCCACAAGCTGGTGGTGGGTTTCGCCCTCAGCGAACTGTTCCGCGCCCATGCCAGGCCCCTGCAGCAACGGATGCAGGCCCTGTGTGCAGAAAGCACCCGGGTCGCCGCCATCAGCTTTGTCCTGGCGCGTCTATCGGGCCGCTTTAGTGGTGAGCAGGCAATGGTCGCCGGCCTGATTCACAACATCGGCGCCATCGCAATTGTCAGCTATGCGGAGACCTACCCCGAGCTGGCCGAGAATGAGGCGTTGCTCGACGATACCCTGCAACGCCTTCAGGGCCGCGTGGGCGGTATGATCCTGCGTGACTGGAACTTCCCCGAGGACTTGGTCTCGGTGGCCGAAGAGAGCGGTGACTGGAATCGGGACGGGCGCCTTGAACCGGACTATACGGATCTGGTCATGGTCGCCCGCTTGCACAGCTTTATCGGTACGCCGATGATGGAGCGGGCACCTCGTCTCGATGAAGTGGCCTGCCTCGACAAACTGGAATTGGGTGACTTGACGCCACGCATGAGCCTCAAGATCCTGGCCAAGGCAGAGGAACAGATCGAGAAAGTCCATTCCTTGATCGATCGCTGAATATCCCCGCCCAATCCCTGATGGTTCGTCTCCGTCGCAAGGGGTACCCTATGTCTTTCGACACAGGGAGCCCCCATGACGACGCTTACTCTCCATCATCCGCACCCATGGGCCGTGACCCCGGCGCAGGCGCGCGTCATCCAGTCGGAACTCGCCGAACGGGTTGAAACCCAGGATCGTCTTGGAGAGGTGCATCGGGTCGCTGGCGTGGACGTGGGGTTCGAGGAGAAAGGCGCGGTGACCCGCGCTGCCGTTGCCGTGCTCGACTTTCCCCGACTGACGTCGGTGGAAAAGGCCATTGCCCGGCGCCCCACCTGCTTTCCCTATGTTCCGGGCCTGCTCTCCTTCCGCGAACTGCCTGCCGTGCTGGCGGCGATGGAACGGCTGGAAACACTTCCCGACCTGCTGCTCTGTGACGGTCAGGGCATCGCCCATCCCCGGCGGCTGGGAATCGCCGCCCATCTCGGCGTGCTTCTGGATCTCCCCTCCATAGGCGTCGCGAAGTCGCGCCTGATCGGCGACCATGCACCGGTGGGCGAGGAAAAGGGTGCATGGGTGCCGCTGATGCACAAGAACGAACGCATCGGCGCCGTGTTGCGCACCCGCACCCGGGTCAAGCCCCTGTATATCTCGGTCGGCCACCGAGTCGGCCTGGAGACCGCCATCCACTATGTGCTCGCGTGTACCCCGCGTTTCCGCCTGCCCGAGACCACCCGCCAGGCGCACAAGCTGGCCTCGGGATAGGGGTCTACTCCGGCCGGATGTGTTCGATGTAGCGGGGACGGTCCTTCATCTCCAGGCGAACCGCCGTGGCGCGCGCCACCAGCCGTTGATCGGTATCTCTGAATCCGAGATCGCAGTGGGCGCTGCCCCGGCTTTCCAGTGGAATCGGGATCATGTCGCGGTAGGTGTAGATGTTCTCGCCCACATCACCGCCGGCGCAGGTCAGCGGCCCCTCTGGAATCTCGCCTTCCACCTCGGCCCCCTCGAAGATCAGGGCGCCCGCCTGCCACCAGCGGGTACGCTCTTTGGAACCGCTCATGGTCTGGATGATATAGGCGCGGCCGAAGTGGACCTTCAACACATCCCCTTCGAGGGTGATGCGCTCTATCTCGGAACCCGGCAGGTCGATACTGCTGCTGTCCATCTCTACTCCATCGATTGGGTCATGGGGGGAACAGATTATAGGGATCGGTAAAAAGAGAAAAGCGCCGTTTTTCAGGGTTGATCATCGAACCCCAGCTCCTTGATCTTGCGCGTCAGGGTATTACGCCCCCAACCCAGCAGACGGGCCGCCTCTTGCCGTCGGCCACCGGTATGATCGAGGGCGCTTTCGATCAGGATGCGCTCGAAGGCCGGCAACGCCTCTTCCAGTAACCCTTCCTTCCCTTGTTTGAGTTCCCTGCGCACCCAGGCGCGCAGGGCCGTGCGCCAGTCCCTTCCCCCACTGCCATCCTTGCCACCTTGCTGCAACAGCTCCGGGGGCAGATCGTCCACGTGAATGCGCTGGCCGGCGGCCATGACGGTGAGCCAACGCGCGGTGTTCTCCAATTGACGGACGTTGCCCGGCCACTCGAACTGCTGTAGCCGGGCCAGCGCCTCGGGTGAGACCTTCTTTGCCTCCACGCCCAGCTCCTCGGCAGCCGTGACAAGAAAATGCTCCATCAACACCGCGATGTCCTCCGCCCGCTCACGCAACGGCGGGATATGGACGCGGATCACGTTGAGCCGGTGGAACAGATCCTCTCTGAAGCGCCCCTCCCGCACCAGAGACTCCAGATCCTGATGGGTCGCCGCGATGATCCGTACATCGGCCTTGACCGGGGTATGGCCGCCGACCCGGTAGAACTCGCCGTCCGCCAGCACCCGCAGCAGGCGGGTCTGGGGTTCCGGCGGCATATCGCCGATCTCGTCCAGAAAGAGAGTGCCACCGTGGGCCTGCTCGAACCGTCCCTCGCGGCGGCTTTGCGCCCCCGTGAAGGCGCCGCGCTCGTGCCCGAACAGTTCCGATTCGAGCAGGTCCTTGGGGATCGCCGCCATATTGAGTGCAATGAACGGCTTGTCGCGGCGCGGACTGTGGCGATGCAGGGCGCGGGCCACCAATTCCTTGCCGGTACCCGACTCGCCGTTGATCAGAACAGTGATGTTCGACCGTGAGAGACGGCCGATCGCGCGGAACACCTCCTGCATGGCAGGCGCCTCGCCCACGATCTCCGGGCTGGCCGGCACCGGTTCCGCTGCCTTTTCCACCTGTTGTTCGGCCTGCCGGCAGGCGCGGCGGACCTGATCCACCGCCTCATCGACATCGAAAGGTTTGGGCAGATATTCGAAGGCTCCCCCGTCATACGCGGAGACCGCCGAATCGAGATCGGAGTGGGCAGTCATGATGATCACCGGCAGCCCCGGCTGCGAGGCACGTATCCGCTCCAGCAGTTCGAGACCGTCCATTCCGGGCATGCGGATGTCCGACACCATCACGTCGGGCCGCTCCGTCGTCAGCGCCTGGAGGACGTCACCGCCGTTGCTAAAGGTCCGCACCTTCATATCGACACGGCTCAGGGCCTTCTCCAGCACCCACCGTATCGAGCGGTCATCGTCGATGACCCACACATGACATTGCGTACTACTCATCACCCTGCTCCAGAGGCAACAATACCGTGAATACGGTCTCACCGGGTTTGCTACGGCATTCGATCAATCCCTGATGACTGTTGATCAGTGACTGGGCAATCGATAGCCCCAGGCCATTACCGCCCTCGGTCCCCGACACCATGGGGAGGAAGATCTTTTCCTCCAGTCCCGGCGGTATGCCGGGGCCGTTGTCTTCCACCTCGACCACCAGCACCAGACGGTGACGATGATTGCCGATGGTGAGTTGACGCGCCACTCGGGTGCGGATGATGATCCTGCCATCCTCCTCCACCGCGCGCGCCGCGTTGCGCACCAGATTCAGCATCGCCTGAATCAGCTGATCGCTGTCGGCATACGCGTCGGGGATACTGGGATCATAGTCCCGCACGATATTGAGTACATCACCGTACTCCGCCATGACCAGGGTACATACCCGCTCCAGCACCAGATGGATGTTCAGTGGCTGCTTGTGGGGCCGTTTGTTCGGGCCCAGCATGCGGTCTACCAACGCTTGCAAGCGGTCGGCCTCATCGATGATCACTTGGGTATAGTCGGTAAGCCCCTCGTCATTGAGTTCCCGTTCAAGGAGCTGGGCCGCGCCGCGCAACCCGCCGAGCGGATTCTTGATCTCATGGGCCACACCACGCACCAGGGCGCGGGTCGCCTCATGCTGCGCGATCAATTGCTCTTCCCGGCTGATGCGCAGATGCCGATCCACCTGCTGCAATTCCACCAGGACGCCGCCCGCCATCTCGGGATCCGAAATCGGGGTCACGGTGCAATCGACGGCGATCTCCCGCCCATCGGAGAGAGGCAATACAATGCCCCGTTCAGTGAAAGGCTGACCCGAAGCGGTCACACAATCGAGCTTTTCCGCCACCATATCGCCAGGGCAGTGCATCAGTTCCCGAGCCCGTTGGCCGATGACCTGCCGCGCACTGACGCCAAACAGCATCTCGCCCGCTGGATTGATGTAGTGCAGCCGCCAGTTCTCATCGAACAGCAACACCGCTGTGTTCAGGTTGTCGAGAATGATCGGATCGGTGGCTCTCTTCGTGGTGGCCATTGAGTGCTAACCTGGCAGCCGGACGCAACGGTTCGATTCGTACTATATAAGGGATAAGCAAAAAATGCTCCAGACGGAAAACGTCCTGACAACGCCCGTTTATCGCCTGTGATCCCCATCACCCTTGACATTGCAGCGAAGATATCGCACCAAGATGGTGCGATGTCGGCCAAAAGGATAGTCCGCTTTCGAATGGAGGCCGGGTTACTGCTGAGGTTGTGAGTGGGGTTTCGAGTCCGGTGTATAGCGGGGGGTGAAGGCAGGACGATAATCACCCGCGGGTACGGGCCTGAATTGCCCCTGTTCGACGGGTGGATAGCGAGGCGCAAACCCCTTGCTGGACTGCGAATCACTCCCCGTGCGATCTGGGTGTGTCTCGGCGGCGCGACGTAGAAAAAATTTGATGGACCGTGTCTGGATCACCCGACCGTTGCCGGCATCCACGATCTCCACCCGAAGTGAGTGCTCACCTCGTTCCACGTTCTCGAACACCACCAGCCGCGAGGCGAAATCCCCTTTCAACGCCTCGCCATCCAGATAAAAGCGAAACCGGTGTTTGGGGGCGAGGTCCGGCTCAAGATCCAACACCACCTGCACCTTGCCTTCGTTGCTGCGCACGGTACCGCCATCGGTGGGTTGAACGATACGAAACTTGGTATAGCGGGCGGGCGCGCTCGGGGACGCTGCGCGCTTGTCGGCCTTTGTCGCCGGCCCGGCAGCGGTGGGGCCTCTGCGCCCCCCCTGGGCAGTGGGCAGGCGAATGACCTCGGCCCCTGGTTGCCCCTTGTCGCTATAGTGAACGCCGTCTTTGTCTACCCACTTGAACGCGTCCGCCAAGGCCATCGGACTCGCCAGCACGAGTCCCATCAAGGTAATCATCAATCTGAACATGGCTATAGGGTAGAACAAGTTGAGGCGGCGCTCAAATGCCGGTGCCGTAAAACGTGAAAGGCCCGGCGCGGGATCCTACCCCCGACCGGGCCTTTTTACCGGCGCCTTGATTTAGAGACTGTAGTAGAGATCGAACTCTACCGGGTGTGTGCTCATCCGCAGACGGGTCACCTCTTCCATTTTCAGATCGATGTAGGCATCGATCAGGTCATTGGTGAACACGTCGCCCGCGTTGAGGAAATCCCGATCGGCACTCAGGGCCTCCAGGGCCTGATCGAGGCTGTGGCAGACGGTGGGGATCGACGCCGCTTCCTCGGCAGGCAGGTCATAGAGATCCTTGTCCATGGCGTCGCCAGGGTGGATCTTGTTCTGGATGCCGTCCAGGCCCGCCATCATCATGGCAGAGAAGGCCAGATAGGGGTTGGCGGTGGGATCGGGGAAACGGACCTCAATGCGTCGCGCCTTGGGGCTGGCAACCCATGGAATGCGAATGGAGGCGGAGCGGTTGCGCGCCGAGTAGGCCAGCATCACCGGGGCCTCGAAACCGGGCACCAAACGCTTGTAGGAGTTGGTGGAGGCGTTGGTGAAGGCGTTCAACGCGCGGGCGTGCTTGATGATCCCGCCGATGTAGTAGAGCGCCGTCTCGGAGAGTCCACCATACTGGTCACCGGCGAAGATGTTTTCGCCGTCCTTGGCCAGGGACTGGTGGACGTGCATGCCGGAGCCGTTGTCACCCACCAGCGGCTTGGGCATGAAGGTGGCGGTCTTGCCGTAGGCGTGCGCCACATTCTGTACGCAGTATTTCAGGATCTGGTTCTGGTCGGCCCGCGTTACCAGGGTATCGAACAGGGTGCCGATCTCACACTGGCCGGCAGTGGCCACCTCGTGGTGATGCACCTCCACCTTGACGCCCATCTCTTCCATGGCCAGGCACATGGCGGCGCGGATGTCCATCAGGGAATCGACGGGAGGCACCGGGAAATATCCCCCTTTTACGGTGGGACGGTGGCCGATGTTGCCATCTTCGTAGACACGTTCGGAGTTCCACTCCGCCTCTTCGGAATCCACCTTGTAGAAGGCACCGCTCATATCGGCCCCCCAACGGACATCGTCGAGGATGAAGAATTCGGGCTCGGGACCGAAGTAGGCGGTATCCGCAATGCCGGTGGACTTCAGGTAGGCCTCGGCGCGCTTGGCGACGGAGCGTGGGTCGCGCTCATAACCTTCCATGGTGGAGGGTTCGAGGATGTCACAGCGGATATTGACGGTCACTTCGTCGGTGAAGGGATCGAGCACGGCCGTATCCTGGTCCGGCATCAGGATCATGTCGGACTCGTTGATCCCTTTCCAGCCGGCGATGGAGGACCCATCGAACATCTTTCCGTCCGTGAAGACTTCTTCGTCGACCACGCTGGAAGGCACGGTGACGTGCTGCTCCTTGCCCCGGGTGTCGGTAAAACGGAAGTCAACGAATTTGACCTCCTTGTCTTTGATCATTTTGAGGACTTTTGAACCCATATCGCGTTCTCCAACTTGAAAACTAAGTGTCTACTGCAAAGTGCAGTCGTTTGGATTGTTTCCCGCACGGCCCTTGTCGAGGCGGTTTCACAGGTCTGACAGATGAGTGCAGAAACCGTGCCACGAGACGCCGGGGAAATCCAATGACAGCGCCTACCGGGCATGTGGGCCAGGACATTTGTTCCGGGCGCATAGATTCTATAGAGAATCAAAAGGATATTAAACCGGTACCTATTGCAATGGGATTTTGCTTCCTGGAGAGCTGGGCGAGCGAGAAAAAACTCCAGCGGAAACCGAAAGACGCATGCACAATCTTGGCGCAATACCCCACCCAACGCACCAAAAAAGGGCATTATCCATAGAACACCCGCACCTCCCCAAAGACCGACAAAGGTGTGAGCCGTTCCTGAAGCCGTGCCTGCAGCCCTCGGCCCTGTGGCACGTTCTCACACCGGTCGAGAGGCAGATAAAGATCCACTTCGATCTTCCCCCCCAAATAGTGCAGCACGGTATTGTGCGCCTCACCGGCCTCCGGGATATCGGTCCAGGCCTCTGTCAGCATGGCAAGGGCCTGGGCCCGCAAGGGCAGGCCCTCGCAAGAGGGCGCATTCCGGTCGTCCTCGGGATCGATGTGAACGGTCACATCCTCGACCTCGTCCACCTCTTCCTTGAGGCGCTGTTCGACGGTGAGGGCGATCATATGCCCTTCGGAGACGCTGAGGCGGGGTTCCACCTGCACATGCACATCGGCAGACGCCACCCCCCCGAGGCGGCGGGTGCGCAACATGTGGATATCACGCACCCCACCCACGGAAAGAATGGTACGGCGGATGGCATTCAGCTTTTCCTCCTCCAGACCGGCATCCACCAGTTCCTGGATCGCCGACCACCCCAGATCCCATCCGATATGGGCCACCATGATACCCACCGCCACCGCCGCGATGGCATCCAGATAGGGCAGGCCGGCAAGGGTCCCGAGGATGCCCACGAAGACGATCACCGAGGAGATTGCATCGGAGCGATGATGCCAGGCATTGGCGATCAACATATTCGACCGGATGCGCCTCCCCACCCGAACCGTGTAGTGATAGAGCCATTCCTTGATCAGGATCGAAAACAGCGCGACATAGAGGGCAATGGAGCCGGGTTGCAGCAGTTCCGCAGGGCTGAACATGCGCTGTACGGCATCCCAGGTGATTCCCGCCGCCACCAGGATCAACAGGCCGCCGAGACCGAGGGTGGCGGCGGTCTCGAAGCGGCCATGGCCATAGGGGTGCTCCTCGTCGGGGGCGTGGCGGGCGTGGCGGGAGGCGAAATAGACCAGCGCGTCCGACGCCAGATCGGAGAGCGAATGGATGCCGTCCGCCACCAGCGCCTCGGAATGGCCGATGACACCAATCACGATCTTCAGCGCCGAGAGCAGCAGGTTCACCACTGCCCCTACGAGCGTCACGCGTTGGCTCTCGACAGAACGCTGTTCTCGTTTTTCCGCTGTCGACATCGAGGCCCTACCCCGTCGGTTCCACCCGAATCACGACGATATACTCGTCCCCTTCGGTGCGCGTCTCCACCACGGTATGGCCATTGACCCGGCACCAGGCCGGAATGTCGTTGAGCACGCCGGGATCGGTGCACACCGCCTCCAACTCGGTGCCAGGCGAAAGTCCGGCGACCCGGTCCTGCACCCGGATGACCGGCATGGGACAGAGCAGCCGCCGCGCGTCGAGGACGACCCGTTTCAAAGCATCCACTCCGCGGGGATCTCGCCGGGAGGCATGGGCGACACCTTGAGGGTATGCACCCCGCCCCCGGGCTGCCGCACCTCGACCTCCACCTCCGGGGCGGCACGGCCCTTGCTATAACGGGCCACCAAACGGGCAGCCAAACGCAGATCCGCATCCGACGCGGCGCCATCGATCAGCGCCAACGGTCCGCTGTGGCTCACCGGCGCAAGGTTCACATACTGCCCGCGATAACCCTTGAGGTAGTTCACCTCCCCCTCTTCCCGCGCGATGATCACCTTGAAGTGCGGGGCCGGGCGGAGATGACGCCCCACCTTGAGCAACATGATGTCGTCGAGTTCGTAGCGCTTCTCGCCACGCGCCTGCCAGAGGTCGGTCAGCTTCGCCGAATACTGGGCATCGGTAAGGAAACAACAGCCCCCTGCCGGCTGGGCGTAGTCCTCGAAACCGAAACGCGCCGCCAGCGCCATCTGCGGCTTGCGGCTGCGCCCGCTGAAATCGTAGAGCGCCTCACGGTCAACCCACCCCTCCCGTTCCGGGCGCGTGGGCGGCAGGTTCCGGGCGCAGAGCGGCCGGAGCAGCAGATCGTCGGCACCCGATTCCCGCGCCACCACTGGCATGGTGTCCTTGCGCTGCGATTTGGGCCGCTGACCCACCACTTCGCCGGTGATGATGAAGTCGAAATCATGTTCGCGGATCCATTCATGGGCCTTTTTCACCATGAAGATCTTGCAGTCGAGGCAGGGATTCAGGTTTGCCCCGTAACCGTGGCGGGGATTGAACACCACCTCCTTGTACTCTTCCACGATATCCACGATGTGCAACCGGATGCCGAGTTGCTCCGCCACCCACAGGGCGTTGTTGCGTTTTGGCCGCGCACGGTCGCGCTTGCGGATGGCATGGGTATGCCCTTCCACACAGAAACCGGTGAAGAAGTTGATGCCCTCCACCAGGACACCTTGTTCCTGGACCACCTTTGCCGCCAACAGGGAATCGAGTCCCCCGGAGATCAGAGCGATGGCCTTGCGCTGTTTCGTCATGGTGTTTCGTCTGGAATAACGGCGATGGGACACACTATAACCCGAATCCGTGGGGCGCCGCCGCTACAGATCGTGCGGTTTGTGCCGCGCTTTCTCGCGCCCCAGCGCCGCCGCCTCCAGGCTGGCGCGTTTCAGCCGCTCCAGATCGTTGGCCCTTGCCATCTCCAGGCGCGCCTCCGCCTGTAATGTACCCAGCCGCTCCACAATGCGTTCGAGATCACGCCGCGACAGCTCCCCGCGTCGCCATGCCTCCTCGATCTGTTGTTGCCAGCGCTGCGCAAATCCCTCGCCCTCTTCGGCATCGCGCCGATCGATCAATGGCTGGGGCTGCGGCTCCTCTCCCTGTTGGAGCCGACGCCACATCTCCGACAGCGTGCCGCGCGGGACACCCTCCAACCTGATCGTTTCCAATTCCAGCGCCAGATGGCCCAAGGCACGGCCCGTGGGCGAGTGCCGGTCGCGCTTGATCAAGGGGACCTTGCCCGGATCCTCGAGACCGCCCAACGGTATAAAACCGATATGATGCATGTAGACAGGCAGGCGGCCCGCAACCAGTTTTTGGAAACGCTGGTAGAGATGCGCCGATTCCTCACGGGATGAAACCTCGTGGGTCAAAACGAATATCCGCGGACGCGCCCCACTCGAATGCAGCACCCTCAACAGGGAAAATCCGTCGGTCAATGCGGCGGGTTCCGGCGTGATTACCAGCAAAAGGTAGGGCGCCATCTTGAGGAGTTGCAGGGCCTCGTGGCTGATGCCCTTCGGTACATGGATCACGACATGATCGAAATGGGTCTCCAGCCATTCCGATGCTGAAGCAACGGCGTTGGTTTCCTCGTCATCGAGAGGCTCCACCATCCGGCCCGCTCCCGGCAACAACATGGCGTTCCCCGCCAGACCGATGAGACTCTCTTCCACCGGCCTGCCCATATCCCACGCCCCACGCCGGTCGGCGGTGGCCATCAACGCGCTGCGCGCCGCCGGCTCGCCATCCAGAAGCACGGCCTTCAGGCCACTGAGGGCAAAGGCCACCGCCAACTCATAGGCGATCCGCCCGCCATCGGCGCTTTTACCCACCGCGGTGACCGCCACCACGAAAGCCTCGTTGGAACCCGGTACCAGGGTATCGCTTGCTTCTATCATGCTCTATGCTCTAAGGGGTGCATCACCCCCGGAAAAACCCTGCTCTTATTAACCTGGTTTTGCAATTTCAATCGTTATTAGGTTGACTTGACTTACAAAATCCTTAAATCTAGCACCCATGAACACCAATCCCCCCGAAAAACTCCTCAGCCGGCTGGAGGTGGAGAAACTCTCCACCCTGCCCCAGATACTGCTGAAATTGATGCAGGCGTGCAACAATCCCGAGGTCAATTTCGACCAACTCGCCTCCCTGATCCGCAAGGATGCCGCCCTCTCCTCAAAGATCATGAACGTGGCCAACTCCCCGGCCTATCTGCAATGGGGCAAGGTGGACAACCTCAACCGGCTGCTGGTGGTGCTGGGGTTGAGTACCATCAAGACCATTGCCATCACCTCCAGCGTGATGCAATTCTTCTCCCAGTTCGCCCCCCACCGGGAGGCCTATCTCAAGCGTTTCTGGTACAGCTCGCTGCGCTGCGCCTATACCGCCCGCGCCCTGGCCCGTTTGATCAGTTACGAATTTCCGGAGGAGGCCTATCTGGCCGGTCTGCTGCACAAGCTCGGGCAGCTCATCCTGTTGGACAATCTCGCTGACGAATACGTGGCCTTGCTGGAGAAGAGTGACGATCCCCTTGCGCTGGCCGAGGCGGAACGGGAGGTCTATGGAATCACCCATGCGGAGCTGGGGGCCTGGCTGATCGACCAGTGGCAGGCCGACGATTTCATCGGCGACGCCGTGCGCTTCCAGGACGAACCGACCGAGATGGTGCTGGACGCACACCCGCTGGTGCAACTGCTGCACTTGGCAAGCAAGTTCGACAACCTCAAGCCCTACGATCCCGAAGTGGCCTACCGGACGGCGGACACCCTGTTCGGGTTGGCCCAGCCGGTCATCGAGGACCTTGTCAAGGAAGTGGACGAGGAAGTGGAAAAGGCGGCAAAGGCGCTGAACATCGCCATCGACCCCTCCGAAGCGATCCCCCCCTTGCCTGGGGAAACCGGGGAAGATGCCACCAAGGCGATACAGGTGGACAAGGAACGGCTGGAACTCGCCCGCATGGTAAGGAACATGGCTCTGCTCGACGGCACCTCGCAGACCCTGCGCCAGGCCAAGGGACTGGAAGAGACACTGCTCGCCGTCCAGCACAATGTCAATATCCTGTTCGGCATCGGGGGCACCCTGTTCTTTCTCATCGATGAGGAGAAGAACGCCCTGTGCGGCGAGACCCTGCCGGGACAGAATCCCCAACTGGACCGCCTCTGCGTCCCGTTGGAAAGGGGCCGCAGCATCATCAGCGAGGCCCTGCTGGAGCGGCGCCTCGAATGCACCTTCTCCGCCAAGGAGAAGCCGCTCAGCGTCATCGACCGCCAGGTGATCCGCCTAACTGGCAAGGAAGGGTTGCTGGTGGTCCCGCTGATCGGCGAGGATAAACCGCTGGGGGCCATGATCCTCGGCGTACAGCGCGCCACCTATACGATGTTCACCGCCCAGAGCGGCTTGTTGGAGGTATTCAGCCGCGAGGCCGCCGCCTATCTGGAGAAGAGCATCCGCGAGACCGAGGCTTTGGAGGAGGTGCGGGCCGAAGACCAGAGCGAATTCACGCTGCGCGCGCGCAAGGTGGTGCATGAGGCCAACAATCCCCTCGGCATCATCAACAACTACCTGCACATCCTTGGCAGCAAGCTGGGCGACGATCACCCTGCCAGCAAGGACCTGCAGATCATCAAGGAAGAGATCGAACGGGTGGGCCGTATCCTGTTGCGCCTGCCTGACGAATTCCAGAAACAGTCGGCGCCGCAGGGTAAGAAAGGACCTGTCGATATCCAACAGCTCATTCGCGGCGTGGTCACCCTGTTCGAGCGCTCCCTGTTCGCCACCCACGGCATTCGTGCGGATCTCGACCTCGACCGCAACATGCCGCCCATCGTGACGCACCGCGACCGGCTCAAGCAGGTGCTGATCAATCTGATAAAAAATGCGGTGGAAGCACTGCCCAAAGGAGGGCAGCTCCAGATCGGCGCTCGCGACAATGTGAACGTCAATGGCGAACCCTTTGTGGAGATCACTGTCGCCGACAATGGTCCCGGTATGCCAAAGGATATAATAGAGAACATCTTTACTCCGGTCACCAGCACCAAGGGGGGAGGACACTCGGGGCTGGGCCTGACGATTGCACGCAACCTGGTCAATGAACTGGGTGGCTCCATCAGTTGCCGGACCGGCAGTTCCGGCACCGTTTTTCAGATACTCGTGCCACGCGTAACCTCAACGGAGGCGGGCAACCCCTGAACCCGCACAAAATACACCGATGGAACATATGAAGACACCCTTACCCAATCTCAACCTGGGCAATGTGGACTTCCCGGTGCGCACGCCGCGCCTCGATCAACCCCAGGGCCGAAAATACTACCGATTGTTGGTGGTCGATGACGATCAGCGTCACCGTGAGAGTCTGCGCGATCTGATCTCGCTGGCCGGTTTCCAGGCGGCAATGGCGGGCTCCGGCCACGATGCACTGGAGATGCTGAACCAGGAACATTACGATCTCATGCTGTTGGATCTGCGTATGCCCGAGATCGACGGTCACCAGATCCTCGATCACATCAAGTCCCACGGACTCGATACCGGTGTCATCATCGTCAGCGGCGAGCCATCGTGGGACGAAGCGACACGCACCCTGCGCCGCGGCGCGGACGACTTCATCCGCAAGCCCTATGCACCGGATGAAGTGATTGCGGCCATCGAGAACAGCCTGAAGAAACGCCGCCTGGAGCAGGAGAACCGCCGCATCCAGGAACAGTTGCGTATGTCGGAGAAGCTGCACCGATTCATCGTCAACAACTCGCCCGATCTCATCTATATCCTTGATCAAAACGGTCATTTCCGCTTTCTCAACCAGCGCGTCGAATCCCTATTGGGACACAACAAGAAGGATCTGCTCAACAAGCACTACAGCGAACTCCTGTTCGATGCGGACCAAAAGGACCTGCTGCACATGTTCGACGAACGGCGCACCGGTGAACGGGCCACCCGCAACCTCGAACTGCGCCTGAAACGCAAGGTGGGCGAATCGGAGAACGGGCCGGAATACGTCCCGATCACCATGGAGCTGAGTTCCATGGGGGTCTACAGCCATCTGGAAGGCAAGGAGAAACAGTTCATCGGCACCTACGGCGTCGCCCGCGACATCACCGAGCGCAAGAAGGCCGAGGACATGATCAACTTCCAGGCCTATCACGACCTGCTCACCGGTCTGCCCAACCGCGCCCTGTTCAAGGACCGTCTCGGCCTCGCCATCCGCCAGGCAGCCCGGGACAAGACGCGGCTGGCGGTGATGTTCCTCGACCTGGACCGTTTCAAGCTGGTCAACGACACCCTGGGGCATACCTGTGGGGACCTGCTGCTCCAATCGGTGGCCAACCGTATCCAGAGCACCATCCGCAAGGTTGATACCCTGTCGCGCATCGGCGGTGACGAATTTACCCTGCTGCTGCCCAAGATCAACCACGAAAAGGATGCCGCGCTCATCGCCGACAAGATCGTGGCGGCCCTGAAGCCCCCTTTCCTCATCGAAGAGCATGAACTCTACGTGCGCGCCAGCATCGGCATTGCCCTCTATCCCGAGCACGGCAGCGAGATCGATACCCTGATCAAACGCGCCGATATGGCCATGTATGAAGTCAAGTCCAAGGGCCGGGACGGCTACGTCTTCTATTCCGACCAACTCGACACGAAATACGCCAACCGGTTGTACATGGAGAGCAGCATGCGCCGGGCGCTCAGCGAAGATCAATTCGTGGTCCACTACCAGCCGATGGTGCGCCTGGACGACGGATCCCCGACCAGTCTGGAGGCGCTGATCCGCTGGAATCATCCGGAGAAAGGCATGGTCGACCCGGGTGAATTCATCGCCTGCGCGGAAGAGAATGGCATGATCATACCCATCGGCCGCTGGGTGTTGAAACAGGTGCTCTCCGATCTCAGCAAATGGCGTCAGCAAGGACTGCCCTTCGGCACCGTCGCGGTCAACATCTCTGCCTCCCAGCTCGAACATCCTGAGTTTCTCAACATGCTTGTGGAACTGCTGGAGACCTACAAGGTGCCCGGTTCCTGCCTGGAACTGGAGATCACCGAGAACGTCATCATGAAGGACATGGAGGCGGCGGTGGCGCAGCTTAAGAAACTTGCGCGCTATGGGGTGAAGTTCGCCATCGACGACTTCGGCACCGGTTACTCGTCGTTGAGCTATCTCAAATCGCTGCCCATCAATACCCTCAAGATGGACCAGTCCTTCGTCGACGAGATCACCGAAGATATCGAGGAAGAATCCATTGTCAGCGCCATCGCCGCGATGGCTCGCGGGCTGCATCTCAAGCTGGTTGCCGAAGGGGTGGAAAAGGAGATTCAGGCCAATTATCTCCGCAGCATTGGCTGCGACCAGGCGCAGGGCTTTCTCTACAGCACCCCCATGGACTTCAGCAGGACCACCTCCTACCTGTCCAGTAACCGCTAGGAGTCCGTCGGGTTTGACGGTATACTCCCCCTCCTGTTTGAAGGGGTCGTGAAACCAAGCCGGCTGCTGGCGGATGCCGGCATTGCGAGTAGCCATGTTGTCGGTGGAGCCGGACGTTTTGCGACACCCTCTGTCTACGGGAGGGGTCTGACCCTTGAACACAACCGCGCCGACCACAGCATCCTCGCCTGGGGTTTCCACCTTCCAGGGGCTAATCTTTACCCTTCAGCGCTACTGGGCCGACCAGGGATGCGTCATCCTGCAACCCTATGACATGGAGATGGGGGCCGGGACCTTTCACCCCGCCACGTTTCTACGCGCCATCGGGCCGGAACCCTGGAATGCCGCCTACGTGCAGCCATCGCGCCGCCCCACCGACGGCCGCTATGGCGAGAACCCCAACCGCTTGCAACACTACTACCAGTTTCAGGTGGTCCTCAAACCGTCGCCCCTGGATATCCAGGATCTCTATCTTGGCTCGCTTCGCATGCTGGGCATCGACCCGCTGGTGCATGACATCCGCTTCGTCGAGGACAACTGGGAATCGCCGACGCTTGGCGCCTGGGGTCTGGGCTGGGAGGTATGGCTGAATGGCATGGAAGTGACCCAGTTCACCTATTTCCAGCAGGTGGGAGGGCTCGACTGCCGACCGGTCACCGGTGAGATCACCTACGGTCTGGAGCGCATCGCCATGTACCTGCAGGGTGTGGAAAGCGTATTCGATCTGGTCTGGACCCAGGGGCCGCAAGGCCCTGTCAGCTACGGTGACGTATTCCATCAAAACGAGGTGGAACAGTCCGCCTACAATTTTGAGCACGCCGATATCGAGACCCTGTTCCACTGGTTCGATACCTGCGAGACGGAAAGCCTGCGGCTGATCGAGGCCGGACTGCCCCTGCCCGCCTATGAACAGATGCTCAAGACCTCGCACACCTTCAATCTGCTCGATGCCCGCCACGCCATCTCCGTCACCGAGCGTCAGCGCTACATCCTGCGCGTGCGCGCCCTGGCCCGTGCCGTGGCCGAGGCCTACTACGCGCGGCGCGAGACCCTGGGTTTCCCCATGCTGAATGCCGCCGAGGAGGCCGCCCATGGCTGAGGTTCGCGACCTGCTGGTGGAGATCGGGACCGAGGAGTTACCCCCCAAGGCGTTGCAATCACTTTCCGCCGCCTTTGCCGACGCCCTCACTGCACAGCTCGGCGAAGCCGGCCTGGCCTTTGCCCAACTACGGCGCTTCGCCACCCCACGGCGGCTGGCGGTATGGATCCGGGGTCTGCCCCCCGCCCAACCGGATCGCGAACTGGAACGCAAGGGGCCGGCGCTCAAGGCCGCCTACGATGCCGACGGCAACCCCACCAAGGCGGCTCAGGGTTTTGCCCGTTCTTGTGGCGTGGAGGTGGGCGATCTCGAAGTCCGGGAGACGCCCAAGGGTGCGTGGCTCGTCTACCGTCAGCGACAAGAGGGGAAACCCACCAAGGTGTTGGTCCCGGCCATGGTGGAAGAGGCCCTGGCGCGCCTGCCCATCCCCAAGCGCATGCGTTGGGGCGCGGGAGACGCGGAATTCGTGCGCCCTGTCCACTGGATCCTGATGCTGTTCGGCGACGAGGTGATCGAGGGCAATATTCTGGGTATTCCCGCCGACCGGCTCACCCGGGGCCACCGTTTCCATCACCCCGCACCCATCGAGATCGAGCGGCCGGATCAATATGCGGACCGGCTGCTCGATCCCGGCCACGTCGTGGCCGTTTTTGAAGAACGGCGCGCCACCATCCGCCAGCAGGTGGAAGCGAAGGCGGCTGAGGCAGGTGGCGTCGCCCACATCGACGAGGTGTTGCTGGACGAGGTGTGCGCCCTGAACGAATGGCCGGTGGCGGTCCTGGGGCGGTATGAGGCGCGCTTCCTGGAGATCCCGCCCGAGGTGCTGATCACCACCATGCAGTCCCACCAGAAATATTTTCCCGTGATGGACGAGAGCGGCGGACTCAAGCCGTTTTTCATCACCATCGCCAATATCGACAGCCGGGAACCCGGGCAAGTGCAGGCCGGCAATGAACGCGTCATCCGGCCCCGCTTCAGTGACGCCGCCTTTTTCTGGGAGCAGGACCTCAAAAGCCCGTTGGAGACGTTCGTCGAAGGCCTCAAAGGGGTGGTGTTTCAGAACCGGCTCGGCACCCTGTATGACAAGACCCGGCGTATCGGCGCCCTGACGCGCTTGATCGCCGACCGGCTCGGTCATGATGAAGGCCCTTCCGTCCGCGCCGCGGAATTGAGCAAATGCGATCTGATGAGCGAGATGGTGGGTGAATTTCCCAGCCTGCAGGGCATCATGGGACGCTATTACGCCGAGCATGCCGGTGAACTCGCTGAGGTCGCCACCGCCATCGAGGAACATTACCTGCCCCGTCATGCGGGGGACGACCTGCCGCAGACCGCCGCCGGTCAGGCGGTGGCCATCGCCGACAAACTGGATACGCTGGTGGGCATCTTTGCCATCGGCCAGAGACCCAGCGGGGTCAAGGACCCCTTCGGATTGCGGCGCGCCGCCCTGGGCGTATTGCGCATCCTCATCGAGGTCCCTCTCGACCTCGACCTCCTCGAACTCCTGGAGCACGCGGCCGGCCACATCGCCCCCAAGGTGGAGGTGGAAGACCGCACTATTGACGAGGTCTTCGACTACATGATGGAACGCCTGCGCGCCTACTATGCCGACCGCAGCATGACCCCGGATGTGGTCGAGGCGGTGATGGCGCGGCGGCCCACCCGTCCCGCCGATTTCGACCAACGGGTACGGGCGGTGGCAATGTTCCGGACCCTGCCCGAGGCCGGGAGTCTCGCCAGCGCCAACAAACGCATCCGCAATATCCTCCGCAAGGCGGAAGACGACTACCCGTCCCGGCCAGATCCCCGGCTGTTGCGAGAATCCGGGGAGCGCGCACTCGCCAGTGAACTGGAGCGTGTCACCCCCGAAGTCGAACCCTTGCTGGAACGGGGTGAGTATACCGAGGCGCTGCGCCGGCTCGCCTCCCTCAAGAAGCCGGTGGACCAGTTTTTCGATGAGGTGATGGTGATGACGGACGAAAACGACCTGAGACGCAACCGGCTGGCGCTGCTCGCCTCCCTCTCCAGCCTGTTCCTGCGCATCGCCGACCTCTCCAGATTACAGCAGGCCAACCCATGAACGAGGATTCCTACCAGGCCATGTTGGCGGCGGTGCAGGCATTTCATGACAAGCATCGCTTCCGCGAGACCGGGGGTGAGGAGATGACCTACCGTGTTGCCTTGATGGCCGAGGAACTTGGG
>Ga0256841_1000188_pt1 | contig 68781 bp, 42 predicted proteins | sample 356308metaG_FD_185971 | JGI IMG/M metagenome (GOLD analysis project Ga0256841, IMG submission 185971) | Hydrothermal vent microbial communities from Mid Atlantic Ridge, Atlantic Ocean - 356-308 | ecosystem: Environmental > Aquatic > Marine > Hydrothermal vents | place: Atlantic Ocean: Mid... | reverse complement strand
CAATTTCTTTCCCTTGAAATGATCGTTTTTAACCGTGGAAACAATATCACCGATAACCCTACAGATCAACATGGTATCCTACCGAATCGATTTAATTTCATCCATAAAACGCTTTCCCAAAGATTCCGCTTCTTCGACGTTCGGTGCCTCCGAGATTACACGAATAATGGGTTCCGTATTGGATTTACGCAAATGTACCCAACTGTTCTCAAAATCGATCTTCACTCCGTCCAGATGATCCTGGGGCAAATCGCTGTGTTTTTTTGCAATTTCCTTCAGAATACGATCCGGGTCCAGGCCTTCGACGGATACTTTTTGTTTACCCATCTCGTAATGGGGCAAAGACGCCCGTAATTCCTGCATGGTTCCGCCAAATTCGGTCAACATCTGTAAAGTAAGCGCCACAGCCACCGGTGCGTCGCGTCCCAGGTGTACTTCCGGCAGAATTACTCCACCGTTGCCTTCGCCTCCGATGAGGGCATCGATTTCCACCATTTTTTCGGCTACATTTATTTCGCCAACCCTGGAACGAACAAACATGCAGTTATAATATTTAGCGATATCTTCCGAAGCTCTGGAAGTGGACATATTTACCACCATACGCCCCATCTTCTTGCTGAAAATCAATTTAGTGGCAATGACCAGGGTATACTCTTCCCCGATGGGTTGACCCGTATTATCCACAATGGCACAACGATCCACATCCGGGTCCACGGCAAATCCCAGATCGGCTTTTTGTTTGCGAATCTCATCCCCCAGTTGGCTCAAATTTTCCGGTAAGGGTTCAGGAGTATGAGCAAAGCGACCGCTGGTTTCCTGATTAATGGCGATCACTTCACAGCCTAATTTTTTCAGAAGCTCGGGAATAATCCGGCCTCCGGCGCCATTAACCGTATCAACCACCACCTTAAAATGGCGTTGACGAATGGCTTTAAGGTCCAGATAAGAGATGTTTAGAACTTTTTCTATATGACGTTTTATAGCCTGATCGTCCATAGTTACCGAACCCAATTCCTGCCAGGACTTTAAATCCATCTCATGGTGATCCCCCATGGCATAAACCGTTTGCGCCGCTTCGGGATTTAAAAAACGGCTGTTACTGCCCATGAATTTAAGACCGTTCCACTGAATGGGATTGTGGCTGGCGGTAATGGCGATACCCCCTGCCGCCCGGTGATGCTCAATTTCCAACTGAACCGTGGGCGTCGGTACAATCCCGATATCGATCACTTCACAACCGCCGGCAACCAGACATCCTTTGACCAGATCGGAGATAAACGGGCCGGAAACCCTTGAATCTCTTCCGACAATAACTTTACCTCCCTTTACATATTTGGCAAAAGCCAGCGTATATTTCTGCACTACTTCCGGGGTAAGCGTACTGCCGATCTCCCCGCGAAGTCCGGAGATAGAAACCATTAAAGTCGACACGAAAACTCCTTTATTTATTACGTTTTAAAACAAAAAATATAACCGCCTGCCCGATGAAACACAAAAAAATATTACCCTCTTTCTTGATAAGGTCAGAATACTTGAATGGGCCGATCCTGCTTTTCGCCGATTTCGCCGATAACCGCTATTGTTTCAACCTGTCTTTTTTCCAGGTTATCTACCAAAGTTTGTAAGCGATTGTTTTCCACTGCGATGAGCAGGCCCCCGGCGGTTTGCGCATCATTTATCAGCAGGCGTTGCACTTCACTTAAACGCCATCCGTACTCCACCCCATGTTCGGTAAAGGCCAGGTTATCCCTGGTTCCGCCCGGGATCGCACCGGCCGTTGCCAGTTCGAAAGTACCGGGAATGAAGGGGATTTTTTCGAAATCCAGCTTTGCGGAAACATGAGAGGCTTCTAACATCTCCAGTAAATGACCCAACAGTCCGAAACCGGTAATATCGGTTGCGGCATGGACCCCCGTTTCTTGCATCGCCTCCCCGGCCTCCTTATTTAAAGTCAACATGGTGTGCACCAGATCGTTAAGCTGCTGCCGATCGAGCATATCCCGCTTAAGAGCAGTGGACAGAATCCCCGTTCCCAGCGGTTTGGTCAGTACAAGACGATCTCCCGGTTCGGCGCCCCGGTTCCGAATGACTTTCCGGGGATCGATCATGCCTGTCACAGCCAGACCGAATTTCGGTTCGGTATCATCCACGGTATGTCCGCCGATAATGGAAATTCCGGCTTTCTCTGCAACGGACTGTGCTCCCTGCAGCATCTTCTCCAACACAGAGATTGGCAGGCGATTACTGGGGAATCCCACCAGATTCAAGGCGAAAAGCGGACGTCCGCCCATGGCATAGATATCGCTTAAAGAATTTACGGCGGCAATCATGCCGAATTGGAAGGGATCGTCTACCACAGGAGTGAAAAAATCAACCGTTTGTACCACGGCTGTTTTTTCGTCGATCCGGTAGACCGCAGCATCATCCGCTGTTTCGGCGCCTACCAGGATGTTGGCATCTCGGGGGACAGGTAGTTTACGCAACACCTCTTCCAAAAGCTGAGGACGCAATTTACAGGCACAACCCAGACCATGGGTAAATTGAGTCAGTTTAACTTCTTCTCCGGCCGTTTGTAGAAAAAGGGGAACTTGCTGCGGCTGAAGTTGGGTTACGACCCGCCTGATCTCTTCCAGGGCACGGTCAATTTCATCCCGGGTAGTAAAACGGCCCACTGAAAAACGGACGGTACCCATGGCATATTCAATTGGTACATGCATGGCTTCCAGGACACTCGAAACTTCCACATTGTCGCTGTGGCAAGCCGCACCTGCAGAAACAGCAACCTTTTCACTCAGCTCGGAGACAATGGTATTCGCTTCCAGACCTTTAAAAGCGATACTGCTGGTATTGGGAAGACGTTTTTCTTTGTGGCCATTTACCTTGCAAAAAGGGAAACCGCGCAAAAGACCCTGTTCCAGTTGGTTACGCATGGTCGCGAGATGTTTCTCAGACATTGAAAAATCCTGGCCGATCAGTTCGCAGGCTTTCCCCAGGCCTACAATTTCGATGACATTCTCCGTTCCTGCTCTCCAGTTGCGCTCATGGTCCGCGCCGTGCACCTGTTTTTCCAGGTGCAGTCCATGCCGGATATACAAAGCACCGATTCCTTTGGGCGCATAAAGCTTGTGACCGGCGACAGAGAGCAAATCTACTTGCAGCTCATCCACCCAAACCGGTATTTTGCCGACGGATTGCGCACAGTCCGTATGCAATAAAATATTATGTTCATGAGCTAAGCGGCTTATTTCAGAAATGGGCTGGATAGTGCCGACTTCGTTGTTGGCATGCATAATTGAAATGAGAATCGTTTGGGGAGTAATGGCCTTCTGCACTTCGGCCACGTCCACCAGACCGTATTCGTCCACCGGCACATAGCTCACCTTAAATCCTTTTGTTTCCAAATAGCGACATACCTCTATGACAGCGGGATGCTCCACCGCGGAGGTGATGATATGATTCCCTTTGTGCCGGTTGGCTATAGCAGCACCTTTGATGGCATAATTATTCGATTCCGATCCACCACTGGTAAAGATGATTTCATCTATTTCCGCGTGTAACAAATCCGCCACCTGTTTCCGGGCCTGTTCAACGGCCTTTTTAGCTTCCGTACCGAAAATATGGCTACTGGACGGATTCCCAAAATGCTCATTGATAAAGGGCAGCATGGCTTCGGCTACCCGGGGGTCTATGGGCGTAGTAGCATTATAATCCAGATATATGGGTTTGGTCATTGTGTTTTCCTGCCTCTACATGCTAAGCTGAACAATCTCACCTTGTTTAAAAATGTCGGGCACCTGCCTATGAAAATTCCTTTGATAAAGCCCGGGCGGCACACTGATATCGGCCAGAAAAAGTTCTCCGACCGCAGACCGGGCCGACTCCGCATAGAGTCCCTTTTTGGGCAGGGCAAGGGTCATGGTAGCCCGGGCATGTATGGTCGGCTTCATGGGATGCCCGTTGTTGGCCTGCAAACCGGAAGGAATATCCAGGGCTAACACTTCAGCCGGATGGCGATTGGCCTCTTCGATCATCCTGGCAATGAGTCCTTGTGGAGCCCCTCGTAAACTATATCCGATCAGACCGTCGATGATCAGATCAAATTCCCTGTCGGCCAAACATTCCCCTTCGCAGATTTCCAGGCCCATCGCCTTTAAAATATGTAGCTGATGCAGAGCTATACCTGAAAAACGATCATACCCTTTACTGAGACAGACGGTGATTTCAGCGCCATAGTTAGACAGATGCCGGGCAGAGACCAAAGCACCTCCGCCGTTTCCACCTGAACCGCAAAGAACGGCAATCTTTTGCTTATCCGGTTGATTTTCCAAGAAACGGACAAGCGCCAGGCGGGCTAAATTCCGACCGGCGTTCTCCATCATCTGTATCAGGTAGATGTGATATTCTTCTACCATGAGCCGGTCTACCTCTGCCATCTGTTCTGCTGAAATTGCGGGAACTCTTTGTCTACTGATTTTCGGAAATAGGAACGGCACGGTTCGGTTACTCTTGTTTGAGAATCTCATCTTGCCTTGCTGCATTAGTGACCCGTTTCCACCAGCCATCGATCGCCGGAGCAATAAAATATACAACAATTGCCAGCGCAAAACCAGCCAGGATATCCACCACATAGTGGTGGCGTAAATAGACTGTGGCCAGTACCAAACTAACGCCCGGTATCAGAATAACGGCAAATAATATTTTACTGTAACGATAGGCATAGATTAAACTGATCAGCGTGACTGCGCAATGTAAACTGGGAAAAGCGGCCCGGGAAGAAGAGGGATTTAAATTAGCCAGTTTGGTCTGTGCCGCAGTGATCCATCCACCGGAGAAATTGCGGATAAATTCATGGGCCAGGGTCAGGCGCGGAGGCGCGGCCGGGAAAAGGATATACAAAAAGTATCCGAAATAGAAAGTTAAAATAGTACCCAATAAAACCGTGCGCATTTCAACAAAACGTTTTTTTACCAACAGAAAAACAACGACGGCTACGGCAATGAAAAAATAATTCATATAACTGATACTGAAGTAATCCGTAAGCCAGGGATGATAAAAACGCTGGGCCCAGAGGGTCGGTTCCACTCCGAACAAGACTTTATCCCAGTGAATTAATGTATTATGGACGTCATGTGAATTGACAAAACCGATGGTATCGTGCATATTGGTATAAATGGCAATGCAAAAAAGAAAAGGCATCAGAGCCCGGGTGTAAAAGGTAAATTTCAGCTCCGGCCGTTTTTTAATCAGGTAAAAATAGGCCGCCATTAAAAGTAAGGTCACGGCCAGACGGGTAATCCCCCCATAGAAACGACGCGGTATATGCATACCGGCTCCGTAGAACCAGAGATTCGCTTTAATTGTAATTAATAAAGACGGAATATAAAACAGAAGACCCAGCACTTCTTCCAGGCGTAAATCCGAAAAAGGTTTCAGCAGGCGATACCTTACAGTCATAGCGACTCCATATATAAAAAACGTCCCCAATCCGATCGAATTGGGGAAATTAAGGAAAAAGCGGTAGAATTAAAAACAAAAGAATGCGTTCATAAAAAAAACCGCACTTCTTTCCGATCCGACAGGTGAAGTACGGTTTGAAGTAAATGTGTAAAGATGAATAATCAGACTTTGGTTTCCGGACCACTTTGTTTGATAACCGCGGTTGCTGCCGCCACGATACTGGCCACATCGGATAAATTCGAGGGAATGATCATGGAATTATTGGTCCTGGCAAGGTTACCGAATTCTTTTAAATATTGCTCGGCCACACGAAGATTTACCGCTTCCAAACCGCCCTGTTCATTTATTGACTTTGCAATCTCCCGGATTCCCAGGGCCGTTGCTTCGGCAAGGCGTTGAATTTCCACGGCCCGACCTTCCGCTTCATTAATCCGTTTCTGCTTCTCCCCTTCGGAGCGTTTAATCAATTCCTGTTTTTCCCCTTCAGCCACATTGATTTTAGCCTGTTTTTGTCCTTCGGATTCGGCAATAACGGCCCGCTTTTCGCGCTCGGCCCGCATCTGTTTTTCCATGGCGTCTTTAATGCTTTGCGGTGGTGTAATATTTTTAACTTCATAACGAGTAATTTTCACCCCCCAGGGGTCACTGGCCTTGTCCACGGCATTGACAATGGAGGTATTAATGAGATCGCGCTCTTCAAAGGTCTTGTCCAGTTCCAGCTTTCCTATGACGCTACGCATGGTGGTTTGAGCAATCTGAATGGAAGCAAAGCGGTAGTTATCTATTCCATACGAAGCTTTACGCGGATCCACAACCTGCAGATAAAGAATACCATCCACCTCGACGGCAATATTATCTTTGGTAATACATATCTGGGAGGCCACATCGATCGCCTGCTCTTTGAGGGTGTGTTTATAGTGTACCTTATCAATAAACGGAAAAATTAGATGAAATCCCGCCTGCATAGTTGTTTTGTACTTCCCCAATCGTTCCACGATAAATGCCGACCGTTGCGGAACAATTATGATCATTGAAAAGAAGAGAATGATCATTAAAATGATGATTCCTATAAAAAATACGCTTCCCGGATTCATAAGTCGTTCTCCAATTTTTAAGTGATGGCTTGTTATAATTTAACATGCATGTTTTTTTACTATTGCTATAGCCAGGGGATTCACCCTGTTATTTCCGGCGGTTCTACAATCAGGACAATACTTTCTTTCCCTATGATTCTTACGATCTGTCCCTTTTTCAGGGCAAAATCGGATTTGGCTTCCCATAAGGTGCCTTTCAACATAACCTTACCCATCTTACCGGGAGCTATGGCCTGCTCTACGGTAACTATTTTACCTATGAATTCATCCGTCAAAGTTTCCTCTCCGGTATCATCTTCGTTAAAGAAGCGTCTTCGTAAATAATTACGCAACAAAACAAGGGCAAAAAGAGAGGTGAAGATAAAAATAGCTAACTGAGCATTGAGGCCGAAACCGTACAGCATACAACCCAGGGCCGTTAACCAGGCTCCGATGCCGAAGAAAATGATGATCAGGCCGGGCAATACAAACTCCATAACAATCAACACCAGGCCGATGAGAAACCAGATGATTTCGGGCCTGGAAAATAAGGTCTGCCATTCCATTTTAAATTCCTCGTAAGTCTACTTTCAGTTAAAAACAAATCCGAACTTTGACTCATAAATCTACTTATGGTACATTTCAAATGGAAGTTTATTCAAAGAATAATTTTAGAGATGCTTTACTTTAAAAATGAAGTGAACCTAACAGCCGTTCTTACTACGAAATAAAATGGAAACGGGAAGCGGAACAGAAGGTCTCCATCCCCCCAGGTAAAAAATTTGTTTGTACCGCTTTCCTTTCCTTAAAACGAATAATTATAGGTTAAGGTACCGGTATATTCTTTGTATTCGCGATCTTTGTTGACCGGGTCGAAAAAATCAATTTTCAAGAGGTTCAGGTTCAGGCTGCTTCGTAAGGTTACCCGAAATTGTGATCTCAGAGTGTAGTTGACCGATTTCTGCTTATCATGCACCTGCATATTTATGGCAAAATTATTGCGCCAGCGCATAAAAGGGGTGTAGCTCATGCTGAAACCATAGGTTTGAGTCTGAATCTTTCGATGGATCAGTTTGTTGGTTGTATTGGTAAAATTCAGCCCCATATTCAATTTGGGAGAGAACAAAACACTATACCCTCCGTTAATCATTTGTGCATCGAAATTGTTTTCCTTCGAAGCTTCGTTTTGTCGTTCGGATTTTTGCAGGGAATAAGCAGCACGTATATTATGTCCCACTCCCAGTGTTTTAAAACTGTAAGCGGCATTTATCATGTAGCGCCCGTTATAGGTATCAAAAAGCAGACGTTTTTTTTCCACATTATTTTCCCAGTAGATGAGTGAATCCAGATTGGTTTCATTAACCAGCTTGTTCTTACTGTATGTGAAATTCAGCATCAGGGACTGAACCGGTTTCAGCATAAGACCGGCCATGTAATTCAAATGCTTGAGCGTCTTTACCTTCTGATTATTCAGATTATCATGGCTGTAATTGAAGTTTCCGCGAAATGACACGCGTCTGGGAACGATCTGGGCATTCAGATAGCCATTATATTTTTCCCGGTCGTTTAAAGAATAGGGTAGCCCCAGTGAGATATAACCCGGTCCGATATACTGGTAACCGGCCCTGGCCCGCACCCTGTTTGTGTTAACCGTCAAATCACCCCGGTACGCATAATCAATCCGGGAAGTGATTCGGATAGAATAATATTTATCGATCCAGGCCGGCATTCCTTCGGGACGATATTTTTCGCCGAATGTATTTAGCGTATGCACACTGGCCGCTCCTTCGCCGCGAAAACGCAGGCGATTTTGGAACAAAGCAATTTGGCCGTTGAGTCCAAGGGCTAAATTTTCCTGAGGAAAAACTTTACTTGAATCTACAGGAATATCGAGTGAATTTTTATCATCGGCAGCCTTAACGAAATTGATCTCCAAAAAAGATTTATTACGCAGACCAAAACCCAGCTTGGCCGCCATTAACATTCTTTTATAAGCATAGGTCATGGCACGAGGATCATTCACGGCTCTCTGTGTTCTTCCGTATAAGGCTATAAAATGGACCCATTTCGGATCAACCTCAATTCCCCCTCCCCGGATACTGATACCGGAAACCGTGAACTGCGAAATTTTACCGGCAAAATCCCCGACATGAAAAGTCACAAAACCTATCCTGGGATTTAATCCGAGTCGGTTAAAACTTTGCCGGAAAGTTACTTCCTCCGTGGAAAGAACCATTTCCACAGGCATCTGTATTTTCCAGAATCCAAAAGTCATGTTGAGTGAGCTGCGTGCCGTAGAAGCCGGTCGGCGTTTGTACCTGGCCGTGGTATGGAATACTTCTCCATAAGCTCCGAAATTACCACTGAAGCTATAGTATTTTTTAACCATATTCTTAGCCCAGTTGCCGCTTTTGCTTTCAACGGATGTTGTATCTACGGACTGTGCCATCAGCCAAGACACAAAAAGCACGCTCATCCACACCGTTACATAAAATTTTCGCGTTAAGGAATACACAGTAAACTCCTTTTAATTATAGCTTTTCATCAATGGGATCAAACGGGTTTCCTTATTCTTAATTTTTTTCGCCTTTTTAGCGGCAATCTTCCGCGCTTTGCGATGTTCCCCGGCCAGATGCAGAGCTTCCACCACATAAGTTTTCAACAAACTATTCGACCCGTTATGTTCATAAAGAATGAGTAACTGCCGGGCCAGATTCTTAATCTGTCCATCCTTTTTTGCCAACTCGATTAAGTGGCGAAAATCATTGTTTGTAAAATTTGTTTTATCGTGATATAACAAATTAAGATAGATCCGGTACAAACCCTCGTCCTTCCCCTGCTCCTGGGCCAGATGTATCTTGCGCCTCAACGCTTGGGGATCTCCGGGATGCATGAACAGCACATCGTCCAAATAATTCTCCGCCTGTCTGTAATTTCCTTCTTCGGAAAGAATATCGGACAGCGCCAGCCGAATGAATCTGTTTTTCGGAAAACGCCGCAACAACTTTTTAAGAAACCGTTGCGCCTTATCCCGGCTATGATGTTTTAAAAACCAGTTTAATTCATTTTTAAGAAGCCCTTCATAGTCCTCATATTCATCAGCAATAACCGTCATTTTTTTACGGTCCATAAGGCCGTTATCCTTATTGAGTTCCTTCAGGGCTGTCATCTGGGACTGGCGGATATGATCCAGTAAAACCTCCAACCCGATCGCGAAATAAAAATCACTTTGCCGGGGACCGGCTTTCATAAATTCCATTCGAGCCAGGCCAAAATAAGCTTCCGGCAAAGCCGAGGGTTGTTCAATAGCTTGACGAAAATAGTGTACCGAAAGAGAGTCTCGGCCCAGTTGGCGGTTACATAAACCGGCATAAGCAAGAGCGAGCGGATTATGCGCATCCGATTGCAAAATATTCTTAAAAAGGGAAAGCGCTTTGGGCCAACGCTTGTGTCGATACCATTCCATTGCCATTTTTAAGCGGCTGGCCGGGTCTGTCAACAAAGCTTCCATCTCTTGCAGATGGCGATAATAAGCGGTGCTGTCTGTCTTAAATAAATCCTTCAATAATCGAAAATGCCATTCCGCTTTCGTAGGAATCTTTTGTACACTTTTTTCCCAATAACGGATAGCGGCCTGCAAACTGTCCATCTTCTCGTAGTTTTCCGCTTTTAGCCGGAAAACAAGCGTGTCCTGCGGAAAATGATCTTCCATATCGCTTAAAACCCGATCGACCCTCTTATACTGCAAAAGTGCACCATAGAATTTGGTCCGAATCAGATAGATTTTTCTTTGCCGGGGGTATTTCTTCTCGAGCATTTTAAATAAGGCCTTACTTTTTTCAGAATTACCGGTTTGCAGATAAAATTGCCCCAGTACGAGATAATCTTCCAATTTCCCACTCTTATGTGCTAATTCTTCTAACTTAGTTTGAAGCTTACCCAAGCGGTTGCTTTTCCGGTAGAATTCAATCAGCAGACGATTCATATTTCGGTCATCCGGGAAAAGACGCACGGAATTTTCCAACAGTTTCACCGCCTCCTTCTTGCGTTCCGTTTCCCAGAGCACAATGGCCAGGTTACGCACAAAACGTGCCTCTCCGGGCTGGTATGATAACGCTTTGCGAAAATAAGGAACACTCTTTTTCTTTTTATTCTGCTGATAGAGCAGTACCCCCTGGTTAAAGACTAAAATACCCATAATACGTTTATACTCATCCGGTAACACATGGGCTTTGGCTTTTGTTAAGAAATGTATCGCCTCAGAAAAACGCTTCTCCCGGGACAGAAACTGAACCAGAATCAGGGTTAAATCCGCGTCGCCCGGATAGCGGAGCAGACCCCGTTCGAGGATTGCGATCTGATCCCCATACCCGGCTCTGGCTGCGCTCATGGCAAAGTAGACATAAAAATCCTTATTGGTTCCACCCTGTTTTTCATAGAGACTGAAATTGCGGTAGGCCTCTTCAAAATTTCCCTTTTGATAGAAATCGACGCCGTTCAACCAGTATTGTGTGCTTCCTGTCTGCGCCGATACAAAAAATGAGCATATCATTATCATAAAAAAAACGTTGCGTAACATTGAGGATACTTTCATTTCCGTTCTTAGAGAAATCCGATACTCTGTAAAAAGAGACCTACTTCTTCTCATTCCCTTTGGCTCTAAAGATCTGTACCACTTCATTCCCCTTACTCTCATTTCCTGAAGTATCGACCGCGCGCACCTGGTAGTACCCGTCTTTGGCGTTCAAAGGCAATACATATTGTACTGTGTTGACCGGTTTCTTTATAACCGCCTCATAAGTTCCCATGGGTGATTTGGAACGGTAAATCAGGTATCCGGCCAAATCGAAATCCACTACCTTATTCCAGGAAAATTTATATCCTGTTTTTGTTTGTTCTAAAAACACATTTCTGGGGTGAGGAGGCGGAACATAATCGCGCACAACTATTTTTTTCTGCAATGCTTTTGTACTCTTATTTCCGGCACGATCTACAGAAATAATATTCAGCATAAAGGTCTTCCCTTTAGGCAGGCGGTGGAATATTGTTCGTAGTGTATCGGTTGCAAACGATTGTTGCAGCACGGGCTTCTTCTTACCCGCTTCATTCAGAATAACCAAATAGCGTACCACATCGGCAGAAGGGGAGGGATTCCAGTTAACATGCACATCACCGTTTTGTCGGACTTCCACAATAGCGCCTGTAGAGGGCCGGGGAGGAATGGTATCCGGAATTATTATTTGGGTATAACTAAAATCCGAAAGATTCCAGGACATATCCACAGCCCGAACCGCTATCCAGTATTGCTCACCATATTTAAACTTTTTAAGTCCGTTGCCGGAATCGGCGTAAACCGTTCGTTTTTGCCCGACCGGCTTCTGAGTTAACTGGTTCAGATTCTTTTTATCCTGCCCGCGGTAAACGAAGTAACCTCTTAATTTTTCTCCTTTGACGGGTGTCCAACTAATATGAATTCTGCCGTGCCAATATTTTGCCTTAACTATTTTCGGCGGTGCTGGAGGCGTACTATCCGGCCAAACGGCATAAGGTCGTGCCGAAATATGGCTGCGATTCCCGGCCTGATCTATAGCAATAATCCCATAAAAATATTTTTCTCCTTCCACTCCCGTTGAATCCAGAAAAAAAGTCTGTAAGGCAGGAATGATACTTTTATTCAAATGTTTATTCACCCGATCGGGATTCGTACCTCTCAGTACATCATACCCAACCACATCCTGTTCGGAACTCATGTCCCAGCTAACCAATATGCCATTATCATTGAACCCGGCCCGAACATTCTTTACCATAAGGGGCGCTTCCAAATCTTTTGCATAGACTTTTACCGGCGTCGAACCGTGACTTTCATAACCGAAATAAGATAGAGTGGTCACCTTGTACCAATAGGTTTTACCGTAAGTCAGCAAACCGTCCTGCAGTTCAACCTTGGGAGTGTCGAGACGGAAAATGAAATCCTTTCCCACCCTTGTATATTTAGCTCCATCCTCGCTACGATAAACGCGGAAGCCAACCACCCAATCGGGATGGTTCCAGTCGAATTTGGGATAGCTGAAGCGGATATCCGCCAGACGATTCTTCACTTTTACTTTCAGATTCTTCACTTCCCGCACCACGGGCTTTCTGATCAACACTTTAATGGTTTTACTGTGAGAGACTTCTTTATCATTGGCATCCACAAAGCTCACCCTGTACCGAACGCTTTGTCCGGCCGGGACCGTTTTATCAATCAGTAGCCGTCCCAGTATAACCGCCAACCTGGGCATCTTGAAACTAAGCATCAGAGAATAGACGGGATCAGTTCGCAACTTGGTTAGTAAACGGGTCGGATCGGCATCTTTCATGGTACCGGCCAGCGATTCATAGTCGGGGCCCAACATTTTCTGCATCCTGTAGGGGTCTTGTACAGGACGGACGGTTACCGGCAGGGCTTTTTGCCATTTCCCTCCGGGTACCTTTTTCCATAAAACCACGCCGTTACCCATGGGCACGGGGCGGCTTAAGAAAATATAGGCGGCCTGTCCGTCACTAAAGCCGATGACTTCCGGCATATTTTTGGCCGCTGCAAAATTTAGTATTATCAGAAGGCCGAAAAAAATGCGTGCATATTTCATAAAAACCTCTTCGAATTTATTCATTTCTTCCATTTTAGTGTTTCCCCGGTAGCGGCAAATGCGGCGTGGGAGGTGGAGGCGGAGGCGGAGGATTAGTTACCCCCTGCCCGCTCAAATCAGGCCCAAACATACTTCCTGTTGCCGGAGCGGTATATACATGGACCAGATTGGCGGGAGTTACTATCATGGTCTGAATAGCCGACTTCAAATTAGCCCGATTAACAACCACGGAGCGAACCGTATAGGAAGCATGGGTATCGTAGACATGGTCCATTTGAAATGTTGTAACGGCAGCCTCATTCCCGTAGGGCAGGATCACCTGCTTAAACTCGGAGGATCCGGAGGCCCCCCAGATACCGACTTTTAAACCGTAAATCTTTGATTCCGCATCCTTATAATTCAATAAAGAAACGGCCATTTTATGGGTCGAATAGTCGTACGACAGGCTTACCAGCGGGGCCGGCGGTGGTGTGAAATCGACCAGCATCTTTTTGGAAGTCACCACGGGACTACGTAGTCCGTCCCCATTCACCGCCCGTAAACTGAGATAAATGGTTTGTCCGTTGCTTAAATTGAGATTCGTTATTTTTAGATGTTCTCCCTGTGATTCCATCCCCGGTATAACCACCCCTATAAAACCCGTATAACAAGGCAGACCCTGACCACTCATATCGCACGGAAAATTTCTGGTACCTAAGTTCTTATTAGAACTAAAGGCTGTAATATTCTGGCTCGTCCACCCGGTAATCTGGCTGCCCCCGGGGCTTGTGCCGATTTTATATTCATAGTTCCGGATACCTGTTTCGTGATCAACCGCCGGTTTAATACCGACGACGATCTGATCCGGTGCGCTGATATAGTAAGGTTCATCGGCCGGATTCACACCATAGCTGAATTCCGGTTTAACCGGTTTGGTGCGATCCAGGGGACGAATGGGTCCGGCACTAACCGATGCACCCAGTATCCCGGCCCGGTTCATGGCCCGGATATGTACATAAAATGAATCCAAATAGGCCAGAGGCTGACCAATCAGCTTAATTTCCCGTAGCGGTCGTCCGCTTTCATCCTGACCCAATAGATGCCATCCTGTATTCGGATTGGGATCATTGGCCTGACGCGTTACCTTGAATACATATTGCTGGATTCCTGATTCTGCATCACTGGCAGGGCTAAAGCGCACCCGCAGGCCGGGAGGAATGGTATCCCCGGAGAAGAAATTAAAGCCTCCCATATAATTAAAAGATGAAAATAAGACGGACCAGCTGTCTCCGCTACTCTGGGTTGATGAACTCTGGCCGGACCCTGTATTCGGTACGATAAATCCGTATTGCTTGCCCTTCGCCTGATAATTTATTTGAGTGCCCAGGTCATAGCCGGTCACTGCATCCTGTAAATTTAATGAGGACTGCTGATCCGATGGATACGGACTTGTATAGGTAACCGTGACTCTTCCGGGCGAAGTGGTATCCACTTTCACCGGATTGGAGACTTTGACCGAACTCCACAGATCTACACTGTTTTTCGCCTTCACATAGACATAGTAAGAATGATTATGCTGCAGCGAGAGTCCTAAAATATTAAAATCGACCCGCGGTCCTACATTGTGCCAGTTCAAGCGATGCTGTCCCGAAACCGTGGGCCGATCCCCAACGGCATAAGCTAGCTCCATAACATCGGATTCGTAATCCGCGGCATCCACATGGACCTTCATAATCCGGTCCCGATTGTACTGATAGGCAGGGACCGAAACTTTTTGGACAATGGGGGGTGTACTGTCATCGCTCATCGAGGACTGCTCCACATAGTGAACTCCCGGTGTGGTGCCATCAAAATGAACGGTAAAATTCGTCAAACGACGATTCACATACCCACTGGTCGAGCGGGCCCGGACTTTCAGCGCAAGGTAACGAGAGGTTTCGTTCATATTCTGAGGAATAAAGTAGGAATGCAGGTGTCTGTTTTTACCGATCATTTTGTAAGAAGTAGAATAGATACCGTTTTCCGGCAGCATGCTTTGGTATAGTACCCCCGAAAAATTAATAAGACCTATGCTATTGCCCGAACCGATCTGCACAAATCCGCTGTTCGATGTACCCGATGTTCCGCTTGTAGTATTGGGATTGGTCACCTGGCCATTGGAAATAGTATAACTGTAATTGGCGATACCGGCAGGATGGGTAGCCTTAAACGCGGCGTATATCTGCGCAGTATGCGGAGCCTTATAATTATTAACGTTGATATATTTAATTTTAGGTGCGACTAATTGCAGGGCCAAACGGTCATGAATCACTTTAACATCCGGAAAGATCTGGCTCATAAAATTCGGACCTACCTTAACGATTACGGCTGTTTTGGGGGTAGTAAACTTTCCGAGGTCCATGACTCCCGAACTTTGGGTAAAGGTACTGCTATACGAGTTGGAAGTACCGCTTCCGGCATTGCCCAATTGAATTCCGCTCAGAGCCGAGGAATTCACTCCTGCACTGAACTGCAACCCGCCCAGACTTTGAGAATATCCGCTCAAGAGATTCTGATCGATATAGGAATGCAGCTTACTGGTCACTCCCGAACTGCTAACCACAGATATTTCATTATCCGGAACACCACCCAATTGCCAGTACAAATACCGATCCGTTAAATCATAGAGCGCCTGGGCGTAGCTAATCCGCATATCATAAATATGATCTAAGACCTGGGTAATTTGTACCTGTCGGGCTTCCAGGGCGCCCACCTGATCATTCTGATTATGAACGTTGGCTACAACGGCAGAATCGAATTGAGTGGCCAACATGGTTAACCCTGATTTAGGAACATCGTACCACAGATTGTTACCGAGGTTAAAACAAATGGTACGCAAACCGGTAGCATCCTCGATTTGATCGATATTAGCCTCTAAATTTTGATACACACCGTCCGCCTTGGAAGGCGCTCCGGGATAGATTACATCGGCCAGACTTCGGGCCCGGGCTTTAGCCAGTTGTTTCAGAGCTTCCACAGTAGAAAGACGGTTGTTTTTATTGTTAAGGAAATTTCTGATAAACATCCCTTCTCCATTTATTCCACTCATTTTGCCCTGTGCCCAGCTATGTAAACTATAGATAAACTGGTGATTCACATAAAAGTAACGCTCCAGTTTCTCTCGGGCTAATTGGTATTTTTCGCTCATGGCATTAATCGAATTATTGCCCTTGGCATTGAGGATAGCATCAATTTTATTCAGATATCGGTTGAGCACGAGAATACGAGCATAAATCTGGGCCAGAATATGCTGTCGGGTCTGTTCCATTTCTGCGGCCCGATTTTTATGTTCATTCACTTTTTGCTGATCAATAGCCAAAGCCGGCTGAACACTGAAGCTCTGATGCGGATGCCCTTCGGCGTCCGTATAGGTCACCACATTGACCGAATCCGAAAATTGTTCTACCGGTGAATCCATCTCATATTGATTCAGCATCTGGTCAACCGGCGGCATGGATTCCATGGCCACATCGATCACCTGGCTTACCTGTTGAGCAATATTTTCCGCATCCTGCAGAGCACTCTTTTCCACTGCGAGAAGTTGGACTAATATATTGGGTGTGGAACTTAGATTAGACGGATATTGCATATAGTTATTAATGTAATTGTACAAACTGTTATTTTCACTGCTCTGTAAGCCGCCGTTGTTGTTCTCCATGGCTCTCCAGCCAGTCCCGATTTGTTTAGGATTATTGGCATAGAGATTCAAACCGGCCCGTTCCACCTGATCCTGAGTCAATTGTGTTTTTTCGATCAATTCATTTTGCATATCCGATTCGGCTTCTTTGGCGGCATTCTCCATATCATCCGCCATGTTTTCCGCGTCATTTATTTTTTCACTCATTTCCGGATCGGAACCGAACCCTCCGTCAAATTTCGGATCCACATTGCTCACTTTCACCCAAATAGATCCGTCCCAGCACTTAAGCCCCCAACAAACACATACCGAGCCATCCGCCTCTCCGTATAGCACATAATGATCGGTGACTATCAAAATCGCTTTCACTTCGGCACTGATGGAAGCCAAACCCATCAAAACTTCCGCTTTCGCCCCATAGGTAAAATAAGCACCGAATTCCCGCGGTTCCTGCCATTTCATCCAAACCATACCGGAAACGGTCGTGTTAACCGATACAATCCAGAAATCGAATCCGCTATGAGAAGAAGCCTGGAACATAAAACCCGGATTACCGATAAAGAATTTACTTTCCGCTTTTAGAAATTTAGGATTGATAACGGTAGCTTCGAATTTACCTTTTACATACCATTGATCCTCGGCAATCTTAAATTGCATTTGCCCGTTGCCTTTCACCACCCCTATTTTAACCTTGGCAAAGATAATCCCGTCAATATAAAACTGGTCGAAACGGGCCGTTAATTTGAAACCTCCCTGTACCTTGTCTTTCAGATTCATCATGGAAACACGACCGGCAAAATTGATATACTGATCTGTGATGGTAATTAAAGTCGTACCGCTTACCACGCTCTTATCCATGATCACCACACCGGCGTAAAGCATTACGGCAAATTTGGCTTCCCCGTTTAATTTCGGCAGCTCCGAAAGGATAGGATCGCTGGCTAAATCGGTTTTATGGACCACCATATCCAGATATTCCTGCTTTGGATTATAGAAAAATCCGCCGCCTACCTTGGCTAATGAAATACCCGGGAAGAGGACAATACCCGGGCCGGGTAATTCGGCAGTGGCAAAAATACCGAAACGTAATTTCCCGTTCTCTTTTTCGAACAGACCGATCGTAGTTAAACTGATGCTGGGCGGTATGCTGATCTGTCCGGCAGCTAAAAATTTAAAGTTGGAGCCATAGGACATATATTGCATATCCAGTGAACCGCTTACCACATCCTGAATACTGAGGTGAAGATTATCAATGATAATATTCGGTGAACCGTCTTTTTTAAAGAGCAGGAAACGGTCTACCCCCCCGGAAAAACTGCTGCCCATGGACATGCTCACCCCAAGCTGCAGATAAGAGTCGGCATGAATCGTCTTAGGGGTTTGTGTACCGTTGCTGGATGCGGTTGGCATGGTCCCGGAGCTGATCTGTACATCACCGCCGTTCGGCTTGTATTCGAAGTTGGTTACGGCAAAAGAGAAAACACCGCCGATGGTAATGGAACCGCTGGTGATCGAAGAGGCAAAATTGGGCATACCCCCGGTTGCCGACACCTCTAAATTGTTAAAGGCCAAAGTGCTGGTTGCCGATGAAATATCCAGAGCAACGTCGCCGGAAAGACTTAAACCGAAATGGTCTCCCGGAAGAGATGTTAAATTGGTTAAATTGAATTTTAATACTTCCAGATCGAACTTAGGGGTTCCGACCAGACGATAATTGCTAAAGTTGACATGGCCGTCAAAAGTCATCTGAATCCCGGGATGGACCACGCCGCCCTCTTTATAACCGAGCTCCAACCGATCGTTGTTAAGCCAGAGGTCCCCGTTAATTTGCACCTTTGAATCCGCCAGGTGGTTCAGTTGTAAATCCAGGTTTAAATACACCAGGTCCAGAGTACCCTTCCAGAAGGTCCATTCCGTTGCATCTCCGTTGCCTTTACCGTGCTGTTCGTCGAGTAATACAATTGTACCGCCTCCGCCGACCTGACCGTTGGGTGCGATGAAAAAGTCAACCTGGCTGGGAGTCGAATTGAGCGGTTCGGGCGGGGTAACCAAAAAGCTCGCTTTTAAAGAATCATCCTTAAAATCTAAGGTCTTTAAAGACAACCGTTGCGGAATAATATCGATCGGGCTGGAGAGCAAACTGGCTCCGGCGATGGAGAAACTGCCGTCGGTGCCGATTTTTAAGCCGGTAAAACTGCTCACATTATCCATAAAATGAATATTTCCACCCAGCTCCACTCCGAATACTTTTTTGCCGCTTGCCGTGTCGTAAAAGAAGCCTAATTGAGATACATCAAATTGCATCGTGAATAAATTGAAATGCAAGAAGTCGGAAGGATTGTTGAACGTTATTTCCGGCATATGAAGACCGTTGTTTTTCGAAATTTTTAAGCCGCGAACCTCCACGGCAAAATTTTCACCGAAAGACGGAATCTTAAGAAGGGTGTTGACTTCTACGGCAAAATCGTTGCCTGAGGTAGAAATCTTAATCGGCGGCAAATCGGAGTTATTGGCCAAAGGCATTAAACGCGCAATCTTAAGAGGAATACCACCGGACAGATGGGATATATCGGTCGTAAAAGTGGTAGAATCCGTACCTACATTAGCCGCGAAATGGATGGGTGCGGGAGTATTGGACTCCTTGAACATATCCACAAACATGTCACCGCTGAAACCGATCTGAAAAGAAGAGGATGAAAACGAGGTCTGGACACCTTCCACTTTCAACTGTACCGGGGCGTCACTGCCTAATGTGATTTCTTTAATATAAGTAGTACCCTCTGTGTAATGTTCGTGGTAATTTCCCACATGAGCAGCGCCTGAGATACCGCTTGAAGAGAGAAGCAGGCTATCCACATCGATTTCCAGGTCGGCCAGAGCTTGCGGCAATTTTACCTTGGCTCCCAAAACCACCTGGTAGGAACCGTTTACCTTTTTAAAGGCGAATCGGGTAAGATCCAGCGGAATACCGCGACTCGTCAGATCCAGGAGGGTACCGTCCGTCGGAGCTTCCACCTGAATGCCGCCGCTGACCAGATGGTGGGTGGTCTTATTCAAACCGATACTGAGCGAAGTCACATTCAATTCCGGTACATCCGAACCGTATTTTAAAGCCGGGATCTTAATCTTCAGCGTTTTCCCCGGTTTAATCTGCAGCATATAAGCACTGCCGTTGTCCGTGGTTTCCACCAGCAAATGGCCCTGATCATCCTTTAGTTTCATATAAGCCACATCTGCGGAAGGCAGACCGATGCTATCCGGCATGGGAATGATGCCCAATACATTTCCCGGTACAAATCCCGTACTATCGATATAGGCCAGCACTTCCGAATCACGAATAAACTCAGCTTTTCCGCTAACAACACGGGTCGGCCAAAGATTCATTCGGAAATTATCCTTGAAATTCACAGTCAGACCTTCATAGGATTTACCCTGAAATTTTAGATCTACCTGAGCATTACCGTCGGCAAAAAATTTCCCGTCGCTGATCCCGAGAGTGGATGGTAAATTCATAGCCACACCGAAATCCTCGCTAATCGTCGGGTTAGGTGCGCTGGCCCGCCATTTCAGGTCTCCGTTTTCCAGAGTGACCTTAAAGGCGAAGCTGGAGCTGAAGCTTACACTGCCCGATTTGATTTTAAAGGGATGCAATCCGATAACAAAATTTTGGAAATTTGCCGTTACATTGCTGCCCCCGAGATTAAGGGAGTTACTGCCGGAAATACTCAGACCGTCTCGATTGAGAACGGCCGAGCTGATGGTGAAAGACAAAATTTTTCCTTCCGAGGGCAAATCCAGACGGAAGGGGGTGTTGATGGCAATTTGTCCGTCGATAAACTTAGCTTTTACCAAATCCAGCGAGATATTGCCCGAAGCCGTAACCGAATCGCCGGAGGTGGGAGCCGGTAATTTCATTGATGCGTCCATGGCCAGTACGGCGGATTGTTCGCTGCCGGAAAAATCAAACGCCAAAGAAGAGGAATGAACCTGCAACTTAACCGGACCGAAGGAAAGCGGACAGGAGGGGACAAAACCGGAAATGTTTCCCGAAAGGTGACCATCGGAATTTATGCGCAAAGCAGCGGAAATATCGGCCGGTTCCGCGCATGGGAAGAGATTTGAAGGCAACTGAAAAGCCCCTTCTACCATCACGTCAAATTTCTGGTTCCAACCCGAACCGGTGCTGTCGCCGGACAGACTGCCGCGGAATTTCTTAGCATAAAAGTGCGCGCCTCCGCCGATGGGCATATCCAAGCCCGGAGCGGCAATCTGCTTGTTTTGAATCGTTCCGGTAATAATACCGTGCTCATATCCGCAGTCACTCACTTGCAAACCTAAATTCGCCAGTTGGGGCGGCATCCCTTGCGACAAATTATTCAGGTTTAGTTCCAGATCGAAGCGGATACCTGAAGCGGATCCGAAATCCACCGATCCGTTAAAGAAATTCACCGTCACTTCCGGAATACGCAGGGAAGTCATTTTTAAAGCAAAGCCGCCCATATTAAACGGCGTTAAGTTAAGATCCGGCAGGGAGGTTTCCGGGAAATGAATTCCTTGGCGCGAAATGCGTACATGTTCGATCTTAGGAAGTTGAAAATTACCTAACTGCGGGAACCCCAGCTTAGCCGAAAAATCAAAAACAAAATTCCAGCCTTCGGAGGAACTATAGGAAAAATTGGGAATGGTGAAATCGGAAAATCCCATATCCACGACACCGAGGTTGAAATTCATCGCACTCAGATTCGGGTCCATGGTCACATTTTGCACCGAAAATCCGCTGGGAGCGATATGCACATCCATGGTCAGTACATCTTTGAGTTCATCATCCATTTTCATTTTCAGACCACCGGAAGCGGTCACATCAAAGTTGAATGAAGATAAGCTGCAATTGATGCTGCCGTTGAGACGATTCAAATGTAATTGAATAAGATCGTTCCCGCCGACCAGAGGAATCAGTTTATCGAGATTGAGATTAAAAGTAGAAGAAAACTGGCCGGTGCCGGTCAGAGTCAGACTCACTGAATCCGTTTCCGAAAGGTTTGCCCCGAACAGAGCCGGAAGGCCCTTGAAGGTAAAGGTCTTAACCCCGCTTACATCGCGGTAATCCAGATTGCTGATTTTGATGGGAAGCCCTACTTTGGAAAGATCGAATCCGGCCGTCTCCTGGGGAATAACAGCGGCGATCTTTCCGCCCTTAAGCTGAAAATGCAGCGGGTCTACCGTTACCGAGAATTGAACCCCTACTTCCGGCGGTGTAGCGCTGCTAAATTGAAGAGCAGGGATTACAAGACGCACCGGTGACCCGGGTTTGGTAGCAATACGCACTCCGTCGCTTACGGTAGTGACATCTACCAGTGATGTGCCGCCGGATTTAAGCACCAGATAGGCAATTGATTCATTGGGCAACGGCAATTTTTCCGGTAAGGCCTTGGCTCCGAAATAACTCAGGTCGAAGTGAATTCCGCCCCCATCCAGATAGGCGATCCTGTTTGATCCGTAAAAGAAATCAACATTCCCTGTTTTTACTTTAAACGGCTTAAATTGCAAAGCAAAATCGGAAGAAAACACCGCTCTCAGACTATCCAGTTGATTGCCTCCGTAGTTTAGCTGGATATCCGATTGCCCGTTGATTTTCAAGCCGTTTTTACTGATACCGATATTGGCCGGCAAATTAAACATCATGGTATTTTGCTGCGTAAGCGACTGGCCGGCCTGAATCGCCTTCCATTGCAATCCCCCATCCGAAATACCCAACTGGAAAGCAAAACTACTGTTAAAATATGCATTCCCCGAAATGACCCGGAATTCCTTCATATCCAATAGCAGATGATCGAAAACCACCCCGACCGAACTACCCCCCAGGGCCAGTTGCTGGGTACCGTTGAGCTCCAATCCATTTGTAGAAAGAGTAGCCTGACTGATGTGGAAGGTAAGAACCGGCTGATCCTGGGGAATTTTTAACGCGAAATTAGTCAGGTTTAAACTGCCATCTACCAGGGCGCCGTTTATCAAATCCACGGTAATATTACCAGTAGAAGTGGATTGGCTGCTCTCGCTAAGGCCGGGTAAAGTAGCACTGACTGCGGCACTCAATAATGCTTTTTGCCGATTATCCGAGAAATCAAAATTTAATGAACTGGAATTTACGGTCAAAGAAAGAAAGCCCAGTTTAATCGGACAGGTAGGTACAAAATTCGAAATGGTTCCGCTGATATGGCCGAACCCGTCCATATGTATCGTAGTCGATGTTAAATTTTGAACACTGCTGCAGGAAAAAACATCCGGTAATTTTAAATCGCCGCTCATATTCAGCGTGGAATGGTTCAACGGTGATCCATTGTTCCAATCCACATCCAATTTTCCACCGAGTGTTTTAACATAATAGGCGGCTCCCCCTCCAAGAGGTATTTCTCCTTCGGTTCCGGTAAAAGAGAGGTCCGGGAAAACAGCCTGAATATGCTGGCCGCCTAAAGCAATATTCTGCAGATGAAAGACCTTTTGGCGCACTGCAGAAGCAAACTGCGTGGGCAAATTGGGCAGGGTAACGTCCACATCAACTGCAAAATCCCAGTCAGGCATTGATCCTGTGGACCAGTTGAAATTCATCTCCCCTACCCGAAACTGCTTCATTTCCAGACGCAATCCGGCTAAATCGAAAGGGGCGAGAGAGGGATTACTGAACGTCTGTTGCCCGATGGTTATACCGTTTGAAGTGAAATGAATATCATGAATAATCGGTGACCCCAGTCCGGGAATAGCCGGGAGATTAAAATCCGCATCCATTTTCAGATCAAAATTAAAATGACCGGCCTGATATTGGAAGGTAGAAAGAATCAAATTGCGGACATTTAATTTCATCCATTGAAAATCCACCCCAAGGTTCTGGGTTAAATGGGGATTAAAACCGTTTAAAGTCAGACCCGACGCTTTGCTCATCGATAGGTTAATTTCCGGATATTGGGATGGAGTATTCGTAAAGGGAAAAATGATATCGGCACCAAGAGCAAGATCAAAATCAAAGGATCCGGTACTGGTGTTTAAAGAAATGGTGCCGTTCAATGTTTTAAGGCCTAATTTCAGAAAATCACTCCGGGGAATAAGAGCAATGGTTTGATGGCTGCTAAAATTAATGGGAAAATTGATCTGCGGCAGATCCAGTCGCATGTTGGGAATAGACCAGGTACTATCCGAATTAAAGAAACGAAAATCCACATCGGCACGGGCCGAAAGCGCGGCCAAATCAATATCCACTCCGGTAAAATGTACCTTGACCAACTCATGATCGAATTGCAGCAAGGGATTATCCCAGTCACCATGATACGCGAGTTGTCCGGAAAATCCGGCCGAATTGAGAGTGATACGGCCGTTTAGACCGACCGGATTACTGATTGTACTTCCCGGAATTTTAAAATTGGCACCGAAAGTCAGACCGGTACTGGCAGAAAAACGTAAATCGGTTGCTTCTATGGGCAGGTTATCCAGCCCGGGTAAGTGGCTTCCCGTTCCACTCAGCATGGCCATTACTTCACCGTCCACAAAGGTTGGCGGAAATAGTGATCCCTGTAAAAAAGTAAGATGGGAAATGGTAACCGGTACTGTAACCGAATCACCCTGGACATAATAAACAAGGCTGCCCGCCCCGTCTAAAATGTATTCCGTTGAAGTCTGGTTTTTACTTACACCGCTTAAATCTTTCAAATAGGCTACACCCGGTACCAATTCCAGGCGTTTCAGATCACTGAGTTCCACGGCCTGGGTTGTCTTTTGCTGATAAAAGAAAGAAATGATTTCGGACCTGCCTTCATTTTCGCCGAGCGTCGCTCCGTAATTGGGTCCGGGATTATTGTTGTACGCCTGTATATACCATATATATTGTTTACCTTTTTCCAATCGCCCGTAAGCCGATACAGGATAATTCAATTGTGTATTGTCAATTACATCCGTTTCGAAAACCGGATAGGAGGAAGATATGACCTGAAAAGGAATTTGTCCGGGCTTGATTTCAAACAGACTAAGGTGATATCGTACGCTAAATCCGCTAATCCCTTCGACTACCGGAGCCCATTGAAAAATGAGACTGCTTTCATCCTCAATGACTTCCTGATCTGCCGGAGCCAGCAATTCGGGACGATCGAATGACAGGACATAGAAATTTTCCACAACCGGTCCGTCCACCGGGTTTTCATCCCCTTCGCTATACAACTCCAGAGTAAGGGTATAAATACCCTCGGGAATCATATTGGTGGTTTTAACCTTGTCGACCAGGTCGTTGTTGATGCTTCCCGTATCGAAATGAATGAGATTACTGTTGTCGATGGTGTAGGTTGCCCCGGACAGCACGGTAAAATTTGAACTGACACCTTCGAAAACCGTACCATCACGGTCCGATTCCAATTTGATTTTAATATGGAAGGTTTGCGTCTCGGGCAGGGTATTGAGAACCGTTACCTTAATTACATTCGGTGTAGTCATCCAGTCGCTTAAATAAGGCGAGGGGAATTGTGTTTGAACATTCACTTCCATGTTTTGTGAGAATAAGAAGCCGGTTAAAAAAAACAGCAAAAAAAGTATGCGTCTCATTTTTCAAACACCTCATTTTATCTTTTGATTATGCTTGCAACCATTACGATCAAAATGAAAAATTGGAAAGACCTCAAGCCTCAATTACCCTTTGCTACAATGCCATGGTTATCCGTACCGAGACCATCCATATAAAAATAAATCCTGGCCGACCAAGACCGTATTTTGTAGCCGGGAATAAGATACATAAACAAAAAAGCTTAAACCGCCGGAATATAACATACGGCTTTTATCTCGGTTATAACCGTTACTACCGAAAACATTGTCAAACAGAATGCACATTTTCAAAATAAAAACAATAAAATTGATTTAATTTTATAACCGATGCTTTTATAAAAAAATGATCGCCGTCAAATCGTAATGACCTTTTCACAAAAAAATTCCCTTCTTGCCTCCGGTAAAAGAAGCAGAAGAAGTTCTGTAAAACCGGGAAGGAAAAATAAAGTATAACGGCCACATCGGCCGACAATAGGTGAACCATACGAATCGGTTTTTCTTCTTTAATCTTATAATTTCCCGCTGTAAGTTTCGACGGAAATGAAAGAATCTTGAGAAATATGTTCAAGAACATGAATGGGATAGAAGTCAAAAAAATATCTGGTCAAACAACAGGGATGGGGTCAAACGGACGATAATCGAATCGTTACTATCCATAAGATAGGCAATGATATTGGTTTTGTATGCGGGTTTACAACAAAAAAACAATCTGCCGCCGATTTTCCAAATTTCGGATGCGAATGAAGTTTATCCTTTTGTCCCGGGCTCTATGTATAAAAAGCGTTTAATCTTTTGAGTCGGTGTCTTTTCGAAGGGTTGGGTTTGCTCAATGATATTCTGGAGACGGGAAAAAGCGGAAACCCGTTCATTGAGACGTATTCTGATATCTTTTAACAGTTCAGCAATTTTAGTTCTAACTTCTTTTTCCGTCATCTTCTGAACACCGAATTTCTGATCCAATTTTTCATAATCGAGATAAACGCGGGCCGTTAATTTACCGCCATCCTGATATACTAAAGATTCCAGGATACAATCAAATTCATTGAGTAACGCTTCTATTTGTTCCGGATAAATATTTTCACCGCTGGGCCCGACAATCATATTTTTTGATCGTCCTTTAATATACAAATATCCATCCTGATCCAGAACACCCAAATCGCCCGTACGGAACCAGCCGTCTTCGCTTAACACTTCCCGGGTCTGATCGGGATCTTTATAATAACCCTTCATCACATTCGCACCCCGTACCCGGATTTCCCCTTCGCCGTTATCCGCATCCTGATTTTCGATCTTTATTTCTATACCGGGCAAAACCGGACCCGTAGAGCGCAGTTTTTTTTGATGCGGCCCCATTCCGGCAATTAAAGGTGATGTTTCGGTCAGACCATAACCGATGGCATAAGGAAAATTCGCTTCCATTAAAAAACGTTCCGCTTCGGGAGCCAACGCCGCCCCACCGATTCCGAAGAAACGAATCTGACCGCCGAAAGTGGCCAATAATTTTTTCCCGGCAATTTGGTTTAATTTACGACGTATAAAAGGCCATTTATATAAACCGCTGATAATCCTGTTTTTTTGAAACTCCGGTAAAATACGCATCTTATAAATTTTCTCGATCACCAGAGGCACACTGAGCATGATGGTCGGTTTCACCCTGGCAAGAGCCGCCGTCAAAATGGTTGGAGTGGGCGGTCTGTCCAGATAATAAATGCAACTACCGAACATAAGCGGAATAATCATCCCAATCGTACATTCATAAGTATGGGCCAGGGGCAATATGGAAAGAAAACGATCCTGCGTATTCGGCTCGATAATACTGGTGGCTGATACGGCGTCAAACAAGATATTTTTATGCGTCAGCATAACTCCCTTGGAATTGCCGGTTGTGCCCGAAGTGTAAATAATAACCGCCAGATCATCTTCCCTGATTTCCGCCTCTTCCGGCTTTACTTCCTTACCGGCCAGTTGCCTGACCGTCTTTTTCAATTTGTTAAATTCCTGATCGCCCATATCCAGAATGTCCTGCCACAGATCTTTTTTTGATATCCTGGGCATGACCTTAAAATCATTGATACGGATAATGGTGTGTACATTTCGTATTTCGTTTTCATCAATTTCATCGATGAACCTGTTGGAAGTAAAAACCGCCTTACATTCCGCATGGCGTATAATATGACGTATCTCGTTGATATGGAAATCCGGCAACACCGGCACAGCCACTGCGCCCATACCGACAATTGCAAAATAGGCAATATCCCAGTTGGGCATATTTTCACTGACGATCGCCACCCGGTCCCCTTTTTTAATTCCTTCCTTTTCAAGAAACCGTGAGATTGCCTGAACACGATTATAAAATACAGCGTAGGTTATGGGCTCCTCATTCACTCTGGCTACGGCCGGATACGTTGCATAACGGCTTGCCATACGTTCTAAAAGATGGTCAAATGTATACTTATCCAACGGGTCCATGAAACCTCCCCGGTAAATTTTCCAAATGGCTTCGGAATAAATGGAGTTCACTTAGGTCGGTAGTAATATAATAAAATGTCGGAGTACTTACAAAACGGATGCCATAAAGGTAATACCATGCAGATGAACAAAGGGCCTCTTAGGACGCCCTTTATTCATGTTTATAAGCTGTCTAATGATGATGTCCAGCCGGACCGTGAACATGGCCGTGAGCGATCTCTTCTTCCGAGGCCTCACGGGTACCCATAAATTCAACGTCGAAGGTTAGAGTCATTCCTGCCAGGGGATGATTAAAATCAATTGTGATATCATCGCCTTTTACCTCTTTGATGACAAACGGCATTTGCTGCCCGTCTTCCATACTGGCCCAGAACTGCATGCCCGATTCCAATTGGGTATCCGGCGGGAAATTGCTGCGCTGTGCCGTCTGAATGGCATCCGGACGAAATTCGCCGTAAGCATCGGCAGGTGCCAGAGTAATGGTCCGTTTTTCGTTCACTTTCATTTCACTCAAAGCCTGTTCCAGCTTGGGTAAAATCTGTCCCTGGCCGGCCAGAAAACCCATGGGTTCATTATCGACGGTAGACTCCAGAACGGCTCCATCTTCATTTTTAAGGGTGTAATGAAAGTTAACTACCTGATTTGTTTGAAAAGCCATTGTCTTTCTCCTAATTGAAAATACGATTTATTAAACAGAATTTGCTGCACTTTATTTAATTAACATTACTTTGTGCACAAATCTCTGCCGGTGGTTTTGAATGGTTAATAGATACGTTCCCGATGGTAACGGAAATCCTTTATTGTTTATTCCCGACCAGGACCACTCATAACGGCCCGGTTGTAAAAATCCCGGAGTGGTTTGATAAACCTCCTGACCGTTTATATTGTAAATTCTCAAATCCATTTGGGATCCTCTATACACACGAAAGCGGATGCTGGTGGTAGCCTGATTTTGTCGGAACGGTGAACCCAGGCCAAAAGGATTAGGATAGTTTCCCTCAATCTCAATATCATCAGGAACCGTTGCCTTTTGTGGCCATGAATGAAGAGCGGATACCGAAGGGTAGGTAATCGGTCGCCCCAAAAGCCAATCCATGGCAGACCATAAGAAGGGCCAATCCGAACCCCGGTCGTCCAGTTCCTGAGCGAAGGTCGTACTATCCCGGTCACTATCTTCTTCAATCTCAGGATGGGGAGCGATTAGTAAAACCCGTCCGGCACCGTAAGTAAAATTAATGATTGCCAGGCTGTCAAAATAAGATGACCAGGTAGCAACCGTATCGACCTGAACTCCGGAGTGAGGTTTGAATACCGGGCCACCGTAATACAGCATGGTTTCCTCCGGCGGCTCGTAGCGGTTGATGACGTTCGTAGTGTCCATGCGTAAACCGGTCATTGTATAGTCGTCCCAGGGAGCGATGGCGTCGATCGCCCCTTTGGCCACACCGTCAAACAGATCAAGCGGATAATCAATCTTCCCGTCTTCTTCCCATTCAACGGAATCGCTGGCAAAATAAGCACCGGCGCACATACCGATATAACCGCCACCGGAAGACACCAACTCCCGGATATGTTCGATTCCAGCGGAATCGATCGCTGCTTTATAATACCAGGCAAAGCCTCCGGGGAAATAAATGACCTGATAATCGTCCTTCAAGCTGACATTATTTACATCCAGAGCGGTAATCTCCTGGTAGCTAATTCCCTTCCAGTTTAAAAACTGTTCAAAGGCTGTAATTCCGTCCGGCCAGGTGCCGACGCCGTTGTCCGTGTATATAGCCACTTCGGCTCCCTGCGCAGCCCAGGTTACAGATCCAAAAAACAAAAGTACTATAAAAAAAGGTTTAAACATAAATTTCAATAGGTTAAATGAATCATAAAACTAAAACCCGTTTTGGTAATTTCCGATCCTTTGTCAGACTCAGGACTTCTATAGGTAGTCTGAGCGATCAGGATATCAAAATAATCAATGATTTTCCGCGGTAAATCCGGTAGATGAGATAGTTTCAACAGATCAAATAATCCCCTGCTATAAAAAACATAGCTATAAAATCTTTGTGTTTTACGATCCTTTCGTTGCCAGGTGCCGTTTTGGTATTGAAACAGATTCATAAAACCGATATGGAAAATACTTCTGGTATCGATACCTTGAACCGGCTTGTTGAAAATAAAGTTATTCATAAAATTGAACTTTCCTGTCTTCCACTCCCGTTCCCTGCTGCCCGTATCTTTAAAATCCCGTAAAATATTCATTTCACCGCCATAACCGACCGCAAGAAACGGCAGATATTTTTTCCGAAATGAGGACAGCATAACGGCCTTGATTTGCCATCCGCTGTTGAAGCTCCGGGGTAGATAATCCACGGCATCACTATTGGCATACTTAAGCTGGGCCTCTTTTAAAGGGTAAACGGCACCCAAATCAAAGTCCGCTTGCCAACGAATAAAATGATTCGCATGGTTCTTTTCCTTTGGAAAGAACCGTGCCAACGGAATATGGAGCAAACAGCCCGCTTCCCACTGATTCGTATTAGCCCGGCCGCCCAAGGCAGCAGGCCCCAATACGGAACGAAAACGCTTCAGATTAAGACCAAGGGAAAGGTCCACCACCGAACGCATGGCCAGGGCCAGGGCATACCCATTAACGGATTCACTGGCTTTGGTAACAACGGGCGGGCCTCCGCTGCCATCCGCCCACGTATTTTCTCCGAGGTCGATACGCGTCGATAAGGCTCCTGCTCCGATGCTGACAGGTACGTGGCTCCACCGCTTTGGTAAATATCCGGCCAGAGTCACGGCATATGAGGGTTGATCCCACTTCCCCCGGACAAAATCAAAAGGCCATCGTATCCTTCCATAACTGCTCTTTACTTCGATCGAATCTTCGGTGAGCGCCGTATAGGCAGGATTAAATACAAAGGAAGCGGCATCCCGATAGGATGGAGCAATCGTACCCATTATTTCACCTGTTGCCGGGTGCAGTAAAAACCAACGCCCGTTTTGATCCACCTGTGCATACAGCACATTCGAATCAGTTATAAAAACAAAACAAAAGCATAAAATAAACAGCAGGGAAAAGAAAGATTTCTTCATCAAGCTCCTCTCATAACCTGTTAAAAATAAGACTTTCGGAAAGGATTTCAAAAAAATAATTTTCGCTTACGTGTTGCATTCTGCCTGACTAATGTTTAAAGTTATTAAAACGGGAGACGCAAAAGCAATTTCATTGAGTACATTTTATGGAAATAATGACCTTGATCAATTTGTTTTATTTGATAATCATTATTTTAATGATCTGAACGGAGAAAATTTCTATGTTAAAGACCTATATGGCATTTTTACTGATCAGCTTTCAGTTGATTTCGGCCCGGGATTATTTCATTTCCAACGACCCCAACCGCCTGCAACTATCTGATCAGGACTCATACACCATCGTCCGCTATCAGGGTACGGTAAATCTTTCTACTCTAATACCTCAGGATGGCGCACCCGATCTTCCCCTTTACACCTATCGCATCATCTTACCCGGCTCTGCGACCGTCGATACCTTCTTCATCTCTGGGGTGCGCGAACATACTTTAGAGGGAAGTTTTTTCGTCCAACCCCAGCAAAAACTCTGGTCGGAATATGGCACATCCCAATGGATTCCTCCTGATCCGCACCTCTATGCTTCCAAGCACCCTTTTCCGCAACAGATCGTAAAATACCTGGGAATCGGTCATTTTAACGGTTTAACCGTTGCCCAGTTTGCCGTTTTCCCGATCCGTTATATTGCGGGAAAGAGACGCCTGTCATTTGTGGATCAATTTCAATTATCGGTTATTACCAAGCCTTCGGAACAGACAGGGGTTCAGCCATTTTTAACCTTCGACCAGGACCAGGCCAGGCAATTAATCGAAACCGGGACGCAGCAGACACGCTTTCAGTTAAACAAAGTGAACTCCGTCGACCATCAACCATCCCCCCAGGACCTTAGCTCGGGCCTGATCGATCGCTATATCATCATTACAACGGAAGCGTTGCAGGAAGCCCTGCAACCGCTGGCAGAGTGGAAAACATCCAAAGGAGTTCCAACCCTAATCCGAACCCTGAGCTGGATTCGGCAGAACTTTCCCGATGGAGTGGATGATGCCGAACGCATGCGTAATTTCATTCGCTGGGCTTATGAGAAACGGGGATTAAAATATGTACTCTTAGCCGGAGATACGGACATCATCCCGACGCGGGTGATCCATACGGGTGATTTCACTTTTGCCGCAGATTACTATTTTTCCGATCTCGACGGTGATTGGAATGCCAATGGCAACGATGTTTTCGGCGAGGTGGAAGACCAATTGGACGCTTATCCCGAAGTCTATGTGGCCCGTATCCCGATTGAAACCGAGGAGGATGCGCAGGGCTTTATCAAAAAATTATTTCAATATGAAAAATTAAGTTCCCTTCCCGCCGATTCCGACTACCCGGCTAATGTTCTGTATATGGCCAGCAACCTGAGCCGGGAAAATGACGGTCGGGATATGATCAACAAACACATCGATCCCCAGATCAATCCGGATTTTCCGCGCAGAATGATCACCGAAAGCGGGGAAATAGGCCATAGTCCCGATGTGCCCATGGCTGAATTAAACAAAAACTATGGTATCATCTTCAGTGAAAGCCACGGGGCATACTTTACCATTCGTCCCGGGGCAAACGGCTCCAATATTTACAGCTACCAGCTCTACAATCTGCACAACAGTCTGCCCCCCATCTGGTACATTGCCAGTTGTTACACCAACGATATTTTAAAGCGGTCCTTCTCCGAGATGTACCTGCTCAGTCAACATGGCGGCGTCGCTTATATTGGCAACAGCAGTTGGGAGTACCCCTTCAGCGGTATCTATCTGGAGAAGGAATTTTTTAATCAGGTTTTCAATAAGGGGAATTATCACCTGGCCCAGGCGCATTTTCTCTCCCGTTATCCCTACCTCGGCTATTTAAACTGGGAAGGGCCGACCCGCATTATTGTCTTTTCCACTACCGTGCTCGGTGACCCGGAGATGCCGGTGTGGACCGAAAAACCGCGGAAATTAAAGGTAAGTTATTCCGAATACGTCTTTGACAACCAGCCCCATCTGTGGGTTTCTGTTTCCGATTCTTCCGACCATGCCCTCAATGATGCTACTATTGTCCTTTATAAGAGAGGGTCGACCTATAAAATTTTGCGCAGTAACCCTGAAGGCATTGTTTCCATCCCCATTGAGGACGTCCACACGGATTCCCTTTATTTAACGGTCACTAAACATAATTATATACCTTTCCAGAAATTCATTTCCCTTCATAACGGTCGGAATCCGGGTATTCAGCTTACCCGCTTCTCTTTGAATGAAGAAGACGGAAACGGAGACGATTTATGCCAGCCCGGCGAAACCTTTGATGTAAACCTGACCATTCATAATGGCTTGGACCGGAATCTCGGGGCCGGATTGAAAATCAATCTTAATACCGCAAATCCTTATATCTCTTTTTCTCCGGACTCTCTGGAACTGCAACAATCTCTTGCGCCGCAGGACAGCTTGCAGCTTGGCCCGGTACAGATGTTTATTGCTACCGGCATGCCGGCGGATACAACGATATTAACAACGATCTCGTTTGAAGAAAATGAGCGGATTTTGGACGAGCGGCAACGTCGTTTCCCCGTAACCCTGCCGGATATTGGAATTTATGAGCTTTGTTGTTTTGCTACCACAACAGACGGATCGGAAAATATTTCTACCTTCCAATTAAAACTTATTAACCGCGGACAGGGTATGGCCCGGAATATCCGTGCTTCCCTTCGGGCTCAGGATAGCTCGATACAGGTCCTTGATTCCTCGGCAAGCTTCGGATCGATGGCAAGCGAGCAAATCGTTAGCGGCAGCAACAATTTTACAATACAATACACAAAAATGGATTCGTCCTCAAAATTCAGATTAACGATCAAAGACTATTACGACCATACACAAACCAAAACCCTCGATTTAGTCCCCCCGCAAATCGAGCGGACACTTGGTTTTAAGCCTGCCGATGATCATGACATCGAATTAAACTGGCCGCCGTCGCCAACCCCGGACATCTACGGTTATCATATTTTCCGCCGCCCTCATAACACCGGATCATTCGAACAGATTACTTACCAACCAATGACCATGGCCGGCTATTTTGTGGACGATAACGTAGAACCGAATAGTTTTTATGATTATTATGTGGTAGCTATCGATTCTTCCGGGAATCTAAGCCATACTACAACAGATACCCTGACGGCCTGGCCTGCCGTACCGGCTCTCGCGGGTTTCCCTATTTTTATCGGCGCCAGAGGGATCGGTTCTGGAATTAATGGGGTTATTACGGCTGATATAAACGGGGATCACTTGCCGGAACTGATTGTCAGCGGCTCTCACGGTCTGCTTAGTGTTTACTCCGATAGAGGCGTACGTCAATTCGATACGCCGGGTCTTGATGACGCCAACCTTACCGTACCGGCCCTGGGCAATGTTTACGGAGATTCGCATAAAGAGATCGTTGTCAGCGGGTATAATGAAGGAAAATTGGGAAATTCAATTTCTATCATTTCCTCGGAGAATGGGCAACGGATAGGTAAGATCGACCTGGGTTACCATTGCCCCACCTCGGTTGTTTTGAAGGACCTGAATGGAGATGGCTATGACGACATTATCGTATTGGCCCACGCCGGCAATGCGCCCCAACCGCCCAAGACCAGTAATTTGTTTATTTTCAGAAGCAGCGGATCGGGCTGGGAAACCTTTCCGGGATGGCCGGAAGGAGGCTATGCTTTCAGCACCGGCTATGCCTTGGGCGCTCCGGCTGCTGCCGATTTGGATCACTCCGGCCGGATCAGTGTTTTAACAGGAGCCGGCAATAAGCTCTACTGCTTCCATCCGACTCAATCCGCCGAGCCGATATGGATTCGCACTCTGAAGGGCAATCTAAATATGCCGATCAGTCTGGCCGATCTGAATAAAGACCGTAATCTGGAAATTGTAGTGGGAGCCGTGAATAGCAATAAGTTGTATGTCTTAAATCACCTGGGACAGCCTATGCCCGGCTGGGAAAACGGCCAGCCGGTTGACATCACCGATCCTTACGGTCACTCCTCTCCGGCTGTGATCGGAAATCTGGATGAAGATCCGGAACTGGAAATCGCTTATGTGGGCCGACAACATGTTTATCTATTTAATGCAGACAGCACCCTTTTACCTCACTGGCCGGTGGCCGTGAAAAACGGTGAAAGTAGTAACGATCCTTATTGGGAAAAACTGAGCCCCTTTAACAGTCCGGTGTTGGCTGATCTCGATCAGGATGGTTCTCCGGAAATCATTTTTGTCACCTCTTACGGTGTGCTTCATGCTTTGAACTGCAAAACCGGTCGCGATATCAGCGGATTCCCTTATGATACAGGCAATGATCAGGTTCAGGGGCAGTCGCCTTTAGTGGACGATATCGACCGCGACGGCGATCTGGATGTCCTGTTTATTAATCACGAAGGGATGCTCTATGCCTGGGACACGCCCCATAAATACAATTTAGCCACGCAATTGTACTGGAATCAGGTACAGGCCAATATTCGGCATACGGGTGAATTGGACACCACGCATATCGAGGTAGTTAGCGGGATGGATGCCGGGTCTTTAAGCGCTGTGCCGAAACAGTTTTACCTGAAGCAGAACTATCCCAATCCCTTCAATCCGTTGACGGAAATTAATTTTCAGCTATCCGATAAAGGCCGGGTAAACCTGAGCATTTACGACATCCTCGGCCAAAAAGTGGCCACTTTGATATCGGGACAACGACCGGCAGGCCAATATACCGTTACATGGCAGGGGCGAAATGACAGAGGATTCAACGTACATAGTGGAGTTTATTTTTACCGCTTAACCCTTACTTCCGGGGGGCAAACCCTGTACAGCCATACCCGTAAAATGATTTATCTAAAATAAACTCAATTGTTGATTGTCAGGCTTTTTCTTTTTTGGATGATCGCTGCGTACGTTCTGCAACAGGTCCTGCTCGATTCGATCTAAAAAGGGACTGCGGGCGGGTGAGCGCTGCCGGCCCATTAAAAAACGCTGCCGGGCATGGCTCAAAAACAAAAAATCGCTGGCCCGGGTCATACCCACATAGAGTAAACGCCGTTCTTCTTCCACATCCGTTTGCTGTTGCTCAAAAAGATGGTAAGGCAAGAGGCCGTCTTCACAACCGACAATAAATACGCACTTGAATTCCAACCCTTTTGCTGCATGCAGCGTCATTAAGGAAACTTTTTCCACATTTCGATCATAGAGATCCACACTACTGCCAAGGGTTGTAAATTTCAGAAACGCAGACAGATCGTCGTCGAAACGGGCGGCTACATCAAAGAGTACCTTTAAGTCGGAATCCGATGCTTTTCGCTCTTTTTCGGGAATTCGATTCAGGATAACCGACAACATATTGACAATGGTTTTTTCTTTAACCAGGCGCTCCCGAATCCAATTCATATCCGGCGGCTGTAACAAGCCTTCGCTTCTGATTTGCTCTGTTAGAAACGGATTCTTACTGTTGCCAAGCCAGCGTAGTACATGCAGGATTTTACGGTTCAAACGCATTTGGAAAACGGATTGCTCCCCTATTTTCTGGTAAGGAAGGCGATGGTCATTTAAGGCCTTTTCAATAAGCGGCATCTGTTTGGCGATGCGGCAAAGAATGGCAAAATCCGATAAACTTTCGATGCTTTTTTCTTTCTGTCCGACTGTAATTCCGCTATCCATGGAAAAGAAGTGGACCCCGCCGATCATCTTTTCAACGGTGCGGGCTACGAACTCCGCTTCACTCTTATCCGTCGGCTGGACGGCGAGCTGCACCTTTAACCCTTGCTGTAAACCCTTTAGCCAGGTATCTCTTTCTGCAACAAGGCCACCGGAAGCACTTAAAATATTTTGTGAACAGCGGTAACTGTTTTTCAGGCGATAGATACGGGCCAGGGGATAGTCTTTTAGAAAGCGTTTTATAAAACGTACATCCGCCCCGCGAAATCCGTAAATAGCCTGGTTCGGATCACCGATTACAAACAGATTGGGCTCATCACCGGGGCTTAGCAAACGTAATAATCGGTATTGGACAAAATTGATATCCTGGTACTCGTCCACTAAAATCCACTGGTAGATATGATGTAACTCGGAGACCAGGGAAGAGTCGCTTCTCAACAGTAGAACAGGTTGGTAAAGCAAATCATCCAGATCCAGGGCCGAAACGGCGCGGAGGGCCTTCTGATACTTCTCAAACAAAACGGCCTGTTGTGCATCCTCTATCTCTGCGGCTTGCAGACATCTCTGTTTCACCGCAGTAATCGAAGCGCTCCATTCTTTAACAGACTCCGCCTCAATTCCCAACTCGTTTTTCAGAAGCTTTGTTTTATCCGCATCATCGAACAGCAGGGTTTGTGAAGTCAACAGACCGGCTCTTTGCAAAATAGAGTAGCCCAGACCGTGGAACGTATGTACCGTAATTTTTTGCGCTTCTTTCCTGTTTTTACACAACCCGGCAAGCCGCCTGCGCATCTCATCGGCCGCCTGATTGGTAAAGGTGACGGCTAAAATATTTTCCGGAGCCACATGTTTTTCGCGAATCAGTTGGATAATGCGCGATACCAAAACACGGGTTTTGCCTGTTCCCGGTCCGGCCATGACCAATCCCGGACCCCGAAAATGATTCACGGCCTGCACCTGTTCCGGATTTAAGTCCGCTTTAAACGCCAACCCTGCCGGCTTGATCGCTTCCTTATCCTGCGATTCCTTTTCTGCCCGCAAACGACGATAGGCATGTAAATCAAAATCGAGTAATTTACGGCTCTGATAGATTTGCTTTTTTTCTTCGACTCCACTAAAAAACAGGGAGTTTTGCAGACCCAGTTCTTTTTTTTCTTCTTCGGCAAAGACTTTAATTTTGCCGTACTGACCGTCGAAACCTTCTTCAATAATAACCCTTCCGGCCCGCATCCGGCCAATGGCTTCTACCAAAACTTCATCCATTATTGCCCGTAAATCTTCCAATGAATAATGAAGCAAAATATTGAATTCCGATCCTGCTTTTTGTACCAGTTGCCGGTAGTGACGGGTAATCCGTTTACTCATCGGACCGCTGCCCAAAACCTCGCTTAAAATTTCTTTAAAGGGGATGATGGAATGAAACGGTAAGCGGTTCGGGCGCTGGCTTAAATCCTCCCGGTCGGAAAGTTGTACGATGCGGTTCATTACACCCACGGTTACCTTTTTACCGCAAACCGGACAGATTCCGTCGTGTTCCAGAGTTTGTACCGGATTCCAGCGAATGCCGCATTTACGATGTCCGTCATAGTGATATTTACCTTCCTGCGGATAGAGGTCAACGGTTCCTAAAAAATGTTGCCCGTCAGCAGACTTAATAGCTTCCATCATGGCCGGAAAGGAAAGCTCACAGTCGAAAAGATTGGCATTCCTTCCCAATTTTTCAGGGGAGTGGGCATCCGAATTGGACAGCAATGTATAGGGATCCAGGAAACCGCACATCCAATTCATGGGAGCATCCGTGGACAGACCGGTTTCCACGGCAGAGATGTGCCCGGCCAGATCACCGTAAGCTTCTTCAATGGAATCGAATCCGGATTTGGAGCCCAGGGCCGAAAACCAGGGTGTCCAGATATGCGCCGGCACAAAAAAGATGTGTTCACTGGCCTGTAAAGCGATTTCAAGCAGATCACGGGAATCCAGACCTAAAATAGGTCGTCCGTCGGAGGTAATGTTGCCGATCCTGGTTAGCTCTTGTTGAATCTTTTCCACGATTTCAAAGTCAGGGGCAAAGATCACATTATGAACTTTACGGACTCTGTCCCCTTTTTTGTAAATATTGCTTATCTCCGAAGTCAGCATGAAACGTACGGTTTGATCGGCTGCAAAAGAAGCGTCCAAATCCAGCTTGTTTCGATATTCGTCTTTCAGCTTAAAGAGTCCTGTTTCGGCCGGTTCCAGTTTTTCCTTTAGTTCGGCCAGCCAGCCGGGATGTGTAAAATCACCCGTTCCCACCACTTTGATACCTTTGATTCGTGCCCAATAATCCAAGTACTCCGGCACCAGATCTTTACTGGTGGCAATGGAATAGTGAGAATGAATATGTAAATCGGCTAAAAAGGCCATCATTCGTCCTTATTTTTTTCTAAGATATTCCAAACCGTCACGGGTAATTTCGAGGGTCGGATATTGTCCGCTCTTTCGTTTCAGATATCCTTTTTTGATCGCTGCAAAAATCATGCGCATGATCTTGTTTTTATCCTTTTCCATCATGGCTCCGAAATAGGGAGAGCTATCGGCATTCCAGTATTCGAAACGCTTTTCATACATGCCCTTCAGAATAGAGGCGATAGTGGTTACACCGAATGTCCCGTCAAATTCCAATACACATTCCAGCAGGGTTTGCATATCATTCCGCTTGGCACTCTTTTCTTCGGCCAGGGGAGAATGCCAGTTCAAACAGATGTCGCAGGCACCGCAATTTTCCTTCGAATATTTTTCACCAAAATAATCGAGAATATATTTTCTTCGGCAGATTCTTTTAGTAACATATAGTTCCATTTCTTCCAAATGGGCGAATTGAATCTGCATCTGTTTTTCATACTCATCAAAATCAATGGGAATTTTATCCCATTCTACTCTTACGGAAGTTAGCTCGATGCCCCGGCCCCGGAAAGGCGGAGTGTAGGCCAGAATACCTTTACCAACCAGCTCTCTCATAACCCGGTTTAATTGATCTTCGGATAGTCCCGTTTTTTTTAAGGTTTCTCTAATAGTAAAGCGTTTTGCAATATCATTGCTCAGAAAATCCAGTACTTTTTTTTGCAGAGCAGCTCGTGCCACCTTTTTTCTGGCCTGGCTAAGCGGCATTAAAAAATCGACCTCATAAGTCAGTACTTTACGCTCCAATCGCTTTACAATTTTATAGCGTTCAAAAAGTTTTACGGCCGAAGCCACCTGCATTTCCCCGCAATCCACCATCGAGGCGATTTCCCTGTATGTAAGAAGAATTTGTTTACGTCCCAGACTGAACAGAAAATCGTAAATATCTTTTAAAATATCTTCGGGAGGAAAAGAAGCTTCGATCAGATATTGCTGAATGATATGATCCCGGTGACTAAAAAACAGCACACAAAAAGATGTCTTGCCGTCCCGTCCGGCCCGGCCCGCTTCCTGATAATATGCTTCCACCGAACCGGGAATGTTGTAATGCAGCACGAGACGGACATCGGCCTTATCAATGCCCATACCGAAAGCGTTGGTGGCCACGACCATGCGCACCTGATTGGCCAACCATCGATTCTGGGCCGAATTGCGCTCTATTTTGTTCATGCCTCCGTGATAGCCGATGGCCGGAATATCATGACTATTTAAGGTACTCGTAATTTCTTCCACCGTTTTTTGGGTGGCTACATATACAATCCCGGATCCGGGAACCGACTGAATTATACGCAGCATCTCCTTCTGCTTTTGCTGTTCGTCTTCAAACTCAACGGCGAATAGTTTTAAATTAGGACGATCGAACCCTCGCACCACTACTTTCGGACTTTTTAACTCCAGTTGTTTAACAATATCCTGTTGTACATGACGGGTTGCCGTGGCCGTTAAGGCCACAACCGTGGGATGCCCGGTCTCCTGGATGATATCTTTGATCCGCAAGTAGGAAGGGCGAAAATCATGTCCCCATTGGGAAATGCAATGGGCCTCATCCACAGCCAGCAAAGAGATTTCCAACTGATGAATCAGTTTCCGGAATGAACCTACCCGGAAGCGTTCCGGTGCTACATAGAGCATCTTATACTGCCCTTCCCGCAATTCCTGAATACGGGTTTCCGTTTCATTCCTGTTGAGTGTACTATTGAGAAAGGTAGCCGGAATTTTTAATTTTTGTAGCGCATCTACCTGATCTTTCATCAGGGCAATCAGCGGTGATATAATGAGGGTAAGGCCCGGTAGTATTAAAGCCGGAACTTGATAACAAATGGATTTCCCACTACCCGTGGGCATAATGCCCAGCGTATCACGACCATCCAGGAGGGACTGAATTATTTCCTGTTGACCACTGCGAAAAGCATTAAAATGAAAATACTTCTTAAGAACAGCAAGGGCATTATTTTTTTGCATAAGCTCATTTTAAGAAAAAGATCGGATCGGGCGCTATTTGTTCTCGTCTTCAACAATGGCATAAAGATCATTCAAGAAACCGGGTAATGCCGAACTAACCCGGTTCCAACTGGGAATCATGGGCAATTCCATGGGGTTAGCCAGAAACTGGTCGCCGGCAATAATAATACTGCGCAGAAAAACTTCGATTGCCTTTTCCTCCGCATGGCGTTCGTATTTTAAACCGTTGATGGTGGCATCCACATTATATTTTTCGACGAAATCAAGTGCGGTTCGCAAATAGGTAGCCTTAATGGTCCGGAAAAACTGGTCGGTAAATACAACGCCCATACTGGCCAGAACCCGATAGAACGACTTGGCGATATCAATGGACATTTTAGCCAGACCGGCATTGGGGTCATCTTCGGAAAGCCTCTGATGTTTATGATCATACTGGTCCAGAATATCCACCTGACACATCTGATTTTTGGCATAATTACGATAGATTTCATTCAGCGTACCGATTTCCAGCCCCCAATCGGTTGGCAAACGTAATCGCCAGGCTACCCCGGTCAGTAAAGCAATTTCACCGGATAGCGGATAACGAAAAGAATCGAGATATTCAAGATAATCAACCGAGCCGAGAATCCGTTTTAAAGAACGAATTAAGGGGGTAATAAACAGACGGGCTACCCGGCCGTTAAGCTGATCGGAGACACGGCTGTAATAGCCTTTGCAAAAGCGGAAATTCATGGTTGGATCAGCCAAAGGGTAAACCAGACGGGATAAGAGCTTTCGGTCATAGGTGGTAATATCACAATCATGCGTGGCAATAACCCGTGCTTTGCCGGAGGCCAGAATATACCCGAAACATAGCCAGACATTACGTCCTTTGCCTTCCGTGCCGATGAACAGATTTTTTTCTTTTAACAATTTGTACAGTTTCTGAATTCGCGGACTACGGTGCCAGATAATACGATGACGTTGAGGAAGCTGATCGAAAAATTTCCGGGCTTGCTTAAATTGTTCTTCATTAGCCCCGTCCAGCCCAATGATAATTTCGGCCAAATAGGGTACCTGTTTCAGATCGTTTACAATTTTGGGTAGAGCTGTTCCCTCCAACTCACTGAATAAAGAGGGTAATACCAGGGAGATCGGTCTTCGGTCATGGAAGTTATTAATCCGTTCTTCCAATTCCTCTACAGGGTAATCGCGTAAATTATGCAGGGTCGTAATCACTCCGTTTTGAAAAAAATCAGACATACTCACCCACCCATCTTAAATTAAAAATTTCAGTATCGCTTCATTCCATCCCGCAGGTCCGTAGGCTTTGGTTTGATATACCTTATCGATATTCAACCCTTTGGCATAGCTGCCGTCATATTTTCGAACCAGGACCGGCTGATCCACTTCCAGGAGCATCTCAAAATCGTTGGGACTATCTCCCAGGGCCATCGTTTTTATCCCTTTTTGTTGATCAGCTTGATAAATTTTTTTAACGTATCGGGCAGCTTTTCCCTTATTCGAATCCCCCAGGAGGTGATAAAAACGGTTCCCGCGCAGCAGTCGAAAACCGTGTTTTTCACAATAATCCCGAATGGAAGCCATATCCGTCTTTTGAGTTAAAATAAACGGTTCACTGAATAAACGTTCTTTAGCCTTTATAGCCTCATCTTGCGACAAACCGGTTAACCGGCTGATCTCTTTCAGTGTCATTTCAGAAAAAGAACGGATAGAGAGATTAAATTCCGATTTAAGTTTCCGTAAAAAACCAAGAACCTGCTCACGACGCTGACCTAAAATCTTAACCCGATACGGACCGATCCGTTCATCCGTATCGTCCGCAGAAAGGCATTCATATTGCGGAATGAAGACCGCACTGCCATTCTCGGTGATAAAAGGACATTTCAAATCGAGCTTTTGAAGTACATCCTCTACTTCCAGATGCGTTTTACTGGTACTGGGAATGAGCGGAATATTTCTTTCATGGATTATAGTAAGCCCTTCCGTTGCCGGTTCCCAGCGGTAGGTTTGCGCATCCAGCAAAGTACCGTCCAAATCGGTAAAAATCAGCCATTGGCCCATGAGTACGCTCTAAATAGTCCTGTATTTAAAAATGCCACTAATTTAGCGAAAAGTCAAGAATTGTTTTACCAAATATAAAACTAAAAATGTTTGCAAAAATTTCTACAACCAATTAACTTACTCTTCTGAAAAATACACAGTTGTCGGTTAATATCCAAACCAGAATCCATAGGAATTTTATGACAGAACTGACTCATCTAAAATTGATTGCCAACACGATCCGTCAGGATATTGTTCAGATGATCGCCAAGGCTAAATCCGGCCATCCCGGGGGTTCTTTATCTGCTGTAGAAATGATTACAGCCCTTTATTTTGGCGGTATATTGAAGCATGATCCACAGAATACCGGATGGGAAGACCGTGATCGTTTCATCCTCAGCAAGGGGCACGCTGCACCGGTACTCTATGCCGCCCTGGCCGAAGCGGGTTATATTGAGAAAAAATTGCTTAATAGCCTCCGTCAACTGGGTAGCCCTTTGCAGGGCCATCCGGATAAACGCAAACTGTCTGTTTTGGAAGCCTCTACCGGTTCCCTGGGCCAGGGGATTTCAATCGGTATCGGTATGGCCTTGGCTGCAAAAATGGACCGTAAACCATGGCAGGTATTCGCATTGATCGGTGACGGGGAATCCGATGAGGGCCAGATTTGGGAAAGTGCCTTCTTCGCCGGACACCACCAGTTGGACAACCTGAACGTTATCCTGGATTTTAACGGTTTTCAGCTGGATGATTCTACAAAACACATTTTGGATTTAAATCCCATCAAGGAAAAATGGTTGGCTGCCAAATGGCATGTTATCGAAATTGACGGCCATGATATGAGAGCCGCTCTTTATGCTCTCAACGAGGCCAAAGTTCACCGCGGCAGTCCTTCGATCATTATCGCCCATACGGTTAAGGGCAAAGGTATTTCTTTTATGGAAAATAATAATAAGTTCCACGGTTCCGCTCCAAACGAAGAGGAATTGCAACAGGCGCTGGCTGAGTTACAGCTACAACGTACTAAACTCGAAAAAGAGAACTGATTTTTTTCAATCTAAAACAGGATAAATGAATAATGGCAACTGATTTTAAAATAGGAAAAGCAACCCGGTTGGCTTATGGAGAGACATTGGTCGAATTGGGTAAGAGGAATCCGAATATTATCGTACTGGATGCCGATCTTTCCAAATCCACCATGGCCAATCGTTTTCAGGCTGCCTTTCCGGATCGTTTTTTTAATATCGGAATTGCCGAAGCAAATATGGTTTCCATTGCAGCCGGGCTGGCCGCCAGCGGGAAAATTCCTTTCGCCAGTAGTTTTGCCACTTTTCTGATGAGTAAAGGGTTCGATCAGATGCGCCAATCCGTGGCCTATCCCGGCCTGAATGTGAAATTGTGCGGCTCTCATTCCGGAATCAGTATCGGCGAAGACGGTCCCTCGCAGATGGGTATAGAAGATGTAGCCCTGGCCTGTGCCTTACCCGGGTTTACGGTTGTCGTTCCTGCCGACGAAATAGCCATGCGTCAATTGTTACCTCAAATTGCCGAACACAAGGGCCCGGTTTACATCCGTACCAGTCGGCCGAAAGCTGCTATCATTTATGATGAGCGGACTACCATTACCCTGGGCAAAGCTCACATCATGCGTCAGGGCACGGATATAACCATCGCTGCTATGGGACTTATGGTTGCCGAAGCCTTAAAAGCAGCCGATCTTTTGCAAAAGGAAGGTGTTTCCGCACGAGTCGTGGATTTCCATACCGTTAAACCTATCGATCAGGTGATGGCCGAACAATGCGCCAGGGAGACCGAAGCCATACTGGTGGTGGAAGAACACCTGTTGGATGGCGGTTTAGGCAGTATTCTGGCCAGGGCTGTTGCCAAATCTTTTCCGGTAAAAATGGATTTCATCGGACTGGAAGACTATGCGGAATCCGGCACCCCGGATCAATTACTGGACCGCTATGGCCTAAGGGCCCGACATATTTTTCTGAAAGCCAATAATTTGCTGGGTTCCTGAACTTCGTTTGGTTTGATTTGTAACCTTTCCTTATTTAGAACTCTGCCCGCTCCTGTGCCTTTTTTTGGTTGTATCCACAACGGCTATATGAAGAAGGTCCCATGTTCTTCCCCCACACCCGACATTTACATGGTTTCCTCGACGCCGGCGGTGATTAAGAACCGGTTGCTATGAAATCCCAACCCATTGGGCCTGCCAATGAGCAGGCAGGCACGACAGGATACTGTGCCTGTGAATGACAGGGAAACAGGACTGGGCTGCATCCCTTTCGTAGCTTACGTTCACGTTTTCATACAAACTATAATGAAAAGGAGAGCCAGAAGGCCGTTTAATGGGTAACTCCATCATTCATGATCCGCTCGTGATGTTAACAGGAGAAGAAAATATCAGAAGGGATTGGCTTTAACACCGTATTTTTAACTTTCTTACGGATCATTCCTGTTTTTTATAAAAAGTCGGCCCTGCCTAATGAATTAATTCTCTTGCAAATAACAGAATATGTTCTGTAAATTGGCGTAAAATCAAAAGACCTTTTATTGAACTCAAAGGACCGATCATGCATACCTTACGGGATTTTTTAGAAGCCTCCATTGAAAATGAAAAGAAGATAAGACAGCTTTATGAACAGGGCCGGGAAATAACCAAATTAAAGACAACCAAAAAATGCCTGGGATTTTTGCTGAAAGACGAAGACCGCCACATTGAGATTCTTCAGGGTATTCTGGAAAATGAGCTCTATGATTTGGATTGTGAAATCCCCAATAATAAAGTTTTTAAGGAAGCCTTAGAAGCCTATGGTATAATCGAACGGGAGTGTTGCGAAGATTCCACGGTTGAAGAGATCCTGAATATCGCTCTGAAGCGTGAATTTCACGCCCAGAAACAGTATGAGGCCCTTGCCAAAATTTGTAAAGTCCCAGAAATGGCTACTCTTCTGGAACACATGGCAGAGGAAGATGAAGAGCACCGTCAACTCATCGACCGGGAATATAAAAGCAAAAGAGGTCTGATGGGCGAAGAATTTTAATAGTATTTTACATTTAGTACACAAAAAAGGCTGCCCCGGGCAGCCTTTTTTTATCATTTTTCTTTATTTTCGATCAACTCCTTATACTCTAAAGGATGTTCATGCTTAAATTCCTCTTCGGCTATCTTACCGTCTATCCAGGTAAAATCCATTGGATATTTTTCCGGATGAAAGATTACAAAGAACATATGCCAAACCAGAATAGCCAAAACAGCCAGCCAGGCTTCGAAATAATGAATCACCTGAAATGTTTCAAACACCCAGGTAGGTGAATATCTCATCACTATTTCCGGGAACCAGAGCGTAAAACCGGTTAATCCCATTACCATATTACCCCACATCAAAGCCAGATATTCAGCCTTGGCAGCATAATCATAGCGGCCGAATTTAGGTCGCGTTTTGGAAAGTCCCAGATAAAAGCGCAAATTCTGATAAATTTGGGTCAAATCATCGCGGGTTGGGATTAAGGACAAGAAATCTTTCCTTCCTTTATGCGTCATAACAAACCGATAAAGTTGAATCAAGGAAAGGATCGCTAAGGTAACGGCCGCAATACGGTGCACCACAGAGCGTACGGTTTCATCCATACCGATACTTACCAGCAATTTCACCCAACCGGCATTTGGGAATTTTAAGGCAAAGCCCGTAACCGCCAAAAAGAAAAAAGCCAAAAATAGCAGAAAATGCTCATAGACCTCCCCCCGTTGGAACCTTTGATAGCGCGGTTCGTTTTTCTCCGTATTCCACTTTTGGCGTATATAGTAAAACAGAATAATAAAATTATGTAGAAACATTCCACCGATCACAAGAATAATCATCCAGGTATACATAATCTTAAAGAAATAGGCAACCGGATTTCGCCCCTTGAGTGTAACGGGATGAACATCGATATTAGCAAAATCTTTGCTAACATTTTGATGACACTGACCGCAGGTTTTCTGACGATTGCCGACAAAAACCGTGGAGAGTGAGTCCGTACTGCTGCGAATGGCATGGACTTCATGGCAGCTGGTACAAGTAGCCGCCCTGGGTGATCCCTTCAGCACAGCCAGACCATGGTATGTTTTCATATACGAATCAAGTCGGTGAGGGTCCAGTCCGAATTTTCCCATCAATGATGGAGACGAGTGGCAAGAAGCACAAAGCTTGGTGGCCTGAAGTTTGGGATTCGTAACCGATTTTGCTCCTTCCGCTAAATGAATATTATGTTCCCCGTGGCAATCGGTACAAACCGGTGCTTCGTAATGGCCTCTCCTGAGCGCATCCCAGTGAATGCTCTGGTAATATTCTTTTTCCTCCTCCACATGACAAGCGCCACAAGTTTTGGGAATATTGAGTTTATTTAATTTGGCCTCCGGTTCGATAACCGGTAAAATGGCATGACTACCATGGCAGGCCACGCAATTGGCAACCGGCGCTTCCGGGTCTTCGGTAAAGATTTTTCCGTGGATGGATTCTTTAAAGGCGGCAACAGGGTCCACTGCATGGCCACCAAATTGTTTCATTATATCCGGCCTTGAATGACAGGAACCGCAGGTTGTAAGCAAGTTTCTATTATTGACCATGGAGGTGCTGTCATCTTGTGCCCTGATGTTATGTGCGCCATGGCAACTCCAGCAATTGGCAGCTGTTTTATTACCGTTAGAATACGCCTTACCGTGTATACTCTTTGCGTAATCTTCCTGCTCGTCATCATGGCAATTCGAACAGGTGGGGTCCGGAACCGGGCCGCCATTGGGATGATCGGCGCCCACCGCATGACAATCCGTGCATTCCAGATCGGCATGTACCGACTGGGCCAATTGAGTCGTATCCACATAAACGGATACTTCCGTGGAATCATTGATACTCTTCGTTAAGGAATGTTCCTGATGACAATCGAGACAGGTTAAATCCTGAGCGAATAAAGTGGAAAATGAATAGGAGGAAAGCAGGAAGAATAACAGAATGTAAAATTTTCGCATGAACACCTCGTTTGATTAGTAAATTGCCTTTATATAAATCGATTCATTCTCACTATGGGTTTAATGGATATTTTTCATTTTATTTAAACTGTAGTAGTTACAGTTTTCACTTAATTTACATGTTCGACTCATTGAATGCAAAATGTTTTCCGTAGCTTAAGATGGGAAGAAAAATCATCAATTTTCAATAGAAATTGTACAAAAAATCGTCGGAAAGCATAACATGTTTGAAAGGAAAAAAGGAGGATGGGCTGAAAGGGAAAGGGCTGCACCAAGGCAGCCCTTCGAAATTCACCTCTCTTTAAGTCCTATTTTAAGGATTGGAACCCGTCGTAACGGTATAATTATGTGCATCCCCTTCGTTACTAAAAGCAGCCTGAACACGAACGTTGGGATCCTTGGTCCAACTCATAATCCCGAATTTCAGATTCAAAGCATCGTAACCGAGCATGTTTAAAACCGTTGCCCCGATCTGGCCGGTGTGTCCCGTATAACAATACACGACAATGGGACGATTGGGGTCTAACTTTTTAAGATTTTCCGTCTTGGCGATATCTTTCCAATAAATATTAATCGCGCCCGGAATATGCCCAATGGCATAGTGCTCCGCCTTTCGCACGCTGACAATCTGAGGATCATTGGATGTATCATTATCCGTTATCAAAGCATGCAAGGCGGCGGCTGAAGTTACCGGTGCTTTTACAGAAACATATGCATTGGCCGCAGCCAGGATGATATCTTCATCCTTATCCGAATCCGTATTGTCGAAGGAAGGTAAATCATAGGTCTTGGATGGGGTGTTAGCTTTAGTTTCAACGGCATAGTCATGGGCATCGGTTTCTTCGCTAAAAGCGGTTTGCACGCGTACGGTTGGATCTGTTGTCCAGGCCATCATTCCAAACTTCATATTGTACGCCTCGAAGCCAAGCGCATTTAAAACCGTGCAAGAGACCTGACCGGTATGGCCGGTATAGCAATATACAGCAATTTTTTTCCCATCCGCGGGTAACTTGTCAATGCTTTCCTTCTGAGCAATGGTCCGCCAGGGAATATTGATGGCTCCCGGGACATGCCCTTTGGCATAATCGCCTGCAGCCCGGACACTGACTACAAAATAGCTGTTTAAATTATCATGCAAAGCCTGAGCGCTAATAACCGGAGCCTGGGTTCCGGATACATAGGTATCCAGGGCTTTCCGAACCACATCGAACTCCGATACCTTTTTAGGTTCGGTGCTGCTGGAACAAGCCATGAAAAAGCTCAAAGAGAAAATCAATAAAAATACACTTACTGATTTGAACATAACGATGCTCCTTTCTTAAAATGGGTTAAAGTCCTTCAAAATATCTGCAAATAGGGTTTATGATCCGTCACAGCAAATTTTAAAGGGCCTTCAAGTTGAGTGAATATATTCACAATAATGGATTTAAAAAGTATTCTTTTTTTCTCCCCTCCTTCATTTTGTTATTTTACCACATAACGAATTGTTTGGATCTAAAGACACTCTATCTTTCTTTCCTTTTCATTCCCATTAATTATGGCACTGGCTGCAAATCGGATCGTCGGACTGATGGCAAACCGTACAATTATCATAATCCGTACGGGCAGCCTGAGCATGGCCCTCTGCCGGCCAGTTGGCCAGGGTATGATTCATCGGTACCACATGCTCCACATCCATATGACACTCCCGGCAGTAGGTTTTTCCTTCGTGGCAGGCAAAACAATTACTCTCACGGGTCAAATAGCTTAAGGAATGAGTAGCGATAAACTGAGCCGGGTGCGTCTGATTATCCAGATTCTCCCCCTGATGACATTGTACACAATCGTCCTCCTGATGGCAGGAGCGACAGTTTTGACGTCCCTCGGCTTCGCTCACCGCTCCGTGGCGATGTTGCCAGTCCGTCAGATGGCTTGTAGGAAGTAATGATTCGTTTCTTTCATGACAGAGGTAACAGCCCTCTCTATCTTGCGGGGTTTTATGGCAATCCATGCATCGAGCCATTTTCGGCAAATGGAGCGAGCCTTCTACTCCCCGGGCTCCATTAATTCCAACGTGACAGGTTAGACAGGCAATCCCTTTTTCTGTGTGCAACTTATGATTAAATTTCTTTGAATAATCGGTGATACGCGGCAAAACAAGCGGTTCATCCGGTGTTTTATGGCAGACGCTACATTCCGTATCGTCCTGGTCATGACAACTATAGCAGGTTTCCATTGCCGGTAAAAGGTCATCCGTACCCTGCTCACTGGTCAAGGCCGATTTATGGCATACCGCACAATCCGCTTCTACTTCATCATGATGAAATTTATGGGAGAAAATCAGATCCGACTTCCATTGAATCTGTTGGGATGCCCATATAACACCGAACAATAGAAAAACGCCAAAGATCAATTTCTTCATTGCTAATTGCTCCCAAAATAATACATTATCCGGACTCCGCCGCGAAGATTTGAATGCAGGGTCTCATTTTTTTGATAATAATTCAGATTGGCATTGACCGACAGGCTTTTAAATATTTGATAATGCATCCTGAAATAATAGGCAATCGTTTGCTGATGCTCTTCTTCATTGAGGAAAAGATAATCAACCGGTGTCACGCCTCCATACACCTGCAGGCGGTTAAAGAATCGATACTGACCGCCCAACACCATTCCCATACGTTGCATATTCTGATTACTGCCTAAATAGTTAAATCCCAGTTGGAAAAAACGCCCGGCCACCGTAAGCATAGTCAGATAGTCTTCGTTGGTCTCTGTAAGAGTGACCATTTGCGTAAAATTCAGCATATAATTTGCGGACAGACCATAACGGCTGCTCATTAAAAAACGCTCTATCCTATAGCCATTAAATTTAATCTCTTTGCCCAACATCCAGGATTGGGCCCGGAATAAACGGTAGTCACCCGTTAAAAACCATTTGGAAGAGAGGGGATAAAATAGGTTAAAACTGCCATCTGCCAGTTTTTTATGGGTCAGATCATAGCCATAATTCGCATTAAAACGCAGTTTACCGAAACGACCGAACAGATCTCCACCTGCTTTGGTAACACCTTCATCATTATATACTTTAATTTTATAAGCGCTCGAGCTCAACCGATAGCGGACATCGGCATACGCCAGTCTTCTGCCACGCTCGCTGTCATATAATTTACCGTAAGGAATGTACTGGCCACCGATAACATGAAAAGAAAGTTGGGCTGTAGTTTTCAGACGGATATCCAAACCGTCTATTGAGCCGCGAATCCACCTTTGGAAAGGTGCCATTCGTCCTAACATTACCTTGCCCCGATTAAAACGATATTGGACATTGAAACGGAAGATTTTCGTTTCGGCCAGATGATTCTCACTCTGGAAACCGTCATTACGCATGGTATTGAGAACGACCCGAAAATGTTCTCCGAATTTCCCCTGCAATTTTAACTGATTAACCGTACGGTAAAAGGAATCTTCGGCATCGATCACATTTCCTTCCGAAAAATTCGCCCGATTCCAGAATGGGGTTCCCATATAGACTCCTGTGGACAGAGTTCCCCTCACCTGTTGAGCCCTGAGCAGAGTCGTACATATGAATATTGCTAATAGTATACGTTTCATAAGATTACTTCCAAAAGATAATTTGTCTGTTGGAAAAAGAACAGGAGAGACGGGTTATCCCATCTCTCTTGTTTAGTGCCAGGCTAATTTGTTATTTGGATGCCCACGGTTTGGGCCATTTATGTCCTTCCAGTTCATCCCAGATCATGGCATTAGTACCGAATTTTATGGACTGTACATCATAACCGAGCACATACAGATAGGCAATCGTGGCCGCAGCGGTCTGACCGGTATAGCAATAAAGTACATTGTTGCCGGCAGGATCAAACACATAAAGGTTCTTATCTTTGGTCAACGTTTGGGGAGTTAATTGGTAAGCACCTTTAATATGGCCGTATTTATCATATTCACTTTTAGGCCAATAACACATGATATTATAATTATCCGGATTGCCAACAACCGTTGAGGCTGAAACCAAACGCGTTCCCCAGGCACCGAGAGCTTCATTTATACGGGCATCAAGAATATCTTCCGCTTTATCTTTACCGGTATCCAATTTGGGGGGATCAAATTTAGGCAGTGCAGCCGAAGCCGTCTTTGTCCAGTTAGGGTCATTAGCAAACTGATTAGAACAGTTACCGGTCCATTTGTCCAGACTGGCATCCACAATACTCATCCCGAATTTCAATACATAGGCCTCTACACCCTTTAAGCGTAGAATCGTATGCGCATAGGAAGCCGTTTGGCCGCTATAGCAAACACAAAGTACCGGTTTGGTTGCATTGGCAACTGCATCGAAAATTCCCGGCAATGTAGTATTTACAGCTCCTTCCAGATGCATTTTATTATAATCCGCCGAAGAGCGTAAATCTACAATAAAGTAGTCACTCAGGGTTAATCCCGAATAATTTAGAATCCAGCCCGACATATTATTTACCCACTGTCCGGACTCGGCCGGCTGACTTTCCAGATAGTTGACCAATGTATCAAACTCATTGACCTTTTTCTTCTCACTACAACCGAAAAAAGCAAGCAGCACTAAACCACTTAAAAATAATACAAAAAACTTCTTCATCATGACCTCCTTAACTAATATATTAACCGTTATTTATCGTTTTATTCCCACCCGCTGGGTAAGTGACCATCTACAACAACCGATTTATTGGCATTTTCTTCCTCCGGCCAGTTGGTCTGAATATAGCTGTCAAACAGAAAATATTTCTTGTTATCCGGATTACCAAAGCCTTGTTTGGTATGACAGCTTTCCCAACACAGCTTGCCTCCGCTCGTATCGGTACGTGCCGTGAAACGACGGATATTGTGTGGCGAAGCATATTTCCAGGTCGGATATTGATCGTAATCGGGCAGATCGGCCGAAGCGGCACCCCAATTGGAATAAGTATCTTTAGCCACAGGAATATGCCTTACTACTATAAACTTGAAGCGGAAATGCCCTTCATCCGTTTTTTGATAATTGTAGCCGATGCGAAAGTCCTCTGCCGGATTATTGTTTTGATAATCGGCATCCGTTTTCCACTCATTCTTTACATGACACGCCGTACAGTTATTATAGCGCTGGGAGTGGCAGACATAGCAGGACAGATCGTTGAAATGGGTTCGATGGTAAACATTTGCCGTGGCTAATGTGTCCGCATGACACCCGCTTTCTTCACAAGAGGGTAATTGATCATAATGATAACGATCTGTGCCTTCCGCCACAGAATTATGCATTTCTTCTTTTTTATGGCAGTCCATACAAGTCATAGAATTGGAATGAACGTCTTTATAGCGAACGGGATAAAATTCATAGTCCCCCAGAAAATCATGGGCAACTCGGGACCCATGACAGGCCATACAATTATTGGTCTGATCGGGCACCTTTAAAAATTTGTGGGAATTAACAAAGCCTTTTCCGGCACTATTGGGTATCGAAACATGGCATTGGCCGCAGGTAGCATGACAACTGGTACATTCCTGAAAACCATCCTGAGTCGACTGCGGACACTGTGAAAGCGACTCCTTCCCGGCACGTAAAGCCACCCAGTGTTGTTCGCCCCAAAGTTTCTGATGAAGACCGTTTTTAAATGACCCTGCAACGGCATCATGGCATCCCGACTTAGCACAGACATTCCGGCCGTTTGCATCATATTCCGACGGATCAACAATCAATCCCTTGTGCGCGTCTTCCTTACTGTTGGGTTTGGTATTATCTCCATTGTGACAATCAACGCAGCTTAAAGCCTGCATATGATAATCCAGCTCTGCCGGAGAAGATTTTTTGCCCAGATTTATAAAAACTTTTTGCCATGGCTCCAACGGAGCGACTGCACCGCCTCAGCCACCGCCTGCGCCGCCCTCTTCCTTTACGGGAGGCGCCAGAACTTTTAAACGATTCTGATTGGTATGGCAATAAACGCAACCATCATTGCTGGCAATCGTGTTTTTACCTGCATCCTGCTCTTCAATAACTCGGGTACAGCTGAAGCACGCTGCTATTAAGATACAAAGATAAAGCAAGTTTCTAATTTTCACGGAACACCCCATCTTGTGAATTTTTTACCTTTTAATTATTTACAAATGACATGCCAAAATCCAATCCATGGTAAATCCAATCATACAAAGGGCTAAGGAATAACCATTCTATCCCTTTATATCCCGAATCTGAAACATTCTGTTTCAGATTAATGGGAATTCCACCCGGAATATTTCGGGTCTTATTGAAACAACCCGTTTTAAACATTTTGTTTCATTTAAAACGAATTGGAACACCCATTGGAACAAACGTTTTCCTGTTTACTATCGTACAGTCCGGGAGCTCTCAGAAATAAAACATCTTTTTCTTCAAAATATTTTAAAATTATCGGGAACGTTATTTGCTTGCATTTATTTGAGTGTGTAACTTTGTAATAAATTTAACAAACATTAAAAATGTGGAGGCGGAGATGGGTTCGCAATCTAGACGCGATTTCTTGAAGACGGCCGGATTATTAGGTGGAACCATGGTTGGGCTGGATGTGAAAGATGCCAGGGCCACTCCTAAAAATGTTCTTACAGATGAGCGAAAGGGCGTCCTGGTAGATACGACCGTCTGTATCGGTTGCCGGCGTTGTGAGATTGCCTGCAAGGAAGCTCATGATTTACCGGTGGGTCCGCTGGAACAGTATGATGACCGCTCTGTCTTAGAAGTTTTTCGCAGACCGGACACGCACGCATTAACGGTCATAAATCAATATGAGCAAGATTCACTACAACAGGCTCTTGACGTAAAAGTACAGTGCATGCACTGTGATCATCCGGCCTGTGTTTCGGCCTGCATCGTAGGCGCCTTTTCCAAACAGGAAAACGGGGCCGTTATCTGGGATCAAAGCCGTTGTATCGGTTGTCGTTATTGTATGGTGGCCTGTCCTTTTCAGGTGCCTGCTTTCGAATACGATAAGGCGCTGCAACCCAGAATAATGAAATGTGACTTCTGCTATGATCGTCAGATGGATGGTAAGCTTCCGGCCTGTGTTGAGGCCTGCCCCGTAGAAGCACTCACTTTCGGTAAGCGCTACGATTTATTGGAAGAGGCCCATCGCCGTATCGATGAGAATAAGGATAGATATGTGAATCATGTTTATGGCGAAAAGGAAGTGGGGGGTACGGCCTGGCTCTATCTTTCCCCCGTAGAATTCGAAAAAATCGACTTTCCGGATGTGGGAACGGAACCGGTTCCCGGAGCTACCGAGCCGATTCAACATGCTCTGTTTAAATTTTTTATACCACCCGTCTCTCTGTATGCTTTATTAGGCGGTATTATGTGGTTAGGAAAAAACAATAAGAATGAAGAAGAGGAATAGGAGACGAATATGGAAACCCCTTTGGAAGCGCAACCGGTAAAGCGCCCCTTTCTTACACCCGGTGTGATCGTTCTTCTTATTATTGCTGCCAATGGCCTCATCTGGTCTTTTCTTAGATTTTACTTAGGCTTAGGAGCGGTCACCAATCTGGACAATCAACACCCCTGGGGGATTTGGATCGGCATTGATGTGGCCAGCGGCGTTGCGTTAGCTGCCGGCGGTTTTACTACGTCGGCCCTGGTACATATCTTTCATCGTGAAGATTTTCATCATATCGTACGGCCGGCTATCATGACTGCCATGCTGGGCTATACTTTTGTCGCTCTCGGGGTCATGTTCGACCTCGGCCGTTATTACAACATCTGGCACGTTCCGATTATGGGGAATAGCAACTCCGTTTTGTTCGAAGTTGGCATTTGTGTCATGACGTACGTCAGTACCCTTTATGTGGAATTTTTCCCTGTGGTAACCGAACGTTTTATGGGAAGAGTGCATATGCATGGCCTACTAAGAAAATTAAATAAAATAACCGATCTCACCTTACGCTGGATAGACGGCTTTCTGCAGAAAACCATGTTCTTTTTCATTATATTAGGTGTCGTCTTATCCTGTTTACACCAATCTTCCCTGGGTACGCTTATGATGATCGCCGGCCATAAAATTCATCCTTTGTGGCAGTCACCGATCACTCCTTTACTCTTTTTACTGTCCGCCATTTCCGTCGGCTACCCTATGGTCATTATTGAGTCCTTAACCGCATCCAAATCCTTCGGACTAAAGCCGGAAATGGATGTATTGGCCCGTCTGGGACGTTTTGTAGGTCCTCTCTTAGGCGTTTATCTGGGATTCAAACTGGGGGATATGGTTATCCGCGGCACTTATGTATATCTTATGGATATCAATTTGGAAAGCATTATGTGGGTCATCGAAGTCTTGTTCGGGGTCATTATTCCCATGCGTATGTTTTTCTGGGACAAAGTGTTGCACTCACGGACCTTATTATTAGCCGCTTCTTATCTGGCCGCGTTCGGTGTGTTAATGTTCAGAATTAATGTATTTTTGATTGCCTATACACCCCCTTATTCTTTTAAAAGCTATTTCCCCTCTCTCGGCGAAATTTCCATTACTTTAGGGCTGATCGCCATAGAAATATTGCTCTACCGGGTTTTGGTTTTAATCTTTCCGGTCATTGCTCAGCCGGCTAAATCTATTAAGCCTAAAACAAAATTCGCATTGCGGGGGGTGATTAAATGAAACCGTTGCTCACATCACTTTGGATATTATTAGTCTTTAGCTCATTAGGCCTTACGCAAAATACGACTACCAAACATCACTCGGAATTTCCTCTTAACTGCCAGGAATGTCATTTTTGTAAAAAACCAACCGCAGAAAAGCCCTGTTTAAAAATCATGCCCTCTTTCCAGCGGAAGGGACTTCAAACCAAGCATTCCTTAAAAGAAGCTCCGGATTTTGTTCTGTTGGATACGTTAAGCAAAAAATTTAACGGCGTTATTTTTTCTCATAAAATGCATGCCGAGATGGCCCAAATGGGCGGTGGTTGTAAATCCTGCCACCATCACAACCCTCCCGGTAAAATCCTGAAATGCTCCACCTGTCATTCTCCGGATTCTCGTGGAAAGACTGTCGATAAACCGGATCTGGAAGGGGCGTATCATCAGCTCTGTATCAATTGCCATCGAAGCTGGAATACCAATTGGACTAAGAAAACGGACTGTATCTCTTGTCACCAGAAAAAAAGCGAAACAATGAGCAAGGCCATGATAGATGCCAGGATAAAGGTTTTAAAGACGTCGCATGAAAATGTTAATGTGCCGGATCGCTTTATCCTGAAATCGGACAATGAGGATGCGCCGTGGGTCATCTTCCCCCACCGTGCCCATGCCCGGGATTACACCGATAAATGTACCCGTTGTCACACAAACGAAAGCTGTGTACAATGCCATGGCCCCCATCCGAAGCGGGAGCTTTCGCATGACACCTGTATAAGCTGTCATGAACAGGATATTGACGAGAATTGTCAAAAATGCCATTTTGAAAAAAAACCTTAACCAAAAAGAGTATGGATAATGCTCAATAAAATAAGTTTTAAACTGATATTCACCGTTAGTCTTGCTGTTATTATAATTATTAGTGCTTATGCGTATTTTAATATTCGCGCCCAGAGTAAAGTTCTGCTCACCGAAATCGAACGCCATGCGGACCAGGAGAGCGAAATTATTAAAAGCAGCACTAAAGATGCCATGCTTAATAATAATCGCGAATTAATTCATAAGATTATCAAAACCATTGGCCGACAGCAATGTATACATACGGTCCGTATCCTCAATAAGGAAGGGGAAATTATTTACTCTTCCGATACCACCGTCATAGGGAAGATGCTGGATAAAAAGGCGGAAGCCTGTTATACCTGCCATGCTTCAGGGGTTCCCATGGAGAAGCTACCCATGAAAAATCGAACGCGCATTTTTCGGCTTTATCCGGATTCGGCCCGTATCTTCGGAATTATTAATCCGATTTATAATGAACCGTCCTGCTATAATGCACCCTGCCATGTCCATCCCAGGAACAAGAAAGTGCTGGGCGTTTTGGATTTGACGATTTGCCTCAAATTTGTAGACCAGAAAATCGCTGACGCAAAATTAAAAATGGTCATCTTCGCTATTGTCTCCATCCTGGCCATCAGCTTTATTTTATGGTTTTTTGTGCGTATTTGGGTTTCTAAACCGGTCAATGAATTGGTCGATGCCACCAAGGAAGTGGCTGCCGGTAATTTAAACTACACGCTGCCCGAATTAGGTAATGACGAATTGGGTATTTTATCCCGGTCCTTCAATAATATGACTAAAAAATTAGCCGAAGCCCGGCTCCAGCTTTTTCAATCGGATAAACTGGCCTCGCTCGGTCGTCTGGCAGCCGGTGTGGCCCACGAAATCAATAATCCGCTTACCGGTATTCTGACCTATTCCAGCTTCCTGCTTAAACGAACCAAAGATCAGCCGGAATTACAGAACGACCTATCTGTCATTGTGCGTGAAACGAAAAGGAGCCGGGAAATTGTCAAGGGTTTATTGGATTTTGCCCGCCAGTCGGTTCCCAAAAAGAACAAGGCAAATATTAATCAAATTATTAACCATTCCTTAAAAGTGGTTGAAAATCAACTGACCATTTCCAATATTGAAATCGTTAAGGATCTACCGGAGAATTTACCGGAAGTAACTGTTGATGCCAATCAGATCCAACAGGTTTTTACTAATTTGCTGGTCAATGCAGGTCATGCCATCGGAGAGAAGGGCGGAAGAGTAAGTATCAAAAGCTCCGTGCTCAGTCTTAAACCATATGGGAATGCAAAAGTCAAACAGGCCTTATGTCCCAAAGGTCATAACTTAATGGACCCCGTCGTGAAAATTCATGGGCTTGCTTCCATTAAAATGGGGGCAAAGGCCGATGGGAACAGCGGCTTTATACATCTGGATCCCATTTATGGAAAAAACGAGAACCACTATGGCATTCAAATGAAAGAAGGCGCCCAGTTAGACCTGTTTTGCCCCAAATGTCAGGTATCCTTAATCGATAAAAAGAAAAAATGCCCCAAATGCGGTTCTCCGGTTTATTTCTTTGAAATTCCGGGTAAGGGACGCTTTGAAGGCTGCACAGCCAAGGGCTGCGACTGGCAATTTTGGCAGGAAATCGAAAATGAAGGGGCTAAAGATTATATCGAAATTAAAATCAGTGATACCGGTTGCGGAATTCCAAAAGAAAATCTTCCCAAGATCTTTGAGCCGTTTTACACAACCAAAGGCCAAAAAGGAACCGGCCTCGGACTGGCGGTCATTTGGGGAATTATTGACAATCATAACGGAACCATTACCGTGGATAGCGAAGTAAACGTTGGTACAACTTTTACGGTTCGCTTGCCCGTTGCTTAAATAAAGAAATGTGCTATGAGTAAAATATTTGATGTTCTTGCTATCGATGACGAACAGGTTATTCTGGATTCTATTGTTCGCCTGTGTTCACTTAGAGACTGGCAGGTTGATACGGCACAAGATGCCCTGATCGGTCTGGATAAAATTTCCAAAAATAAATATAAAATTATTATAAGCGATATTATGATGCCCCAGCTGGATGGCTTTGAACTATTGGATCGTTTACGTCAGGAAGATATTAATATTCCGGTGATCATAACTACCGGCTACTCTACGGTAGAAAATGCCGTAAAATCCCTTTACAGCGGGGCGATCGATTTTTTACCCAAACCCTTTACCGTGGAAGAACTGCTTAGCTGCCTCTCCCGCGGAATGCGCTACAGAGAAATCCAGGAAGCATTTGAGGCCCACCAGGGACCTATTGATGATGATACCATCTTTTTCGTACCTTGTCCGGCCAAGTATTATCGCCTTGGTTACGGCAGCTGGTCTTTACTGGAAGAAGACGGAAGTTTAAAAGTCGGTCTAACGGACCTTTTTTTACGTACTATCGAAGGTATTGAGCGAATCGAATTTATGAATATAGAAGAAGAAATTGTGCAGGGAAACTCCTGCGCTCAAATTTACACGAATGATGAATTGGTACATCACCTTCTGGCTCCCATTAGCGGACGGATCGTTAAACGTAATAAGAATTTATTGAAAGATCATTCCCTGATCGAAAAAGACCCCTATTTTGAGGGCTGGATGTACACCATTATTCCCACGGATCTTGATTTTGAATCAAAGCGATTAATCCCATGTACGGCGGAAACTATTTAGAAGAAATTTTTAACTTTATTAGATGATAAAAGGAGAGTGAAAATGGGACTATTACTACTCATCATAGCCGTTATTATTTTCATTATTGCCGACTATATCATCAGGCTTGTCCTGAAAGGCATTAATGAAAAGAAAAGGCGCAAAGAGCGTGAAGAGGCCTTATCCACCAATCTGAATCTGGACTTCAGCCACGAATCCAAGACCCTGAAACGAGTGGAAGTGGAAAATCCTAAAGCACGTATCTTGGCCGTGGATGATGAAGAAATCATTTTGGACAGCTTCCGTAAGATTTTGGTTCTGGACGGTTATAATGTGGATACGGTAGAGACCGGACAGGAAGCTCTGAGCCTTATCCAGAGGCATAATTACGATTTTGTATTTACCGATCTGAAAATGCCGGAAATGGACGGTGTTGATGTATGTAAAGCCGTTAAACACCTCCGGCCGGACATCGATGTTATCATTATTACGGGATATGCCTCGGTAGATACGGCCGTGGAAACCATGAAATACGGTGCCATGGATTATGTGCAAAAACCGTTCACAGAAGATGAATTATTGGCAATGGTTAAGAAATTCCTCATCCGCCGCCAGGAGCGAATTAACAAGCAAATTAAGAGTAAAATCCATATTACCCATCACGGAGAGGAGCCGGAAGCAAAAAATACGGTCGAGTTTTCCATCCCGGGAGGTGTGTTTATTTCAGCCGGCCACGCTTGGGCCAGTATCAATGAAAGTGGCGAAGTGAATGTCGGCATTGATGATTTCGCCCGTAAATTAATCGGCCAAATTGATGGAATCGATCTACCCAATATCGGTATGGAAGTAAAGAAAGGACAAAATCTGTTTTCCGTTAAACAGGGAGCAACTTCCATTCCATTCTGGTCTCCGGTATCCGGCACGGTTACCAAAGTCAATAAGGCTTTACTGGACAATTTGGAAATATTGGAATACAATCCGTATGAAGAGAGCTGGATATGCCAAATCGATGCCAGTAACCTGGATAATGAATTATCCGATCTCAAGATCGGACAGACGGCCGTGAATTTTTACGATGAAGACCTAAATAAGCTATCCGAATATATACGAAAATCCGTTTCCAAAACAAAAGACGGAAGCAGCGTCCCGGCTGACGGACATATTTATATCGGTGAACTGGAGGCATTGCTGGATAAGGATCGTAATATCATTATTGCCGATTTCTTTGAACGTAAACCATGAGCCATTACTTGTCTCAAGCACGAGCATTTTATGTACTTGTCATTATAAACCAAGTATAGGAGGCGTCGATGAAAAAATTTTCCTTACTGAGTATTTTGCTTTTTGGTCTTTTTGTTGCGACAGCCACAGCCCAAACCAATCATGCGGAGCTGATCGAAGGGACGTTTAAGACTCCTCAGGAAGTGACCAAGGCCTGTTTGGAATGTCATGAAGATGCGGCCAAAGAAGTGATGAAAACCATCCATTGGACATGGGAAAAAAGTGCCCATGTTCCGGGACATAAAGGGACTTTGGAGCTCGGTAAAAAGGATGTGTTCAATAACTACTGTATTAATCTGGAATCCAACTGGCCGCGTTGTACCAGTTGCCATGCCGGCTATGGGTGGAAAGATAAGAATTTCGACTTCAGCAAAGAGGAAGATGTCGACTGCCTGGTTTGCCATGACCACAGCGGCACCTATAAGAAATCCCCGGCCGGAGCCGGTATGCCGGCCAAGAATGTGGATCTGACCTCTGTAGCCAAGAGCGTTGGCGCACCTACCCGGGCGGATTGCGGAGCCTGCCATTTTTATGGCGGAGGCGGTGAAAATGTAAAGCATGGCGATTTGGATCACGGTCTGGTCAACCCCGATCGCAATTATGATGTACATATGGGTTCGGGTATGGTTTGTCAGGATTGCCATACGACCGAACATCATCGGATCAAGGGCGAATCGCTGGGAGACGTGACGGATACGGATACCGCTAATCGCGTGGAATGTACCGATTGCCACGAAATGCCGATTCATAAATCAAAAATCCTGAATAATCATACCAAAAAAGTAGCCTGCCAAACCTGCCATATTCCGGTCTTCGCGAAAGGTCGTCCCACCAAAATATACTGGGATTGGTCCACAGCCGGCAAAGACAGTACCGCTCCCAAAGACCAATACGGCCTCGATACCTTCAACAAGAAAAAAGGCAGCTTCCGGTGGGGCAAAAACCTGCGTCCGGAATATGCCTGGTACAATGGAAAAATCGACCGCTATGTAGCCGGTGACACCTTTGACCCCAAAAAAGTTCTTTTCCTGAACAGACCTCTCGGCAATGCGAAAGATCCGGAGACTAAATTATATCCTTTTAAAGTTATGCGCGGTAAGCAGATTTACGATTCACAATATAATTATCTGATCGTCCCCCATCTCTGGGGTGGTTTCTGGAAGGACTTTGACTGGAACAAATCAGCGGCCGAAGGTATGGCGGTGGCCGGTATGAAATACAGCGGGCATTACGGCTTTGTAAAAACCAAAATGTACTGGAAAATCAATCACATGGTTGCACCCAAAGAACAGGCTTTACAATGTAATGACTGCCATGGCCGGGGTAAAAACAAACGGATCGACTGGCAGAAGCTGGGTTTCGAAGGCGACCAGATGTATAAAAAATATCGTGAATAGCGCCTATTCTTTTTCAGGCCCCGATTAAAAAGGGGCCTTTTTTATTGGACTTCAACCGACCCGGTCAATACAAGCTGACAATTGATAAACCCGCCCTTCATAAAATGCGTATCCACTGTACCGGTAGAAGAAGAAATCAATCTGAGGAACATCTCATAGATATTGGGTTCTATCTGGAAAAACCCGGAATTCAAAATATAGCGCCCCGTAGAAGGGTTGCTAATTTCAACCGTTTGTTCTCCCGAATGCGCTCTTCCATCACTCTTCTTATAATAATAACGAAGGAATAATGTCCTGGGATTTGACACACTAATCTGTTCCCAGCGGATAACCAAATTGCTGCTCCTGGAAACGGATTCCGGAAGGTACATTTTGCTCAGATCCTTGTCCGGTGCTTTTACATCGGAAAGATATTTTTCTCCGTCGCCGAGCTGAATAATCACCGTTACTACTTGTCCGCTATCAAAGCGCAACGCATCCGATGTTAATTCATAAAACCTGCCCCTCGTACCTTCGGAACCACTTAAAGGCAAATTAACTGAATTGACACTAACAACACCGTCTTTCAGGCGAACCAGATCTCCGTTCTTATCATAGATTTTTACAGAACCATAGAAACTCGTATGTCCCAGGCTATTCGTCTCTTTTTTAATTAAAATTTCGGGACGCAGTACCGAGGGATCACTCAAAATCAAATCCGATAAAGGGGAATCCAGAGGCTTGCAACTCGTTAAGCCAATGAGCAGAATAAAAAAAAGCGCGATAGAATAATTTCTTCTGTTCATACTTCCCTATTCCTCTTTTTGGTAATATAAAAAAGTTTTCAGGCAAAAACCATTCAAACCAACTGAAACCGTTTCATTTGCAGGATTATACCCAAAATTATATTTTCACACCGATTGCTGCGCAATATAAACCTTTTGTCGAAACTGATTTCTATGTAATTTAAAGTTAATGATGCTACAGAATCGCGGATGACTCTTCGTCTCGTATTTAGATAAGGGATGATTGTATCCTTCATAGATGGATTGATATGAATTCTACAAAGATATTCAAAAAGTTCGAAGACTCGAAATTATTCAAGCAGTCCACCCGCTATTATCAACGATACGAGCAATATATCGGCCTACTTTCTTTTGTCGCCGGATTCGCCTGGGACAGTCTGACTCTGACCCGTATTGATCGTTTGGGTGATAATCTGATTATCTTATTCTACATACTTCTGCTCGGCTTTCTCATTATTCTCACTAATTTAATTGATGATGAAATTATTACCCATCCGCTTTTAAAAAAATACAGAAGCTGGTACCCTTCGATTATGCAGTTTTTTTTCGGGGGATTATTCAGTGCCTATGTGGTATTCTATTTCCGCAGCGCAGCGCTCACACGGAATTGGTTGTTTCTTTTACTACTCATCGTTCTGCTTATTGCCAACGAATTTGTACGCGACCGCTTAAGCGACATGAAATTACAATTCTCCCTGTACTATCTGACTATCTTCTCTTTTTCCATTTTTGCCCTGCCCATGCTTCTGAAAAAAATGGGATTATGGGTTTTTCTATTAAGCGGCTTTTTGAGCCTTCTCTTTATCGGAATCATTCTTTATATAGTTCATCGACCCGGATGGCCCCAATCCGGCAAATCGTTTCGCCAGTTAAGTTTGATTATTATTGCCATCTATATCGTCCTGAATCTATTTTACATATTAAATTGGATCCCACCCGTTCCTCTTTCCATGAAAGCCGGGGGTGTATATCATTCCGTACGCAAAGAAGGCGATACCTATCGTTTAAAATTCGAGAGAGCCCACTGGTATGCTTTTTGGAAGGATTCGGACAATCCTTTTCATTATCAAGCCGGGGATACCGTTTTCTGCTTTGTTTCGGTCTTCGCTCCCACCAAACTTGAAGAACGTATTTACCATCATTGGCAATATTATGATACCCGCAGGAACAAGTGGCTAACCTCGGACCGGCTATCTTACCGGATTAGCGGCGGGAGAGATGGAGGTTACCGGGGTTTTACGTATAAGACGCATATCCAACCGGGACAATGGCGTATCGATGTTGAAAACGATTCGGGGCAGCTGTTGGGAAGGATTGATTTTCAATTACAAACCGTTCGGGCCGTTTCCTTTCCCTGGAAAATCATTTATAAATAAATCCTTATAGCTCTTTTATGAGCCATAAAAGGCCGAAAATCGTTTGCTGCATTTCATTAATTGTCGTATATTTATTTTAAATTTAAATTTGAGCGTGTTTGTTTGAAATTCGGTCTCTTTTTTGAGTTTTACAACTAACTATACACTTTTTATTTAACAATTCGGAGCTTGCACTATGCGATTTTCTACATTCTCTTACTCATCGCTGGGCAAGAAGATCTACATGGCAATTCTGGGGCTGTTATTAGTCAGTTTTGTCACTGTACATCTTATCGGTAACCTTGCCCTTCTCAGCCCGGATAAGGATACCTTCAATAAGTATTCGCATTTCCTGACCCATGATATCGGAGGAATTATCCTTGTGGCTGAAATTCTGATCTTTGCCTTTTTCTTCTTTCATTTCCTCTATGCGCTTGTAGTTCAGTGGAATAATTGGAAAGCACGTCCTATTGGCTATAAAAAGGTGAAGAATGCCGGCGGAGCCAGTAAAAAAACCATTATGTCCACGACGATGATCTATACCGGCTTGATTATTATCATCTGGCTGGTTATTCATCTGCTTAATTTCAAATATGGTGAAGAAGTGATGTACACCACCAAAGACGGGATGCTCATCCGCGATCTATATGCAACGGTTACTGGCTATTTCAGTAATATTTGGAATGTGATTTTTTATGATGTGGTTATGATTTTGTTGGCTCTTCATCTCAGCCATGGATTTTGGAGCGCTTTTCAATCACTGGGTCTGAATGGTCCGCGCTTCATGAAGTTTATCCGTGGTTTTGGCTATTTATATGCAATCGTCCTTGGCGCCGGATTCGTATTTATTCCGGTTTGGGTATATTTGACAATAGGAGGGGCACGATGAAACTTGACTCTAAAATTCCGGGTGGTCCCTTAGCAGAAAAATGGGATAAGCATAAATTTGATATGAAAGTTGTCAACCCCAAGAACAAAAGAAAGTTTACTGTTTTGGTGGTTGGAACCGGGTTGGCCGGTGCTTCTGCTGCGGCCAGTATGGCAGAACTCGGTTACCACGTTAAAAGTTTTTGTATCCAGGATTCACCTCGCCGGGCCCATAGTATTGGTGCCCAGGGCGGAATCAATGCTGCTAAAAATTATCCGAATGATGGGGATAGTATTTGGCGCTTATTTTATGATACCATAAAAGGCGGTGATTACCGGTCCCGCGAAGCAAACGTTTACCGTCTTGCCCAGGTCAGCAATAACATCATCGATCAGACCGTTGCCCAGGGCGTTCCGTATCAGCGTGAATATGGCGGTTTGTTGGCCAATCGTTCTTTCGGGGGGGCCCTGGTTTCCCGTACCTTCTATGCCCGGGGTCAAACCGGCCAGCAATTACTTCTGGGGGCTTACAGCGCGCTAATGGCCCAGGTTCATTCCGGTATGGTCGAAATCCTCCCCCGCAGGGAAATGGTGGAACTGGTTATGATTAATGACCAGGCACGGGGTATTATTGTCCGTAACCTGATAAACGGAGAATTCGAACGATATGTCGGTGACGCGGTTGTTCTGGCAACCGGCGGTTATGCTCAGGTTTATTTCCTCTCAACCAATGCTATGAATTCGAATGCTTCTGCCATTTGGCGGGCCCACAAAAAGGGTGCGCTTTTTGGCAATCCCTGTTATGTACAAATCCACCCGACTTGTATTCCCCGCTCGGGTGACTACCAATCCAAACTAACCCTGATGAGCGAAAGCCTGCGAAACGACGGCCGGGTTTGGGTTCCTAAGAAGAAAGGCGATAAACGGCCGCCTAATGAAATTCCGGAAGACGAGAGAGATTATTATCTGGAACGCAAGTATCCCACCTTCGGCAATATGGTCCCGAGAGATGTGGCTTCCAGAAACGCCAAGATGGTTTGCGATGAAGGCCGCGGTGTAGGTAAAACAGGATTAGCCGTCTATCTGGATTTCCGTGATGCCATCAAAGAATTCGGTCGGGAGGTTATTGAAGAAAAGTATGGTAACCTATTTGAAATGTATAAAATGATTACCGATGAAGACGGCTATCAAGTGCCGATGCGTATTTACCCTGCACCTCATTATACAATGGGCGGTTTATGGGTCGATTACAATTTAATGAGTACTATTCCGGGGCTGCATGTCATTGGCGAAGCCAACTTTTCCGATCACGGCGCCAACCGTCTGGGGGCCAGCGCTCTGATGCAAGGCCTTGCCGATGGTTATTTTGTTCTGCCTTATACCATCGGTAATTACCTCGGAGGCACCAAGCTGGAAAAGGTCAGCACCGATCATGAAGCCTTTAAAGAGGCAGAAGCCGAAGCTAAAGCCAAATATGATAAGTTACTATCAATAAAAGGTTCTAAAACGGTCAAGGAATTCCATCAGGAGATCGGTAGTATCATGTGGAATTATGTGGGTATGTCCCGTAATGCAGAAGGGCTGAAAAAAGCCTTGGAAGAGATCCCCAGGTTACGTGAAGAGTTCTGGCAAAATGTTAAGATTGCCGGTAGCGAAGACTCGCTGAATAAAAATCTTGAATTTGCCGGCCGGGTGGCCGATTATCTCGAATTCGGTGAGTTGATGGCACAGGATGCTTTACACCGTGAAGAATCCTGCGGCGGACATTTCCGCGAAGAGCATCAAACGGAAGAAGGGGAAGCCCTTCGTGATGACGAAAATTTCACCTATGTTGCTGCCTGGGAATTCAAGGGCCTCGGGAAAAAATGGGAATTACATAAAGAACCCCTTGAATTTGAGAATGTCACCCTAACCCAGCGTAGTTATAAATAAGGAGGCGTGGCAATGGAAAACAATAATTTAACGATAAAACTAAAAGTCTGGCGACAGGAAAATGCCGGCGCCAAGGGTAAATTTGTTGATTACACGATAGATGACGTTAATCCGGATATGTCTTTTCTGGAAATGCTGGATGAACTGAACGAAGAACTGATCAAAAAAGACGACCTTCCTATCGAATTCGATAATGACTGCCGTGAGGGTATTTGCGGTATGTGCGGAATGGTCATCAATGGTACGGCTCACGGGCCTAAAAGTGGAACCACCACCTGCGAAGTCCGCATGCGTCAATTTAAAGACGGTGAAACGATTTTGATTGAACCGTGGCGGGCACGTCCCTTTCCGGTTATCAAAGATCTAGTGGTAGATCGCAGTGCTTTTGACCGGATCATGGTAGCCGGTGGCTACATCGATGTTAAAACCGGTAGTGCTCCGGATGCGCATACCGTCCTCGTCCCTAAAGAAAACGCCGATCTGGCCATGGATATGGCGGCCTGTATCGGATGCGGGGCCTGTGTTGCCGCCTGCCCGAATGCTTCTGCTTCCTTATTTGTGGGCGCAAAAGTTTCGCAGTTTGCCTTATTGCCTCAGGGCCAACCCGAAGCAACCAAACGGGTGGAGGCGATGGTAGCTCAGATGGATGAAGAAGGCTTCGGCGCCTGTTCCAATCACGGTGAATGTGAAGCCGTCTGTCCCAAAAATATCTCTATCCTGGCGATTGCCAGAATGCGCCGTGAATACTGGAAAGCTTCCGTACACTAAGATTGATTTTCGGGTTCTCTTGGCAAATCTATGGGTAAAAAAATTTGAAAGATGAGCATCCATCTCCGAAATTTTGATTATCCCAACCAAAATATTAGGGGATAAAGATGCTCATCAAGACATTATTAAACAAGATAGAAAAGTTTTCTTCATTTGTCTATAGTAAAATTTATT
>Ga0256841_1000187_pt1 | contig 68961 bp, 63 predicted proteins | sample 356308metaG_FD_185971 | JGI IMG/M metagenome (GOLD analysis project Ga0256841, IMG submission 185971) | Hydrothermal vent microbial communities from Mid Atlantic Ridge, Atlantic Ocean - 356-308 | ecosystem: Environmental > Aquatic > Marine > Hydrothermal vents | place: Atlantic Ocean: Mid... | reverse complement strand
CATGTCAGTAACAAAGAAATTCGGAACCTTTGCCGGTGTTTTTACACCTTCTATCTTAACCATTTTAGGAGTTATCATGTATATGCGGTTAGGATGGGTGGTTGGCAATGCCGGGTTGCTGGGCGCCATTATTATTATTATAATTGCCCATGTAATTGCAGTGACTACCGGATTGAGCATCTCATCAGTAGCCACCGATAAGAAAATTGGTGCCGGCGGTGTGTATTATGTCTTATCGCGAAGTATGGGAATCCCAATCGGAGGCTCTATCGGCATCGCTTTATACGTGGGTACCGCTTTTTCTATCGCCTTGTATTTAATAGGTTTTGCCGAAAGTTTTAACGGATATTTCGGCTTGGGAATGCGTGTCAATGACTTTAGGATTACCGGAAGCATAGCCTTGATATTACTCACAGCTTTGGCCTTAAAAAGCACATCGGCAGCATTAAAAGCGCAATTTTTTATCTTGGCAGCCATACTCATTTCACTGCTTTCAATTTTTTTTGGAACCAACGAATTTGCACCGGCTACCGTTCCGCTATTCGCATCTAAAGGAGCCGTACCCCTAGAAGTAGTATTTGCCATATTTTTTCCGGCTGTTACCGGATTTACAGCGGGTATCGCCATGAGTGGCGATTTAAAAGACCCTAAAAAATCAATTCCCGTAGGTACTTTATTGGCCATTGGCATGGGATTGGTAATTTACTTGGGCTTAGCAATATTTCTGGCCTATACCGTCAATGCCGAAACCCTAAAAGCCGATACCAATATCTTGATGAAAATAGCGGTGTTTGCCCCTGCCGTGGTATTGGGAATTTGGGGCGCTACCCTATCGTCTGCATTAGGCGGCATTTTAGGCGGCCCCAGAATCTTACAAGCCATGTCATTAGACAAGGTTACCCCTAAACTATTCGGAATAGGAAAAGGTGAAAATAATGAGCCCGTAAACGCCCTACTCTTAGTTTTTATTATTGCTGAAGCCGGTATTTTGATTGGCGAATTAGACGTGATAGCCAGGGTAGTTTCTATGTTTTACCTCACTGCTTATGGATTTATCAATATTTCATACTTTTTAGAGAGTTGGGCAAATCCTGATTTTCAACCTACTTTTAAAATCAAACGATGGATTGGCCTACTGGGATTTATTGCCTGTTTTGGGGTAATGTTTAAATTAGATATGGTAGCCATGATAGGCGCTTTGGCGGTTATTGGCGGTTTGTATCTAGGCTTACAACGCAAAGAAGTACACTTGCAATCTAATGATGTTTGGCGAAGTGTATGGGAAAACGTTGTAAACAAAGGTCTTAAGAAAATAGATGCCCGTATCGATGAAAATTCAAATTGGAATCCGAATATTATTTTATTTAGCGGCGAAAGTGACCACCAACATTATTTATTAGAATTGAGTAAAACGGTTTCGGGACGTACCGGAATTGTAACCAATTTTAAATTGATTCTCGACAAAAATAATGACAAACCTTTACGAAGAACCGAGCAAGTTGTTAGAAATGAAACTTTTAAAGAACTCGGTATTTTTGCCAGACAGTTAAAAGTTGATAATATCTATACGGGTATTACCAATATTGCCACTACATTCGGGTTTTCGGGCGTTGAACCCAATACCATTATGATGGGATGGCCAAAAGGATTGGAAAATTCTAAGGAATATGCTAAAATGACCGAGACCTTGCTTCTCTTAGATTATAATTTATTGTATTTAGATTTTGATAGAAAAGCAACTTTCGGCGCTTATAAAACAGTAGATTTATGGTGGCGTGAAACCGATAGTAAAAATGCCGAGATGATGCTCAATATCGCCCGTTTTATCATCGCTTCGCCAAAATGGAACAATACCAGTATACGGGTTTTATTTGTGAATAATAACAATGTTGACAGTACCATTATACACGATAAAATTGCTTCATTAGTAGAAGATTTACGGGTGAATGTACAAATTGAAATTATCAATAATGCTGTAGAACAAAAACCGTTTTACGATATTATCAAAGAGCGGTCGGCAACTACTGATTTGACCTTATTAGGAATACCCAATTACAAAATAGAAAAACAAGCCGAGTTTATTTTAAAAACCAATGACTTGTTTGAGACCATCGGTTCTACCCTACTGGTAAAAGCGGCCAATAATTTTAATGAACTCGATTTAGATATCATCAAAAGCAAATAATAATTGTGACTACACAAGAATTTCGATTGAAAGGCCAACCGTTTATCCCTCTAAATAATTTATTGCAAGTTACAGGAATTGCACAAACCGGCGGGCATGCCAAACTACTCATTAAGAATGAAGAAGTTTTGGTAAATGGTACGGTAGAAACCCGTATTAGAAAGAAGTTAGCCGCTTCTGATTGTGTTGAGGTGGGTACTTATACCATTAGAATTTTAGGCTAGTTCTATTTTCGGCGGCAAAAAATAGTAACTACTACTCCCGAAAGGCCTGAGAGGCTTAGTATTTCTATTAGAACTACTAGGTTTTCATGCTTTGCAAAAAAGCTTTGGTAGACATTAAATCTTGCTTCTATGCAAAGATTCTTCACTTCGTTATGCTCGTTCTGTATGACAAAACGATATTATTTAAAGTATAAATTTAAAAAAGCCTTTACAATAAACTAATTATAAAGGCTTTATAAAAAACTAAAACTATTTTTCATTACCTATCCAATAAATCAATATGGCTTTTAAGGGCTTGCTTTAATTGTTGTGCCAATTGGTTATTGCCGTCATTATCTACGGGACTGATTTCTATCAAACCGTCATTATTCATGTCTTTTGCCAATGACAAATCTACTCCGGTGGCTGCATCCAACATTGAAGTAAGGTCAAAATTGATAATGAGTTCATCGGCGCTATTTTGTACCACAATATCCAATTGTGGATTTTCGAAATCTACTTCTACTTCATCCTCAAAATCATGCCAAAACACAAAAGGAGTATTGTCAATAGTCCCTTTTATTAAAATAGATTTATCGAATAATTGGCTATTGCTATCTGTACTCTTTCCAAATTTGAATTTGATTTCTTCATACACACTGTTTGGCAAGTCTACAGAGAGAAAAGATATTTGTCCTGATAACAAATCCAGTTCAAACGGGCCTTGTAATTTTTGTTCATCTTCAAAATCATAACGCCCGTCATCGTCCCAACTTTCATTTTCTTGCGCTTCATGGGCTTGATCTACTTCAATTTTAAATTCTTTCAGGTTCAGTAAAAAATCGGTAACATCTACTACGGCATTGGTAGCCTTAGCGTTTGAAAGGGTTGCGCTTTTTGTATAAGTAGATTTGGCAGCAATTGATAAATTGCCATTGGTAGGTGTGTCGCCATTAGAGCATGCAATAACCGTTAAACTCCCCATAAGAGTCATTGCTAATTTTTGTAAAAACTTCACATTTTTCATATTTTTAATTTAAGTGTTATAGTATATAAACAATTATAAATTATAAATTACTGAAAAATAGTTTGGTACACGGCAAATTATACTATGCTTTGAATAGTACTTATTCGATTACTTTCTCTACTCGTTGAACATTGTCAGATTTTGATAGTGACAATCGTACAATACTGTCTTCAAGAGCTTTTAAATCGTGTGGCACGCCTCCGCCTAATGCTACCAACGCCCCTTTTTCTAAGGTATGGGTAGTGCCCTGAACACCAAAATCTATTTTCCCTTCAAAAATTTCAACAGCGATAGGAAATGGGGTTTGATGCTCTTTCATCTGTTGGCCTTTACGGAAAACTATTCTGATTTCTTTGGTGCTTTCTGTTTCTAATAATACCTGTATGGCAGGTTTTTCATTTCTATATTCTAAATTGTCGAGCAAGGATGCTGTTTTCATATTTCTGTATTTTTTTACGGATAGTTACTGTGATTGAAATAATTCTATACAAAGATATATATAATATCAGATGAAAGTATCCGATAAAAAACAGTTGTACTTTTGTCAAAAAAAGTAACTGAAAGTTATATTTTCTAAAACGCGTCAATTTTCAACAAACAACTGTCCTAATAATTGGGGGTACTTCACTTTAAGATTGCATAAATCACACAAAATATCTTTTTAAAAACCGTTCGGCATTTTTATACATAAACCGCGCGATGACTTCGTCGGTTTTTATATTATTTTTTGCTACTTTGAAATTGGCATTGCTCATATAATTATATACATGCCTTTCTAAAAAGTCAGCTAAATACGGAAGTTCTTCTGAAGTCCAAAATGCATTTAGAGGATCTATAATTCCGTCAAAATCAGAACCCAATGCCATACAATCCCATGCAAATAACCCTTCTGCATCTAATACTTCTGCAATGTGCTGCAATTGATTCCAAAGCAATTCTGACCTGTAATGCATTATTTTTGAACGCTTTATAGAATGTTTGGTGTTTTTTAATGTTTTTTTATTGGCAATGCGCCTTTCGTCGAGTTGTAAGCCGATAATGCCGTTGCTCTTGGCAATCTTGATTAGCTCCTCATTAAAAAAATTAATATCTACCGCCTTTAATTTATGGGCTACTTGTGAGCCTTCTTGTGTTTTGTTAGTAAATGTTGCCATACCGTTAGCGGCACCATGACTTACAATTATAGGGATATCTTTATATTTAGGATTGGTATCGAGTATTTCATAATATTCTTTCCGCGAAGCTACACTCATGTGTTTGATATCTATCAAAATGCGTTTTCCGTTGGCTGTACTCAAAAGTTCGTGAGCCACTTTTTTCCCAAGTGGCGTAAATCCGGTATTCAAGCCTTCTTTTTGGTTTACTTTCTTTTTTACAAACTTGGTAAAACTTTCGGCATGTCCGCACAGGTGGTTCCAAAAGTGATGTGCCATCGATACAAAAAACGGTGGTGTTTCCCAATTTTTCATCTTTTGCAGGTTTTCCATAAATTTTGCTTCCTTGGGTGGTTTATGAATATTGGAATTTAGCACATGCATTCCTTCTATCGAAACGATTAGACAAATGGTACACAGGGTTGTTTGCCCTTGTTTTTTAATGGCTTGAATTTCGTTGTAATTATTGACAATTTGATACTTAAAATTACCTTCGCGCAAACGCATTACTTTTCCGTCAAGTTGCTTGTAAAAATTGTATTCTTTTTCAAGGTCGGCAAAATAATCTTGCATGGCCTGTACGGCATCTATGCGTTTCATGCCAATACCCGTGGCGAAATTGGCAGCGATATCGCGAATGAATTCATTGTTGATTTTATTGACAAAAAACCATTTTTCTAACGGATATAGGGAAGCGCACACAATGCTTACCTGCCCTTTGGCTAAACTGGTAAAGTTTGCCTGTGAGAATTTTGTAAGCCCCATGATAAAATTGATGAGTTTATCACTTAATGAAGGGGGATTGTAACGCCAAATGCTATTGGTTCTATTTCGATTCGGATGGTTTCTGCCCTTGGGCTTTTTATTATAACTTTTTCCGTAAGGTTTTAATGCCGGATGACAATGAAGGTCTACATAATTATGTACCCAATGCCCGTTTTTTACTGTTGCCATAACTCCTAGTTTTTATAGTGAGGTTAACCCAAGTGAGGATTAGACTTTTTATTCAGAGTTAAACATACAACAATTTTGGCTTTTTTTGACAGGGGATTTTTCCCCTTTTTTCTGAGTTGTTTGGAGAGGCAATAAACCACAATGGAATAGAAATTCATAAAACGATAGATTTCTATTCTATAATGGTTTACTTGGCTTGTGACAGTGCTTTTACATGGGCATATACTTTTACGCCGTTGATAGTTGTTTCTACGGGGATTTTAAACATTTTAATACCTTTTACATCATTCAACTCTCCTTTTGGCGATAGGGCTTTAACCCCGTAAAATTCGCCTTTTGCATTGATGGCTTTGATATGAATTATATTGCCTGATTGGCCTACCCCTTTGATATCTAATTTTTTACCGTCGGGAGTAATTGCCTTAATATCATAGAGGGTACCGTTTTCGCCTATTGCTTTTAACGGCTTGTAGGTATCATTACTTATCAATAATTTAACGGGTAATTGACCGGTAGAGCCAACAAATGCTTTGATGTCTAACAGGCTGCGTTGGTCTGAATCTTTAATTGCTTTGACATCATAGGCATTGCCTTCTTTGTCTAATGCTTTTACTTCCAAGGTATATCCGTCAGGGTGAATGGCAACAATATGCCATAAAAAATTATCTTCAACACAGCCCGTTTGCGAGATGGCTTTTACATGTGCATATACGGGGGCTCCATATAAAACATATTCTAAGTCTTTTTTAGTTGTTTTTATGCCTTTTACATCATTTAATTCGCCTGCTGGAGAGATAGCCTTAACACCATAGTAATTTCCGTTTTTATCAATGGCTTTGATATGGATAATATTTCCTGAGCGCTTCACTCCCATGATGTTAAGCCTGTCTCCATTAGGTGAAATGGCTTTTATATTATACAGTGTGCCATCTTCATCAATTGCCTTTAACGGAGTAAACTTGCCATTATTGGTCAATATTTTGACCGGCAAAATTTTATCGCCTATAAATGCTTTGATATCAATAAGGCTTTTTTGTTCTGAATCTTGGATGGCTTTTACATCAAAGGTGTTTCCGTAACCGTCTACGGCTTTTATGGCTATTAATTTGCCATCTGGGTGAATGGCTTTAATTTGCCAAAATACTGTTTTGGCCTTTTTAGTAGTATTTACTGTATTTGATTCTTCTTTTTGCTTTACCGAATTATTTGTACAATCTGTAACTAAAAATAATAGGGAAACAATAATGGTCATTCTAATGGCACGAAATGTTATTCTTCTGTTTTGAGTTGTTTTCATGTTAAGTGAATTTAAAATTCAATCTTTAAAGTTACTTCTAAAAAGAGTTTTATAACATGATAAAAATCAGTTTATTACAGTTTTTAAATTGCTTTTAAAAAATAAGAAAACCTTAGTGTGATGCTATTCGATACCAAGCATTCTCATTGTTTCCATTTAACAGTATAATTATTTTATCCATTCATTTTTTTCAGTACGCTACTATGGGGTTACCTTTTATATATTTATGGTTTGATCAACTCAATATCAAAATTTAAAGAATATTGTAACTTTTGCCAAGCACACCCCCTTTTTAAATACATCTAATATTCATTAGTTTTAAAAGGTTTGCTATGAAAAATGTTTCATTTATTTTACATTTCACACTTTTTTAACATATTTTTAAATAGTTGAAATACAATGTATTAAATCGATTTAAAAGCTACTTCATTACTTTGTTATGCATAGTACTGTAACAAAACATATTTTAAGGCGTCTAGTAAGTGTAATCAATTTAAAACTAACAAACATGAAAACTTTATATACACATAAGGATATAAAAAATTTAGGTACAACAAGAGGTATTATTTGGAAATCGCAACGACGTTATCGATAATACTATTTAGAAAAATAATTAGTAACAACAAAACATCTAAACTATGAGAACGTTAAACAATTATCACCTACAAGTACGAAATTTAAGCACTACAAAAGGTGTCATTTGGAAATCACAACGGCGTTTTAAATATTAAACACCCTCAACAAACTAAAACTAAAAAATTATGAGCGCAATTAATCATTTTCACCAACGAATAAGTGGTTTTGCCAAGCGGCAAATCAAAATAAAATACCACTTTGTAAACATGTACGGTTATAAAAGAGCTTCTTTGCTAACCGGAATAGAACACTAATCTTTCTTGCTTTATTCGTAATAATAAATTTTAATATCAAAATCCCCGAGCATTTCGCACGGGGATTTTTTTTAGGTACTTTAGCAATGAAAATGACTTTGTTAAAAATTGAATTTTTAAATCAATTAATTTGATTTATTTGATTGATAATAAATGTTTTATACCATAAAAAATCATTTATTATAAAACTTCAATAAGGCATTCACTTTTCTTTTTTGGGCATAGGCCCCCTTAAATGAATAATTAATCCGTTTAAGAAATTTCGTAAAATTTGATCGCCACATTCCATATATTTCGGATGCCCTTCTTTTCTAAAGAAAGCCCCCAGTTCGCTTTTAGAAACCTTAAAATCTACCAATGCACAAATCTTTACTATTTCGTCGTCGCGCAATTTATGTGCTACTCTTAATTTTTTAAAGATATCATTATTACTAAGCGCCATATTACCGATTGATTTCTGTGAATTGAATGTTTAGTGCTTTTTGAATTTCATGTATTTTTTGCAATTCATTGGGAATGATTAAGGCAATAGAAGTACCTTTTTTTCCTGCCCTGGCTGTCCTACCACTTCTATGGGTATAATAATCTATTTTTTCAGGCAATTGATAGTGGATGATAAACGACAGGTTAGTAACGTCAATTCCTCTGGCAGCGACATCTGTTGCTACTAGTAATGGCAAGGATCCTTTTTTAAAGGCTCGCATTACTTTTTCGCGTTCACGTTGTTGCAAATCGCCTTCTAAGCCAGCTGCCGAAAACCCTTCTTCTTTTAAAAATGAGGTTGCGTTTCGAGTACTTGCCTTGGTTTTGCAAAAGATAATGCCCCTTTCTCCTGCTCGTTTATCTAATAACTTGGCCAATAAATGCAATTTTCCTTTGATGCTTGTTTTAATGTATTGATGTGTGATGTTGGCATTGATAAGAATACTTTTATTCACTTCAACCCGTAACGCTTTAGGCGACATATAAGTTTTGACAATTTTCTGAATTTCTGTAGGGAAAGTTGCCGAAAACAACCAAGTTTTTTTATGCCTTCCGGTATATCTTAAAATCCGATTCAAATCTTGTTTAAAGCCCATACTCAAAATCTCATCTGCTTCATCAATTACTAAGGTTTTTATATTTTTTAAATCTACTTCTCCCCTTTCCATCAAATCTATCAACCTTCCGGGAGTAGCCACAATGATATGTGTTGTACGTCTTAGTGCTTTTTGTTGCTTTTCTATTTTTTCACCGCCGTATACGGCTTCCACAAAAATTTTAGGTTCACTATATTTTGTGAATTTGAATAATTGCTTCTTAATTTGTTGTGCTAATTCTCTTGTAGGTGATAAAATCAAGGCTTGGACTTCTGTCAAATCAGCATCAATATTTTGCAATATCGGAAGTCCGTAAGCTGCCGTTTTACCAGTTCCTGTTTGTGCCAAGCCTATAAAATCTGTTATTGATTTTAATAAGGCCGGTATAGTAGCTTCTTGAATTTCGGTGGGATGTTTGATTCCTAATTCTTGTAAGCCTTTAACGAAATCTTTTGTGACTCCGAGTTCATAAAATGTTGACATATTAATTATTCAATATATGTTTGTTGATAGGCTTAAAGAATTGTTCTAAATTTAATAATGGAACTGTTCTTAGTGTTAAGAAACTACCTCAGTGCAAAGACATGAGATACCATGCCTCTATCGAAGGCGGGGTTACACCAACTCTTTTTATCAGTTAAAATCTACTTCGATGGCGAAGAATGATTAAATTTTCTTTACCCTAACGGCATTCATTCCTCTTTGGCCGCGCTCTAATTCGAAACTCACTTTGTCGTTTTCTTTAATTTCTTCGGTCAACCCACTTACATGGACAAAGTATTTTTCTTGGGTATCTTGCTCTTGAATGAATCCGAATCCTTTTGTAGCGTCATAAAATGCAACTTTACCTTTTCGTATTGGGTCTACTTCTTCCCTATCTTCCATTTTAGGGGTACCGATTTCTATACTTGCGGCATCAACTTTTATTTTTTTTGAAGGATCTGGCGGAGTATCAGTAAGTTGTCCGAATTCATCAACATAAGCAATCATATTTTCAAAGCTACCTCCTTTTGAGTTTGCCCTGCGTTCTTCTTTTCTTTTTTGTTTATCTTCTCTTTTTTTCAGACGTTTTTTTTCTCTTTCTTTTTTACCAAATGTTTCTTGCCTTTTTGCCATTCACTATACTATTAAAATTTAATTCTTCTAAAATATCTAACCGTTATCAGCCCGTACGAGGTATACTTGTTGATATGATATTTACCGGAACCTTAGTGCAAAGATAGTTTTTATATCTTATTTTTTAGAAAAATAGCAGCGCTTTTGCGCGCTGCTATTTTAATTTACCCTTTATTACTTTCTCTTTTTCTTTCTTTTAGCAACGTTTCTTTTTGTGTTATTAGCGCCTTTTTTCCTTTTAACATGTCCTTTTTTAGCTCTTGTGGCGGTCCTCATGTCTGCGGGTTTCTTTTTTGATGTCATGACCTTTCTGTTTCCGTTCGGTTTTTGAACAGCATACCCTCTTTTTTTCGTACCATCTGCTTTGTTTACGGCAACCATACGTTTTTTTGTGCCATCAGGCTTATTAATACCTGCCATTTTATAGTTATCTCCATCGGCTTGGTGTGTGCCGGCAACTCTTTTTTTAGTTCCGTTTGGTTTATTAACTCCAGATGCACTGTAAGTATTGCCATTAGCCGATTTTACTTGTACCGTCCTCTTTTGGGTGCCATTTACCTTCGTTACACCGGCAGTTCTTATTTTATACGATTTATGAGGATATTTTTTACCGTAATCATTTCGCCTTGTTCTAATGTGTATAGCAACTGCAGTGGTACTTCTTCGTATACTTGTATGCCTATAAGTATAATGTGTATTTATATGAACATGTACATTTTTTCTATAAATATTCACATGAAACGGATGCCAATAGTGAAAATGCCTTGGATAAAATCCCCAATAATACACTGATCTGTACGGGCGGTAATAGGGTCTCCAAAAAAGTGAGAAAAATACCGGCCGATACACATATACGGGTTCTATAATATAATTAGGGCCATACATATAAACATCACCTACTACTTGTACACTTACCGTTCCTTTATTATCTTTTTCTACTTCAATGGTAGCAACATCTTGATACATATCTTTACCCACAACCACCTGTATTGCTATGACATGGGTGTTTTTTTCTGATGTTTCAACAACTCTTAAATAATCTACCTGAGTATCTTCATTGAGGTCAAGGTTAGAAATCTGGGTTTTAGGGTCGTTTAATCGTTTTTCAAAATCTTCTAAATCTTTCGATTCTCCAAATAGCGAGGCAACGGCTTCTAAGTTGAGATTATCACCTATGGTACCATCTACAGCACTAACTGTTGTTACGTCTTGGGCAAATATTCCGTTTAATGCTATAAACACCGCTATGATAAAGGGTATTGCTTTTGTTCCGTTTTTTTTATTCATGGTTTTTTTTTTGATTACAACAATAAGACTGATATCGTATATAATGGTTTAATTAAAAAACGTAAAAAATTATTAATTATTTAATTAGCAGTATGTTATAATCAAAAAAAGACCTCCCAAAAGTTATATTTTTTGAGGTAGCCTCTTTCAAATGCGAAGTTAGACCGTTTTTAGTTTCTATTTAACTTTTTTAGTTGGCGCTTAATTTTATTGATAGCAGATTCTATTGATTTCTCAGGTTCTATTACGTTATAGGCACCCCAAAATTTCGGATCTGAAAATCCCGAGGCTTCATCACTAATTATAATTGAAGGCCGCATACGTTCTTTATATTTAACCTTTTCTTTGGTAGTGTTTACTTTCCAATCGGTAACAGCCATCTCGCTAGTAAGCGAATACACCGAGTTAAACAATTTTCGTTTGCGCTTAATTTTAAAAGTCAGTTTTACATTGCTATACCCATAGTACCATTTTCCGTTCTTTTCACGATAATCTACTCGATATGCCGCTTCGGTAGGATATACAAAAACGTCTTTGGGTTTTTTCTTTACAAATAACCTACTTGTCAATTCTTTATTTTCTACATTTAATTTGTAAGTGGCACTTGTCAATGCCAAGGTTTTAGAATCAATAAACAATTTGCCGTAATACAAGGGTTCTTTAACTTCTTCTCGTTGCTTGAAGGCAACAACGTATACCGGCCTTTCATTAATGGTAGTTGAGGGCTCAAAACTAAAAGTATACAAATTGATGACATCATCGGTAAACATATATTCTGGATATTTCATCAAATCAATATACAACGCATTAAAAGGCCCTCCTTGCAGTTTTAAGGCCAGCGTGTCTAACTTCGTATAATCTGTACTTTTTCTGGCTTTATACAGAGAAATATAGTCTTTTTTACTCGTAGTGTAGGGTTGTTTAAATATATTTACAATGGCTTCTGCCAACGACACATTCCTTTTACGTTTTTTAATAGTTTCGCGGTAAAATGCTGTCATTAGCAATGGCTCATTGATATAATTTTCTGCTTTCTTTTTAAAGGTTTCGAGCACCAATGTTTTTGCATTTGATGGCAATGTAATCTTAATTCCGGGCAAGGGAGTTATTGAACTGACAAGTAAAATTCGAGTATTCTTACTTTTAAACGCTGATAAAGGGATTTCTTTTTTTTGGTATCCTAGAAATGAAACAGTCACCTTGACATCTTTCATATCGGTAGGAATTTTCAATAAAAATTCCCCATCTTTATTAGAAATGGTAGTGATATTCGAATTGTTTACTGCAAGTGAAGCGAAGACTAGCGGCTTTGAAGTTTGGCTATCAATAATAACTCCGCTGTATTCGTGATAATTAGTTTGTGCATAAATGAACGTTGAAAACCCTATAAAAAATAAGCATATAAACAGTGTTAATTTTTGATTTGAAAAGAAGTTAGTTGTTTTCATTGGTTGCTTTTTTTAATTTTTAGCATTTTTAACAGGCTTAACAAGACGGGTTAGGCAACTGTAGTAAATTGTTTACAGTAACTATCACTACCCTCAGTGTTTAAGATTACTATGCTTAGACGTTTCACAATGGTAAAATTTACGATTCAATCTAGAAATAAAAATGAATATAAATTTACTAAAAAAACTTTGCAATGCATTTCTTTTATCCATTTTTAACAAAAAACTATCTTGTGAAGGTTTCTGTATAAATAGCAGCAAAATAAAAAGACCCAATATTCTAATATTGAGCCTTTTTACGGTCAAACGAACCTAACATCCGTTTGATTATTTTAGTTTGAAATATCTTATAATTTTACCACTTCTTCATCTGCTAATAAAGCAAAGAATTTATTGATATTTGGCATAATGATAATATTGGTACGCCTGTTACGCGCCCTGTTTTTTCTGTTATCATTACTTGCCAAAGGCACATAACTACTTCTTCCTGAAGGTATTAATCGAGCAGGATCCACTTTGTATTTGTTTTGTAAAATCCGTACAATAGAAGTGGCCCTTTTCACACTTAAGTCCCAGTTGTCATCAATTTTTTCCGTGTGGATGCTTCTAGAATCGGTATGGCCTTCCACCATGACATCCATACTTGGCTCAGAATTAATAACATCTGCTAACTTTTGAAGAAAACTTGCCGCTTTAGGGCTTACGCGATAACTGGCAGTTCTAAAGAGCAAACTATCGGCAACGGTAATCATTACTACCGTTTTATCAATGTTGACATTGATATCGCTATCGTCATTTAAATTACTCTCTTTAATTGATTTATTTAATTTATATGCTATCGCCAAATTCAAAGAATCTTTTAGTGTTTGGGCTCCGGCCAACTCCTCAGTAGATAATTTTGACAAGGTTGAATTCAACCTAGAACGCATTTCTTTTGACATTACAGTACCGTCGGCATCAACGACTTCCATTTTCTTATCATTTTCTTCTTTCAGTACGCTAGTTTCTTGCCGTAAAGAATTAATTTTTGAATTGTACTCTTCTACACGTTTGCTAATGACTGCAAATTTTGCTTCAAGGTCTTCTTTTTCGATAGTTGTTTTTTGCAACTGGCCTTTAGTATCGGTTAAGTTTTGTTCTAGCTCCAAATATTTCTTTTTTGAAACACATGAACCCAATAGTGATGCTATAAAAATTACAGCAAAAATTTTCTTCAACATAATGTTAGATTTTAATTAAGATTCGATTTACTTTAAAATTCACTTTGAATGATAGTGCAATTTTATGTATAGAATCTAAAGAAAATCTCAAGATTATGTGTTTTGTGGATAAGTTTATCAATAACAGAACTAAACTTTCCTTTACAGAAAAGATAAAATACAATCTATTGAATATTAAAAAATTACGTTTCAAACTAAAAAAACAACAGAAACCAAAAAGAGGCTGTACTTTTCTAATTGGCCACATCTTAAAAAATTCATACAAACACATAGCTCTTCTATGAGTTACGAAAAAATACGTTGTTAAGATATTATTTTGCCGGAGGCGTAATCATTATATGAGCATTCGCTTTGCCGGGATACATTAGCCAAGGATGTCCGGGGCCATTAGGTTTTAATGACAATCCTGTTGTTTCTTGTGTTGCGAACGGTATATAAACTACATAACGGTATACCGCATTTTTCACTTCTCCTGTTTTGGTATCAAACCAACCATCGGCTCCGTGAAGTATGTGTAACGTCGCAGGCTTTTTAGGCATGGGCAAGGTTCCTGCTTTGGCTTCTTTTTCTCTAATTTCCCTGCGCTCACCGGCAGATTTTCCTTCGGCTTTCAACGCTCTTCCACGCGCCATATAAGGGTCTAAATCTTTATGATAACAATCAACTTCAAAACCTGCCCTATTCGGGTCATCGGCCAAACAAACCATTTCATTGGTACCTTCACGCAAGGTGATAAAATTACCGGTATCGTCATAGCCGTATACTTTTGCCCCTACCCTCATCTCCTCAGGTGCTGCCATCACCGCCGCCGCAATTTGTTGTTCTTTGGTAAGTTTTTGATTTTTAGGGGCTTCTTCTACTTTTTTTGCCGGCACAGCTTCTTTGTCAACAACCGATTTTGTTTGTTCTTTGCCTTCTTTACAACTGATAAGTAGTGTTAAAACAGTGGCTGCAAAGAATAGTGTAAGGTATTTTTTTGATATATTCATGGTATTGATTATTAAAATTTTATTGGTACCAATTTACTATAAATATTTTAGTAAAATGTTAAAATTTAACGTGGTAGCTATTTTCAATCTTATAAAGAAACTCTTAGTTTAAAATAATTACCTACATTTAGGCTGTAAAATCTAATGAACCTTACTAATGAAAACAATATTCAAATTAATAGTATTACTACTTATGATAGTATCATGTAATTCCGAAAAATCATCCAACCAAGATAAAATCATCCAAAAAGCCAAAGAAATCCATAAACATGTCATTACTTTAGATACCCATAATGACATCAATGTCAAAAATTTTACAGATAGTATCAACTATTCACAACGTTTAGAAACCCAAGTAAATATTCCGAAAATGAAAGAGGGCGGATTGGATGTTACCTGGCTTATTGTGTATACCGGTCAAGATTCTCTCAACGAAAAAGGCTATCAAAAAGCCTATGACAATGCTATGTCAAAATTTAACGCCATTCATAGATTAGTAGAGCAATATGCCCCCGATGAAATTGAATTGGCCTTGACCTCTAAGGACGTACGCCGTATTCATGCTGCCGGAAAAAAAGTAGCAATGATAGGTATTGAAAATGGCTACCCTATAGGAGAAGACTTAAGTAATGTTAAAAAATTCTATGACCTTGGCGGAAGGTATATGTCGTTAGCCCATAATGGACATAGCCAGTTAAGCGATTCAAATACAGGCGAAAAAGACAGTGTTTGGTTGCATCACGGACTCAGCGCCTTGGGCAAACAAGTCATTGGCGAAATGAATAAATACGGAATGATGATAGATATCTCACACCCTTCAAAAGAAGCCATCAAACAGATGATACAATTGTCTAAAGCCCCGGTGATTGCTTCACATTCTTCAGCAAGGGCACTATGTAATCACAGTAGAAATTTAGACGATGAATTACTCAAATTGCTCAAAGAAAACGGCGGTGTTGTACAAACAGTAGCTTTTAGCAGCTATTTGAATACTAAAAAAGATACGCTTTTTAGAAATGCCGTTAAGCCTTTATACGAAGCGATTGCCAAAGATTTGGGCATCGCACTTCTCGACCGAAAAGATTTTGGCACTAAAACCGACCAAGAAATTGAAGAGCTCTTTGAAAATTTAAAGAAAATTAAAAGAATTGCTGAGAAAGACCCCAGAATGCAAGAGATTAAAGAAAAAACACCACCGGTAAGTGTAAAAGACCTCGTTGACCATATAGATTATATGGTAAACCTCATTGGAATTGACCACGTGGGCATCAGTTCAGATTTTGATGGCGGCGGTGGCATTGAAGGTTGGAGTGACGCTTCTGAAACTTTTAATGTAACACTCGAATTAGTAAAGCGTGGATATACTGAAAATCAGATTTCTAAGTTATGGAGCGGTAATTTATTACGCGTACTTGACGAATGCCAAAAAATAGCCCAAGAAATTCAGAATAAATAGTCTTCTGTTTAAGAATGCCGAAAGATAGCTAAGGATAATTTACCGCCTGCCAAGACAAGGTATCCCAATAGTTCTTCTCAGGTTGACCTAGTTATGCTGTTTTCGTAAATATCTCGTAAATCGCTTCATCAATACGCTTGGGGCGCAAGGTTTGGGCATCTAACAAACACCATGTGGTTTTTGATTTTGTTAGAAGCGTATCGCCGCAATACACATGTACTATCCGAGTTGATTTTACACCTTTAATATCCTCAATCCACGTGTAAATTGTAAGTAAATCATTTTCAAAAGCGGGTTTCAAATAATCTATTTCATGCCGTAATGCCACCCAAAAACAGCGTTCTTTAATTTCTTTAGAAGCCAGTTTATCCCAATGCAATTCAGAAACCTCTTGTACCCATTGCAAATACACAATATTATTTACATGGTTTAACGCATCAATATGCTGCGCTTGTACGTTGAGTGAATAATGAAATGAAACTTTATTTTTTGGAACTTTCGTATTCATAATAAAAAGTAGCTAATGCCAATTTTTCTACAAATCTATACAAATTTAAAAAGATGCCTATTGCTATTAAACCGATTGTTAATAAAAAAGAAATCTCTGTAAAAAATAAAAAAATAGTTATACCTTCGGATAACCATTTAAAACAAAACCATCATGAAACAGACATTTTTATTTTTTATACTGGTAGTTACTTTTAATACCATTAGCGGCCAACATACCTTTAACGGAAAGGTAGTTGACGAAAACAATCAGCCGTTACCCGGTGTCAATATACTGATAAAAGGTACAAATTCAGGTACGGTAACTGATTTTGATGGAAAATTTTCTATCAACACCGGCCAAGAAAATGTGACATTGGTATTTTCAATGATAGGATACAAAACCCAAGAATTGAAAGGTGCTGAAAATATGAATGTAAAGATGGCAGTCAGTACCGAATCACTCGAAGAGATTGTTTTAGTAGGAAGTAGAAATCCGCGAATGACAACATTAGAAACTCCTGTTCCTGTAGATATTGTCGATATTTCTGAAATAAAGCAAATTGTACCGCAAACCACGTTAAATGATATGCTTACTTACCTTGTTCCCTCATTTAATTCTAATCGGCAATCGGCTTCAGACGGTACCGAACATATAGACCCGGCTTCGTTAAGAGGGTTGGGTCCCGACCAAGTATTGGTACTCGTCAATGGCAAAAGAAGGCATACCACTTCTTTAATCAATAATCAATCAACGTTCGGCAATGGTTCGGTAGGTACCGACCTTTCTGCCATTCCCACATCGGCCATAGACAGAATAGAAGTATTGCGCGACGGTGCTTCTGCCCAATACGGTTCTGATGCTATTGCCGGTGTAATTAATTTAGTATTAAAAAAATCAGAAGGATTAGACGTATCAACAACTTATGGTATTACCTCGCGAAGCGACGGGCAAACCGTAAATGCCAATGTAAGTTACGGAATGAGCCTCGGCAATAACGGAAATTTAACCATCTCGGCCGAATTTAATGACCGAGGGAAGACAAGCCGGTCAGGCAATCATGAATTGGTAATTTATGACCAATCAGATTTAGGAAATTTCTTTGCCTATCCGTTTTCAAATCCCGGTGCCCGTGAAAGGGATGATGAATTAATTGCCGCTGCCGGATTGACGAGAGACGATTTTAATTTTCAAGTTGGCGATGCCGATATTCAAAACTCACAATTATTTATAAACCTTTCACTCCCAACGGGAAACAAAGGTGAATTTTACGCTTCGGGCGGATTTAGTCTTAGAAACGGTACCGGATTCGGCTTTAGGAGACTGCCATCGGAAGGGCATGTACTGGAAATTTTTCCGAACGGATTCCAACCCGAATTACAATCAGATGTCAATGATTTTTCTATGATTACCGGATTTAAAACAACTTTTGGTAATTGGAACATTGATATCAGCAATACCATTGGTAATAATAGTTTTGACTATACCGTTAACAATACTGTAAATGATGCTTTGGGTGCCAATAGCCCCACACGGTTTGATGCCGGAGGCCACGCCTTTTTACAAAATACGGTAAACTTTGATATGGCTAAATACAATGAAAATATAATGAGTGGATTGAGTACTGCTTTTGGTGCCGAATTTAGGTATGAAAACTATAAAATAACTGCCGGAGAACCCGGTTCTTACCAAGGTAGCGGTGCCAATTCTTTTCCGGGGTTTTCTCCTGATAATAAAGTAAATGAAGGCCGTACTTCTATTGGCCTTTACGCTGATTTTGAACTGAATTTTACAGAAAAATTTATGGTAGCCGTTGCCGGAAGGTTTGAAAATTACAGCGATTTCGGAAGTACCCTTAACGGAAAACTCGCCGCCCGATATAAATTAACTGATAAAGTTGCATTGAGAGGAGCGGTAAGTACCGGATTTAGGGCGCCCTCCCTACACCAGCAATTTTTTAATAATAGGGCTACAGACATCGTAGACGGCAACTTACTAAATTTTGGTACTTTTAGAAATGATAGCCAAGTAGCCAGAGATTTAGGCATCCCAAAACTAAAAGAAGAAACTTCTGTAAACGTGAGTGTTGGGTTTACAGCAAAAGTATCTGATAATTTTCAAATAACCTTAGATGCTTACGACATCCAAATTGACAATCGAATTATCTATACCGGTAGTTTGGGTAATGACCCTTTTGGTGACCCCGTACCCGAATTACGTACCTTATTTGCCCCTTTCGGAGTAGAAACCGCTCGTTTCTTTACCAATGCCGTTAATACATCTACTCAAGGAATAGATTTGGTAATGAACTACAAAGTGCCTGTAAAGAGCAGCAACCTAAACTTTTCGCTGCTCTATAATTACAATAAAAACAACGTAGATGGTACGCTTAACAATGTTCCGGCAATTTTTGTTGGGCAAGAGGATGTCTATTTTGGCCCGCAAGAAAGGAGTTTGATAGAAACTAATAATCCGAAAAACAAAGCCATCTTTACAATTGACTTATCAGGTGGCAAACTCGGCTTAATGTTCAGAAATACCTATTGGGGCAAAGTAACCCGTAACGGATTTCCGTTTGGCATCAGCCAAGAACATTCAGAAAAAATTGTAACCGACCTCAGTGCTTCTTATAAATTATCTAGTCATGTTAGTTTTGCCATGGGTGCCAATAACCTTTTTGATGTCTTTCCCGATAAACAAGCTTTTGAAAATAGTTTTTTTGGCGTATTCAAATATGCACCGGTACAAATGGGAACCACCGGAGCATTTTATTTTGCACGGTTACGCTATAAATTATAAGAAACACCCTGAAATAATAGATGAGTTTGAAACATAAAATCGGCTGGAAAACCGCCGCTGCCCTTGTCATTTCTAATATGATAGGTACCGGTGTTTTTACCAGTCTCGGTTTTCAATTGGCTGACATTCAAAATACATGGAGTATCGTATTGCTATGGACGTTGGGCGGAGTGTTGTCTTTAATAGGGGCTTTTACCTATGCCGAGTTAGGTACCAATTTTGACGAATCGGGAGGCGATTATATTTTTCTCTCCAAATTGATCCATCCCTTTTTAGGATATCTATATGCTTGGATTTCGTTAACTGTCGGATTTACGGCTCCCATCGCCATTTCGGTAATGGCTATGAAAAGTTATTTGCAACCCATCAACCCTGCTATCTTTAACAATGGGTTCGGAATTGCCGTTATTTTGATATTGACTGCCATTCACTCAGTAAGTATAGGGCAAAGTGGACGGTTTCAAAATTTTTCAACACTTATAAAATTAGGTTTTGTATTGATACTGATTGCTTTAGGGTTATATTTTATTCCGGTACCTGACGCAGCAATCAATTTAGATGCCAGTTGGAAAAAAGAACTATTCTTACCCGGATTTGCCATAGGCTTACTCTATGTTTCTTATGCTTATACGGGCTGGAATTCTGCCGCGTATATCGTAGACGAAATAGATGACCCCAAACGAAACCTCCCCAAAGCATTATTAATAGGTACTTTGACGGTTACCGTACTGTATGTTTTGCTGCAATTAGTATTTTTGCGCCATGCCTCTGTCGGACAATTGACCAATAAAGTAGAAGTGGCCTCTATTTCTTTTACGAACCTTTTTGGCAAACGCGGTGGTTTATGGGTAAGCTCTTTTATTGCTATCCAACTCATTGCTACGGTAAGTGGTTATTTATGGATAGGCTCCCGTATTACCTATGCTATGGCAAAAGATTATCATTTATGGAAACTCATTGCCGTAAAGAATAAAAACGGTATCCCGGTAAGAACTTTATGGTTACAAGCTGTAATAAGTATTGCACTGATGTTTACCGGAAGTTTTGAAGAAGTCTTACAATATGCCAGTTTTACTTTACAACTCATGGGAACCCTTACGGTTGCCTCTATCTTTTGTTTAAAAGGAAGAAAAGAAGCCTTTAAAAGTCCGTTAAAACCTTTTATCCAAATTGTCTTTATACTTTTTAGCCTTTGGGTATTGGGTTATATGTTGCTAGATCGCCCAAAGCAAAGTTTGATAGGCCTTCTTTTTGTGGGTGTGGGTGGTATTACTTATTTTATATCAAATCGTAAGAAATGAGATTTCGGTATCATTATGTATGATATGTACGTATTAAACCGGTATGGCCGTAAGCCAAATAAACTACCTCGACGCAGAACCATCGAGGTTGTTTATTTTCGGTTTTTAGAATTTATATTTTTTTTGTTGTGGTTTTAAAAAAAAGTGTTACTTTTGAAACGTTCATTTTAAATAAAAATGCCAAAAGAAACAACTTTCGATAAGGATTTCGTTCTTAAGCAGGCAACTGAGCTGTTTAGGGAAAAAGGGTACAATGCTACTTCTATGCAAGATTTAGTAGAAGTTACGGGTTTAAACCGATCGAGTATCTACAATACTTTTGAAAGTAAGAAAAATTTATTTTTAGAATGTTTAAAATCGTATGAGACATTGTACGATAGGGAAGTTTTAAAAAAATTGGTGCAATCAAACACGGGCTTACAGGCCATCAAAGCCATTTTTGACATGTATCTCTTTGAAATGGCCGTGGTTAAAGATAGCCGTGGTTGTTTGATTGTCAATTGTAAATCTGAAATGGCCAATCACGATGCTGCCATTACTAATTTTTTGAGCTCAAATCAGCAAAAAGCACTTGAATTGTTTGAAGACTTGGTAAGTCAAGGCCAAAAAGACGGTTCAATCAATCAATATAAAAGCCCGAAAGAATATGCATTGTTTGTATACTCTTCTTTACAGGGTTTTAGAATGACTGGTATTTTAGTATCAGACAAACTGCAATTACAGAGTATCATTACTACTGTAATGCAAACATTAGTGTAATCGCCATTTTCTGCACTCAGTGCGGGTTTTACAGGTGGCAAGGGTTGGTTTTCAACTCAATTGCGGTAGGCGAAATTATAGTATTTACTATGTAAATGCTTTGTATTCAGGCTGCCATAGAGGTTCGGTATTTTTGATATCGGCATCGAAACAGTATATTTTTTTTAACCTTATTTGAAACGATTGTTTCAAATAAAAATTATTTTAATATGAGTAAATTACAAAACAAAGTGGCTGTTATTACAGGAGCTAATAGCGGTATTGGTTTGGCAACTGCCAAGCTCTTTTTAAACGAAGGGGCAAAAGTTGTGCTTTCAGGGCGTAGAAAAGAGGCTCTTGAAGCAGTCGTACAGAATTTAGACGGTGACTTTATTACCGTAGTGGCAGATGTTTCGAAAGCTGCTGATAATAAACGGTTGATTGAAGAAGCCGTCACCAAATACGGCAGCATAGATATTTTATTTTTAAATGCGGGAATCGCTCCGGTAGCTCCTACAAACGAGTTAACCGAAGCCCATTACAATGAGGTCTTTGATATCAACGTAAAAGGGCCTATATTGACGGTAAAAGAGGCCTTACCGCATATTACAGACGGTGGGGTAATATTGTTCAACAGCTCTATTGTTCATCAAAAAGGCTTTGAAGGCTTATCTGTTTATTCGGCAAGTAAAGGAGCCTTGAGGGCTTTTTCAAGGGTGCTGACTTCTGAAGTAAAGTCGCGAGGCATCCGGGTAAATACTATTGCCCCCGGGCCTATTGAGACTCCTATTTACGGTAAAATGGGCTTGCCTCAAGAAGTTGTTGAAGATATGGGTAAAGGTTTTGCTGCCCAAGTACCGTTAGGGCGTTTTGGTGCACCGGAAGAAATTGCGCAAGCGGCATTATTTTTAGCGTCTGATGATGCTTCTTTTGTAAATGGTGTTGAATTGGAAGTTGACGGTGGCTTAAGCCAAGTATAAATTAAAATAATAGATTCTATACCTTTTTTGAGCCTGCCGGTACCGGCAGGCTCAAAAAATTGGTATTAACAGCTAAGTTCTAAATTAGAACAGCATAATAACTAAATTATTAAATATCATTCTAAAATAAAAAATGGGAACTATGATAGCATCCTGTTTTTACCATAAAATTCTCCTGCAAGGTTTATCAAACCTTGTAGGTCTTAATTTTAATACCTGCAAGGCCTTCGAGGACTTGCAGGAGAGTAGTTGCTATTTTTTGCTGTGGTAAATAGAACTTAGCCATATTAACTTATAATCAGCTGCCGGATTAGCAACCCTACGGCAATGCAAATGGCAAAGCTCATCAAGGTACCAATAAGTACATATTCGGTTTGTTTTCTTGCGCCTTTCGAATCGCTAAAACGCAGGATAGACTTGGCGCCGATTAAAAAGCCAATGGCTGAAAAATTACCTGATAAAATAAACGTTAACACCAAAATACGTTCAAAAATACCTATATAACGCCCGGCTTTTTTTAAACTGCTTTGCTCCTCTTCTTTGGCAATTTGTTTTTGCCAGCGTTCTGTTGCTTTCCCAATGATAAATCCTACGGGGAAAATAACAATCATATATCCTATTACAATGGCTAGTTTTTCTGTAGAGGAAAAGAAATTATGTATTTCGGGAAACACATCGCCAAAGCCTTGAACTAAGTACAGCCAAGCAATGATAAGTACCACTCCGTGAAGAAATTGGTCTAACAAAAAATTTTTGAGGTTGTCTTTCTTTTGATGAAGTTTCCACAAATCGATAAAAAAATGTGTTACTAGTATACCGATGGGCACTAAAAAACCCGTCCATTGCTGCAAGATAACATAGGTCAAAACACCTGCCGACATACTATGCACGTATAAATACCATGACTTGGCCTTGTATTGGCGTTTGTGCGCGACCATTTTTTTGTTTTGAAATACAAAATCGGTCAATACATGAGCCAGTATTAATTGTAGTATGATGATGGTATTATACTCCATTGTTTTGATACTTTGTAATAACGGTTTTATAACGTTTTAGCAGTAGTGCAATAGAATCCCAATTGGCCACTTTTTTTCTCTGATTGACAGCTGATTGGTAAATGCCTAATTCTTCGGCAATTTCTCTTTCTTTATAGCCTTTGTAAAGATAATATACTACTTCGGCAGATTCTCTACTCCACTTGCCGGTTACGCTGTCTAAGAAACTGAAATGTACATTAAACTCATCGTTGATATCGTCATCGGCCGTTCTTAATAACAATCTGGGATAATCGCCTTTCATGGTATCTAAGGCCCTCCCTGAAAACTGAAAGGCTTCTCCATTTGATTCTAAAATCGATTCGCGTTTTAAATTTATATTTCCGATGCCAATGGCAATCCTGAAATCCGGCAATCCTGAAATTTTCTTATTTTTTATCGCAATTTTATTTACGGCCGTTTTGATAGTAAGGGTTATGTCTAGTGCGAGTTTAGGATACAACACTACTCCTTGAAAGCTATCTCCTCTAAATATTTTAAATTCAGCGTCATACGTTTTTTGAAAATGCTTAAATTCAGTATTCACCGCATCGAGAATCATATCTAATTCTTGTGGGGTATATTGGGTTGAATCTATTAAATCGCCGGTTATTACTGCTTTCATATTACAAAGATACATAAAATATCAGTCTACAGCCTGATAAATTATAAATATCAGTCTGTAGACTGTTAAATAGTGAATATCAGTCTGTGGACTGATATTTATTCGATTAATGAAACGCCATTCAAATCGGTTGTCAGTACATCGCTCATATAATCAAAATACGGGCGGATGGCTTTAAAGGCAGCATTGACTTCTTTTAAAAATTCAGGTGCCGTAACTTCTGTATCTGTAAATTTTTTAATAAAGATAAATTGTTTCTTTTTAATCAAATCAATCGCAGGATGCTCTTTTTGGAATCCTTTTGGGGCTGTTTTTACTTCTTCTCCCACAAAAGTGCCCCAAATTTGTTTGAATTGTTGATTGTCAATAATGGCTCTTATCTCGGTATCGTCAATTTCAAATTCTTTGCGGATTCTGAATAAATCTTCTTTATTAGGTTGCCAAAAACCGGTAGCTATAAATGAATCTCCGGGTGAAAGTTGTAAGTAATACCCTCCGCGTAAGTGTGGCTTTTTTCTGTGAAAAGAACCACCGAAATGTGTTTTATAAGGCGTTTTGTCTTTTGAAAACCGAACATCTCGATAAATACGAAACATCTTCAATTTATCTACATCATCGTGTTTTTGTAAGTTTTCTAACAGTGCATTATAAAAAAATTTAACCTCTGTATCCAAATCTTTAAACTCGGGTTTGTGTGCTGTAAACCACTTTCTGTTATTATTTTTTCTCAAGGTTTTTAAAAATTGTAATGCGTTTTTTGAAATTACTACTGACATACTATTTCTTATTTTTTCCAAAGATATAAAAGTTTTGAGAGTAAGGGCGATTTGATTTTGTTAATTAAAATTCTTATATTGTGCATATAAATAACTATTAATCATAGTATTACGCTAACTTAAATTTAATTATTATGACAAATCAATCAACTAATTTACCAAAACCGCCGAGTTGGTTTTGGATTGTAAGTATATTGGCTTTCATCTGGAACGGAATGGGAGTTTACCAATATTTACAACAAGCCTATAAAACCGAAAGTTTTAAAAGTATGGTTACCCAAGAACAATTAGAAATTATTGAAAATTTACCGAGTTGGTATACTGCCGTATTTGCCATAGCTGTTTTTGCCGGTATTTTAGGATGTTTGGCGCTACTTTTAAGGAAAAAATGGGCCAGTAGCCTGTTGTTATTATCCATGGTAGCCGTTATTATCCAAATGGGATACGGCTTACTAAAAGGCTACTCGGAAAATATAGGAATGACCATAGCCATTATTGTTGTAGCCATATTTCTGGTTTGGTTTTCGAAAAATGCCAAGGCCAAAGAATGGCTTGTTTAATTCTTGTAATAAACAAAATTTTAGTACCTTGATAAAAAAATAAAAAGATTTCTTATCGATAATTTATCCTATAAATTGCTCTTAATACAGCATAGAAATGGAAAAAGTAGTATGGGAAACCTGATAGGTTATTGAACTTATCAGGTTTTTTTATATCAAATTAGATTTATAAGTCATTGATAAAACTACCATAAGGGTCTTTGAATTGATATCCTTTGATGAATCTATGTTTATTCAATTTCTTAAATTCTACCAATCCCCAAAGCACAAATTCTTTTAAAAAGTAATGCTCTTGTTCTGAAACATCCGGTTGATATTTGTTTATAAGTGCTTGTAAGGGTTTTATTTTATCGAGTGCTGCTTGGTAGTTGCTATCTGCTGCTTCGTCTAACAGTTCAAAATTATGTTGGTCAAAAAACCACTCGATAATTTCGTCATAAGGTGTTACTGCTTCTTTGTGTTCTAATTTTTTTATCTCAGGAAAGTAAGAACTGAACAGTGTTTTAATGGCATTGCCTATTAAAAGCTGTGCAATGGTATAGGCACCTTCTTGTTCTCCTTCGTATACCAATTCTATTTTTCCGATAATTGCCGGAATCATGCCCATAAAATCACTTAGCCTAACGGTGGTATCTTTATTGGATGTATAAATACTGCGGCGTTCTGCAGTACTGATTAAATTTTCGAGTGCCGTAATACTCATACGGGCGCTAACGCCACTTTTGCTGTCTATATACTCACTTTCTCTAGCTTCAAAACTGATTTGCTCTAATAGTTTTTTTGCCAATTCAGGAACATAAACACGTGCCGATTGGCTTTGTAGGATTGTTGCTTCTTGTTCGGTAATTTTTTGTGCTATTTCTATATTTTCGGGATAATGTGTCAATATTTGCGAGCCTATCCTATCTTTTAAGGGTGTTACAATGCTCCCCCTATTGGTATAATCTTCAGGATTTGCCGTAAAAATAAATTGCAGGTCTAAAGGCAAGCGCAATTTAAATCCTCTGATTTGTATATCGCCTTCTTGTAAAATATTGAATAGCGATACTTGTATACGGGCTTGTAAATCAGGTAATTCATTAATGACAAAAATAGAACGGTTGGCCCGGGGAATCATTCCGAAATGAATAACCCGATCGTCTGCATAACTCAGTTTTAAATTCGCAGCTTTTATCGGGTCTATATCGCCAATTAAATCGGAAACGGTTACATCGGGAGTGGCCAATTTTTCATAAAACCGGTCATTTTTATGTACCCAAGCAATGAGAGTATCATCTCCTTTTTCGACAATTTGGTCGATGGCAAACCGCGATAATGGCCGCAAAGGGTCGTCATTAATTTCTGAACCTGCTACAATGGGCATATACTCGTCTAACAAATTGACCATCAGCCTTGCCAACCGCGTTTTTGCTTGCCCTCTAAGACCTAATAAGTTAATATTATGCCTTGAAAGTATAGCCGTCTCTAAGGCTGGAATGACGGTATTTTCATATCCCCAAACGCCTTTAAATACTTGCTTGCCTTCTTTTATTTTTCTGATTAGGTTTTTTCGCAATTCATCTTTGATAGGGATGCTTTGATACCCTATACTTTTTAAATCTCCTAATGTTTTTATCTTTTTTATATTCATCTACTATCCTCTTAATTTTTTTCTTCTGTTTTGTTCGTAATCTTCAAAAATCATTTCTCCCAGCCCTTTTAAGCCTGTATAAAATGCCTTGCCTTGATTAGCTTGTGAAAATTGACGTACAAATTGCATTAAATACGGGTCTTTGGCTATCATAAAGGTGGTAATAGGAATGTGTAATTTTCTGGCTTGTGCTGCCATATTATAACATTTTTCAACAATATATTCGTCTAGGCCCACACTGCTTTTATAGTACCTTCCATCGGGTAACCGAATACAACTGGGCTTGCCATCGGTAATCATAAAGATTTGTTTATTGGTATTTCGTTTTCTACGCAGTATATCCATAGCCAATTCTAAACCGGCAACGGTATTGGTATGGTACGGGCCTACTTTTAAATAGGGCAGCTCTTTGATGCTTATGGGCCAAGCATCATTGCCAAAAACTAGCATGTCTAGGGTGTCTTTCGGGTACCGGGTAGTGATTAATTCAGCCAATGCCATGGCTACTTTTTTGGCAGGAGTAATTCGGTCTTCTCCGTATAATATCATGCTATGGCTGATGTCAATCATTAAAACGGTACTCATTTGTGCGTTGAAATTGGTTTCTTCTACCACCAAATCACTTTCGTTTAAGGTAAAATTGCCGATACCGTTATTAATTTGGGCGTTTTTTATGCTTTCGGTCATTGAAATCCGTTCTAAGGCATCTCCAAAATGGTAATTTCTATATTCGCCTGTATGTTCATCGCCTTGCCCGATATTTTTTGTTTTGTGATTGCCCAAACCGCTTCTTTTGAGTTTTCCGAAAATTTGATTTAAGGCTCGTTGCCGGATGGCACGTTCTGTTTTGGCTGTAATTTTCAATCCGTTACCCCCTTCTTTCGGGTCTATTTCTTCCTTGAGATAACCTTTCTTTTTGAGGTCTTCAATAAAATCATCTAATGTATAATCGGGTGTGGTGAGCTCATATTCTTTATCGAGTTGTGCCAACCAATCTAAGGCTTCATCTACATCACCTGATGTATGGGTAATCAATTCTTTAAAAATTTCGAATAACTTATCGAAAGGCGATTGTGGTGTTGCCTTGAAATTTTCGAACCGAAAGCCTTTTTTATGGTGGATTTGCATGGTATAAAATTACTATAATTTATGGATTAGATAGTACGAATCATATTGATATTAATTGTTACGGTATTTTGAAAGGTAAATTTATCAATAACCACCTATTTTTATCTGAATTGAAAAAAAGTAATTTTACCTCAATGGCGCCCTTGTAAGATTTTAACAACATCATGCAAGGTAAATCCCTTTGCTTGCAATAGGATTAAATAGTGGAATAATAAGTCGGCAGATTCGTTCAAAAATAACAACTCATTGTTATCTTTTGCTTCAATAATGGTTTCTACGGCTTCTTCGCCTACTTTTTGGGCTATTTTATTAATGCCTTTATCAAATAGTGATGCTACGTAACTCTCTTTGGCATTGGTATTTGTTTTGCGTTGTTTGATTACTTGCTCTAAGATTGAAAGGAATCCGTATGAAAGGGTATTTTCTTCATTCCAACAGGTATCAGAACCTTTATGGCATGTGGGGCCGGCAGGATTGGCCTTTACGAGTAACGCATCGTTATCACAATCAACTTTTACGCTTACCAATTGTAAAAAATTACCGCTTTCTTCTCCTTTAATCCACAACCGGTTTTTGCTTCTGCTAAAGAAGGTTACGCGTTGTGTTTCTAAAGTTTTGTGATAGGCTTCTTGGTTCATATAGCCTAGCATCAAGACATTGTTGGTTGTGGCATCTTGAATGATGGCAGGAACCAAGCCTTCTTTGTTTTTAGTGAAATCTATTTTCATTTTTTACTTTTTGTTATTCTTGCAAAGGCAGGAATGCTATTAATTTATAATCTAACAGGAATTGCATATTTTTCTAATTCTTTTTTCAAGGTATTAATTTCAATTTCTTTAAAATGAAAAACACTGGCTGCTAAGGCGGCATCTGCTTTTCCTAAGGTAAAGGTATCGATAAAATGTTGTATAGTACCGGCACCTCCTGAAGCAATAATGGGAATGTTGACTTCTGAAGACAACCTCGCCAATGCTTTATTGGCGAATCCGTTTTTGGTACCATCGTGATCCATTGAGGTAAAAAGTATTTCGCCGGCTCCGCGTTTTTCAACTTCTTTTGCCCAATCAAATAAATCTAATTGGGTAGGCACCTTCCCTCCTACCAAATGTACTTTCCACTGACCATTTAGTTGTTTTGCATCAATGGCCACAACGATACATTGATTGCCAAATTTAGCCGATAATTCATTAATTAACTGCGGGTTTTTGACAGCTGAAGAATTGATGGAAATCTTATCTGCCCCTGATTGTAACAAGGTAGCAACATCGCTAACCGATGAAATTCCACCGCCAACGGTAAAAGGAATATTTACTTGCTCTGCAACACATAATACCAAGTTAATTAGTGTTTTACGACGTTCTTGGGTAGCCGAAATGTCTAAAAATACCAGCTCATCGGCTCCGTTTTCGGCATATATTTTTGCCAATGCTACCGGGTCACCTGCATCGCGTAAGTTTATAAAATTGATACCTTTAACGGTTCTTCCGTTTTTAATGTCTAAGCAAGGTATGATTCGTTTTGTAAGCATATATAGTTGTTAGTATTGAGTGGTTAAAATATACTGTTCTAATTGCTTTAACGAAATTCTATTTTCATAGATGGCTTTCCCTATGATGACACCTTCGCAACCTAATTCGGCTAATTTGGGAATTTCATCAAAGGTTGAAATGCCTCCTGAAGCGATAAGTTTTATTTGGGGTTGCTTCTTTTCGACTGTACTCAGGGTGACACACTCATTTAGTATCTTTTGATATAGCCCAAATGCCGGGCCTTGCAGCATTCCGTCTCTTGCAATATCGGTACTGATGACATATTGTATTCCTTCTTGTTGATAGCTTTTTATAAAAGGGATGAGTTCTTCTGTACTTTCTTCTTGCCAACCGCTTATGGCAATTTTTTCATTATTGGCATCGGCACCGAGGATAATTTTATCGCTTCCGTAGGTATGTAGCCATTTTTTAAAAATATCAGGTCTTTTTACAGCAATACTCCCTCCTGTTATTTGGCGGGCTCCACTTTCAAAGGCTATTTTTAAATCTTTATCTGATTTTAACCCACCTCCAAAATCAATGGAAAGGTTGGTTTTTACAGCGATTTGCTCTACTATTTTATAATTTACAATACAGCTGCTTTTGGCACCGTCAAGGTCGACCAAATGTAGGTATTGAATACCATGTGCTTCAAAATTTTTGGCTACCTCTAACGGATTTTCATTGTATATTTTTTGAGTGGCATAGTTTCCTTTTGACAGCCTGACGCATTTGCCTGCTATAATGTCTATGGCCGGAATGATTCTCATGATAATTTACGATTTATAATGTTAAAAAATTTTTTATCAATTGTTCGCCGGCATAGCTACTCTTTTCGGGGTGAAACTGAACTCCGTAAAAATTTTCTTTTTGCAAGGCCGACGAATAGCTGATTCCGTATTGGGTTTCTGCGATGGTTTCATCACATATAGAAGCGTAATAACTGTGTACGGCATACATATATTCCTTTTCATTAACGTTATCAAACAGGTGCGATTTTAAGTTGGTAATTTGATTCCAGCCTATTTGCGGCACTTTTACATCATTGCTAAACTTCACTACACCTACGTTAAAAATTCCCAGCCCTTTTGTAGTGCCTTCTTCACAAAAATTACACATTAATTGCATGCCTAAACAAATGCCTAATACGGGTTGCTTGAGAGTGGGAATTAGCGTATCTAATCTACTCTCTTTGAGTTTTTTCATAGCACTTGAGGCTTCACCAACACCGGGAAAAATGACTTTATCGGCCGCTTTTATTTCTTTCATAACATCCGATAAAACAGCAGTATATCCTAATCTATTTAAAGCAAATTTGATGCTTTGAATATTTCCTGACCCATAATCGATAATAATAATTTTCATATTTTTATACTTTTAGCTTGTTTTTTTTTAATGCCAACGGTTTATAACATTCCTTTGGTTGATGGCAATATCATTTTTTCTACATCTCTTTTTACGGCAACTTTAATGGCTTTTGCAAAGGCTTTGAAAACAGCTTCTATTTTATGGTGTTCATTGGTGCCTTCGGCTTTGATATTCAGGTTACATTTGGCTCCATCGGTAAATGATTTAAAGAAATGATAAAACATTTCGGTAGGCATAGCTCCAATCATTTCGCGTTTAAATGCTGCTTCCCAAACCAACCAATTTCTTCCTCCAAAATCTATGGATACTTGTGCCAGGCAATCATCCATGGGCAAACAGAAACCATATCGTTCAATGCCAAGTTTAGTCCCCAATGCCTTTGCAATGCCCTCGCCTAACGCAATGGCAGTGTCTTCTATGGTATGGTGTTCATCAACTTCTAAATCGCCTTTAACATTAATTTCTAAGTCCATTTGCCCATGGCGTGCCAATTGGTAGAGCATGTGGTCAAAAAAGGCAATTCCGGTATCAATCGTGCCCTTTCCGGTACCATCTATATTGAGTTTTATGGCAATATCGGTTTCGTTGGTTTTCCTGATGATTTCTGCGGTTCTGTCTTTTACCTTTAAAAACTCGTAAATACGTTGCCAATCATTGGTTTCTAATGCGATATAGGAGTTGAGTGTTTCTCTTTGTACAGTAATTTCATCGGTGCCTAAACGGGTATTGTTATTGATGAAAATACCTTTAGAGCCTAAATTTTTTGCTAATTCGATATCTGTTATCCTATCGCCAATGACAAATGAATGCTGTAAGTCATACTCTTTTGTAAAGTAGTTGGTAAGCAGTCTAGTATTGGGTTTTCTAGTAGGTGCATTGTCTTTGGCAAAAGTACGGTCTATGTATTGTTCTTTGAATATAATTCCTTCATTTTTAAAAGTTTGAATGATAAAATTGTGCACAGGCCAAAAGGTTTCTTCAGGGAATGCTTTGGTTCCCAATCCGTCTTGATTGGTAATCATTACCAGTTCAAAATCTAATTCAGCAGCTATTTTGGCCAGCCATTGGAATACTTTGGGATAGAATGTGAGTTTTTTGAATGAATCGATTTGTTCATCGGGTGTTTCTTTGATAATGGTACCGTCTCGGTCAATAAATAAGATTTTTTTGTTCATACTATTTTGTTTTGCCCTTCGATTTTATGAAGGGTAGCATTTTATAATTGTATTTGGTATTGAATTATGTTTAAAGTTTTTTTAGTATTTGTATTAATTGTTGGTTTTCTTCTTTTGTTCCTATGGTAATGCGCAAGCAATTTTTGCATCGTGGTTGGGTTGTTCTGTTTCTTACTACTATTCCTTTTTTTAGTAGTTGTTGATATCGCAGGTTAGCATCATCTACTTTTATCAATATAAAATTAGTTTCTGACGGGTATATTTTCACAATATAATTTATTTTAAGTAATTCTTTAAGTAACTTATTTTTTTCTACTGTTATTAAATCTATTTCTTCTTTTAGTTTATTATTTTTAATAATTCTTTCCAAAGCTTTTTGTTGGGTTAGTTTATTCACATTGTATGGTGGTTTAATTTTATTTAATACGGCAATAATCTGATTAGATGCATAGCAAATTCCCAATCGTATTCCTGCCATTCCGTATGCTTTTGATAGTGTTTGGGTAACGATTAGATTAGGATATTTTTCAAGTTTTGAAATCCAGCTCTTTTGAGATGAAAAATCAATATAGGCTTCGTCTATCACTATGATTCCGGTAAACGAATTGAGTAATTGCTCAATATATTTTGCAGAAATACTATTTCCTGTCGGGTTATTGGGCGAGCAAATAAATAACAGTTTGGTGTTTTTGTTAGCTGTTGCCAAAATTGTGTCTACATCTGGCTGAAAATCGGTATTTAACAATACTTTTCGATTTTCTATATTATTAATATTTCCTAATACGCTATACATTCCATACGTTGGTGGCAAGGTGATGAAATTATCTTTTGCGGGTTCACAAAATGCCCTAAAAATTAAGTCTAAAACTTCATCACTGCCATTGCCTAATAAAATATTTTCGATTTTTACTTCTTTTTGTTGTGCTAATACTTTTTTTACGTTTCTATGTTGTGGGTCGGGATAGCGGTTTAACCCTGTTTCAAAAGGATTTTCATTGGCGTCTAAATAGGTCATACTATCATCAATATCGCTGAACTCTGAACGTGCTGATGCATAGGGTTTCAATTGTTTTATATTTTCCCTAATGAGGTTGTTTATATTGAAAGTTTGTATTTTCATACGTTTTTGTGCTAATTTCAAGGTGTTTTTGTTGTTTTTCGGTTCTTTATTTGCTTTTAATTCATTTTATCTACTGCAACCGCAGGCTTACTGCATTTTTATGGGCTAGCAAACCTTCGGCTTCTGCCATAATTTCTATGGTTTTTCCTATGTTTTGAAGTCCTTCTTTCGTAATTTTTTGAAAGGTTATACTCTTTAAAAAGCTGTCTAAATTCACACCGCTATATTGTTTTGTATAGCCATTGGTCGGCAAGGTATGGTTGGTGCCTGAGGCATAATCTCCGGCACTTTCAGGCGTATACTTTCCTATAAAAACGGCTCCTGCATTTTGAATTCCTTCTCTATAAAAATCTTCATTACCGGTACATATTATAAAGTGTTCAGGGCCATATTCATTAATGAGGCCTAGGGCAATTACATCATTTTCAACATAAATTAATTTTGAGTTTTCTATGGCTTTTTGTGCAATTTCTTTTCGTGGCAATTTGTTGAGTTGCTGTTGTATTTCTTGTGCTACTGCTGTTATCAATTGTTTTGAAGTACTCACCAGTAGCACTTGGCTATCGATACCATGTTCTGCTTGGCTCAACAAATCGGAAGCTATAAATGCGGCATTGGCATTTTTATCAGCAACTACTAACAATTCAGAAGGCCCTGCCGGCATATCAATGGCAATACCATATCGAGTGGCTAGTTGTTTAGCAACAGTAACATACTGATTGCCCGGCCCGAAAATTTTATAGGTTTTCGGAATGCTTTCGGTACCAAAGGCCATTGCAGCGATGGCTTGTATCCCTCCTACTTTGTAGAGGGTTGTTACTCCGCATAATTGTGCAGTGTAAAGTATAGCAGGGTGAATTTCGCCTTTTTTATTAGGCGGCGAACACAGTATTATTTCTGAACAACCTGCCAATTGTGCAGGAATTGCCAACATTAAAACGGTAGAAAATAAGGGTGCCGTACCTCCGGGGATATAAATTCCGATTTTTTGTATCGGCCTTTTTTCTTGCCAACAGGTAATGCCTTTTGTTGTTTCAATACTTACTTTTTCTGTTTTTTGTGCTTTGTGAAACTTTTCAATATTGGCCTTTGCTATTTTAATGGCTTCTTTTAATTCTGCAGGTACTGATTTTATTGCTTTTTGTATTTCATCGTTTGTTACTGACAACGTATCTAATTGAACTCTATCAAAAAGATTCGTATATTTTAGTACAGCGGCATCACCTTGTTGCTTTACTTCATTAAATACTTTATTTACAGTAATTTCTATGTCATCAATTGTGACTGTTGGCCTTTTTAGCAATGCCGGCCACGATTCTTTTATTGGATTGTATATTTTTTTCATCGATTCTTTTTTTAGAGTACCATTTTTTCAATTGGGCAAACCAATATTCCCTCTGCTCCTAGGGTTTTTAATTCGTCGATGACTTCCCAAAATTTATTTTTTTGAATTACGGTATGAATTGAGCTCCAACCTTCTTCCGCCAAGGGTAAAATAGTAGGGCTTCGCATACCGGGCAACAATTTTGTAAAGATTTTAATTTTGTCATTGGGTGCATTAAAGAGTATATATTTAGCGCCTCTTGCCCGAAGTACAGCTTGTATTCGAAATTGTAATTTATCGAGTAACTCTTTTTTAATTAGTGATAAATTCGGTGCCATCGCTAACACAGCTTCACTTTGAAACAATACTTCAACTTCTTTTAAATTATTTCTAAACAAGGTGCTTCCGCTGGAAACAATATCACAAATTGCATCTGCCAATCCGATATTGGGTGCAATCTCCACAGAGCCATTGATAATATGTAGTTCTGCCTGAATGTCTTTTTCTTGTAAAAATTGATTGATGGTATTAGGATATGAAGTGGCAATACGCTTTCCTTGTAAATCTTTTAGCGAATTATATGTTTCATTTTTGGGAATGGCAATAGAAACACGGCATTTTGAAAAGCCTAACTTTTCAATAACTTGGAGGCTTTTTCCTTTTTCGAATAAAACATTTTCACCGATGATAGCAATATCTACCACGCCATCTTTTAAATATTGGGGAATGTCTCCATTGCGGAGATATAGTACTTCTAAAGGAAAATTTCGCGCGGCTGCTTTTAACTGGTCTTTGCCATTATCAATAGAAATACCGCAGTCTTTTAGCAATTGCAATGAATCTTGATTCAATCTCCCTGATTTTTGAATGGCTATTTTTAATTTACTCATTTTTTATTTTTTTTGTTTGAGTAAATCTTTTCGGAAAGTTTTCGCTCTTGGAAATAAAAAATCCGCTTGATTTACTCAAACGGATTTTAAATATATGTTGTTTTTATTCAATACATTTTCAATTCGCTTGAGCGCAATGATGAAAATGATGATGATGTTTTTGAACAAAATTCATGTTTTCTCTTTTGTGTTACAAATATTTCAAATAATTTTTTAATTATCCTAATTTTTTTTAAAGAAGTTGGTTTTTCGGTATGAAACCCTCATTGAGGGATTTGATATAAAAAAGATAAGAGCCTCCACAAATGAGTATGAATATATAGAAGTACTTTTGACTTTGTGTTGTTTTATATTATTGAACTCGTTTAAACTTTTTCAATTAGCTAAAAAATTGTCCTTTTGCACCCTATTTTTGTCTTTTTTTCCTTCCATAGCCTTGCTATGCAACTCAAAAAAAGCCTTCAAAAGGGTAAAAAACTCCTAATTTTCGCTTCAATCCAAAAAGTTTAAATGAGTTCATTGAGTATTAATACTGTTAAACTATTAATCAATATAAATTTATTTGTGTGAAAAGGTTGGATACTTGTTGCTACGATAAATACTCACTACTCAATACTAGACATATCAATCTTTTAACTTATTCATTTCAAGATGTTGTTTGGTAGCATGCTTGTATCCGTATTTCCACCATTTTGCCATTAGTTTTTTATTGAAAATCAACGAATTTGTCGTTAATATTGTTGGTGTATAATACAAGTTGAGTTGTACATTATTATGTTTTGCCTGTAATTTTCCTATGGTAACATTGTGTCTTTCTACATGGTCTAACATAAAATCAAAAACGGTAGAAAGCAATGAAAACGGGTTTTTAGAGGGCATTCTGTTAAATTGTGTTACTTCGGTTTCTAAGATAATAGCGTCTACTTCGGTAGCTCCTCTTAATATTGCTTCACGGATAGGCACCAAACAGCCGAAACCTCCATCGGCATATTCGCAACCGTTTTTACGCAATAAACTCATAAACGGCACATAATTGCACGAACCCCAAATCCAATCGCAAAAATCATCATAGGTACATTCTTTAATTGACTTGTATTCTACTTGGTTTGCAGTTAAATTAGAGACTGTAATTATAACATTTTTATCTGAGTCCCGTACGGCATTATAATAGGCTTCACTGATATTCTTTTTTATAAATTTTCTCAGGTTTCTGCTCTCGCCAAACGTTTTTCTTCCATTGATAAAATTCCATAAGGTATTCAGGTGATTGATAGTAATCACTTTTTCGCCATGAACCGTTTTTACCACAAAAGGGTTATTGCTAAAAATATTGCGTTGGCATACGTTAGAGTACACATATTTAAGTTCTTCTAACTTACTCAATGCCAAATGGGTAACCATCAAACTACCTGTTGATGTCCCTAAAAAAAGATCATAATTATTTTTCTTTTTGTCAATTAAATATTCTGCGACACCTCCAGCAAATGCGCCCTTACTTCCCCCACCTGATATCACTAATGCTCTCATTGAACCAACTATAATTTAACACTTTAAAGTTCTATATTTCTTAAAAAAAATTACTTTTGATAAAATTATAACTTTTGTCATGAACATAAAGCCGATTTTTCTTTTATTTTTTATAATTTTTTGCACTTTTTCTTGTGAGAAATCACCTCTGCCTCGAAATATTCAGAAAGTAACTATTCAAGAAATTAATATTGACAGTGCCAGTATTCGTGCCATCGGTGTACAAAAAGATTCCAGTGTTTTCTACGCCACTTCAAAAGGCACTGTGGGCTTAGTGGATTTTACAGGAAAAATCTTACAAGAACAACAAATTTCATACGATACGTTGACACCTCATTTTAGAGCCATAGCAAGTAACGGAGCGTATTTATTTGCCCTTAGTGTAGGCAATCCTGCTTTATTGTATAAACTGAATAATGGCCAAGCCGAATTGGTTTATAAAGAAGAACACGAAAAAGTTTTTTACGATGCCCTGGCATTTTTTGATATGAAAAACGGAATTGCCATGGGTGATCCAACTGACGATTGCCTCTCTATTATCTTGACAAATGACGGTGGTACTACATGGCATAAAATTCCCTGCTCATCATTGCCCAAAACCAAAGAAGGCGAAGCGGCTTTTGCCGCTAGCAACGGAAACATTGCCATCAGTGGCAAAAACGCATGGCTTGTTACCGGAGGCCAGCGTTCAAGGGTTTTCCATACTACTGATATGGGAACTACATGGCAGGTTTTTGACAGCCCGATTACCCAAGGAAAACAAATGACAGGAATTTACAGTGTTGATTTTTATGATTCAAAGAATGGAGTTATCTTTGGCGGCGACTGGAGTGATAAAAAGAATACTATTGCCAACAAAGCAATCACCAATGACGGCGGTAAGACTTGGCATCTGGTTGCCAATGGCCATGAGCCCGGCTATAAAAGTGCTGTACGGTACGTACCCGACACGGAAGGGAAAGAATTGTTTGCGGTAGGCTCTACGGGAGTTTCTTTTTCAAACGATGGCGGAAATACATGGAGAAAGGTCAGTGATGAAGGCTATTATACCATTCGATTTGTCAATAAAAATGTAGCTTGGCTGGCAGGAAAAAACCGCCTTGGTAAAATGGTGTTGGAGTGAGTCGGATGACAGATGACGGAAGTTGGAAACCGGAGGGCGGAGATTTGAGGTTGGTAAGTTAATTAAATAAAAAATTTCTTGAAGCCTGCTATCCCCGAGGTAAGCCATAAGGGTATTTCGCCAGTTTCATACCCAGTCAAGCCGGGCACAAGTTTTGACCACAAGGTCAAAAACCGAAATTTTGTATTTTACCTCACCCGAAACTGCAAAAAAGCAGTTTCGACCCTGCCTACCGTCAGGCAGGCTCTCCCAAGGAGAGGTAAATCGGAAACCCCGCAGCAAGATGCGAGGAATTCTTTAGATTAAAAATTGAATTATAATAAAAAGACCCTAAAACATGTTCAGAGTTGAGAGATAAAGTATAACTAAAACAAGATTCCTATTTATGTGGAAATAAAGATGAAAAAAATAATAATACTATTACTTACAATCAGCTTTTTCAGCTGTCAAAAAAACGATTTAAAAAAAGAATTTCATTGTACTTCTACCGCTTCTTTTTCTGACATGAAAGAGATTAGGGATGTAATGAAAAAATTTAAAATAAAATTTCCGAAAAGCTGGAATACAAAGCTGTATTACGATGAATTTCAATCAGAGATTTATAGTGCTGATACTACTAAATCATTAACTAATGCCTATACGTTAGACATTTCATGGCATCAAGGCGAATTGAATTTAGACAAGTCGTTTGACCAAATTGTAAAAGATACCTTAGCTATTAAAGAAAAACTGAGTGCGGTAAAATCAAATTTTATCACCTTTCAAGAGAAACCGGGATACTGGAATCTGGCAAAAGGAAAAATAGGCAAGCATAATTATCATTTTTTACAGGTATATGTAAAAACAGAAGCAGATGAATATTTTACGTTTACTACCAAAGTATTTGGAGATAAAAATGTTGATAGTCGTTTTTGCGAGGCCATTACATTAATAGATGGTATCCAATTTATAAAATAAAGAAATGGCTTTAGGAAAAACAACACTTTTAACGGTTACCGAACAGGCTAAATCGGGCTATTTACTGAAAGAGGCAGATACTAACAATATCTTTTTACCAAGTGATGAAGTCACAGAGCCGTTAAAAACGAATGATGCTGTGAAAGCCTTTGTTTATAAAGACGGTACCAGCCAACTTAAGGCCACATTAAAAAAACCCAACGTTGAATTAGAGCAGTTTGCTTATTTACAGGTAAAAGATGTAAACAAAACCGGTGCTTTTATGGATTGGGGTATTGATAAGGACTTGCTTGTACCTTATGCAGAACAGGTTATAGATATACACAAAGGCGAATGGCATTTGGTTTTTATGTTGATGGATACTAAAACCGGCAGATTGATAGGTTCTTGCAAGGTAGACGAATTTGTATTTTTTGACGACATAGACGTACTAACAGGAGACGAAGTAGACTTATTGGTATATGCTAATTCAGAGTTAGGCTATGCCGTTATTGTAAATAATTTGTACAAAGGCCTAATTTTTCATTCAGATGTTCATAAAGCCATTGAAAATGGTGATACCCTAAAAGGTTATGTAAAACAAGTACGTGAAGATGGCAAGTTGGATATTGTTTTAGAACCGCTAGGTTATAAAAAAAGCATTAAGCCTGCTTCTATGGCCATCTTAGAAAGTTTAGCGGCACATAATGGCTGTATATACCTCACAGATAAGAGTAACCCTGAAGATATCAAACAACAATTGGGATTGAGTAAAAAAGCCTTTAAACGCGGACTGGGAACCCTCTATAAACAACAAAAAATTGTGTTGTTAGAAGATTGTGTACGGTTGGTTTAGGTTTCGCAGACAAAGTGCAGAAGAAGCCTTATAGAATATTGCCCTCGTTATAATGAAAAATAAGATAAGCAACAATAAAAAAGCTGATTATCACCCTAAAACACTATCAGAATTTTTAGTTCATATTTGCATAGTAATTCTCTTGGTGAGTTTTATTGGACTCATTTGGGTTTTCTTGCAAAACAAAATTATTCTATTTTTTGGTGAGAATGTCTATTTATTAGTCGTTTTTGGAATTTTTTTAGTGTATTTCCTAATATTTATAGTAAAAAAATCATCAAAAAAATAACTTCTCAGAGGGTGGTTTTGAAAAGCTCATAAGAGTGACAATGCGTAACAGAATAAAAAAATAACTCTCTTTGTATCTAAGGAAAATTTCAATAGATTTTCAGAAACTAATAGCTGTCAATTACTAACAGAAACGGCACATTACTCCCCACTATAACTCACAAAATTCCGTGGGGTTTCATACAAAGTTACTTTTAAATGATGTTTTGCATCTATCCTAGGGCGTAGTTTGTTATAAATTACTACCACAATATTTTCTGAGGTTGGATTCAATCCTGTTTCGTTAAATTCAGAAACTTCTACATTCAAATTTTTATGGTCAAAAGCATCTTCAATTTCTGTTTGAATCAAATCTTTTAATACTTTCATATCCATAACAAATCCTGTAATAGGGTCTACTTCCCCTGTTACAGAAACTACCAAATCATAATTATGGCCATGGTAGTTCGGATTACTGCATTTGCCAAAAACCGCCAAGTTCTTTTCATCAGTCCATTCAGGCCGATACAACCTATGTGCTGCATTAAAATGTGCTTTTCTATTTACGGTTACTTTCATCGGGTTTTAATTTCGTAGATATTTGTATTTTTTTGTTCTTTTTTTCTTGTAGACTATCCTGCGGCAGGCAGATGTGTACTGTTTAGCTCCTCCCTAACGTATCACGCATTCACCAAGCGTTGATAATATTCATCAAAAATAATCTTAAACCATTCGGTATAAATTTCAGGATGTACCACCATATCTACTTTTACAGCTTCTAGAGTCATCCATTTAAAACTTTCAACTTCTACAGGATTGATAATAGGGTTTTCATTATAGGTTCCTACCAAAACATGGTCGAGCTCATGTTCGGTAAGCCCGTTATCAAAAGGAGCCCTATAAATAAATGAAAAAACATCTTTTAATTCAGTAATAAATCCCATTTCCTCTTGCAAACGCCTTTTGCCGGCCGTAATATTACTTTCGCCTTCTCGTTGGTGACTACAACAAGTATTAGCCCATAACAGTGGTGAATGGTATTTAGAAGCAGCACGTTGTTGTAATAATAATTCCCCTTTATCATTAGTAATAAAAACTGAAAATGCACGATGTAATACTCCCTTTTTATGTGCTTCTAATTTTGGCATCGTACCCAATTGCTCATCATCTTTATTTACTAAAATTACTTGTTCTTCAATCATAAAAAAACGTATTAGGCAAAGTTACAAAATAAAAATGTTGTCTCTTAACAACAAGGTTTGAGAAAAATACTAAAAAGCACTGTCAGGAATGCTAACGGTCTTAATTGTAGTTTCTTCTTGATTGATATCATTCCATGCCATATAAACCGTATTATTGACGATTTCTAATTGTGGGAATCCACTTTTTCTAGAACCTGATAATGCGGTTATAGTAACATCTTTTTGTTTGATTCCATCAAGGCCTACTTTTACTACCTTGAGTTCGGCATCGGTATCGGTAGATTCCATCCAACTGACCAACACATTTTCGGCATCTAAAAATGCTACGTCTACCCTACCAATGGGTTTGCCGTTATCAATTTGAATGGGAGTATTAAAATGGGCACCGTTATCTTTAGAAAAAGCCAAGTTGACTTTTGGCGTATTATCAGCAGCCGTAAACCATGCCACCGCCAAGGTGTTTTCAAAAGATGCTGCTTTAGGGCCATTTACGGGGCATCCGTTAATTACCCAATGGTCATTGTTTATTGGCATGGGCGAGGTCCAGCTACCCGCTACCCATCGTGAAATATAAATATCCCTAACTTCATCATCGGTTCGGTTTCTATAAACGATAATCGGCCCATTTGGAGTGATTGCCGCACCGGTTTGGCAACAATCGCAAGTTTTATCATCTACTAAGGTATCCTCGATAACCTCTCCTGACGGCAACACCGTGGCTGTTCGTATGTTCATTGCCCCGCTACTGCTATGTTCATCGCTATGGCTTCCGCCACCGGTGTTCCTTCCGTCAAGCCAAGTCACAAAAAACGAATCGTTTTTATAGGGGAGCATCGTTACAAAACCGTGTTCTGTTTTGGTGCTATCGGTATATAGTATAAAATCATCATTCCAATGCTTTCCATGATCATTAGATACCGTTGCATGAACATCATATGCAAAAGTTGCCGGGTCTGATTTCTGTAAAAAATGTGCCATCATATTCGACTTATTTACTGCTATGGCAGGAAAATCTGCCCAATTGACAAACCAATCTTTTCCGTTGGCAATTTCGGTAGGTGCTGTCCATTTATTTCCTGCTAACGATGAAAACTTCAAAGTGTAAACACTATCATTTGCTTGTTGTGTATATGACATAAATAGTGTACCGTTATTAGAAAATAAAAAAGGTTGCATACTTACCGCTAATGTAGGAGATTTGATGGTTTTAACAGAAAACACATCTGTAATTTTCTTCTTTTCTTTACAGGATATACCAAGGATACAAACAAATATTAATATCAATAATCTTTTCATTTTATGGCTCTTAGTTGGTTTAATATTTCTTCAGAATCCCATTCGGTAGCGCCATCGATACGCTTTGCCATTTTTCCGTTTGTATCATAAATAAAGGTTGCGGGCAATGCATAAATTTGTAATTTATCAAGTGACGTAGTAACTAACAAAAACCGAAAAGGATGCTTTGAATTTTTTTGAAATTGTGTTACTTTTTCAAGTTTGTCGGTAGTAGGAAATAAAAAAACATAGTTTTCATCTTTTAATATTTCTTGGACTTTTGCCAGTGAAGGCATTTCTTTTAAGCAAGGCGTACACCATGTTGCCCAAAAATTAAGGAGTATTCTTTTTCCTTTAAAATCAGCTAATGAAACCGCATTTCCATCTAAATCTGTATAAAGTGACGTTGACTTTTCAGTGGTGCGTTCCTTTTCTTTAGGACTTGGCTTCGCGCAATGCAACAACGATACGCAACAAATAAAAATAAATAGGTATTTATAATTCACCGGTTTCATTTATTAGGTTTCGAATGTACAAAGTTTTGTTTGAATACTCTTATCTTTGCCCGTTAAAGTTACTCATTTGGCATGAATTACAGGCTTTTAAAAAATATTGCATTGTGTTGTTTATTGACGGTATCTATAGGTTGTAAAAATGATTCGCCTAAAAAAGCTATTGAAAAACAACCCATTGTACAACAAAAGAAACAACAGGTCACCCAAAAGAAAATTGAAACTCCCGAAAAAAAAGCCACTGATACCATTACCAGTAAAAATGCTATTGACTTTTTAATTGCTTATGGCAAACTACACAAAGAAAATAAGGTGCGGTTTACAACGCGGTTGGGAGACATTACCATCAAACTTTATGACGATACGCCGTTGCACCGGGCTAATTTTATTTTTTTGACTAAGGTTGGTTATTTTAACACTACCTGCTTTCATCGGATTGTACCTAATTTTATCGTTCAAGGTGGAAATTCAGAAAATTCAAAAACACTAATCATTAGAAACCGGTATCAAAACTATACCATTCCCGCTGAATTTAGAAAACACCATACACATAAATATGGGGCTTTAGCAGCAGCACGTGATTGGGAAGACAACCCTACTAAAAAATCAACACCCTTTGAATTTTATTTTATCCAAGATAAACGCGGGGCGCATCATTTAGACGGAGAACATACTGTTTTTGGCGAAATTATCTCAGGGTTTAAGGTATTGGATAAAATTGCCGGCTTAAAAACCGGACGTGATGAATGGCCACTTGAAGATGTGTTTATCAAAGCCGAGGTAATTGAGTAAAATTCAAAATTTGAGGTTTGAGATTTAAAATTATAAATTAACAGTATATTTGCGCCCTAAATTGAATTGATGGGTTTTATAGAAGAAATACAACGCAGGCGTACTTTTGGCATCATTTCACACCCCGATGCGGGTAAAACTACCTTAACCGAGAAGTTATTGCTTTTTGGTGGTGCCATTCAAGAGGCGGGTGCCGTCAAAAATAATAAGATTAAAAAAGGGGCGACTTCCGATTTTATGGAAATTGAGCGGCAACGGGGTATTTCGGTGGCAACATCGGTATTGGCATTTATTTATAAAAATAAGAAAATCAACATTTTAGATACTCCGGGACACAAAGATTTTGCCGAAGATACTTTTCGTACCTTAACGGCAGTTGACAGTGTTATTGTAGTGATTGATGTTGCTAAAGGGGTAGAAGAACAAACCGAAAAATTGGTAGAAGTTTGCCGGATGCGTAAAATTCCGATGATTGTTTTTATCAATAAATTAGACCGTGAAGGGAAAGATGCCTTTGACCTATTGGATGAAGTAGAACAAAAACTAGGCTTAACGGTAACCCCTTTGAGTTTTCCTATTGGGATGGGTTATGATTTTAAAGGGATTTATAATGTCTGGGAACGTAAATTAAACCTCTTTTCAGGCGGCCAAAAGCAAACCGTTTCTGAAGGTGTTGAGTTTGATGATATTACAAATCGTGAATTGGATGATATTATTGGTGAAACCGCTGCGAATACCTTACGGGAAGAAATGGAATTGGTGGATGAAGTTTACCCGAAGTTTAACCATAAAGCCTATCTGAACGGGAACTTACAGCCTGTGTTTTTCGGTTCGGCATTGAATAATTTCGGAGTTAAAGAATTATTGGATTGTTTTATTGAGATTGCCCCTTTTCCCCAACCTAAAATGGCTGAAGAGCGATGGGTAGATTCGAAAGAAGAAAAGTTGACGGGATTTGTATTTAAGATACATGCTAACATGGATCCTAAACACCGTGACCGATTGGCCTTTGTAAAAATTGTTTCAGGAACATTTAAGAGAAATGCCCCTTATTTACACGTACGCCTTCATAAAAAATTAAAATTTTCGAGTCCGAATGCCTTTTTCGCCGAAAAAAAAGAAATTGTTGATGAATCATTTCCGGGGGATATTGTAGGCTTACACGATACCGGTAATTTTAAAATTGGCGATACCTTAACGGAAGGGGAAATATTACACTTTAAAGGGATTCCGAATTTTTCACCTGAACATTTCCGTTATGTAAACAATGCTGACCCAATGAAATCCAAGCAATTATATAAAGGGTTAGACCAATTAATGGATGAAGGTGTGGCACAGTTATTTACTTTAGAACTCAATGGGCGAAAAGTTATCGGAACCGTTGGCGCCTTACAATATGAAGTAATTCAATACCGATTGGAGCACGAATACGGTGCGAAATGTACGTACGAAAATTTGCCCATGCACAAGGTATGTTGGGTAGCACCTGAAGACCCTAAAAATGATGAATTTGAAGAATTTAAACGTGTCAAACAGCGGTATTTGGCAAAAGACAAACAAGGCCAATTGGTATTTTTGGCTGATTCTGCTTTTACCATACAAATGACACAGGATAAATACCCCAGTGTTAAATTGCATTTTACCAGTGAGTTTTAGGCTCTTATTTTACTGCGCATAAACCTTTTCTATTTTCCTGCTTTTACGGGATATGCCGGACGTTTGATAGTTTTAGGAGGATTCTTTTTCAACCCTTCTAAGGTAATCTCTATGGCTTTTTCTAACTGTGGGTCGTGCCCGTTGATAATTAATTCGGGCCACTGCTCAACTTCTATATCGGGTGTTATTCCTTCATTTTCTATTCTAAAGCCTTTTTCGCTATAAAATGCTACATTGGGCGCAGTAACCATTCCGCCATCAATAAATTCAGGATATCCTAAGATTCCTACGAGTCCGCCCCAAGTACGCTTGCCAACCAGTGTTCCTAATTTGAATTTACGAAATAACCAAGGCAGATAATCGCCCCCTGAACCGGCAGTTTCATCGGTTATCATCACTTTAGGCCCTTGAATAGAGGCACTCGGTGCTTTTAAATCTTTGCCATATCTAAAATTCCAATAGGCTTGTTCCGGGCGTTTGAGTATATCGATATAATAATCTGCCAAATAACCGCCACCGTTATAGCGTTCATCAATAATAATGGCTTTTTTATTGGCTTGCGGGAAAAAATAACGTTTAAAATAGTCGTGCCCGGCAACTGCCGTATTGGGTACGTATACGTAGGCTACTTGCCCGTTGGTAGCTTTATCAACTTTTTTGATATTGCTTTCTACCCAATCTCTATTGCGTATAGCCCATTCGGTTGGCAGCGGTGTTACTTTTACTTTTCTGGCAGCGGTACCATCGCTGTTTTTGCTAACTGTCAATGTGGTAATAGTGTTGGCCGTATTTTCAAAAAAGCTATATAAATTGTCTTTTGCCGTAACGTTTTTACCATTTACGGCAATAATATAGTCGCCTACTTGTACGTCTACGCCGGGTTCTGTCAATGGCGACCTTAAATTAGGCGTCCAATTTAAACCTCCGTAGATTTTTTTTATTTGATAGCGATTGTTTTTTATTTGATAATCTGCCCCTAAGAGTCCACCTGAAATCCGCTCAGGATTGTTCATACGGTCTCCCCTACTACTAAATCGATGATGGCCTACTGCCAATTCGCTAAACATCCATTGCATTACCCTGTACAAATCACCCCTACAGGTTACATAAGGCAAAAACGCTTTGTATTTTTGTTTCATCGCTACCCAATCTACGCCGTGCATTCCGGGGTCATAAAAATAATCCCTATTCACACGCCATGCTTCTTCAAAAATATTATTCCATTCTTTTCGAGGGTCAATTTTCACTTTTACCGCATCAAAGTTTAATGGGCCGTTTTCTGATTTTTTTCCTAGGTCAGAAATTTTCCAAGACCCTTTGTTTCTATATATCATTTTTTTACCTCCGACAGCTATCTTAAAGGCATTGGCGGGTATTAAATCTTCTTCCTTATGTTTTTTAAAATCATATTTTTTCAGGGTGCTGCCCGAACCGTTGGCGGCAGTTGCTATATAAAATAACGCTCCTTCTTTTGCCAATGCCAAATTACTATATACACCCGATTTAATTGGCAGGCTAACAATCCTGCTTTCAAAACCTTCCCAATCAATTTTTATATCGGTAGGTTTGGGTTTTTCTTTCTTTTTTTCTTTCCCTGTTATTTTTGGTTTTGGCTGCTCAATTTTTTCTTCGTCATTTTCTTTTACGAATGGCGATTTCACCTCTTTTTGTAGGGTCACTAAATAGATTGTATTGGTAAGTTTCATATCGATACTCGATTGGTCAAACCAATTAACTACGGGGCCAGCATCGGTAGAAGCCAACATATATAAATACTTGCCACTGGGATCAAAAACCGGTTCTGAAACATTGGCCAAACCATCTGAAATGGCGTGTGATTGTTTTGTTTCCAAAGAATAAAGGTAGGCTCTTTCAAAATATGTATCGGTAATTAACGTATAGGAAATCCATTTAGAATCGGGTGACCAATCGCCAAAAAGTTCTCTAAATGAGCCGGGGAAATACAGTATATCTGTAGCTATCTTGGTAATTTTCTTTGAGTTTAGGTCTAAAACATACAGGTTTCTTCCGTTATCTACAAAGCTAATTTTTTTACTATCGGGTGACCAGTGGATATTGGCATAAAAACCAGTGCCTGTCAATGGCACTTTATTAATATTGTTATTTTTTAATGTTTTGATATGCAATGCATATTCGCCCGAAGCATCTGAAAAATAGGCAATAGATTTTCCGTCGGGAGACCATTGTGGAAATTTTTCGTGTACTCCGGGAGTTTCGGTTATATTATTCGGGTCGCCTTTTTTGGCGGGTACTGTAATTACCTCGCCTCTAAAATCAACAACAGCACGGGCTCCGGAAGGGGAAATAGCAATTGATCGCACATATTTTTTTCCTGAAACATAGCGTGGCCTTACTTCCAATAAATCTGTATGGATGGTGATAGGCAATGTAGTTATCGCCCCTGAAGCTATTGTATAGAGATGTAGTTGCCCTGCTTGTTCAAAAATAACAGTATCGCCGTAAACATCTAGGTTAATTACCGGGAAATCTTTAAAATCAGTAAGTTGTTTAATTTCTTTGGTAGTAACATTATAGCTAAAAAGATTGAACTCTCCGCTTCTGTCACTTTTAAAATAGACAACATTTCCCTTCCATTTGGGTTGCGAATCATTACAGCCTCCTTTGGGTTTTGCAATTTCTTCTACTTTATGATTTAATTTATTGTACAGCCAAATCCGTGAAATTGTTCCGCCACGATAATGTTTCCATTGATTAAAGGCTTCATAATTTGGGGTATAAGCTATTTGCTTGCCATCATCAGCATACGAAGCTTCAAATGCGGTTGGAATGTCTAATTGTGAAATTGCCCCTCCGTTACTACTCACTTCAAATAATTGTACAAGCCTATTGGTATGTGTATTGCGTTGTGACCCGAAGAGTACTTTTTTGCCGTCGGGTGTAAAATCGCGTACAAAATCGTTATATGGATGCCATGTCAATCGTTTGGGAATACCACCGGTAACCGGAACTATAAAAACATCAGAATTACCATCGTATTGGGCATTGAAAGCAATGAGTGTACCATCGGGCGAAAAAATAGGGTTAGACTCTACACCTTCATCGATGGTAAGCCTTCTCGGATTAGAGCCATCTCTATTGGCAATCCAAAGGTCTTCGGCATAGATAAAAGCAATGTAATTTTTACTAATTGCCGGTTGTGAAAGTAATTTGGTGTTTTCAAGAACCGTTGCTTTAACCGATAATGGAATAACTAAAAGAAAGAGAACAATCGATACTGTTAATTTGAGAATAGTTTTCATAGTTTGGATAGTTTTGTGAAGGTAATTTACCTACTCATAAAGATATCAAATTTACTTTAAAAACCTACTTCAATGTTGTTTTAATAGCTTTTAGGTAACGATTTAACTCTTCTTTAACTTTTGGAAATAAAAATAACAAGCCTATCATATTCGGAAAAACCAAGGCTAAAATCATAGCATCTGAAAATTTTATTACGGCATCTAGCGTAACGGCGGCACCTAATACGGTAAATAGCAGGAAGATAATTTTATAGGATAAATCTATTTTTTTACTTCTTCCAAAGAGGTATTTCCATGATTGTAACCCGTAATACGACCATGATAAAATGGTTGAAAAAGCAAATAGTACTACGGCAATTACCAATACATACGATGAACCGGGAATGGCACTGTCAAAGGCCATAGAGGTTAAGTTTACACCTCCTGCCCTAGTGCCATCGGCCATTAAGGCTTGTCCGTTTACCACATCGCCATAGGTAAAAGCCCCATCCATATTAAACATGATAATTACAATAGCAGTCATGGTACAGATGATTACGGTATCTATAAAGGGTTCTAATAATCCTACCAAACCTTCTGACACCGCATAATTGGTATTCACTGCCGAATGGGCAATGGCTGCTGAACCTGCACCGGCTTCATTTGAAAATGCTGCCCTCCGAAAACCTTGAATCATTACTCCTATAAAACCTCCTGTAATAGTTGCTTTTGGAGTAAAGGCTTCACTAAAAATCAAACTCAGGGCATCATCGACAAAACTCAAGTTTGAAAAAATAATAAACAGAGCTGCCCCTACATACAATACGGCCATAAATGGCACTATTTTTTCGGTTACTTTAGCAATGCGCTTGATACCTCCAATAATTACTATTCCCACTAAAATAGCAAAGAGAAAGCCGATAATACTGCCTGAAGCAGTACCTTGTAAGCCAAATAGTTGAATAATTTGTGCTGCCGCTTGATTGGTTTGAAAGGCATTGCCGCCACCAAAAGATGCGCCGACGCATAAAATAGCAAATAATGCAGCGAGAATTTTTCCGAAAACAGCAAATCCGTTTTCTTTAAATCCTTTTGACAAATAATACATAGGACCTCCGTAAACATTGCCTTCTTTATCTATATCTCTATATTTTACTCCTAGGGTACATTCTACAAATTTGGATGACATTCCTAACAAACCGGCTATTACCATCCAAAAAGTTGCCCCCGGCCCACCGATGGAAATTGCTACGGCAACCATTGCAATATTACCGAGGCCTACAGTGCCTGAAACGGCTGTTGCCAAGGCCTGAAAGTGATTGACTTCACCGTGGTGGCTTTCGTCTTTAATGGTATCTACCAAATCACCATCAACTTCAAAAACATGGGGTTTTACTATGGTAACAGTCTCTTCTAAAGAATCATAATTACCACGGACTACTTTAATGGCTGTTACAAAATGCCTGATGTTTACAAACTTAAAGTATACGGTAAAAAACGAAGCGCCAAAAAGCAATAAAATAAGAACAACCGGAATGCCAACCCCGTCAATGATAACTTGTGTAAATATGAAATTTTCCCACCAAATGGCAAAAGGCATAAAGGTATCGTTAATTTGTTCGTCTAAGCCTTTGCTTTGTGCATTTATTAAAAAAGGCCATAAGGTTATGAGTATAATTAAGAGGTAGTTTTTTTGCTTCAAATTCATGGTTATCTATTTTATGATTCGAGCACAAGTTGTGGCAAAGAAATTATGCCATGTAAAAAAGTCAGAAAAAAGTTGAAAATGTCAGTAAAATACTTACTGACATAGAATAGGGTTTGGCTTATTGCCCAAAAGTTCATAAATCACAACATAGATAACGGCGGGTGTTAAGCTCCTACTTGCTCTGGGGCTCTAACGAAATATTTTCTTTTGGAATGGCCAAACGAATTTTGCGTTCGCGTTTTTCCGACATTTCAAAAAGGGTGTTTTTTAAGGGCTTGAAATGGTGGTCTTTCGTCCAATTTTCTTTTCCGAAAATACCATTCAATAGGGCAATCAATAGGCGTTTGATTTCGTTATAATCGTTAATATCAAAGTTTTTTTCTGTTGTATTATAACTTTTAGGTTTAATTTCTAACCAGGTATTTTGGTTATCTTTTTTACGTTTGGCAAATTTTACAAACAACTCATACAATGCCGGTGTCAATATTATTTTTCGTTCATGGCCGCCGGGCAAACCTTTTAAAAAGACACATTGTTCGTAGTTACCTTTATCATTTTTTTGCTTGTTAAATTTTATGTGAAAATTTATGGCATCGGGAATTACATTTTCTGCTAATTCTTTTACCCAACTCAATGCCAACGCAAAAAATAGCATGATTAGCGAAGTTTTAAAAATGGCTGAAAACAGGGTTACATTGACTTCTGCGTCTGTTAATTTATACAGTTGTGCTATTAATGTAATTGCAATCGTTACTAATGATAGCCATGCCAGTATTTTTAATCTTCGCTTCGCAAAAGATTCCCACAATACCAAACCTAAAAAGGCCAAAGTTAAAAAGGCATAGTAAACGTCTAATTCACTGATAATACTCACTGTTTTCCCTGAAACCATCTTATTAATGGTTGGCAGTATTGAAAATAAGAAGGGCAAGCCTATAATATAAATCCAAAATTTAGATTTGATGACCTGCTCTACGGGTTTTGGCAAATATCGAAACCACGGTAAAGCCAGTAATATAAAGAGGCTGTTACACAATGATAAGATACTACGCCATCCGTCTAATAAGAAGCCGTTTTCGGTTGTAGATTGCGCATAGTACACTTCAATAGCACCTGAAATACTCCAACAGAGTATGGACAACGCCAACCAAACCTGTCCGAAATCATTTTGGCGTTTGCCAATATGCCACCATATAGCCATTAAAGCTACAAAGGCAAATAAGCATACGGCAAATTGCCACCAGCCGTAAAACGAAAGGATAGCGGTATTAGCCTCTACTTGTAAATTCATAATTCAAATCGTATCGATTTCAAATATAATCAAAATGAAATAGCCAATCAGTATCGTAGAATTATTTGAATAATTTGGACTATATTTACCCAATGAATTCAAAAATTATTGCTAACGGAATTGTAAGGGCTATCGCCGTCTTGACAGGTATTGCGATATTGCTATTTTTCTTTTATAAAATACAATCTGTTTTAGTATATATTATCATTGCAGCGGTTATCTCACTAATTGCCCGTCCCCTCATTTTATTTTTACGGCGTAAGTTAAAATTTCCGAATACTTTGGCCGTGGTGGTGAGTATGTTACTGTTTTTGGGGTTGCTTTTCGGATTGATTTCTATGTTTATTCCGTTAATTATCAAACAAGGGCAAAACCTATCTTTATTAGATATCAATCAACTGGAATACAATATTGAAACCTTATTGGCACAAGCCAATGACTACTTTATGTCGAAGAATATCAATGTGTTAGAACAACTGAAAGGTGTTGATATTTTTTCGAAATTTAAGGCCATTCCGAATTTACTAAACTCTGTAATCAGTGCCGTGGGCAGTTTGAGTATTGGCCTGTTTTCAGTATTGTTCATTTCTTTTTTCTTAATGAAAGACAGTAGGATTTTGAATAGAGGTTTGCTGGTATTGGTACCCGATGGCAGTGAAAGCCGTTTTCAAAAATCATTTGATACCATCAAAGATTTATTATCGCGCTACTTTATCGGATTGCTTTTTCAGATTACCATTTTATTTGTTTTATATACGATTATCCTACTAATTTTCGGAGTGAGCAATGCCATCGTAATTGCTTTTTTGTGTGCGTTGCTCAATTTAATTCCGTATATCGGCCCATTGATTGGAGGGGTTTTGATGTTAGTACTTACCATGACCAGTAATTTAGATTTAGACTTTCAATCACAAATACTCCCTAAAACCATTTATGTAATGATAGGATATACCATTGCTCAATTGGTAGACAATTTTTTTAGCCAGCCTTTTATTTTTTCAAAGAGCGTGAAGTCGCATCCGTTGGAAATTTTTTTGGTAATCATTATTGGCGGTTTACTTTTTGGCGTTGTTGGAATGATTGTTGCCGTACCTTCTTATACGGCTATTAAGGTAGTTTTAAAGGAGTTTTTGGCTGATAATAAGATTGTAAAATCGTTGACGAGAGACCTCTAATTTCTTACGATGCATAAAAGAAATTTCTAATTTGAATCCGGCCATTTTACATACTCATATTCAATATTTTATCAATCAAAACCTACGTTCAGACTTGTCAAAATTACTCTTTAAAGGAAGTCCGTTTCAAGGTATTACCATTCAAGAACTGGCTGGGCAAATAGAGTCTAAACGCAAGTCAAAGAATAAGCTACCTACTTGGTATGCATCTAAGCAGATTTATTATCCCCACAAACTCAACATCGAACAAACCTCTTCTGAAGTTACGGCTCGATACAAAGCCGGCCTTATCTCAGGAAAAACCCTTATTGACCTTACCGGAGGTTTTGGTGTTGACAGCTATGCTTTTGCCAAACAATTTCAAAAAGTAATACACTGTGAGCTCAATACCGAGCTTTCAACTATTGTACAGCACAATTTTAAAGTTCTTAAAGCCACTACTATTAAGTGCATTGCCCAAGACGGAATTGCCTATTTACAACAAACTGAACAGCGATATGATTGGGTGTATATTGATCCTTCTCGACGAAGTAGCTCAAAGCAACGGGTATTTTTATTAAAAGATTGCTTACCCGATATTCCTCAGAATTTAGACATCCTTTTCCGGTTTTCAAATCAGATTATGGTAAAGGCCTCTCCTCTTTTAGATATCAGCCGCGCCATTGACGAATTGACTTCTGTAAAGGAAGTGCATGTTGTTGCGGTACAAAATGAAGTTAAAGAACTTCTTTTTATATTGAAAAAACAGTATTTGGGTAACATTACTATTAAAACGGTAAATATATTAAAAGATACCAAACAGCGTTTTGAAGCCACATTCAAACACGAAAGCAAGGCTCGTTTTTCATTGCCGAAAACGTATCTTTACGAGCCAAATGCTGCCATTTTAAAAGCCGGATTATTTAATGAAGTGTCACATCAGTTGAATATATATAAATTGCATTTAAACAGCCATTTATATACTTTAGATAATTGTATTGATTTCCCCGGAAGGCGTTTTAATATACTACAGGTATTGCCGTATAAGTTCAAACAATTTAAGAAAATATTCAGGAATCCCAAAGCCAATATTACCGTTCGTAATTTCCCTGAAACGGTAGCGCAAATCCGTAAAAAAACCAACCTTAAGGAGGGTGGTGACACCTACCTTTTTTTTACCACTGATATGAATGGAGAGCGAATTATTTTAATTTGTGAGAAATGTTGACGCCTACTGATTCTACTGAACAAAAACTTCGTTACGAATGGATACTTTACTACTCATCATTTTAATGCTTTTAGGGAATCAATCTTTTGTTGTAGTTTTTGAATTTCTTTTGATGTTGAATCTACTGATTCAATTGATGTTATAGAGTCTGCAATTACTTGCCCTACATCTACCGGTTTTGGTTCTTCATTAAAATAATATCCAATATGTTCACTGGCACGCCATGCTTCATTTAATTGGTCATATACCACTTTATTCCATTGACTGGGATGTTTGGCATCTACCCAAACCACATCTCGGTATTCACTGTCAATCAACACCAAATCGGGTGTGGCAGAACCATCAAAACTCTTTGAGCCCTCACGGGTGGCGGTAACAGAAATTGTTCCTAAAAAAAACATGCGTTTTCTTCCGGCAATTTTTTTGATATAAGGCCTAAATTCTACAGGTTTATTTACTGTCCAATCAATTTCTTTTCTCGATTCTTTTACTTTTAACGGCATAGCGGTAACTCCGGCATACCCTTCTTTTTTAGAGGCATGGTCGTAATAGTACAATTTATCAGTACCGTCAGCAGGAATAAAAACGCTAAAGGTTAAACTGGTACGCTCTTCGCCTACGGGTTCTAAGCCAAACCAATGGTATAAGCCGCTATATGCGTCAACATCCATACCTGAAAAATTAAAATCGGTTACAAAAGGTTGCTGGTTTTGATCGTCGGGCATATCGGGAATTTTTACGGCAGTTTTCATATTCCAAGGCAATGGGTCACTAAACCCTCCCAAAAATTTTAGTGATTCTGCCTGAATTCTCGAAATTTTTTCTGATACTGTATTTTGCCTCGTAAGGTATGGGTACTTATGCATTTCTTCGGGACTGATATAAGTGCCTTTTCCTACCAAAACCCGTTCTATATAATCGTTAAAATTGTGTTCGCCATTTTCAATAACCATCACACCGCCAAAAGTAGGATAGGGAAATAAAAAGCCTTTCCACTTAGTTAGGCTCACCACTTCTACCCATTGGCCTTCATCATTTTTCATATAATATACGTCGCCGGGTTCTAAGGAAAATAATTGAAATATATTAAAACGCTGTACTACGGCATTGTATGTGTTTCGACTAAATTTTAACGTTTCTCCTATTGAAAAAGTAACCGAAATGCGATTTTCACTGGAAAATCTCGGAAATGGCGTGGTACTTGACACGGCAAATATCTCTTCTATATTATCGCTGATACGCTGCCATACATATTTTTTGGTAGGTTGAATGGCCATTGTCCATTTGTTAATACTGTCTATTCTTACCAAATGCGGCAATGATACGTCTTTGGTTTCTCCTACCGATTCATTGGCCATAGAAAAAATATTCCGCAAAGGTTGTATCCGTTCATTTTGAGTTAAAGGGAGTTCTTTGATTTCTACCCTATTCAAATTTTTAAAGACCATATAGGTTTTCATATAGTCATACATTTTAAAATGCCAACCTACTATGTATACGATTGTAAAAAAAATGACAAGTATGATTAGGGTTGCCAACCTTTTTCGTGTACTTGCGGCATTGCGAAACCTTCGTATTGAGAAAAACAATACGAGTATACTTATCAGCATGATAAAAATATACTTTCTGATAAATAATAAAAAGGGTTGATAATCGTCTCGTAAAATAAATAATACAAATAGTAAAATAATACTTAAAACGATAGTTATTACTTTTTGCTTGGTTCCTTTTTGCCAGTATCTCTTTAGCATTTGTTGTTGGTCTGTTGGTTATTATGTGTGTTTTTCTTTTTTCTCTCGCTAACACGCTTGCGGCTAACAGAGACACAATTTTTGTTGTTGTACCAAATTCTTAAATCAAAGTAACCCTTTATCTTTTAAGCGTTCGCGGGCACTTTTTTCTTCTACGTTCGGGGTTTCTGTTTTTTCTTTTATTTCTTTTGCCGCATCTTCTTTGTGTACTATGTCTCCAATAAAATCTTTTCCTTTATCTAGCGTGGTATGTACAATATCTTCTATAGATTCTGATTTTTCGTCAATAATTTCACTCGACTTAAAAACAAAATTTGCCAAATAGGTACCTATCAATGTGCCCACAATGGCAGAGGCAAACATAGAAATGGTGGCGTAATTAATAGGAATCAAAAATTTTAAGACTAGCATCACTACGATAAACAAAAAGGTAATAAATACCAGCCGCAATAGAAATTTTTGTTGATACACAAAACCTGTCCTATCTGTAGGTTTCATCTGCAGGCCTTTGGCATTCATCAATTTATTTAAAAACCGGTATATCCTATTTCCATTTGATTCTCTCCAATACAGCAGAATACCGAATAATATGGATATGATAAAAGCAATAAGTTCTAGTGTCATGGTTTGTTTAGTTATGTTTGAAGCGTAATCTTCTTAAATTATATTTTCTATTTCTTTTTTAAAATTTATATTTTTTCAAATATTAGTTAATTAAGGATGTTATACAACCCTTCGGCCATTAAAGGGAAGGGTTTTAAAAATACCATCTTACTAAATTAGTACATTATTTTTAAATATTGTTACGAATGGTTTCTATTACCCAATCTTTCATTGAATCATTCCATTTTTGATATTGCTTGTAAAAATCTTCTTTATCATACCAATACCAATACAAAACATCTAAAGGGGCAATGTTTACCAATAACTTCCAAATTAAGTCTTGCTGTTTAGGACTTAATGACGAATGTGGCCTGTGCATTGCATCAAACAACGAATCTTCAACAACATCTTGAATTTTATATTGATTGCTCACTTCTAATTTTTCGAGATAAATTTCAACGCTCATCACCTTTTTACGTGCTTCTTTATCAATTTTATTCAGGTAACTTTTGAATAAAATGGGGTCGTCTAAAATATCCTTTATCGGATGCTGTGTTTTCTTTAAGAACTGTGAAAGGATATATTTTTTTATCCGTTGATAGCGTTTTGTTGTAACTTCTTGTTCTAAATCATAGGCTATTATTACATGGTCGCGCAATTTTTGCATTAATTCGGGTTGCGAAATATGGTAAATCAACACATCGTGTACGGTATCTTTAATGGCTTCTTTATATGATTTTTCATCTTCAAAAATTACGATGGGTGTAATAAAATCTTGTAATACATAAACACCCCTAAAAGCTTTTGTATAAAAGGAAGTTGTCTTATAAGTTAATTTTGATAATGTTAAATTTCGATTGCGCAAATCGCCATATTTTTTAGCAGATTTCAGCAATTCGGCGTGAACGTTTTCATCGATAAAATTATGATTTTTTTTAAACGTTTCTATCAGTTGAAATTGTTGTTGTTGTACTTTGTCCAACTCATTAATCAAATGAAAATTTATAGTGATTGTATCATATTTTAACACATCTAAGGGTTCATAAAATGCGTCTATATTTTGGTCAAAATCAATACATATTGCACAATCTCTTGTAATGTCATTAATGCTATTGCCATGAACCTTAAATACTTGTTTCATCATCTCCTTATCAAAGGAGTGAAACGGCGCGTATACGGGTTTTCCTTTTTGCAAAGGCGAAATTAAAATGGCTGTTGGGTTGGCCTCGCCGTTATTTAAGTACTGCATATTTTTCTTTTCTTCGGCAATTTCGGGACTCCAACCTATGCCGTCGATAGAAAAACTTTTGAGTTTTGTTTTGGCAAACCCCAATTTTACCAAACATTGATTGTAACGCTCTACGAGCTTTCCGCTAACGGGAATCAACTCACTTCTGTATAAACCGGCTTCTTTTAGTTGTTGCATGAATTTTTATTTGTTATTCCTGCGTAGGCAAGAACCTTACTCTTTTATTCTGAATTTGGCATCAAATACCGAATGACAACATATACTTAATTTTATAAGGCTATTCATTCTTTTTCAAACTGTTCTCTAGCTTCTAAATCTATATTCAATTGGTTGACACGGGCTGCTACTTTTCGTTTGAAATCGGTATCGGCAATAGTGGCTACATTATCGAGATAGCGGACAACTTCTTGCCTTCTGATATCTGAAAAATTCAAGCCTTTCATATTGGCTTTCATCAGTTCTTGTAACATCTTAAATTTTGTATCGTAATCTTGTTGAAAATAAATTTCAGGGTTTTCAAACCAATCTTTTTCCAAATCAAAATCGGTCAATCGCAATGAGATGGTACTCTGGATATTTCGGATATCACGCGAAGAAAAGAAAGGAAATAGTTGCTGAATTTCTTTATACAAGCAGGCATAGAATAAATGTTCTGTTGTTTTATGCTGTTTTACAGCTTTGTCGTAGGCTTCTAACACGCGTTCTTCAGTTGGTTTTTCTGAAACGTTTAAAATCTCTCCCATGTTCTTTGCCAAGCTTTGGTCTTTTAAATAGTTATAATTAGGCGGGTTTTCCATATTTACAAAATTGGGCATGGTCACATCAAACTGATTCCACCATAAATAATCTTGGTCTAAAAAATCGTGTTCTGTACGGGCTCCGTCAATCTTAAAACGTCCTTGCACACGTGAAATAACAGCTTTATCCAACATTTCGGGTAAATTGGTGAACAAACCAATGGAACTATTTCCGTAATTAACGGCATAAGCGCCTTCAGTATACCTCAGGAAAACGCCAATGACTTCTTTGACACCTGCAGATACGCCTTGGGCGGTACGTTCTTGCAAATTGTTTTCGGCATCGTCAATGGGTGCAAAAATTAACTTTGAAGGATCTTGCAAAGGTTTCATCCACTCCACCATTTTTTCGGCCGAACCTCCTTGAAAAGTCGAAATTAAGGTATCGGGCATCGGATGGAACAAAAACGGAATTTCTAAGCGGTCACAGTGTTCTTTTAATCGCGTAGCAATAGCGGCAATGAGCATACTTTTACCGGTTCCGGGAATGCCGTAGCCCATAAACACCGGCATAAAGCCTCCCAACTCTTGAAAGGGATTCTTTTTTGCTAAAAAATCATAACTCAGCAAACGTTCTGTCAATCGCCGTGCAAAATGTTTGGCATCTTTGTTACCAACAATTTGCTCAAATTGTACTTTGTTGAATTCTATACTTTTTGCTGTACCTGAAAATACATTGTTCCAACCGGAAACGGCAAAATCTGAGTTTTCTAATTTATAGGTTCTGTCTTCTATGGTTTCGGTATATTCTAAGGTACTTTTTCGGAGCTGAATTTCGTCTATCAATGCCTCAAAATACACTACCGTAAAATTAATGACATCTTTATCGCTTTTGATAATATCGGGATGCCCTAAGTATTTATCGTAATAAAATAAGCTACAGGCAATCCCTTTTAACGGTGATAATAAGGATACTTCGGGAATACCGGCAAATTTCTGTTTCATCACGCTTAAATCATCTGAAGCATGTGGTTTTAGATTGTATAGGATATTATACGCGGTGGCAAATAGCATAAAGGCCGTAGCGGTATGCATTTTACTCTCGTATTCACGTTTTCCGGCAGTATCTAAAGCCGATTTATTTTCAATTAGGGTTGATAGTCCTGATGCATCATAATAATTGTCTTTTATCCAAATGCCCAAAGTCAGTCCTTCTTGAACGGCAAATAGGGTTTGGTTTAGGTAAATGGGAATGGCAATAGAATCGGGCAATAACCGTTTTTTTAATGCCAAAATCGTTTTTGAAACGGATGTCACTGAAACATTGCTTCCGTTATTGGCACGCGATAAATACAATAAAATAGATTCGTCTTTGGCATTTTTATCTTTGTTTCTGGCACGTTGTCCTTGCTCCCATTGGATACTTTTTAGATAGGAGGATGCTTCATCGCGAAGCATATCTAATTCGCTTTGTTTTATGGGAAAGGTTGAGTTGTGTTGCATATTGTCAGTTCAGTATTTCGGGTTTCTGGTTTTGTATTCTTAGCTTCAATTTTTTACTTACTTTTTCAAGTTAAAAAAAATAACAATAATAGTAATGTTATTATTCCTACAAATGTGGTAAATCTTCCCATACTCTTCGATTTTGTCCAACCTCCTAATGAAATCATGGCAATTAAGGATATAACTCCAAATAAAAAAGAAACTACTCCAATAACACGTGGTAATATTAAATCTCCTTCTGCTATTTTTAATGGGTATCCCTCTGTTGTCATCATCTTAATTTTTGTCATAGCAAATACAGTTACTAAAAAAAACTAGCGGCCAAAGTAGCGGCCTTCATTATACTTCTAGACAGTTTAGTGCTGATATCTGAAATCATAAAATTTGAAATAACAGCGATGGAGAATCCACTTAATAGTGAACTAATTACTATAATTTGGTCGGCAAGTTTATTCCAATATTCGAAAGAAATTTCAATCATTTTACATTCGTTTTTTCTTTAATTAGATGAGGCTTCATCGCGGAGCATATCCCATTTGTTTTGTTTTATGGGGAAGGTTGATTTGTGTTTCATGTGTTCGTGTTCTGTGTTTTGTGTTTTGTGTTCAATATTCAGTGTTCAGTTTTTAGTTGGCAGATTGCAATTGATTAATATTTATATGCCAAATTTAGTTGGATTATTCATCATATAATTGATTGGTTTTCCTATTTCTTTACTCTTTCATTTGAAATTTACATTTCTTTTAATTTTTCTGTCATTCCTGCGAAAGCAGGAATCCAGACCTTACTTACAAATGGATTCCTGCCTACGCAGGAATGACAACGTGACTTTTATTTTATTTTTTTAATACTCTTTGTTTAAAAAATTTATATTTTCTAGTAATTTTATCTATGAACTCGTTTAAACTTTTTCAATTAGCTAAAAAATTGTCCTTTTGCACCCTATTTTTGTCTTTTTTTCCTTCCATAGCCCTACTATGCAACTCAAAAAAGCCTTCAATAGGGTAAAAAACTCCTAATTTTCGCTTCAATCCAAAAAGTTTAAACGAGTTCAATATCTTTTTGAGTTAAATTTCCATTTTCGCATTTATGTAAAGTTGCCTTGTGAAAATGAATTCCACTTACATCTAACTCACAATATTTAGTTAAATGTTATTATTCCTTTCTTAATCTTAAAACTATTATAAAATAGAACTATCTACTTCTTTTCCGTTTAACTTTCCTGCTTTCCAATCTCCAAGTGAATTAAAAACATCTTCAATTTGCTTGTCTAGTTCGGCATTTTTTGTGTTGTTATCCATTTTACATTGAACCACTTCTCCTTTGCAATTAATAATTAGTCCTATCATTCCTTTGTCTTTATACTTCGGGTTCTTTTTTAAAAATTGAACTTCAGAATTTAGACGTTTTAATATTTCATCTTTTGCTATTGGGCAGATGGCTTCATCTTGTCCATCTATAGATGGAAAAAGAGCATACACTTCTTGTTTATTACATATTCCCTGAATATCTTCTTTAACCTCCAATTTTGCAACAAATTGAGCAAATGTGGTTAATCCAATAAATACTATCAATATGGTTAAAATTGTTTTTTTCATCTGTTTATATTTTATTTGTTGTTATCGGTTATACCTGCCTTGCCGGAAGTGTATTCGCCAATAATTATTTATTCACTACGAATTACATTTTAAATTTAGAGCTCGTAAATTTTCGATTTCGGTTGGTATCCACCTAATTATAGCGACTCATTTCATAATTTTCTATTTTCTTTCATTCTAACTGCAAACTGGTTACTGATGACTGATTACTTAATCTTCAAGTCCGCCATCTGAATCGGTGGTTTATCCAATTCATTTAAAACCTCAGGGGTTTTGTTATACAATAACTGAATAATTCGATGGGGTGCAAATACATATTTTTTTTGCGATACTTCATTCCACCGTTGTAAGGTTTGCTTGCTAAAATACCCTCCTTCGGTAAAAGTACCTCCTGATATTACTTCATCTACACTTAATGAAATGGCATACGACGCTAAGGGAATTTCTTTGCTGGCAATGCTCTTTAAAAGCGTATGCGTAATAACATTTTCATCTTTGGCAAATACATTATGTAGCGGCCCTAAATCTATTCTTTTGATGTGTTTTGGCAGTAGATTGGGTAATTTTCGGTCGATAGAGTACGCCATTGTATCTAAAGCCATTTTTCTGTCGGCAGTAGTCTTTAAAACCTCGTAAATCTTACTTTTATAGGTTTCTACATTTTTTCCGTCATAGTCAAAATACATAAAACAGATAAACGGGCGGTTTAATGAAACGTCATAAAAACTCCAGCTTGTCATATAGGCTGCCGAAATTCCCTTTGGCGCTTTTATTATTTTACCTTGTACATACCGGTTAAAAATATATTGCTGTTCAATAGAGGTATAATACACAACCGATGCCGCCTGAAAAAGCCGGTCTCTTTTTACGGGTTCTTTTTTATGCAACAGCGTATCTAAAAATTCTTCTTGTAATACCGAGACATCGGTCAACTTTTTTATGTAATTGTCTCTTAAAGACAGGTCGTTATATAAATATCTGAATTCTAAATAATTAGGAAATCCTGAATCGGTCAGGTCGACTTTCATATTGTCTTCGTCATCATACATATATTTAATACGCATGGCTTCTATAGAATACAATAACAGGTCATTATACTGATTAAAAAAGATAACTTCTTGCTGTGAACAAATCTTATTTTGCTGTATTCTAACAACCAATTCTTTCAGTACAAAATCAACCATATTATGATAGAAACCGTATTGTTCCTTTGAATCGAGAACTGCTGAATCTAAGGCCGTTACTATATGGTTTATTGACATTATTTGATTAATGAAACGTTTGTAAGGTTAATTTTATATTTTGAACTCGTTTAAACTTTTTCAATTAGCTAAAAAATTGTCCTTTTGCACCCTATTTTTGTCTTTTTTTCCTTCCATAGCCCTGCTATGCAACTCAAAAAAGCCTTCAATAGGGTAAAAAACTCCTAATTTTTGCTTCAATCCAAAAAGTTTAAACGAGTTCTTTTTATAGAACGCTGATGACGCTGGTTTTTTATGATTATTTATGATTTATAGTTTCTGTGTTTATCTGTTCAATCTGCGTTATCAGCGTTCTATTTTATTATGATAATAAATCATCACCGTTATCTGCCGGTTTGTTATCTCCTGCTGCATTGCCGTCGCCTTCTCCTTCTGAAGGTGCATTGGCATCGGCATTGTAATAATCTTCAAAGATTTCTTTCATATCGATACCGTACCGCTCGGCAAAATTCTTTTGAATGTCTACATCTTTTTCGCGTATTTCGTGTAACGCCTCGGCATAACTACTGTATACCCCTTGCATTACTTTTTCGTGTACCGGAATATTGTCCATCATCTCTTGACGTGCCTTTGCACTGGCGGTATGCATCGAAGCTAAGGTTTCACCAATATGCTCATCTGTTTTTACACCTAGATGCTCTAAAATAGCTGCAAATTCTTGGTCGGTCCTCGCTTTTAATGCTACTACATACCCGTCGTAATATTTTAATCGTTCTTCGGTATCACTCTTTAGTTTAGCACGGTGGGTCTGTAAATTGCTTCGCAATGAAGTCAATACTTTAATGGTTAAATTGTGTTTGTGTACAAAACTGTCTTTACTGGCTGCTAAGGTAGTATAGGCATTTTTAAGGCCTTCAAGCTCTTCCACTTTTTGTTCTAAGGTAGTTACTTTGCCAACTGCCTGGGCATATTCAGCCGATTGCTTGTCAACAATTTCTTCCAATTCTTGGCGGGCTTGTTTTAGCAAAGCATAGTGCTCTTCTAGCTTGGCCTCTACTTCTTTTTTCTTTTCTAAGGCTTTGGTATGATTTTTTGTAGCTTCAACAATGGCTGTTTGCAATTTATCTTCTACTTCTTTAATTTCTACTTCCCTATTTTTTAAACGTGTAACAGCCGCTTGGCTTTTATATGACAATTCACTCAATAACGTTTGAATATCAGCACTTTCAATTCGCTCTTGGAACATGGCCTTTGCCTTATTATCTGCGCCATCACGTGTTTTTTGGGCTTCTTGTAATTCAGCCTGTGCTTTTTTGATTTTGCTTTTTCTCCCCCAAAGGTTATTCCACCAAGTATCAGGTTTATTCTCGGCATCTTCTAAGTTAATTTTTGCGCGTTCTAACGCCTTTTGGGCGTCGTCAATTACTTTTTGTTCATCAGCATTTAACGAAGAGAATTTTTCAAATATGATTCCTACCTCATCCTGATAATCTGTTAAATCTTTTATGGCATCTAATAACGAAGTCCTGTCTTTTTCTGCCATGTGAACCACATCGTCTAACGTGGCATTTAATATTTTTTGGCGTACTTCAGGGTCGTCTTCTTGTGCTAGTTTCGATTTCATGGTGTCAATGGCCTTTCCCCAATTAACATCCACTTTATCTTGTTTATCGTTAGAACTGGTTTCTAATAAATCAAAATCATCAGACATGTTAGTGTATATTTTTAAGTATTGAACAAAATTATTTTGAGGAAGCAATTTCGTTAAAAAATTTTAATTACAAAATAGAAACTGCTTAAATATATGTAGCTACCATTGAGTATATGTTACAAATTTCAATCATCATAATAGTTTTCTCTAAATCATTGCCAACCGAATTATTTTGATAGTATTCTAATAATCATTGACTTGTACAATTACCGAGATGCTAATCAGTGATTATCATTAAATTAAATGGCAGTAGCTTCTTAACCCCAAAATAGAATATTGTTTTATCACAGGGATACTATAAGATATTTAATTTTAAAGGAGCAACCTTCATATGAAACGATGGAAGTATTTTTTTTAACCAATTCTTTGGTAACTTCTAATTTTTGATTCATACAATTTTGTATTTTAGCGCCATTGTAAACACCAAACCATTTTTATGGATATTAACTTCAATAAAAACGAAGACCATCACAAGCTGCAAATTGCTGAGTTAAAGAAAAAATTACTTAAAGTTTACAAAGGCGGTGGTGACAAACGCATTGAAAAACAGCATGCTAAAGGAAAGTTAACTGCCAGAGAACGCATTTATTATTTATTAGATACCCATACCGATACTATTGAAATTGGGGCTTTTGCAGGAGAAGGAATGTATGCCGAACACGGAGGATGCCCTTCTGGTGGAGTGGTTGTAAAAATAGGGTATATTAAAGGAAAACAGTGCATTGTAGTGGCCAATGATGCCACGGTAAAAGCCGGTGCTTGGTTTCCGATAACCGGAAAAAAGAATTTACGGGCACAAGAAATTGCCATAGAAAACCGGTTGCCAATCATTTATTTAGTTGATTCTGCGGGAGTATATTTACCGATGCAAGATGAAATTTTTCCCGATAAAGAACACTTCGGGCGCATTTTTAGAAATAATGCCATTATGAGCAGTATGGGTATTACCCAAATTGCCGCCGTGATGGGAAGTTGTGTCGCCGGAGGTGCTTATTTGCCCATTATGAGTGATGAAGCATTGATTGTTGATAAAACCGGAAGTATTTTCCTTGCCGGAAGCTATCTGGTAAAAGCTGCTATTGGCGAGACCATTGATAATGAAACCCTTGGCGGAGCTACAACGCATTGTGAAATCTCAGGAGTAACCGACTACAAGGCAAAAGATGACCATGATGCTTTAGATAGAATTAAAAGTATTATAGGAAAAATAGGTGATTTTGACAAAGCCGGCTATAATAGGATAAAAACGCAAAAACCTGTAAAAAACCCTAAAGAAATCTATGGAATACTGCCAAAAGAGCGTCATGGCCAGTACGATATGTACGAAATTATCAAACGATTGGTAGATAATTCTGAATTTGACGAATACAAAGCCGGTTATGGAAAAACATTGATTACAGCATACGCAAGAATTGACGGATGGGCTGTGGGCATTGTTGCCAACCAACGAAAAATTGTAAAAACAAAAAAGGGCGAAATGCAATTTGGCGGCGTCATCTATTCTGATAGTGCCGATAAAGCCACCCGGTTTATTGCCAATTGCAATCAGAAGAAAATTCCCTTAGTATTTCTACAAGACGTAACCGGATTTATGGTGGGCAGTAAATCAGAACACGGCGGTATTATTAAAGACGGTGCCAAAATGGTCAATGCCGTTAGTAATTCTATGGTGCCTAAATTTACTGTTATTATCGGAAACTCTTATGGTGCCGGCAACTATGCCATGTGCGGAAAAGCCTATGACCCTCGATTGATTGTGGCTTGGCCCAGTGCTGAATTGGCGGTAATGAGTGGTAATAGTGCCGCTAAAGTATTGTTACAAATAGAAAAAGCCTCCTTGTTAAAACAAGACAAAAAAATTACCAAAAAAGATGAAGAAGAGTTGTATCATAAAATAAAATCGAGATATGATACCCAAACCTCACCGTATTATGCAGCCGCTAGATTATGGACAGATGCCATCATAGACCCTTTGACTACCAGGACATGGATTAGTATGGGCATTGAAGCGGCGAACCATGCCCCTATTGAGAAAAAATTTAATTTGGGAGTGATACAGGTTTGAGATTAAAGATTTAAAATTGAGGTTTAAATACATAAACAAAAATCAAATAAACGCATAAACACTAAAAATGACAAGAGGATATTCAATATTAACAGATAAGAAAATGACTAATAGTGAGTTTTATCTGTTATTTATAAAAAATATAGTAAGTACATGAAAAAAAAATTATTACTCACAATTGTACTTATTAGTACAATACTAGGTGCACAAAGCCAAAAGGCCACTTTGTATTTTAGAGATGGCACCGAATTAAAAGGGTTGGCAAAATTAATTCGAGGCGGTACCGAGGTTAAATATAGAAAAGATAAAAAGTCTAAAATTATTGTATATAACTCACAAAAAATTGATAAAATAACATTGAACTCGTTTAAACTTTTTGGATTGAAGCGAAAATTAGGAGTTTTTTATCCTATTGAAGGCTTTTTTGAGTTGCATAGCAGGGCTATGGAAGGAAAAAAAGACAAAAATAGGGTGCAAAAGGACAATTTTTTAGCTAATTGAAAAAGTTTAAACGAGTTCATTATATAGAAGCGTAAATAGTAATTATTATGGAGAATCTTACCCTTTTGGCGTTACCGGCCCTAGAATCGGAGTTTATTATTCACAACTGTAATTTATTATTACGCTTCAAAAAACAATAGTAATTTTGTAACTCGTTTAGGCAAAAGAGGTTCTCTATTGAGCAAAAACTTTAGAAAATCTATTATCAAATATTTTAATGACTGCCCTACATTAGTTGCTAAAATTAAAAGTAAAGAATTCAGAAAAAGGGATATTGTAGAAATAGTAGAATTTTACAATACGAATTGCAATAAATAAATCAACTAATAAACGCATAAACATTAAAAATGGGAAGAGCATTTGAATTTAGAAAAGCACGAAAAATGAAACGTTGGTCGGCAATGGCCAAAACCTTTACCCGCATTGGTAAAGATATTGTCATGGCGGTAAAAGAAGGCGGGCCGAACCCCGATACCAATTCACGTTTGCGGGCAGTCATACAAAATGCCAAAGCCGCCAACATGCCCAAAGACAATATTGAGCGTGCCATCAAAAAAGCCTCTGATAAAGATACTGCCAATTATAAAGAAGTATTATTTGAAGGTTATGCCCCTCACGGTATCGCCGTATTGGTAGAAACTGCCACCAATAATAATAACCGAACGGTGGCCAACGTAAGGGCGGCATTTAACAAATGTGACGGAACATTGGGTACTTCTGGCTCGGTGGTATTTATGTTTGACCATACTTGCAACTTTACCGTTAAAAAAGAAGATATTACCATTGACATGGAAGATCTTGAACTGGAACTGATAGATTTTGAAGTAGAGGAAATTTTTGATGATGAAGAAGGAGTTATCGTCTATGCCCCTTTTGAACAATTTGGTGCCATTCAATCGTATTTTGAAGAAAATAATATTGAGATTTTATCTTCGGGCTTTGAACGTATTCCCACTAGCACAAAAAAACTTTCTGAAGAAGAACAGGCCGATGTCGAAAAACTATTAGAAAAATTAGAGGAAGATGATGACGTACAACACGTATACCACACCTTAGAAATCCAATAATGACTGAGAATTATTCGTTGGAAGAACTTCCTGAAATCGCCTCGCAGCTTATCAAATCAGTTCCTGAAAAAATACTGTTGTTTTATGGGGAAATGGGAGTTGGCAAAACGACACTAATTAAAGAAATTGCAAGGCAATTAAAAGTTGATGATGTGGTTACTTCGCCCACATTTTCGTTGGTCAATGAATACCAATCCCGCAAAGGTGAACGCATTTATCACTTTGACTTTTATCGTATTGAACAAGAAGAAGAAGCCTTAGATATCGGTATTGACGAATATTTTAACAGCAATGCATGGTGTTTGATAGAATGGCCCGAAAGAATTAAAAATTTAGTACCTTTAAATGCTGTTGAGATACATTTATCTCGCAATGATAACGGAACCATGTGTTTGGAATTTAAGGTTTAAGGTTTAAG
>Ga0256841_1000186_pt1 | contig 69000 bp, 62 predicted proteins | sample 356308metaG_FD_185971 | JGI IMG/M metagenome (GOLD analysis project Ga0256841, IMG submission 185971) | Hydrothermal vent microbial communities from Mid Atlantic Ridge, Atlantic Ocean - 356-308 | ecosystem: Environmental > Aquatic > Marine > Hydrothermal vents | place: Atlantic Ocean: Mid... | reverse complement strand
TCGAACCCCTTCACCACCACCTCTGCCCCGCCTTCCCAGCCCAGGATTTCATGATCATCCTGTGTTGGAATCACTCCTCGGTTTCATGATCATTCTCGGATTGGAAAATGCTGGAGCGCGACGTTCTACACCGCCCCTGATAGGATGGTCCGGGCTGGCCGGGCCGGCGGTGTCAGAGCCGACTGAAAGCCTCAGCGGGAAGGGTTCGGGTTTCCCAAACGAAAAAGACGTTGGACGGCCCCGTTGCTGCTCGCGGCGGCAGCGACTTTGGTCGGGCGCGCGACTGACTTCTAGAACGCACGAGGCTGCTATCGCGCCGCCGCGAGAGGCCGGCCGGCAAAGAAAAGGGCCCGCCGGAACATGCCGGCGGGCCGTAGGGGTGAGTCAGAACGAGAAGGGGTTATTCGGTGACGGTGAACCAGGTGTGGAACATCGGTCCTCCCATGATGTGGCCGCGCTCGGTTTCCAGGCTGATGCGGCGCGTGCCCGGCTCGGCGTCGGCGGCGATCTCCACAGTGGCGGTGATCGTCGTGCCGTCCGGGCTTACTTGCAAGTTGCTGACCCGGATCTTCTCGTCGTGGTTCATCATGCCGCCGCCCATGAAGCCGGCGCCTTCGTTATGGTCGCCGCCCATCATGCCTCCACCCATGCCGCTGCCGGGCCCCATGCCGTCGCCGGGGCCCATCCCCGGACCCATGCCGGTGAAGTGGAACTCGATCTCCTCGACGTCCTGGAGATTCGTGCCGGTGATGGTCAGCGTGATGGTGGAACCGCGGGCCGCCGAGTCCGGATTAATAGAAGTCACCAGCGGCAACTGCCACCGCCCGGGCCGGTCGCCTTCGACGGCGTTCACCCGGCCGGTGACGGCGTAGCTCGCCAGATCGACGATGGTCAGCACGCCGGTGCTGTGCGAGAGCACGAGCAGCCGGTTGCCGGCGGCGTCCAGCGCCAGGGCCCGCGGGCCAGGATCCACCGGGAACGTCGTCTCGACGGCGTTCGTTTGCAGATTGACCACGGTGATCGTGGCCGTCATCTGGTTGGCGATATAGGCCCGGTGGTTGTGCGTCACCACCGCCCCGGGACCCATGGCGTTCCAGACGTCGGTAGGCACCTGGGTGAGCTGCCGCGTGGCCAGGTCGAGGATCAGGAAACCGTTCGACATCGGCGTCGTGATTACCGCTTTGTTCAGCCCGGCGTCGATCGCCACTTCGTGCGGCCGCGTCCCGGGCGCCAGTTCGATCTCGGTGACGGAATAGTCCGCCAGGTTGATCAGCGAAAGCGACCCGGCCTGCATGTTGGCCACTACGGCCACGCCGGCCCCGGCGGCGATCCCCGTGGGGCCGAAGCCGACTTCGACCGTGCGCTTGACGTCGCCGCTCGTCGTGTCGATCACCGTGACGGTCCCGCTGCCGGTGTTGGTCACCAGCAGGTCCGTGCCGGCGAACGCCAGGTGGCTCGGGAAGACGCCCGTGCCGACGATGGCGATGTCGTCGGGCTGCTGGAGGTTCACCAGCGCCACGGAATTGTTGTGGCTGAGGGCGACAGCGGCGATCGTGCCGGTCTCGTTCACGGCCACGGCGTGGGCGTCGGAATCGTCCGGCAGCGTGATCGTCCGGACCGTCTCGAGCGCCTGTAGGGAGACGACCCGAAGGGCGTCGTCCTCTTCATCCGGAATGATCGCCGTGCCGTCGGCCGGGTTGAAGGCCACATAGCTCGGCCCGTGGCCGCGGGGCATGTTTTCGTGGATCATCATGCCCGGACCCCAGCCCGGCATGCCCTGCATCATCTGCGTGGTCGGCAGGATGTTCATGAAGGTCACGTTGCTCGTGACGCCGTCCGAGGTCACCGCGACCGGAACCATGCCCACGCCGGCCATGTTCTCGGGCAGCACGATGTTGATCTGCTGCAGGCCGGCGAACCCCGGCGCGTTGCCGTACCAGGTCACTTCGACCGGAATGCCGCCGATCGTCACCTCAGGCTCAGTGCTCAGGTCCAGCCCGGTCACGAAGATCGAGACCGGCGTCGGCTGGCCGTTGGTCGTGACGCTGAACGGCCCGGGCTGCCACATCGTGCCGTGCAGCATGGCGCCCTGGCCGACGCCCATGCCGCCCATGCCGAAGATGCCCGGGCCCGCCTGTCCTACCTGCATCATGCCCTGCATGGTCTGCGGGCCGTTGTGCATCACCACCTGGGCCTGGCCCGGACCCAGGCCTTCGGGGACGATGAAGTTCACCTGGTTGGGCGAAACGTATTGAAGCATCGCCGGCATCCCGTTCACCGTCACCATGCAGCCGCCGAGTTCGGTCGGCAACTGCCCAGGGGCGATCCACTCGCCGGCGGCGGTCTGCGAACACAGGTTCTGACCGAACATGGTGGCGAACGAGCCCGGCGCCAGCGGGCCGTTCGGGTCGAAAGAGGCCCCGTTGACCACGGTCATCATCTGGGCCGAAAGAGCGCCTGCTCCCAGACTGAGCGCCAACAAGAACTTGCCGATAATTTGCGTTTTCATTGCGAATCTCCTTTTTGTGAGTCGTATCCCTCTGAGTCGTTCACCGGCGATGGGAATCGCCCCGCGCCTGTCCAGGGCTGGACGCCTGAGAACCGGGCTCTGCCCCGGCGTTGCCGCCCCCTGCCGGCCTCCGCCCTTTGCGGCGGCTCGATCCGGCGCTAGTATTACCGATGCGATCCGACGGCCCGGCGTGACCGCTGCGGCCCTGCGGGCCCACTCCGTTGCGGTCCCGCTGCCGTGCGCCCTGCCTCTGCATGTCGTGCGAACGGTCCCGGCTGCGGCCGCGCTCACGGTCCGCGCCGTGGCTGCCCTGCCGGCCCATCCGGTCGCTCGAGGAGCCCCACATGCCGCCGTGGCTGCCGGGGCCCGAGCGGCCTCCCATGGTGTCCCACATTCCGCCGGACATGCCGCCGTGCATACCGCCGCGGCTGCCTCTCATGCCGCCCATGTCGCCCATGCGGCCGTGCGAGCCGCCCATGCCACGCATGCCTCCCATCGACTGGCTGCCGTGGCCGGAGCCGCCGTGACCGCCGCGCCGCGCGGCCGCAGGAAAGGCCGCCAGCGCCAGTGTCAAGCCGGTAATGATCAATGCGTTTTTCATGTTGTTACCCTCTTGCGTCGTTGGATTTGTCGGTCGTGCCACCCCCGTAATGGCACCTCACGTTCCAAACCCAACGCATTGGAAACAAACCAGATCGCCGCTGCACCGCAGCCTCGGGTGTGAACGCCCGGCCACAGCAGTGTGCCCGGAGAGATCAGAACCCCCTTCCGGGAAACAGCAGCCGGCCCAGGTCGAAGCCCAGCCCGGCGCTGACGGTCGTCAGTTCGAAGGGGAAGCTGCGGGAGACGCTGAAGTTCAGCGTGAGCGAGGAATGGAGGCGGAACGAGACCCACCCGGTCACGCCGTGGTCCCGCAAATCTTCGGCGGGTACCTCGCCGCCGGGATTCGGCGGCAGGAACGGCATGTCGCCGGACATGTGTTGGAGCGTTCCCAGGCCCAGCGTCCTTGCCCGGGCTGCGGCCAGCGGCGCGGCAGTTGCCGACATCCCCCCGCCGTGGCCCATCCCCGGCCCGTGGTCCCCGGGTCCCGTGCCGGGTCCGCCGCCCGGAGGCATCGTGTGGCCGTGGTCCCACATCCGGGAATGCACATTCTGCGTACCCCAGGGCCGGACAACGAAGCCGCCGGCGCCGAGGATCACCCGGGGGTGCGCCCGGAAGTCCACTCCGCCGGAGAAGTGCGCGGCGTTGCCCGTCGAGATGTACGGCCGCTGGTAGCCGACGTTGTTGAAGACATAGTTGGCCACGCCGACGCGGCCGAAGGGGCGCCACCGCTCGAAGCGCCGCTCGATGAGGCCGCTGGCGTCGATCGTCACCTTGCCGGCGCCCAGCCCCTGCGTCTCGTCGCCGGTGGGGAAGCCGACCACGACGTTGGCCCCCACCAGGAACGGACCCGCGTCGCCGCGCACCAGCCCGGAGACGTAGGCGTCCCCGATGCCGCTGGTCGCCGAAGCCGTGCCGGGAAGCCGGTAGAACGGCACTCCGCCCACCAGCGAGACGTGGCGCGTGTCGAAACCCGCCTCCGGCGTCACCGTGACGAACGTACCCACCGAGTTGTGGTCCACTCCCGTGCCTATGTACAGGACGGGGCGCGCCGGCGGAGACCCTCCGTCGCCCGCCGAGGGCCGGTACCGCCGCCACTGTTTTTCGAACTCGCGTCTCACGGCCCGCAGCTCGGCGGCAGCCTCCTCGGGCGAGTAGCCCCGCTGAGCCAGTTGCTCGGAGAAGATGCGCCCGAAGCTCTTGCCGCTCTGCCGGCGCAGTAGCAGCAACCGGTTCCGGTGCGTCCCCAGGCGCTCGGCCATCAGTTCGAGGACCAGCATCTTCCGGTTCGGGTCGGCGGTGATGGCGTCGATCCCGGCGATCTCCTCTTCGAGCGACGGCGGAGGCGCCGCCGGCGCCCGGAGGGCGGCGAGCGCCGCGATGAGTACGAGCACGAGTCGGTGCATCACAGTGGTTTCCTCACTCCCTCATTGGAGAATGGCCCGGCATCGAGCCCATCGAGCGCGCTCCGGCGGCGCCCTCCGTACGGTGTTCCATCTCGCCCCAGCTCTGGCGCCTCGCCGGCTGTCCGGCGGGCATTGGCTGCCCCGCAGGCCGCGGCGGCAACAGGTCCGCCCGTTCGGAGGGCCCCTGGAAGCGCTGGGCCGCCATCGGCGGCTGTCCTTCGTGAATCCAGGTCCGTTCTCCGGCCCGCAGGATCACCTCCTGCTGCGGAAAGCGCCGGTTCGCCACCGCCACCACGCCCTCGTCCACCGCTACCAGGGTGGAATCGGCATCGTCCACGAAGACGCTGAAGATGGTCCCCCGCACGGCGATCACCGCCGTGGGCGTGGTGATCTTGTGCGGGTTCGGACGCCCGGTGATCTTTTCGATGTAGACCTTGATGGAGCCGAAGAACAAGTGCAGGAACTCCTGGATGTCCGGCGACTGCTCGCTGTAGACGACCCGCGAATCGGGGAAGATCTCCACCCGGGCCCCGGTCGGGGTCTCGATCGTGGCGTAGGAATTCTCCCCAGTGATCAGCTCGTCGCCCGGCAGCACCACTGCGTTCACCTGAAGCGCCCGGGGCGCCTCGCGCGGGCGCTGAAGCGTGAGCGTCCCGGTCAGCGACACGACCTGCGCGCTCCCGCCGCCCGACGGCTGGCCGAAGGCCGCCACCGCCAGGAGCAACAGCGCAGCTAGTCTTACCGCAGGCGCCATGGTTCTGACGAATATCACGGAAGTTCTCACTGGGGTCTCAGCAATTCAGATGCCAGAGTCAGGAATCAGGTGACTCCGTGGCGGTCGAAGGAGTTGTAACAATTTGCCCTGCCGCGTCCGTCCGCCTAGCCGGACGATTCGGGCACACCGCTGTGCCCGGAACGCTCCCGCTCGATGCGCGCCAGCTTCTTGTAGAGGGTGCGGCGCTGGATGCCGAGGATCTCCGCCGCCTTCGTCTTGTTGCCCCCGGTCTGCTCGAGCACCTTCAAGATGTGGCGGCGCTCGACCTCGGAGAGCTCGCCCGCCTCCTCCTCGTCTTCTTCCCGGCTATGGAGAGCCTCCCGGACGGCCTGGGCTGTGATCGGGCCCGCCGGCGCAAGGGCCGCCAGCCGCCGGATCACGTTCTCGAGCTGCCGCACGTTTCCCGGCCACTGGTGGCGCTCCATCTCGGCCAGAGCCCCGGGCTCCAGCCACAGCCGCTTCCCGGCGCCCGCCAACGCCTGGTCCAGGAAGTGCTTCGCCAGCAGCGGGATGTCCGGGCGGCGCTCCCGGAGCGGCGGCACGTCGATGCGGATCACGTTCAGCCGGTGGTAGAGATCCTCCCGGAACTTGGCTTCCCGCACCATGCGCTCCAGCGGCCGGTTCGTCGCCGCGATCACCCTCACGTCCGCCTTCCGCGGCGAGCCGGCGCCCACCGGCCGGTACTCTTTCTCCTGCAAGAACCGCAAGAGCTTCGGCTGGAACTCCAAGGGGATCTCGCCCACCTCGTCGAAGAAGACGGTCCCGCCCGCCGCCGTCTCCACGATGCCTTTCCGGTCCCGGTCCGCCCCCGTGAAGGCCCCGCGCACGGCCCCGAAGACCTCCGATTCCCACAGCGAGCCCGAGATCGCCCCGCAATCGACCGGCACGAAGGGCTTCGCCTTCCGGGCGCTGTGTTCGTGGATCGCCCGGGCCACCAGCTCCTTGCCCGTCCCCGATTCGCCGGTGATCAGCGCCGTTTCCTCGGACCGCGCCGAGCGGGCGATTGCCTTGTAGACCCGGACCATCGGGGGCGAGAACCCGACCATGCCGCCCGGCGGGGCGGCTTCTTCCTCCGCCGGCTCCGGAGGCGTGGCCTGTAATGCCGCTTCCGCCCGCCGGACGGCCTCGAGCAGCTCGCTCATCTCGAACGGCTTGGCCAGGTACTCGAAAGCCCCGCCCGCCTCGGCTTCCACCGTGGTCTGGACCGAACCCCTGGCCGTCATCAGGATCACCGCGCACTCCGGCTTCTGGTTCTTCGCCGCCCGCAGGATGTCCAGCCCGGAGACTTCGTCGATATAGATGTCGCTGACGACGATGTCGTAGTCCCCCGACGCGATCTCTTCGAGAGCATCCTCTCCCGTCAAGGCCGTGGCCACGCGGTAGCCCTTCGCTTCCAGGTACGCCGCCACCATCGAGGCCAGCGACTCCTCGTCGTCGATTACCAGAATGGCCGGCTGCGGCATGGCTCAGCTCTTCGGCAGCACCAAAGTGAAGCGGGACCCGGCCCCCGGGCTGCTCTCGACCTCGATCCGCCCGCCGTGTTGCGTCGCGATCTCCTTGACCAGCGCCAGCCCGATGCCCGTTCCCTCTTCAGCGCCTTTCTCGTCCCTCTTTAGACGATAGAACCTTTCGAAAATCTTCTGCTGTTCTTCCCGCGCGATCCCGTAGCCCTGGTCGGTAACCGAGATCGCCACGCCGCCCCCGGTATCGCGAACGGCCAGCCGCACCGTCGAGCGCCTCGGGCTGTACTTGACGGCGTTGGTCAGCAGGTTATAGATGGCGAAGCCGAGCAGGTCCGGATCGGCGGCGATCTCCATGGCTGGCGCCTCCATCTCGATGGCGGTCTTCTTCCGGGCGGCGTAGAGGCGCGCCCGCTCCACTACTTCCCGGCACAGCCCGGAAAGCTCCACCGGCCGCTTCTCGATCCGGAGCGTCCCCGAGGCCATCCGCTCCACGTCGAGAAACGTGCGGATCAGCGCCGCCAGCCGCTTCGACTCCTTGTGAATCAGCCCGGCCATCTGGTGGCGCGTCTCCGGCGGCAAGGACTCGTCCTCGATCATCTCGCTCGAGCCCTGGATGGCCGCCAGCGGGTTCTTGATCTCGTGCGCGATGGCCTGCACCCGGAAGGCGTATTCGCGCCGCTTCTGTTCCGAGCGCCGCCAGGCCCAGTGCAGCGAAGCGTACTCGCCCGCCCCCGCCAGCCCGGCCGAGAGCAGGAAGACGGCCGTCATCGAAGCCGGCGGCCACAGTGACCCGTCGAGGAGAGCCGCGTAGCAGGCCGCCGGAACGGCCGCCAGAACGCCCGCCAGCGCTCCAGCCAGCGCCAGCCCGCGGAACCGCATCACCGCCGCCACGCACGCCGCGGCGACGACGAGATACAAGCCGAGCTCCCACGCGGGCGGGAGCGGCCTCAAGAAGGCTTCATCGAGGATGGTCCGCAAGATGTTGGCGTGGATCTCGATGCCGCTCATCCCGATGCCTGCCGAGACCGGGGTGAAGTGGCGGTCGCCCGCGCCCTGGGCCGTCGCTCCGACGATCACGGCCTTGCCGCGGAACCAGGCGGGATCGGCCGAACCATCGAGGAGGCTGGCGAAGGAGACACGCCGGAACGTCCCCTCCGGCCCGGCGTAGTCGATGCGCAGCAGCCGGTGCTCGGCGGCCGGCGCGGGAATCCGGATCGAGCCGAGGCGAATTTCGCCTGTAGTCTCCACGGGCCGCTCGGCGTCCAGGGCCAGCGCCGCCGCTTCCAGGGCCAGCGCCCACCGCCGGCGTCCTTCGGCCGCCTTCGCCAGCAAGACGGAGCGGACTACGCCGTCCGGGTCCGGATCCGCATGGGCGTGGCCCACCCGCGCGGCCGCCGCCAGCTCGGGCAGCGGGTCGATCCAGCGCGGCCGGGCCGCCGGGTCGTTCTCGATCGCCGCGGCCACCACGCCGGGAACCATCCCGAGCGCTTTCGCGATCCGGGCCTCCGCCTCCGGGTCTTCGGGCTCGGCCAGCAGAACGTCGAGCGCCACCACCCGGGGCTTGGCTTCCGCCAGCCGCTCCAGTCCCTCGGCGAGCAGGCGGCGCTCGAGCGGCAACGGACCGTACCGCCGCGCCGTGGCGTCGTCGATGGCCACGAGGACGATGCCCTCCGCCGAAGGCGACTCGGCCGTTCCCCGGAGGCGCATCAGCAGGTCCAGCGCCGCCGCATTGATCTGGCTCGTCAAGCCGTTCCAGGCTACCCACGGGATCGCGAGAAGCAGAAGAACGGCGTAGGCGGCGCGGAACTTCATTCGGGGCTAACTCAATTATCCATCCCCGCCGGCGAAGCCGCGCCACGCCGGAAGCCCCGGCATCCCGGCGCGGTCTCAGTGCATGTGGCCGCCTGGGTGGTGGTGATGTCCGCCCTCGGCGGGGGCCAGCAACACCTCCCGGGCAACCACCTCTTTACCACTGCCCAGCACGGTACCGAAGATGCTCACCTGCATCCCCTTCTCGAGGTCGGCGGCGGAGGCCCGGTCGTCGCCCCGCTCGAACTTCGTCTTGTCGCTGAAGGTGACCTTCAGGTCGCCCTTGGCGGTGGCTACCGTGAACTCTGACGCGCCTACCGCGGTCACCTCGCCTTTGATCGGCTTGCCCTTGTGCTTACTGGGATCGTGGGCCATGGCCAGCGGACTGGCCAGCGCCCCAGCCAGCAGGATTGTCAACAAGTATCTGCGTTGCATCCTCGTTTGTCCCTCCTCTGAGTGTTGTTGCCGGGCCTCAGTGAGTTTCCTCGCCCGGCGGTTCGAGACCGTTGATCCCCTGCATCAGTTCGAGTTCGGTCTCGGTCAGTTCCGGAAGATGGCGGATGAAGAGCACCAGTTTCCAGTTCTCTTCGTCCTCCCCTCCCCAGCCCGGCATCCCCGTGAACCGGATGCCGTTCTTGATGATATAGAAGATCTCCCCGTCGCTCAGATCCTGGGTGACGGGAGTACGCATGTCGGGAGCCGGCGGGTAGAGGCCGGCGTTGATGTCCGTCCGCCCGCTGCCGTCGTTGGCGTGGCAGACGGCGCAATGGTCGGCGAAGTGGTCCCGCGCCTCGGCGATCGCCAGCGGCGTCGCCTCCAGCAGGTTCTTCGCATTGCGCGCTTCGGCCGGAATCGCCAGCCGGCGCAGATGGCGCGCCACCCAGGCCTCGATGGCCGAGGGTTCGGCCCGCGCGCTGAAGCCGTGGGACGTAACGATCCAGTAGGCGGCCCCTGCAGCCAGTAAGATGACCCCTATACCCAGCAGGGCCGCCGCTTTCATCCGGTACATGATTCCTCGAGGCTCTCAGCCGCTATTTCACCGGCTCGATCTTTTCGACGTGAATCGTCTTCGAAGACTCATCCAGTTTGCCGGTGACCTTCACCTTCTGGTCCGCGTACTCGGCCGGGGTCGTCTGGTCGCTCAGCACGTAGACGCTCTCGCCGTCGTAAAGAGCATACTTCCAGCGCGACGGATCCATCTTCACGCACTCGCGCACACATTTGGAGTGCGGCTTCATGTGCATCGGCTCGTGATTCGCCTTGCACATCGTGTCCGTGATCACGCCCGTGAAGGTTTGCGGTCCCACGCCCCACAGTGTGAGGCCGGCGGCCGCGATCAACAAAGTCAGTTTCTTCATACAGTTCTCCTCTGAGCTGAAGATCGGCTGAAGGAAGAACGAGCAAACCAGGGGCCAAACCAGAAAACGCGAGGATATCTTTGTCTCCGTTCGAGATCCCTCACCCTCGCCTTTCCGGTGGCCGCCCGAAATCGGGCACCTCGTGCCTGAGGTGGCGCAAATCGAGCATCGAACAGGTTCCTGCCCGCTTTTCTGCCGCCGCCAGCCATCTCGTGGGGGCGTCGCCCGGATCCCGTGCTAGTCTTAAGACAAAGGTGCGGCTCCATGAAGAGGGGTCAACGCACACCCGCTGGGGCATCCATGGAAACCCGCAATGGCAGCGAGCTCCGCGATCAGGTGCGCCGGGTCTATTCGGCCGCGGCCGGGAACCCGGATGGGAAACACCCGTTCCCCGTGGGGCGGCGGTTCGCTGTCAGCCTCGGGTACCCGCCGGACCTGCTCGAGACTTTACCGGCCACGGCTGCCGACGCCTTCTGCGGCGTCTCCAACGTCGCCGTCTTTGCCCGGATCCCGCCAGGGGCCGCTGTTCTGGACTTGGGGTGCGGCGCCGGCCTCGATAGCTTGATCGCCGCCCGGCGCACTGGTCCGACCGGAAAGGTGTTTGCCATCGACTTCAGCGAGACGATGCTCGACCGCGCCCGCCAGGCAGCCGCCTCCTGCCGGGCCGCGAACATCGAGTTCCGCCAGGCCGATGCCGAAGCCATCCCCCTCGAGGACGCCTCGGTGGACGTCGCTCTAGTCAACGGTATCTTCAATCTGAATCCGGCCCGGGAGGCGATCTTCCATGAGCTCGCCCGCATCGTCCGGCCCGGTGGCGAGCTCTACGGCGCCGAGATCATCGTCCGCGACCTGCCGCGGTTTCTCAAACCCGTCGCCGGGCTCGCCAAGAAGTCGAAACGGACCCCGGCCGACTGGTTCGCCTGAATCGCCGGCGCCAAGGAGGGCGGGGCCTTCCTTGATGAGTTCCGAGCGGCGGGCTTCCGCGAGGCCCGGATCTTGAGGACCAGCCGGAACGACCGCACGAAGGATCCGCTCGTAGTCGTCGCCGACATCCACGCTCGGAGGTGAGAGGGGCCCGGCACAGGGTCACACCCGCTTGTCGCATGCCCGGGGAGCCTTCTCTAACCCTGGTCGGCGAGAAACCGGGTTCCAGCCCGGCACAGACGGCGCACGAGTTCGGGCCCGTCGGCCTCGGCGCTGTTGTCGAATCCCTCGTCGGCCAGGTCTATGGCGTTGGTCACATGGGCGACGATGCCGCAGGGCACGCCCCGGGCCGCCGAGAAGGCGAACAGCGATGCCGCCTGCATCTCCACTGCCAGCACGCCGGCGGCCGCATGGCGCTCGAACTGGGAGCGGGTCTCGCGGTAGGGGGCGTCGGTGGTCCATACCGTCCCGGAGAAAACCGGCGGGCCTGCGCCTTCGATCCCTTCGGTCAGCACGCGGGCCAGCCCAGCCGGCGCTTCGACAGTAGCCGCCGGGGGCAGGTAATGGTAGGACGTCCCCTCGTCCCGGATAGCGCTCGCCGCAACCACCAGCGCCGGCACCGGCAGCTCCGGCGACACGCGGCCCGCCGACGTCAGTCCGATGACCACCCTGGCCCCAGACGCCGCGAGTTGTTCGGCCACCAGGACCGCGAACGGGCCGCCGATGGTGCGGGCGATCAGGCCGCAGCGCGCTCCATCCACCTCCAGCGTGAACATCACCGTGTGGAAGCAGGCCCACTCGGCGCAAGGCTGCGCCGCTCCGGTCTCCACCAGCCGGTCGGTGAGATCCCCGTCGAATTCCAGTACGCATACCGGGGGAACGGCAGCAGCCGCTATTCCCCGCTGCCTGCGTACGGCGGCGATCAGCGTCTCGGGGGCGAAAGCCGTCGCCTCCTCCACTGGGTGCTCGAGCAAAGGGAATGGACTCCTGTCGGCCATCGGGTCGCTATCGAAAACGGCCGTTCCTCCCAGCCCACGATTCCAACGTCTGCACCGCCACCGCGGTCGGGATCACCGGGCGCCACTCCTGGAAAGCGCGCTCATACCCTTGATTTCAGCGAAAACGATGAGCACGTCGTCGCCGCGGGCTTCCTGACCCAGCGAACGGACATACTCGATCAGCCGCCGTGCGCTTTCCATCGTCGGCTCTCCGCCCGCCTCCGACAACATTCGCGCCACTCCCCCCAATCCCAGGGGCGCCTCGCCGGGGCGCTCAGTGTCGGGGAGGCCATCGGTGAACAGCACCAGTCTATCACCAGGTCGAATCTCGACCTCACCTGGGTCCGGAATGCCGAACAATTCGTCGTCGAACAACCCGATCGGCGTCGTCTGCGACTCGAGCCGGATGAAATCCGACCGCCGCCGTGACCAAAGCAACTGAGTGGCGTGCCCGCAGCTCAGGAACAACAGTCTCGAATGACGAAAGTCCACGATCGCATGGAACATCGTGGCGTAAAGCCGCTCGTCTCCCACGTGCTCCCGCATCCACGTGTTCAAGCGCCGCGCGACGTCAGCCGGCGCGTCCCCACGCTCGAGCAAGCGGTCGAGCAGCGTGCTGACGCGGCTCATCACGAGCGAGGAAGTGATTCCGTGCCCGGAAACATCCAGGACAAGAAAATGGAGCACGTCCCCGAAGTCCCGGATGTGAACATAATCGCCGCCGATCTGCCGCGCCGGCAAATATTCGACCAGCACGTCGATGCGGTCGTTCGAAAACGATTCTGGGATCATCCGCCGCTGCACCACGCCCGCGTGGAGCGCGTCCAGGCACATCGGACAACAGACGAAGCACTCGATGTCACCGAATTCGAGCCGTTTGTATGCCTCCGCCGGCGTGAGCGGGCGGCCGCAGGCGCAGCACTTCGTCGCCAGTACCTTTAGTCCGCCCGGATCCGCCATTACAGTGCCACCCTCCGCAGGCGGAGCGCGTTGCTGATTACGGATACGGAGCTGAACGTCATCGCCGCCGCGGCAATGATCGGACTCAGCAGAAGGCCGAAGAACGGATACAGGATCCCCGCCGCCACCGGGACGCCCAAGGAATTGTAAACGAAGGCGAAGACAAGGTTCTGCCGGATGTTCCGCATCGTCGCCCGGCTCAGCCGGATGGCCCGCACCACCCCCCGCAGGTCGCCTTTCACCAACGTCACCCCGGCGCTCTCCATAGCCACGTCCGTGCCTGTCCCCATGGCGATTCCCACATCGGCCTGGGCCAATGCCGGGGCATCGTTGACGCCGTCGCCCGCCATCGCTACCTTGCGCCCCTGCTGCTGCAAGCGCTTGACGATGTCGCTCTTACGCTCGGGCAAGACGCCGGCCTCCACCTCGTCGATGCCCAGCTTGCGAGCAACGGCTTCGGCGGTCGTCCGGTTGTCGCCGGTGACCATCACGATCCGGATCTTCTCCGCGTGAAGCTGCCGGATCGCCTCCCGGGCGGATTCCTTGATGGGGTCGGCAATCCCGATCAGCCCGACAACGCGGCCGCCCGCCACGACGAAAACCACTGTCTCGCCGTCAGCGCGCATCTCGTCAGCCCGGGTCCCCAGCTCGCCCGCCGATACCCCTAGATCCTCGAGTAGCCGATCGTTACCCAACGCCGTGGGTTCGCCCTCGATCGAGCCGGCCACGCCTTTCCCGGTAACGGAACGGAAATCGGCCACCTCCGCCGGTGTAACTTTCCTCGCCGCCGCCGCCTCGAGAATCGCCGCCGCCAACGGATGTTCGCTGCCGCGTTCCAGCCCGGCCGCAATCCGCACAACCTCGTCCTCGGCGGCGCCAGGCGCAGGAACGACCCGCGCCACCTTGGGCTTGCCCTCGGTAAGCGTGCCAGTCTTGTCGACGCAAAGCGTGTCGATTTTCTCCATTGTTTCGAGCGCTTCGGCGTTCCGGATCAGTACCCCCGCCGTGGCTCCGCGGCCGGTGGCGACCATGACGGAGACCGGCGTCGCCAGTCCCAGCGCGCACGGACAGGCGATAATCAGTACCGCCACCGCGTTCACCAGTGCGTGGGCCCCTCGCGGTTCCGGGCCCACCATCAGCCACACAACAAAGGTCAGCAGCGCAACGGCGATTACCGCCGGTACGAAATATCCCGAAACCACGTCGGCCAGGCGCTGGATCGGAGCCCGGCTGCGCTGCGCCTCGCTCACCATCTGAACGATCTGAGCCAGCAACGTGTCCGCGCCCACCCGCTCGGCGCGCATGATGAAGCTGCCGGTACCGTTCACCGTCCCCCCGGTCACCTTTTCGCCCGGACCTTTTTCCACCGGAACCGGCTCGCCGGTGATCATCGATTCATCCACCGAGCTCGTCCCCTCCAGGACCACGCCGTCCACCGGAACCTTCTCCCCGGGCCGGACGCGCAGGCGGTCGCCCGGCTGGACCTGTTCGAGAGGCACATCCCGTTCCGTGCCGTCCTCGGCCACCAGGCGTGCCGTCTTGGGCGCCAGGCCGAGCAGGGCCTTGATAGCGCTGCTCGTCTGGCTGCGGGCTCTCAGCTCCAGGACCTGGCCCAAAAGCACCAGCGTCGTGATCACCGCCGCCGCCTCGAAGTAAACGCCGGGATGGCCCCCTTCACCACGGAACGATGCCGGAAAAATGCCCGGCGCCAGGGTCGCCACCACGCTGTAAGAGTAGGCCGCCCCCACGCCCATGGCGATCAGCGTGAACATGTTGGGACTGCGGTTGATGATGGAGATCCAGAATCGCTGGAAGAACGGCCAGCCGCCCCACACCACCACCGGCGTGCTCAGCGCGAGCTGAATCCACAACCGCACGTGGAAGGAAGCGATCCGCCCCAGGGGATTGCCCGGGATCAGTTCGCCCATTGCCAGCAGCAAGACCGGAACGCTGAGCGCCAGGCTCACCCAGAAGCGCCGGGTCATATCCCGAAGTTCCGGATTCTCTTCTTCGGCCGCCGCCGTACGGGGCTCCAGGGCCATGCCGCAAATCGGGCACGAACCGGGCTGAGATCGGACGATCTCCGGGTGCATCGGACAGGTGTATTCGACCGCTCCGGCCACCGGCGCCGGTTGCACCGGCTCCAGCGCCATACCGCACTTCGGACATGCGCCCGGACCGGCCGCCTTCACTTCCGGATGCATCGGGCACGTCCATCCGCCCTTGCCCTCCGGCTTCCTCGCGTGAACGGGAGCCGGGGCGGGCGCTCCCAGCCCGACCAGGCTAGACGCCCCGGTCCAGGCCGCGGGATTTTCCCGGAACTTTTCCAGGCAGTGAGTGCTACAGAAATAGTAGACTTTCCCTTCGTGCGCGTAGGAACCGGCAGCGTGGTCGGGATTCACGTCCATTCCGCAAACAGGATCCTTCACTCCAGCCGCCGGCTCGTGCGAGCGGTCGTGCTCGTCCCCGTGACAGCAATGATGTTCAGGCATGTCCCCTCTCCGTGGCCTACTGAGCCATCAAGTCCTTGGCGAGCAATAGTTCGCCTCCGTGCTCCTCAATGAAAGCCTCCGCCGCGTCGCGGGTGGCGAAGGCCAGAATGCTCGGTGCACAACGGTCAAAGGTGAGCGCCGCCGGTCGTTTCTCCATGTCGGTCAGCATCTCCGGCTCGTGCGCCAGGCAAGGATTGACATCGCTGCCGCGTACCAGAAATGCATCCTCAGGCTCGACCGGCCAGCCAGTCGCATAATCGGTGAATTTCAGGAACTTCAAGGTCTTGCCCGCTTGCCGCGCCGCCGAAATGGCGCATGTGGGGCAACAAAAAACTTCCCGTTTCCCCCCAACGAGCGCCACCGTGCGCGTCTCCATGTGAATCGGCCGGTTGCAGACCTGACAGACCGCGTCGGTCGTACTGCGCGTCAAATGCCACGCTACATAAACGAGCCCGGCGCCCACCATGATCAGCACGATGAGCCCGGTGATCGCCCCTCTGCTCGTCATCTTCTATTCTCCTTCCCGCTCCACGGACCCGGCCATCGGAAGGTGCGCGCTCTCCAACTCGTACAGTTTCAATTTCAGATCACGATAAAACCCGGCGTCGAGCGGCTTCTTCAAGTCGAACTTGTACACCCTCGTCCGGCTGAACTCGCGCCGGTTGTTGTCATACGCGTGAACTTCGAGCCGATACGTATCCGCTGACCAAACGGACTGCACGTCACGGTCCAGCCGCCATTCCCGGGCATCCTTCGCGTGGTCCGTCACATAATAGATGGCTCCGTCGGTGAAACGAAGCACGCCCTCGCAGCCGCCGAAGGTATGCAGGTGCTTCACCGGAACCTCGTAGCGGACCTTCGCCACCGGCCGCACCACCCGGTTGGTCACCGGACGGCCCAGCTTGGCTGAGATCTTCCGGAACAGCTCATCGGTGAGCGCCCCTTCGGTGATCACGAACCGGTAGGAGCGGTCCCGCCCCAGGTAGCGCTTCTGGTCGTGATAGGTCAGAATCACGAACTCGGTCTCGGAGATCCGGTCGAAGTACTGAATGTCCAACCAACTCCACTTCCGGCTGTTCTTTTTCTTCTTCGCTTCGAACGCAATCCCGTTATCGGTGATCGTGACCGTCCCCTTGCCGTCCGGCCAGGCCTTCTTCTTGTGAATCACCGTGAAGGTCTCGGCTCCCAACAGCGGAGCGAGAAGCAACATCAGTACCGCAATCCTCATGACGTCTCCTTGAGATGATGAAATCCGGTGAACTTGCCGCCCGACGGAAGCTTGTGCCCCCGCCACAGGAAGAACACGATCGGAAAGATGATCAGCTCCATGATGGCGGAAGTAACGACGCCTCCGACCATCGGGGCGGCGATCCGCTTCATCACGTCGGCCCCCGTGCCGTGGCTCCACATGATCGGCAGCAGGCCGGCGATGATCACGCACACGGTCATGACCTTCGGCCGCACGCGCTTCACCGCCCCTTCATAAACGGCGTCAGCGAGGTCCAGGCGCGTCTTCAGCAAGCCCTGCTTCATGTGCTGGTCGTAAGCCACATCCAGGTACAGCAACATCACCACGCCGGTCTCCGCGCTGATCCCGGCCAGGGCGATGACCCCCACCCAGACGGCGATGCTCATGTTGTAGTTCAGCAGGTACAGCAGCCATACTGACCCCACTATGGCGAACGGCAACGCCATGAAGACGATCCCCGTCTTGATGATCGACTGCGTGTTGATGTAGATGATCACGAAGATGATCACGATCGTCAGCGGGATCACGTACATGAGACGCTGCTGCGCCCGCTGCATGTACTCGTACTGTCCACTCCAGGTGATCGTGTAACCCGCCGGGATCTTGACTTGCTCCTCGACCGCTTTCTTGGCGCGCTCTACGTACGTACCTACGTCGATATTCCGCAAGTCCACATAGATCCACGCGTTCGGCCGGGCGTTCTCACTCTTGATGGAAGGCGGTCCGATGACGTACCGGAACTTGACGAGCTGCCCAAGTGGAATCTGCTGCCCCGTGGGCGTCGGCACCACCACCGCGCGCAGAGCCGGCAGGTTGTCACGCAACTCCCGATCGTAACGGAGGTTCACCGGATATCGCTCCAGCCCTTCCACGGTTGTCGTGAGGTTCATTCCGCCGATCGCCGTCTGGATGACGTCCTCTACGTCCCCCACCGTCAGTCCGTAACGGGCGATCGCTTCCCGGTCGATCTCGAAATCCAGGTAGTTGCCGCCCATCACGCGCTCGGCGTAGACGCTGAGCGTTCCGGGCACGTTCCGCACCACCGCTTCGATCTCGCGGCCCAGGTCCTCCAGCACCTGCAGGTCCGGTCCCGCCACCTTGATGCCCACCGGCGTCTTGATTCCCGTCGAGAGCATGTCGATGCGCGTCTTGATCGGCATCGTCCACGCGTTTGTCACTCCTGGGACCTGGATAGCGGCGTCTAGCTCGTCCTGCAGTTTCTGAGGCGTCATCCCCGGCCGCCACTCGCTCTCCGGTTTCAGCATAATCGTAGTTTCGATCATCGACAGCGGCGCCGGGTCGGTGGCCGTGTCCGCCCGGCCGATCTTGCCGAAGACATGGTGAACCTCCGGGAATGTCTTGATGATCTTGTCGGTCTGCTGGAGAATCTCGCGCGCTTTGGTGATCGAGACGCCCGGCAGCGTCGTCGGCATGTACAGCAGGTCGCCCTCCCACAGGGGCGGCATGAACTCCGACCCAAGCCGCTGGAACGGGATGACGGTCACCGCCACCACCAGCACCGAAACGATCAGCACCGGCCACTTGAAACGCAGCACGAACTCCAGCAGTGGGTGATAGGCCCAGATCAGAAACCGGTTGATCGGGTTCTTGTGTTCGGGCAGAATCTTGCCGCGAATCCAGTAGCCCATCAGCACCGGCACCAGGGTGATCGACAGTAACGCCGCGGCGGCCATCGCGTATGTCTTCGTGAACGCCAGAGGTTTGAACAGGCGTCCCTCCTGCGCCTCCAGCGTGAAGACCGGCATGAACGATACCGTGATCACCAGCAGCGAATAGAACAGGGCCGGGCCGACCTCCGTGGCGGCGTCCGAGATGATCTTCCAGTGCGGCTTCTTGCCCGCATCGCGCTCCAAATGTTTGTGGGCGTTCTCGATCATGATGATCGCCGCGTCCACCATGGCCCCGATCGCGATCGCAATCCCCCCCAGCGACATGATGTTGGCCGTCAGGCCCTGGTAGTACATGATGATGAACGACATCAGTACGGCCACCGGCAGCGTGATGATCGCCACCAGTGCGCTCCGGAAGTGAAGCAGAAAGATGACACAGACGACCGCGACGACGATACTCTCCTCGAGCAGCTTCTCCTTCAGCGTGTCGATCGCCCGCTCAATGAGCGCCGACCGGTCATAGGCGACGTGGATCTCCACGCCCTCCGGCAGCGCCTTCTTCAGCTCCGCCAGCTTGGCCTTCACGTCCTCGATTACCTGGCGTGCATTGGCCCCGTAACGGACGACGACAATGCCGCCGACCGCTTCGCCCTCTCCGTTCCAGTCCGCCAGCCCTCGCCGGATCTCCGGCCCGTAGTTCACCCGCGCCACGTCACGCAGGAGTATGGGCGTGCCGTTCGCGTCTACTCCCACAGCGATGTTCCGCACGTCGTCCAGCGACTTGATGTAGCCGAGTCCCCGGACCATGAACTCTTTCTCGGCTATTTCCAGTAGCCGCCCGCCTACGTCGTTGTTGCTCCGCTGCACGGCTTTGCGGATCTTCGAAATCGGAATGTTGTAAGCCCGCAGCTTGTTCGGATCCACGGTCACCTGGTACTGGCGGACGAAGCCGCCGATGCTCGCTACTTCGGAAACCCCCGGCACGCTCGTCAGCTCGTACTTCAAGTACCAGTCCTGGAGGGTCCGCAGCTCCGCCAGGTCGTGCCGGTCCGAGGTCAGTACGTACATGAAGGCCCAGCCCACGCCGGTGGCGTCCGGGCCCAGTGACGGAGTTACCCCTTCCGGCAGCCGCCCCGCCACGAAATTCAGGTACTCCAGCACCCGGCTCCTCGCCCAGTACATGTCAGTACCGTCTTCAAAAATGATGTAGACGAATGAGAAGCCGAAAAACGAATAGCCCCGCACGACCTTGGCATAAGGCACCGCCAGCATCTGCGTGGTCAGCGGGTAGGTTACCTGGTCCTCGACGATCTGCGGCGCCTGGCCCGGATACTCGGTAAAGATGATTACCTGCACGTCCGACAGATCAGGGATCGCATCGAGCGGCGTCCGCTGAAGCGAGTAGATCCCCGCGAAGATCAGGAAGACCGTCGTCAGCAGTACGAGGAACTTGTTCTCAATCGACCATTCAATGACGCGTGCGAACATGAGTCCCCCTTAGTGTTGGTGGGCCGGCTGGGCCGGCTCGGGCGCAGCTTTCTCCCCTTTGCCCTCGCCTCCGCCTGCACGGGCGGCCAACATCTTCTGAACCGCTTCTTTCAGGTTGCTCTCCGAATCGATCAGGAACTGCGACGAGGTAACCACGATTTCCCCGGGCCGCAGCCCTTCGCGCACCTCGGTATAGCCGTCGCCGCTGAAGCCGAGCTTCACCTCCCGAGGCTCGAAAACTCCCTTCTCCCGATCCTTCTGGACGATCACCACCGCCCGCTCGCCGGTGTGAATGATCGCTTCCTCGGGCACCTTCACCGCGCCGCTCACCGCCGGCGTGCGGAGCTCCACGTTGGCATACATCTCAGGGCGCAACCTCAAGTCGGGATTCGGGATTTCCACGAAAACCTTCAGCGTCCGCGTCTTCTGGTTCAATTCCGGATCGAGGTAGATGATCTTGCCCGACCAGCGCCGCCCGGGGAACGCATCGACCGTTATCATGGCGTGCTGGCCCAGACGAACGTGGGCGAGTTGGTACTCGTAGATCTCGATCTCGGCCCAGACCGTCGAAAGATCGGCGATCTTGTACACGTTCATGCCCGGCGTGACCTTCATTCCCTCGAGTGAGCGGTCCATCTTCGCTACCACGACCCCGGAAACCGGAGACAGGATCTTCAGCGTCCGGCGCAGCTTCCGCGTCTGCCGCAATTCGTCGATCTGATCTTCGGTGATGTCCCAGTACCGCAGCCGTTCCCGCGCCGATTCGAGCAGCGAATGGGCCCGCCCGATCGCCTCCGGCACCGCGTTGTTGCTCTCCAGGCGGTTCACGTAATCGAGCGCCGCCAAGTACTCCTGCTGCGTGGTCACTAGATCCGGACTGTAAATCTCGAACAGGACCTGCCCTTTCTCGACTGGCTCGCCGATGTAATTCACGTAGGCCTTCTCAATCCAGCCCTCGAACTTCGTGTTCACCGAAGCGATGTCCCGCTCGTTGTACGTCAGGATGCCGATCGTACGAATCTCGATCGGGATCGACCCCCGCTCGGCCACCGCCGTCCGCACTGCGAAGTTCTGCAGGAAACTGGGATCCACACGAATCCCTGTCGCTTTCGGCGCCTCGTCCTCATATACCGGAATCAGGTCCATCCCCATCGGCGATTTGCCGGGCTTGTCAGAGATGTAGTTCGGGTCCATCGGCGCCCGCCAGTACAAGATCTTGCGTTTCTTCTTGCCTGTAGCCGGGGCGGCAGTCGCCGGCCCCGTGTTCGGCTCGCCGGGCCCCGCCTCTTCGCGTTTACCGACAAGCCGGTCCGCCCAACCCCAGCCGGCCGGGTTCCAGATTAGAAACGCCGGCACTCCAGCGCCTACGACGAATGCTGCGATCAAAAGAAACGCAACAGTACTCTTCTTCATTTCCGAACCTCCGGGAACGGCGCACCAATCGCGCGTTCCATATCCGCTAACGATTTCATGAACTCACTGGTGAGCTGGGCCAGCCCGAGCCGCACGTTCAGCAGCACGCGCTCACTGTCCAAAAGGTCGAGAACCCCCAGCGTGCCCGTCGAATAGGCCGCTTCGGCCGATCGCAACGACTGCTCGGCTTGCGGAAGCAGCGTGTCCTCGAACAGCTTGATCTGCTCGGCGATCGTCTCGATGCGGAACCCGACTGAGCGTACCGCAGCTTCCACGCCGTTCACTACGTCCCGGTAGCCCTCTTTGGCCGCGAGCTTGTCTTCAGTCGCCTCCAGCACTGCCGCGTCGTACTTGCGCCTCCAGATGGGAATGTTCGCCCCAACCGTGATCGCCCACACGTTCTTCCCGTTGCCCGGCGGAGGGTTCAGCACCCCAGGCTTGTCGCTCCGGCCCGTAACATTCACGAAGCTGGCCCCCAGCGTGAAGTCGGGCCAGTAGCTGCGGCGCGCGAGTTGGATGCGCTTCTCGTTCTTCTCGACTCCGAGCAACGCAGCCACCACCTCAGGCCGGTTCCGCCGGCCGACGTCGAGAAGACCCTTGTAGTCGATCGTCACCTCAGGTTGTTTGCCCAGCGTCACGCGGCTGATGGGTGATCGGGAAGGACGGTCCAGCAGCCGGTTCAACGCCGCCTCCGCGTTCACCCGCTGGATGTCCAGTTCATCGAGCCGGTTCAGTGCCCGAGTCATCTCCGCCTGCAGCTTCACCACCGCCTGTTGCAACCCGACGCCCTGGCTGTAGCGCGCCTCGGCCAGGGTCTCGTAGTGACCCAGCAGCTCCAAATCTTCCTTGGTGATTCTGATCGCCTCGTCGATGTAGGCCAGAGTGTAATAGGCGAGCTTCACCTGCCGGATGATCTCGTCCTGCTGGGCTTCGTACTGCTCCCGCAGGATGGCTGCTTCTTTCGCCGCAATCTTTTCCCGGTCGCTCAGCTTGCCGAACCATGGGAACTTCTGCGAGAGGCTCACCATCGTCCACTGCGGCCCCACCCGCGTCTCCGGCGTACGCAAATACTGTGTCAGCGTCAAGACGGGGTCCGGTAGCGCGCTCACCTGCGGCATCTTCTGTTGCGCCGCCCGGTAACGCGAGAACGCCTGCCGCACGGCAGGATTCCGTTCCAGGGCCTGTTGAATGTACAGGCGAAGCTGCTCGTCACCGTTCGGGTTGAAGGACTGGGCGAAACCTAGCGAGGTCAGTAACGCCAGCGCGAGAACACGCACAATCATCGTCGTAACGGATAGGCAACTGGAAGGCCACTCGGAAACTCGTGGGCAACTCATTCTGGTGAATGAGGTTAGCACAATACTCCCCCCTTCAATGCCTGCTCTGGCCTGCCTTATTTCAGGCAACCGAGGCGGATTTCGGGCAGACGCGTCCCAGCCTTGAGGCCCTCGCCTCTCCAGCCGCCTCCCCCAGACCGCCTTCGTCGGTGAATCGATTCCCGGTACTGCGCATCTAGTTTAAGAAAGAGTCGAAACGACATAGAGACTACCAAGAGGACACAAAATGAACGGAAAACGATTCGGCCTGATCCTGGCAGCTTTGCTGATTGCCGCGCCGGCTGTCGCCCAGAAGATTTACGTGGACTACGACCGGTCCATCGATCCTTCCAAGTACGAGACTTTCGCGTGGGGGCGACCCGAGGGACCTTCGTTACACGACCAGTCCCCACTGATGGACTCCCGCATCAAGAACGCCATCGAATACCACCTCACCGAAGGCGGCCTCGCCGAAGACCCCAAGAACCCCGACCTCTACGTCACCTATTACACCAGCGTGGAGGACGAGGTCCGGTTGGATACCACCCACATGGGCTATGGCTACGGCCCGGGTTGGGGGTGGTCCCCATACTGGGGAGGCTCCATGGGTATGGGCAGCTCCACCACCACCATGACGAAATACAAACGCGGCACCCTGATCATCGATGTATGGGACGCCAAGACCAAGAAGCTCATCTGGCGCGGCAGCGCCCAGGGGGTCGTCAAAGAGAACCCCGCGAAGGCCGCCAAGCAGATCGACAAGGCCATCACCAAAATCGTCAAGAAGTGGCAGAAGATGTACGCCAAGGATCAGAAGCGTAAAGCCAAGGGTTGACCCCCTGCTGAAGTTCCCGCCGCGGGCCGGCCTCGTCCCACGCCCGCGGCGGCCCTTGTCCACAACTCCCGGCTGCTCTCTGTTGCTTCCACCGAAACAGCGCCCTTTCCAGAAAGCGCCGGGCTGCAGGCTGCCTGCCGACCGCCAGCGACTCCACATCGCTGTCGGATTCTTAGACTCCTCCGATCCTGCCTTGGCCGGCCGGGGCATTGCACCAGGCGCAGTCCACCCCGCTGAGAAATCCCGCCACCGGTTGTGGTATCAACTACAACCATGTGGGAACAGCACTATACGCCCCTTGCTGGCAGCCTCGGCGCTTCGGCCGGTGTAGCCGCGCTGCCCGTTGTCGTCCTTCTGCTGCTCCTCGGCCTCCTTCGCCGGCCGGCCTGGGTCGCCGCTCTCTGTGGCCTGGCGACCGCTGCTTTGATTGCCGTCGCCGTCTACGGGATGCCGGCGGGCACGATGGCCGCCGCCGCCGGGTATGGGGCCGCTTTCGGTCTGTTCCCGATCGGCTGGATCGTCTTCTGGGCCATCGTCCTCTATCGCCTCACCATCGAGGCGGGCAAGTTCGAGGTCATCAAGGATTCCATCGGCGGCCTTACCGCCGACCGGCGCCTCCAAGCCTTGCTCATCGCCTTCACCTTCGGGGCCTTTATCGAAGGCGCCGCCGGTTTCGGCACTCCCGTCGCCGTCGCCGCCGCTATGCTCACCGGCCTCGGCTTTTCGCCTTTCTACGCTGCCGCGATCTGCTTGCTGGCCAATACCGCGCCCGTCGCCTTCGGATCCATCGGCATCCCCATCGTCACTCTCGGCGCCATCACTGGACTCGACGTGAACGCCCTCAGCGGAGCTGTGGGCCGGATCTGCGCTCCGGTCTCGCTCTTCATCCCGGCCTACCTCGTCCTTGTCATGGGTGGCCGCAGGGCCCTGGGCGGGGTCCTGCCTGCCGCGGCGCTCTGCGGCGTCTGCTTCGCCTCGGTCCAGTACCTGGTCTCGAACCATGTCGGCCCTTATCTCACCGACATTCTTGCGTCCCTCACCGCCATGGCCGCCCTGATCTTGCTGATCAAGGTGTGGAAGCCCGCCGACAGCTTCCATCTGGAGAACGAGAGTTCCGGCGAGAACCTCCCCCGGAAACACCCGATCAGGGAAGTTCTGCACGCCTGGTCGCCGTACTTCCTCCTCGTGATCCTTGTGCTGCTCTGGGGCCAGAGCAGCGTGAAGGCGGTCCTCAACAAAGCCACCGTCGTTTTCGCCTGGCCTGGATTGCATAATCTCGTCCAGCGCATGCAGCCCCTCGTCCCGGAGCCCTCCCCCTACCCGGCGCTCTACACCCTCAATTGGCTCTCGGCCGCCGGCAGCGCCTGCATGATCGCCTCCGTCCTCTCGGTGCTTGTCCTCCGAATGACGCCGGCACAGGCGTGGCGCGCTTTCGCCACCACCTGCCGGCAGCTTTTCTTGCCGCTGGTCACCATCGCCGCCGTCTTGGGCCTGGCTTTTCTGATGAATTACTCCGGCGCCACCGTCACCCTGGGGCTCGCCTTCGGCGCCACCGGCGTCCTGTTCCCCTACTTCAGCGCCATGCTCGGCTGGCTCGGTGTCTTTCTGACGGGCAGCGATACCTCCTCGAACGCCTTGTTCGGGAACCTGCAGGTCGTCACCGCCGGACGTCTCGGCCTCGACCCCGTGCTCATGGCCGCGGCCAACTCCTCCGGCGGCGTCATGGGCAAGATGATCAGCCTTCAGAGTCTGGCCGTGGCCGCTGCCGCCACCGGTATGCACACCAGCCAGGAGTCCCGGCTGTTCCGCTTCACGCTGCGGCACTCCATCCTGCTCGGCAGCATCGTCGGCCTGATCACCGCCGTCTACGCCTATCTGCTCTGACCCGGCCCGCCCGGCCCCGGAGCGCCTGAGCGGTCTCCCGCCGCGGCGGCCGCCGCCTCGGCCACGGCGGCGCTCTCGTAGCCGTTGACGACGTGATAGACGATCGAATCGAAGAGCCGGCCGGCGTGGTGCTCCAACTCTTCCTCCGCGTACAGGTCCACCGAACTCTGGGCCAGCCCCTGATTGCGGATCAAGTCCAGCATCTTCGCTTTCAGCACATGCAAGGCGTAAACCAGCTCCGAGGCCGGGATCCCTTGCGCGGCGCATCGGGCGCCCACCGGCTCGAACCGTTCCGCGACGTTCTCGTCTCCTCCGTGAACGAGCCACTGGCCCAGATCCCGGATGATCTCGGCGCATTCGGCGATCTGCTCGCACCACGGTCTGCGCGCCAGATGCGGCGTCCTCGGATCCTCAGCCAGTTGGCGTAGTGTCGATTCGGCGATCTCCTCGGCGTGGGACTCGACCAGCCGGATGAACTTGCTGGACAGCATTGCCCGTCCCTCCCTACCCCCTGTCTAATGCCGGCGGGGGCGGAAGTCAATGGATCTCGGCCGCGGCCCGGCCCTTCGGCCGCCCCTGGGCCGGCGGCCGGGGCCGCGGCGGTCGCGTATCATATATCTATTGGTGGCTGGATCGGGTCCCCACACCGAGGACGAATTGGCATACCTGGAACAGAAGATGCGCGCCGACTGGGATCGCCGTGCGCGCGAAAACGCCCGCTTCTACGTCGCCACCGGCAGGCAGCAGTGGACCGACGAGGAGTTCTTCGCCTCGGGCGAGGAGGAGGTCCGCAACCATATCCTCACCGACATGACGAACATCTGCCGGGGCAAGGATCCGCGGCGGATGGCGGTGCTCGAAATCGGCTGCGGCGCCGGCCGCGTCACCCGGGCCCTGGCGAAGATCTTCGGCACGGTCTATGCCGTCGATATCAGCGGCGAGATGGTCCGGCAGGCGCGCCGCGCGCTGGCCGGCTATCCCAACGTTCGCGTGGAGCAAAACAACGGGCGCGACCTCCGCGTCCTCGGGAAGATCCGCGTCGATTTCGCCTTCTCGAGCATCGTCTTCCAGCACATTCCCAGCAAGGCGATCATCGAGGGCTACGTGCGCGAAGTGCACCGGCTCCTGCGCTACGGCTGCCTGTTCAAGTTCCAGGTCCAGGGAGACGCCTCGATCGAGCGAACCGAAGACGACACCTGGCTTGGCGTGCCCTTCACCGACGAAGAGGCCGTCGATATGGCCCTGCGCTGCGGCTTCGACCCGCGGTATCGCCACGGAGCCGGCACCCAATACTTCTGGCTCTGGTATTTCAAAGGCTGGAAGCCCTGGCGCCAGTCCCGCTACTGCTGGCGGCGTTTCTCCCAATACGCCCGCATGCGCTGGGAAACCTCGAGGCGCTCTTCCTGACTCATCGACCGGCGCCCGCGCCGCTTGCGTGGTCTTGCGCCTTGCTCTCCCCTGGGCGACCGCGCGGCGGCCACTGCTTCCAGCAACTCGATGGCGTGCGTCAACCGCTCCCGTTCTTCGTATAATTCCTCAATGATTCTCTGGAGGTCCATGCCCGACCCCAGGTTATTCCTTCAGATCGTGGCATTTCGAGAGAACTTTTGCGACTTTGTACTAGAAACAATTCGCCTGGTACTAGGCGGACAGCCGCCGTGGAAACAGGGATTTCCCCGCTGCAGGAGGCCGCCGCGAAACCGCTCGAAAGGCGAGGCTCTGCCCGGCCGTCACCGGTAAGCGCCGCGCAGGTCGTACCACCGGATCCGGACCAGATCCAGGAACATATTCAGGCTGTCTCGGATCAGGCTTACCTTCGTTCCCTCCACGTGGTTCCACCGCACCGGCACTTCCACCGTCTTCAATCCCAGCCGCCGCGCGATGAACAGCGCCTCCACATCGAAGCCGAACCGGTCGATTCGCTGCCGGCGGAAGACTTCACGGGCCGCCCGGCGCGAGAAGAGCTTGAAGCCGCACTGCGTGTCCCAAAACGGCAGCCCCGTCAGCACCCTCATCAGCAAGTTGAACATGCGGCCTGCCCACTCACGAAACGCCGATTGGTGCACCCCGATGAGGGAACGGTCCAGCGCGCGGGAGCCGATGGCGATCTCGGCCCGATGCTCCCGCACTGCACTCTCCAGCTTCTCGAGCTCTTCGATGGGGGCCGACAGATCGGCATCGGTGAACAGCACCCACTCCCGTTGCGCCGCCAGCATCCCGTGGCGCACCGAGTAGCCCTTGCCCCGGTTGCCCGGATTCGCCAGCACCCGCACCGGAACCTTCCGGCCGGTGAAGCTCTCGGCTACCTCGCGGGTCCGGTCGCTCGAACCGTCGTCCACGACGAGGATCTCCGCCTCATACCGTCCGGCGCTGCTCTCCGCCCACTCCATGATCCGGCTGAGGGTCGCAGGCAAGCGCCTCTCCTCGTTGTAGGCGGGAATAACGATGGAAACGGCGGTCAACGCTCGATTATACCGGCCCGCCGGTGGAGCCGCGGGCGCCGCTTTCCCGGCGGTCGTATCCTCGGGGGGAAGGAGTTTCACGCGGGACGGCACACCGTTTTATCGGCCGGATCGGCCGTCCGGTTTAGCGCCCTCCGTCACCCGGGCGCCGGCAACGGGAACCGGCGCCGGCCCAGGAAAGCCTGGGAGCGCCCGCTATAATGGTGCTTTCGCAGCCCACACCGGCCGCCGGACCCGGGCCGTGCGGTCCCGGCGGCGCCTGGCGTGCGGCTCTGGTGACTTCGTCGTTGAGTTCTCGACTTCCACGGCAGCACGGGAGATTCCTTTGTCGCTCGAAGATGAAATCCTGCGCCAGCGCTTGACGCGCACCAGAGAGATCGAAGCTCTTGGCTTCCCGCCCTACGGCCACCGCTTCGATTACTCGCATACCATTCCCGAGATCCTCGCCCAGTGGGCTGAAACCCCCGCCGAAGAACTCGACCGGCAACCGGTCCGCGTCCGCGTCGCCGGCCGCATCCAGACCATCCGCCGCATGGGCAAGGCCGGCTTCGCCCACTTGCAGCAGAACGGCGAACGTCTCCAGATCTATGTCCGCCGCGACACAACCCCCGAAGCCGACTTCACCCTCTACAAGAAACTCCTCGACATCGGCGACATCATCGGCGTCGAAGGCAGGTTGTTCCGCACCAGGACCGGCGAGCTCTCCGTCTGGGTCGAAAAGCTCTACTTCCTGGCCAAGACGCTGCTCAACATGCCGGAGAAGTGGCACGGCCTCGAGGATGTCGAGACCCGTTACCGCCAGCGCTACCTGGACCTCATCGCCAACCCCGAGGTCCGCCGCATCTTTATCACCCGGAGCCGCATCGTCGCTTCCTTGCGCCGCCAGCTCGAGCAGCGCGGCTTCATCGAAGTGGAAACGCCGATGATGCAGCCCATCTACGGCGGGGCCACCGCCCGCCCTTTCGTCACCCACCACAACGCTCTCGATATCGACCTCTACCTGCGCATCGCCCCCGAGCTCTACCTGAAACGCCTCGTCGTCGGCGGCCTGGAGCGCGTCTACGAGATCAACCGGAACTTCCGCAACGAGGGCATCTCCACCCAGCACAACCCCGAGTTCACCATGCTCGAGTTCTATCAGGCCTACGCCGACTACAACGTCCTGATGGACTTCTCGTGCGAACTGCTCGAGCGGACCGCCGTCGACGCCACCGGCTCCTCCCGCGTCGTCTATCAAGGCCAGGAATTGGACTTCTCCCGCGTTCAGCGTTACCGCCTCCGCGAAGCCCTCATCGAGTTCTGGCCCGGCGGCGACAAGCCCAGACCGGAGAACCTCGCCGATCCAGACTGGTTGAACCGGCACTCCACCAAACCCACTCCCGGCGAACAGTTGATGGAGATCTTCGAGGAGAAGATCGAAGACCGCCTCGTCCAGCCGACCATCATCTACGAGTACCCCGTCGAGACCTCCCCCCTGTCGAAGACCAAGCCCGGCGACCCGGCTTTCGTCGAACGCTTTGAGATCTACGCCGCCGGCATGGAGATCGCCAATGCCTACACCGAGTTGAACGACCCCCAGGAGCAGCGCCGCCGCTTCGAAGCCCAGTTGGAACTGCGCGCCAGGGGCGACGAAGAAGCGCACCAGATGGACGAGGATTACCTCCGGGCGATGTGCTACGGGCTTCCTCCCACTGCCGGCGAAGGCATCGGCATCGACCGGCTGGCGATGGTCCTCACCAATTCGAAATCCATCCGCGAGGTGATCCTGTTCCCGCTGCTGCGTCCCGAGCCTCCGCTCGGGCTCGCGGAGCGGCTGCGGGCCGCCGAAAAAGAGACCGGCGGCTAAGGCCCCTCCCTCCAGGCCCGGTCTCCGGAGACGCGTAGAATGGTGCTTTGACCCGCTCGTTTCCACTCTTTGTCGCCCTCCGCTACCTGCGAGCCAAGCGCAAACAGGCCGTCATCGGCCTGATCACCCTGATCTCGATCCTCGGCGTGGCCGCCGGCGTCATGGCCTTGATCATCGCCCTGGCCATCAACAACGGCTTCCGCAACACCCTTCAGACGAATCTGCTCGGCGCTACCGCCCACGTCAGCATCCTCGAAAAGGAGCCGGGCTACGGGATTCACGACTGGCGGGAGCTGGCCGGAAAGTTGGCGGCGCTGCCGCATGTCACCAGCGCCGAGCCCACCCTCTACGCTCCCGTCTTTTTCACCGGACCGCTTCAATCCGACGGCGGCATCATCAAAGGCATCCGCCCCGGCGTCGCCGCCCAGCCGGTTGGGGCTCTCACGCATCTGGTCGAGGGCTCTCTCGCCGGCCTCCGCAGCCAGGAGAACGGCCTCCCGGGCATCGTCCTCGGCGTCCGCCTGGCCCGCAACGTCGGCATGACCATGAACAGCGTCATCAACGTGATCAGCCCGCAAGGGGAGCTCACGCCTTTCGGCCCCCGCCCCAGCTACCGGCGCTTCCGCGTCTGCGGCCTCTTCGAGTCCGGCCTCTACGAACTCGACGCCCACTGGGCTTTCACTTCCCTCGAGGCCGCCCAGTCGTTGCTCGGCGTCGGAGACGTCGTCAACTCGATCGAGTTGCGCCTCGACGACATCCAGCGCGCCCCCGAAGTGGCCGCCGCCGCCGAGAAGATCATCGGCGACAAACTGGCCGCCACTACCTGGATGGAGCAGAACCGGCAACTGCTCGGCGCCCTCAAGATGGAGCGGATCGTCACCGTGATCACCATCGGCATGATTCAGCTCGTCGCCGCCCTGAACATCCTCATCGCGCTGGTCATGATGGTAATGGAGAAACACCGCGACATCGCTCTGCTCATGTCCATGGGCTGCCGCCGGGAGCAGATCCGTAAGATCTTCATCTTGCAGGGCGTCATCATCGGCGTCATCGGTTCGACCATCGGGTTGCTCGTGGGGGAACTGCTCTGCTACCTTGCCGACAAGTATCGCTGGATCAGTCTCGATCCCGAAGTCTATGCCCTCAGCTACGTGCCGTTCGAGCCCCGCTGGATCGACGCGCTTTGGGTGCCGGCCGTGGCGGTGCTGATCAGCTTCCTGGCCACGATTTATCCCGCCGGGAGCGCCACCCGTGTGGCCCCTGCCGAAGCGCTCCGCTACGAATGAGCTTCCCCCGGCGGTATCATGGGCTCTCAGCAGGGAGGTGATCATGCACCGGAAACTGGCCCTCGGCATCGCCGGCGCGTTCTTTGTTTTCTGCTTCACGGCCGCCGCCGGAAACGCCGACTCCGTGCGGGCGGCCGAGAAACAGTGGGCTAAGGCCGTCGTCGCACGGGATTTCGCCGCGTTGGAGAGAATCCTCGCTCCGGGCCTCATCTACGCCCATTCCACCGGCGTCATCCAGACCAAGGAAGAGTATCTCGGCAAGCTCCGTTCCGGCCGCCAGCGCTACGACGCCATCGAGCATGAAAAGACGACTGTAAAGGTTTACGGCGATGCCGCCGTCGCTCACTCCATCGTCGTCATGAAGGGCGAGTCGGCCGGCAAACCTTTCGACAACCGGCTCATGATGATGCACTTCTGGGTGAAAGAAAACGGAGCCTGGCGTCTGGCGGCTCACCAGACGACCCGGCTCGAAAAGTGAGCCTGCGTCTGCCCTCTTCGCCCGGCGCCGCCCGCCCCCTGGGCGTGCAACCTCCGGCTCCTGCCGCCGCGGCCGCCCGCTGAAGCTTTCAGCGTGAAAGGAATTGGTCTATCCAGTGACGCTCCGGGCCGCGCTGTCCGCCGGCATCCGGCCCACCCCTCGCAGGTGAACAGATTCGCGGCTTCGACACTGATCGCAAGGGAATGAATCCATACACAAGAGTGTAGAATGGTTTGGCCCGCTCTCTTCAGGTGACTGATTCTATTATGTTTGCCGAATCTTCCCCTTGACAATCGGTTTGCCCCCCCTTATCATTGATGCTTCGTTATCGCGAGTGGCAACCAAACGACAACCAAAGGAAGGTGTACCGGGGATGGGAATGACCTTTCACGTTGGCGAGAAAGTAGTTTATCCAAATCAGGGGGTCGGCACGATCGAAAACATCGGCACCCGCAGCTTCGGCACCCGGCCCGAGCGCTTTTACCTCCTCCGGCTGGCCTCCAGCCAGCTCACCGTCATGGTCCCGTTTTCCCACGCCGACAACGTTGGATTGCGGCGGGTTACCAAGAACGGCCAGGTGGAGCGAGTCCTCCGCTTCCTGGCCAACGGCGAGTGCAAGGGTTGCCGGGACTGGAAGAATCGGTTCAAGACCAACTCCGAGAAGATGCGGAATGGCAGCCTGATGGACGTGGCGGAGGTCTTCAAGACTCTGCTGCTGCTGCAGAAAAGGAAACCGCTTTCATTCCGGGAGAAAAAGATGCTCGACAAGGCCCGGCACATGCTGATCATGGAGGTCTCCATCTCCCGGTCTACGCGCGAATCCGAAGCTGTGGAACTGCTTTCGAAGGCCTTGGCCAAAGCGGGTCTCGAAATGCCCGACCCACTCTGAGAGTTCCCAGCCGCGGCCCCGCCGAATCCGGACGCCGGGCGGCTCCCGCTGGCTCTCACTAAGGGTTTCTTCCTACCTGGGAGCTCCAGTATCCATTTGAATTTCAAATTCTTAGGGGCTTCCGCCGCTATAAAGCTTGCCCCGGGTTCCTTACGATTAATAGGTAGGGAAGCCGGCTCATGCGCTGCCTGTACTGCGGAAAGAAACTGTCCCTTCTGCACAAGATCTCCGGCAAAGAGTTCTGCGGCAACGAGCACTATGAGCTGTATCTCCAGGATCAGGAATCGCTCGGCCTCGCCCGCCTGATCGAGGCGCGCAAGGCCGCGCGCAGCCGGCAGCGCCGGGACTCCGCCAAGCGCGGGGGGCCGCCCCTTGCCGATCTCTTCTTCCCCTTCCCGCCGGCCTCGCGGGACTGCCCGCCCCGAATTCGCACCTGTTTCACTGACCCGCACCCCACCCTGGCCGTGGCCTTGCCCCAGGCGGAGATGTCCCTCGGCCCCTGCCGGATCCCTCAACCCAAGCCGAGCTTGGATATCCACCTGCCGGCGGCGCTCGGCGAGGACCCGCGCCGCCTGGAGGCGTCCTTTACCCCGCCCCTGATGCGGGCACGGATACCGGCCCACACCCCCGGGCTGGCCCACCGCTCAGCGAAGCTTCCCGCTCCCGGCTGGATTCCCCCGGCGGTCGAAGCCCCCTTCCCGCCGGCTCTCTCCCGAGTTCCTCCCGCCGAGCCTGCCGCCGGGGCCGCAGGAGTCCCGGAACCGCCCGGGCAGGTACTGCCGCAACCGCCGGCCGCGCCGCCTGCCGGCCCGGCCCCGATGATCATGCCGGGCCGCTCCGCGGAGGCTCCGAAAACTTCTCCGCGCGTCATTGCTATCACCACAGGCAAGCCCGAGGTTCCGGCGCCGGTGGTGGGCTCCGGCTGGGCTCTGGTGCGCGGGGGCTGGAAAATCCTGGAACAGGTCACCGCCGGCTTCGTCCCCATCCGCATGGAGGCTCTTGCCGGCGACCGGCCGGCCCAGCCGCCGCCCAGTTGCCCGGAAGAACCCACCCCCCTGGCGCCGATCACCGGCCCCGCTCCCCGGGCAGCCGGCGTGCCGTGTCATCTGGCATCCGAGGGTCCTCGCATAGGGCCCCTCTTCGAGTCGAGCGCCACGGCGCCGGCCCCTGCAACCCCGGATCCGGCGATCCCTACGCAGTGCCCCTTGGCAGCCCCCGCAGCGCCACCGCAGCTCGGTGAGCTTGTGCTGCCCGAAGCCGGACTCGAGATCGTCGAACCAGCGGCTGTGCCCGGCGCTGCCCGGCCCTTGGCCTATGCTCCGCAGCCGCTGGCGTCGAAACCGTTCTTGGTGCCGCCAACGGTGCGGCCACGGCTGGCATCCGGATTGGGCTCCGGCTCACCGCGTCCGGCCGCCCTGGATGCGGCGCCTTCGCCCGGGCCCTCGCCGGCCCCACCGCCTGCCGCCTGTCTGGCGCTGTTCCGGCTGGCGCTGCCGTCGGCAGACGTGGAGATCCCCGGGCCGCGCTCCACCGCCTGCCCGTCGCGCGGGGCGATTCACAGCGCCGGTGGACCTGACGTTGACGCACCGGTTTCGACCGTTCCGGAGCCGCTGCCGCACCCCGCCTCCAGTCCTGCGCCCCCCGAAGTTCCGCCGGCCGCCTTCCTTCCTCCGCCTTCCACCTTTGTTGCGGCCCCCGCCGGTCCCACCCCGCCGGAACTCCCGGGCGTTCCTCCCGCGGCTCCTGCCCCGCCGCTCTTCCAGTGGGGTGGCGGCGCGGCCGCGGCCGCCTTGCCTGGCCCGCCCCCCGGGCCCAAGCCGTGGGCCGGCCGGCAGCCCGAGCTCGTGCCCCTCGGGACCGCCCATATCGTTCCCCCGAGCGGCCACGGCCTGCAGGCGTCCCGCGCCGAGTGGATCGGGGAAGCGCCAAAGCCTCTTCTCCGGCGGCCCAACCGCATCCCCGTGGCCGACGAGTTCGAACCTCGAACCACTCCGGACGCCGCCCGGCGCCGCCCGCGGCCCCAGGTCGGTCTTTGGCTGCAGCGGACCTGGTATCGCGTCCCGGGCAGGCTCAAATGGGCGGTGATGAGCCTCCCGCTGGCGCTGCTGCTCGTGCAACAGATCGGCCTCCAGCAGCGGCCGACCGAAGTCGCCGCCGCCGCGGCCGAGGAGAGCGGCTCGTTCTCCCAGTTCCTCCAGGCCCGTTGGGAGAACCTCCGGACGAACATCATGAATCGGGCGGCGATCTCGCTGACCGACGATTTCCGCTCCGGACTCGGCTCCTGGACCGGCGAGGCCAACTGGGGGCGCACGTGGTCCTACGACAAGGCCGGTTTCATCCTGCCCGGCGCCCTGGCGCTTTATGAGCCCTCTCTCAATCTCGTGGACTACGAGTTTGTCCTCGCCGCCCGGATCGAGCGGGGCGGCGTGAGCTGGGTCTTCCGGGCGCGCGACACCAGAAATTATTACGCCGGCCGCCTGGTAATCACTCAGCCCGGCCCTTTACCCAAGGCCCGGCTCGTCAACTACACCGTCATCGACGGCCGCCGCAAGAGCCAGAAATCCACCGAAGTGCCGTTCCCGCTGCGGGACAAGATGTATCAGATCCGCGTCGCCGTCCGCGGCAGCACCTTCACTACCTACTTGGATGACCGCGTCGTCGGCCTCTACAAAGACGACACGCTCAAGACCGGCGGCGTCGGCCTGTTCCGCGCTCGGGGCGAGAAGGCCCGGGTTCGCTGGATCAGCGTAATGCACCAATACGATCTCGTGGGCCGCCTGTGCGCACTGATCGCCCCGTATAACTTGGAACGACCGCCGGGAGGATGGAGCGAATGAGCCAACAAGCCAGAGCCAGACGCAAAGTGAAAATCACCGGCGCCGGCAGCGCCTTCGCGGAACGGGGCCCCAATACGGAGTCGCTGGTTTCGCCCGAAGCCGTCCTCGCGCACGCCGTCGCCTTGCATCTCGACGGCAAGCTGCGTGAGGCTCTCGCCGAGTTGAACCGCGCCGTCGATGCCGGCGTAGCCGGTCCCGATATCTTCTCCGCCCGCGGCCACATCCAGTTCGAACTCGAGCGCTACGACGAGGCCGCGGCCAGCTACCGCCAGTTACTGGAAGCCAGGCCGGACCATCCTTCCGCCGCCTTCAACCTCGGCGTCTGTTTCGAGCGCCTCGAACAATGGGGCAACGCCGCGCGCGCATTCCAGCGAGCCGTCGAACAAGACCCCGGCCGCGTAGACGCTTGTGTGGGCCTGGGCATCTGCCTGCTCCGCCTGGAAAAGCCCCAGGACGCTCTCCAGATCCTGGAAGGAGCTCTCGAAAGAGACCCAGACAACGAAGATGCACGCTTCGGCAAAGCGGTCGCCCTGCAACTGCTCGGCAAACTCGATGATGCGGCGGGGATCTATGAAAGCATCCTGGAAAGATCGCCGGACTCCGAAGAGTCCCTGATCAACCTCATCAGCATCGGCATCGCCAAGAAGGACGAGCCGATGACTCGTCGCTATTCCGAACGGCTCCTCGAGTTGCGCCCCTACGCCCCGGCGGCTCTCGAAGGTCTGGCCAACTGCGCCTTCTGGAGTGAAGACCTGGAAGCCGCCGTCACCTTCTGTAAGAAATTGGTCGAGTTCGACCCGGAGAACTACGAGTGGCGGTATAACCTTGGCGTCGCCTGCCAGCGCACCGGCCGCATGGAACAGGCGGCCAAGGCCTACACCGAAGCCCTCCGGCTGAACCCCGACGCCGTCCAGGCCCACGTCAACCTCGGCATCGTGCTTCATGAGCTCGGCGATTTTCGAGGAGCCGGCGAAGCCTATGAGAGAGCTTTGAAACTCTCTTCTGAAATACCCGAAGTCCGCTACAACCTCGCCCTCTTACTGGAACAACAAGGCGCGGCCTTCGAAGCCGAGGGCTTCTACGAGCAGCTCGTCAATGACTACCCGGACTGGGAAGACGCCTGGTTCCGCCTCGGCTACCTGCGGCTCCAGCGCTCCTACTTCCCCGGCGCTATCGAAGCCTTCACGAAGTGCATCGAGAAGCGCCCCTCCTGGCCCGAGGCCCAGGTGAATCTCGGCCTCGCCTACTGGCGCTCGGGCGACCACCAGGCCGCTGGACGGGCCTTCGCTGCCGCGCTGGACGCCGATCCGGAGTCGCTCGATGCGCTGCGCGGGCTGGCGGCCGTCTCGATCGAGCGCAAAGACTACGACCAGGCCCTGGAGCTGCACAGCCGCCTGATCGACTTCGGCGAGCGCTCCCCGGAGCTCTTCTACAACACCGGCCTGCTGCTGCAGAAGACCGGCCAGACCGACGACGCCATCCGCCTCTACCGCGAGGCCATCTCCGACAAGCCCGATTTCGCCGAGGCGCTGCTCAACCTCGGCCACGCCCTCCGCGAAAAAGGCCAGATCGACGAGGCGCGCATGTTCTGGAGCAAGGCGCTGGCGGCTAATCCGAAACTGGCCCAGGAGTACTTCGACTCCCCCGCCCAGGCATCTTGAGCCGGCCCGCCCGCGGCCGCCGCCCGGCCGCTCATCTGGCGATCTCGTCCCAGGTCACGATGCGCCGCTCGTAGATCGCCTTGCGGCCCATCATCGCCACCAGCGTCGAGCGCAGCGCCGAGTCGGCGTCGTTCAGCGGCGGTTTCCGGCCCGCCCGGGCGTTCTCGTAGAAGGCCTTGAGCGAGAGGTAGGTCGAGTTCTCCCCTTCGTTCGGGACCTCGAGCTTCACCGCCCCCCGGTTGGCCCGCTCGTGGAACTCCGCCCGGGCCAGATCCACCGCCCCGATCGAGCCGAAGACGCGCTCTTTGATCCCCGTGAAACCCGGCGGGTCGAAGTAGATGTGGCTGAAGACCAGCCGCACGTCGCCCGGGTACTCGTAGATCACCGCATAGTTGTCCATCGTCGTTCGGCCCGGCGGGATGTCGCGGTACAGGTTGATGCCGCCGGAGCCGAAGACTCGCAACGGGGATTGGTCCACCGCCCAGGTCATCAGGTCCAGAATGTGGCAGGCCTGCTCGACGATGTTGTCGCCGCTCACCGTGCGGTCGAAGTACCACGGCGTGTTCCGCGGCAGGTCGCCTCCATGCCGGAAGCCTTGCATGAAGAGAACTTTCCCGATGCCGCCGCCGTGGATGAAGTCCATCGCCGCCCGCCGCCGGGGGTCGAACCGGAGCTGGAAACCCACCTGCAGGATCCCTTTTGCCGCTTTCGACGCCGTCACGATCGCCAGGCACTCGTCCGGCGTCAAGGCCATCGGCTTCTCCAGATAGACATGCTTGCCCGCCGCCAGCGCCGCCACGGCGATCTCCTGGTGCGTGTTCACCGGCGTGGCGATGATCACGGCGTCGAAGGTCCGGGCATCGTCGAGAAGCTTGCGGTAATCGTAATAGGCCTTCGCCGCGTGTCCCTTCTCTCCGGCCACCTCGGCGGCCGCCTGCGCCCGGTCTTCTTGCACATCGCAAACCGCCGCCACCCGCACCCCCGGGACCGCCAGTGAGTGCCGCAGCAAGTAGCTGCCGCGGTTGCCCACGCCGATGAACGCCGCGCGGATGGCATCGTTCGCCGATTGCGCCCCCACCAGAGCCGGCGCCGCCGCACCGACGAAACTTCTCCGTGTGAGTTTCATTGCTTCACTCCCTGCCGGCCCGCCTCACTGTCCGGCGGTGAGATTCTCGAACCAGAATAGCCCTCCCTTGCCCGGAGCCAGCACGTCGCGGTCGCCGTCCCCGTCAATGTCTGTCACCACCATCTGCATGCCGCCGCCGGCCCGCGAGCCGTAGTCGATCACGTGCCGCTTCCAGATTACCGTGCCTCCGGCCTGGAGCCGGTGTTCGTACCAGTACAGCCCCAGTGGCTCCCGGCCCCCCGGATCCTTGCCGTTATGGGCGTGGAACCGCTTGCCGGTGATGACGTCCTCGCGCCCGTCGCCGTCGAGATCGGCCAGCGTCACCGCGTGGGCCTGCGACCAGCTCTCGTCGATCACGTGCTTCTTCCAACCGCCGTCCGGCGTCCGCTCGAGCCACAGCAACCCGTAGCCGTGGGCGAACGACGTCAGCACATCCGGCCGCCCGTCCTCGTTGATGTCCCGCACGTAGAGGAACCCCAAATGGGGGAACTCGAAGCGGGCGAAATCCTCGTGATGCACCCAACCCGGCCCGGCCGGATCCTCGGGCGCCTCCCACCAGCCTACGGGCGTCAAGATATCCGTGCGCCCGTCGGCGTTCACGTCTCCGGCGCCGATGCCGTGCCCGTAACTCTGCCCGCTCACGGTGTGCCGCACGAACCTGCCGCCTTCGATCCGGTACCACGCCAGCGGCGCTTTCTCGGATCCGAACTGCGGCAGCAGCTCCCGCGCTTGCCCGTCGTTGTCCAGGTCCACGAGAAACGCGAACTCGGTCGGGTAGCCCTGCTCGATGACGTGCTTCTTCCACTCGCCGGAAGCCCCGGGGTTCTCCCACCAGGCAAGCTCCCGGGCGAACCACGTCGCCGTGATCACGTCCGTCCGCCCATCGCCGTTCACATCGAGCAGCAAGTCGCTGAAGTCATCCACGTAGAAACGCTCGTAGCCGAGCCGGCGGAACCGGTGGGCGGTCCAAGAAGGGCCCTCGAACCAGTTCTCGCCCGAGACGATGTCCAACCGGCCGTCTCCGTTGACGTCGGCGACGGCGCAGGTCTCCGCCGCCCCGGGGTAGATCTCGTGCCTCAGGAACCGGATTGCGTCGTGGAACTCGGCGGCGGAAGAGACGAGCGCCGGCGCCAACAGCAACAGCAGCATGCGCTTCATCGCGACGATTGTATAACGGGTAGCGCGCGAGGGATCACGTTCGCGCCGGGGGCCGTGTTCTCCAGCGTCCGCGCGCGTTCAAGACCGGAGCAATTCCGCCCCTCCCCACACCAGCCAGCCGGCGAATCCGATCAGCAGCCAGCCCAGGGCCTGCACCGTGCGCCGGTAGGCCGTCGCTTCGAGGAAACGCCGCGAGCGGTGGACCAGCAGCGCAGTCGCTGCCTTCGACCCACACAGCAGCAGATAGAAAGCCCCCACGAAACCGAAGGCCGCAGCCGGCTCCGAGGCGTAAGCGCGCAGCACGGTCGGCGCCCCCACGGCGCCCCAGAACAGGTAGACGTGCGGGTTCAGCAGGTTGATCGCCATCGCTTTCCGGATCGAGTGCGGGGCCGCGCTCGTCTCCGTGACAGAGGCGCCCGCGCGCAGGCTCTCGATCCCTAGCCACGCCACGTAGCCGCCTCCGATCAGCGAGATCACGCCGAGGAGGGAACCACTCGCCGTGAGCCGGGAGAGCGCGAATAGCGTCCCCGCGACAATCGGAGCGTCGGTCAGCACCGGGGCGATCGCCACTCGCAGCCCTTCTTTGACCCCGTAGCGCACGGTCTGAGACACGAGGAACGCCAGCAGCGGGCCCGGCGAAAGGCCCGCGGCGAGCCCCAATCCGACTCCCGAGACGACGTAACCGAGCAACTAACAAGGATAAGGCCGCGGTGCGGCGCCCGGCGGCCTGGTCCCCCGCCTCCGCATTCCCGCCCCGCAGCTCAACGCGATATAGTGTGTTTCTATCGAAGATCCACAAGGAGTACTAGGCCGCATGTCCAACCTCACCCGAAGAGATTTCGCCCGCGCCGCCGGCCTGGCAGCCACGGCGGCAAGCTATTCCCGCATCCTCGGCGCCAACGACCGCGTTCGCATCGGCTACATCGGCCTCGGCAACCGTGGCGACCAGGTCCAGGACGCCTTCCTCGAGCACGCCGACCAGGAGACCGTCGCGCTGTGCGACCTCCGCGACGACTACATGGACTGGGCGGAGCGGAAGGAGCGGAAACGCGGCCTGAAGCCCAAGCGCTTCAAGGACTACCGCAAACTGCTCGAGCTCAAGGACATGGACGCCGTGGTCATCTGCACGCCCGACCACTGGCACGCCATCATGTTCGTCGACGCTTGCCGCGCCGGCTTCGACGTCTACGTCGAGAAGCCCCTCTCGCTTACCGTCAAAGAAGGCCGCCGCATGGTCGAGGTGGCCCGGGAGACCAAGCGCGTCACTCAGGTCGGCATCCATCGCCGCTCGTCGCCCTTCCTCACTGAGGCCGCCAAACTCGTTCGGTCCGGCTACATCGGCCATGTCACCATCGGCCGGAGTTACCACTACCGCAACGAATGGCCACACGGCATCGGCAATCCGCCGGATACCGATCCCCCCAATCCTTGGGAGTGGGACCAGTGGCTCGGCCCCGCCCCCATGCAGCCCTACAACCGGAACAAGAGCTATTACAATTTCCGCTGGTTCTACGACTTCTCCGGCGGCCAGTTGACCAACTTCGGCGTCCACTACATGGACATGCTCCGCTGGGCCATCGGCCTGGAGTATCCCGTTTCGGTCACTGCCGTCGGCGGCAAGTACGTCGTCCAGGACAACCGGCAGATCCCTGACACCTTGGAAGTCGTTTGGGAGTTCCCCGGCGGCCACCTGATCACATTTTCCCAGTGTGATTCCAACCTCGCCCCGGGCAATCTGCAGAATTCCGAGATGCTGTTGCGCGGCACGAAAGGCACGATGTATATCCACTTCAGCCGGTGGGAGATCGTGCCCGAACAGATCAACGACCGCCCCCGCTTCCCCCGCTCTCCCATCGACCGTGAGGGCGAACGGGCCAACCGCGGCATCCGCCGCCCGCTGATCGAGGCCAAACGCATGGAGGGCAGCCAGGATACCGCCTTCCACGCCCGCAACTTCCTCGATTGCGTCAAGAGCCGGAAAAAGTGCAACTGCGATGTCCTCACCGGCCATATCTCGACCACCAATACCCTGATCGCCCGCATCGCGCTGTTCACCAAGGCGCGCCTCGACTGGGACGGCGAGAAGGAACGCTTCACCAACAACGAGGACGCCAACAAGCTGCTCCACTACGAGTACCGCGAAGGCTATGAACTGGGGTGAAACAATGACCCGGCGCCAACTGCTCGCAACCTCTTTCGCCGCACCGTTTCTGCGCACGGCCCGCGCCAACCGCCGCCGCCCCACCCTCTGCATCTTCTCCAAGCACCTCCAGCAATACGGCTACGAGGACCTCGCCCGGGTCTCCAAGGACTTCGGCTTCGAAGGGGTGGACCTCACCGTCCGCCCGCGGGGCCACATCCTGCCCGAAAACGTCACCCGCGACTTGCCCGCCGCGGTCAACGCCATCCGCGCCCGGGGTCTCTCGGTTCCCATGATCACCACCGGACTCACCTCCGGCTCGGACCCGGCCGCCGAACCCACCATCCGCACCGCCAGCGAGCTGAAGGTTCCTTTCTTCAAGATCGGCTATATCCGCTATCGCGAAGCGCACGTGCTCGAGAAGCTGGCCGAGGTCAAGCCCGGCATCCGGGCCCTGGCCGCCCTGGGCGAGAAATACGGCGTCGTCGCCGGCTTCCACAACCACTCCGGCGACTACGTCGGCGCCCTCGTCTGGGACATCCGCGAGCTGATCCACGACCTCGACCCGGCCTGGATCGGCTACTACTACGACCCATGCCACGCCACCATCGAAGGCGGGCGCTTCGGCTGGCGCGCCGCCCTCGACATTGCCCTGCCGCGCCTGAAGATGGTCGCCATCAAGGACTTCTATTGGGCTAGGGACGCCCGGGGCCGCTGGCAACGGAGAATGTGCCCGCTGGGCGAGGGCATGGTCGATTGGGACCGCTTCTTCGCCACCATCGCCAAGGCGCGCTTCACCGGACCGATCTCGCTTCACGTCGAGTACGAGCCGGCCGACCAACACGCCGCCATCGCCAAGGACTACGGCTTCCTCCAGAAGATGGTGGCGAAGTATTATGGATGAACCCGCCCGCTTCGGGTGATCCGCCGGCGCCCGCTGAACCCGGCGGCGTGGCCGGCGCCCGCGTCCCCGCCGCCCGCTCCGCGAGTGGCGAAGGAAAATTCTCGCCCCAGTGAACCGCTTCCGGCGCCGCCGGACATCTATACAGATAGGGGCCGGATTCGCCGATGAGATCAGCCTGGAGTCCACCTCCTCAGGCGGCAGGCGAGGGCGATGCTGATCGATACTGCACCCGTCAAGACGGAGACCCTCCCGCCGGACGCGACTGCCAGCCCGGCGCGCCCGGCCTGCGCTGTCTCACTTCGAACTTTGGCCTTGCTGCTCGGCGTCATCCTGGCGTTTCTTGGACTCCTGGAGATCCAGACCTCCTGGCTCGAAGCCCGGGTTTTCACTGTGTGGGCGCGCCAGGCCTGGTTCGCCGTAGAACCTGGATCCTCGCCCGCCATTAGGTATCCGAAGCACGGCCCGTATGACGCGCGTTTAGGCTACACGAGGCTGCCCGAGTTCCTCGACCGCCTCGCCGGCGCCGGGTTCCGCATCGAGTCCCAGGCGCGGTGGTCGCCGGCCATGGCCCGTATGGCCGACTGGGGGCTCTACCCGCCATATCAGGAAAAGACCCAGGCCGGCCTTACCATCACCGGCGATCGGGGCGAGCCACTTTACGCCGTCCGGGTCCCCGGGCGCATCTATCCCGACTTCGAAGCCATCCCCCCAGTCATCGTCCGCACCCTGCTCTTCGTCGAGAACCGCGAGGCCCTCGACGCCCGCTACCCCTACAAGAATCCAGCCATCGAGTGGGACCGCCTCGCCCGGGCCGTCTGGAACTACAGCCTCGTTTCCTTGGGCCTCGGCGGCGAGCTCACCGGCGGCAGTACGCTGGCCACGCAACTCGTCAAATTCCGGCACTCGCCCGGCGGCAAGACCACCTCGCCGGGCGAAAAGCTGCGGCAGGTCGTCTCCGCCTCGCTGGCCGCCTACGCCACCGGTCTCGACACCACCGACGCGCGGCGGCGCATCATCGCCGACTACCTGAACTCCGTGCCGCTGGCCGCCGTGCCCGGCTACGGCGAGGTCCACGGGCTCGGCGACGGCTTGTCGGCCTGGTACGGCGCCGACTTCCGGGAAGTCAACCGCTTGTTGGACTACGTCCAGGAGCCGGTCGCCGGGTCGCTCGACCAGCAGGCCCGGGCCTACCGCCAGGTCCTCTCGCTGCTGCTGGCCATCAAGAGACCCACCGCCTACCTGATCCGCGACCGCGCCGCCCTCGAGCGCCGGGTGGACTCCTATCTCCACCTGCTCGCCGAGGCAGGAGTGATCCCCGAGCGCCTGGCGCGCCGGGCCCTGGCCGTGCGCCCGCGTCTGCGCGACCGGGCGCCCTCGCCGCCCCACACCGGCTTCGCTCCCCGCAAGGCGACCGACCGCATTCGGGTTCACCTGATGCAGAAGCTCGGCCTGCCGTCCACGTATGAAGTGGACCGCCTCGACCTGGCTGTCGAGAGCACCATCGACGGCGACGCCCAGCGCCGGATTTTCGCCTTCCTCGACCGCCTGAACGAGCCCGAGTTCGCCGCCCGCGCCGGCCTCCGCCAGCCCCGGCTGCTCGAGCGCGGCGATCCGCGGCGGGTCATCTACAGCATCACTCTCTACGAGCGCGGCCAGGGGGCCAACCTGCTCCGCGTCCAGGCCGACAATCTCGACCAGCCGCTGAACATCAACGAGCAGACGAAGCTCGAGCTCGGCTCCACCGCCAAGCTGCGCACGCTGGCGAGCTATCTCGAAGCCATTCGCGAGCTGCACGCCCGGCTCTCGGCGATGACGCCGGCCGAGCGCGCCCGCCTCGAGATCGCCCCCGAGGACCGCCTCACCCGCTGGGCCGCCGCCTACCTCGATGCCTTCCCCGAGGCAACGCTCGAGCAGATGCTCGAGGCCGCCATGGAGCGCCGCTACTCGGCCAGTCCCGCCGAAGGCTTCTTCACCGGCGGCGGCATGCATCACTTCTCGAACTTCGACTCGAAGGACGACACCCGCGTCATCACCGTCCGCGAGGCCTTCCGCCGGTCCGTGAATCTGGTCTTCATCCGGCTGATGCGCGACCTGGTGAACTACCGGATCTACCGGCTCGCCGGCGTCACACCCAGCCTGCTCCGCGACCCGTCCCATCCGGCCCGCCGCCGTTACCTCGAGCGCTACGCCGAGCGCGAAGGGCGGAAACTGATCACGCGTTATTACCAGAAGTACCAGGGCCTCCCCCTCGACGAGGCCCTCTCCCGGCTCGCCGAGGGCATGCAGCACAAGACCCCGCGTCGGCTGGCCGCCGTCTACCGCTCTGTCCGTCCCCAGGACGGCGTGGACGGCTTCGCCGCCTTCCTCATCGGCCATCTGCTGAACCCCAATCTGCCGCAGTCTCTCATCGAGCGGCTTTACGCGGAGTTCGAGCCCGGCCGCTACAGCCTCGCCGACCGTGCCTATATCGCCGGCATCGATCCCCTGGAGCTGTGGGTGCTCCAATACAAAGCCGCCAACCCCGGGGCGCAGCTCGGCGAGCTGTTCCGCGTCAGCCGGCCCTACTGCCTCGAAGCCTTCGACTGGCTCTTCAAGCCCCGGAACCGCCGGGCGCAGAACCGCGCCATCCGGGTGATGCTCGAAGTGGACGCCTTCCGCGTCTTGCATGCCGAGTGGCGGAAACTGGGCTACCCCTTCCCCTGGCTGGTACCCTCCTACGCCACCGCGCTCGGCAGCTCCGGCGATACCCCGGCGGCGCTGGCCGATCTGGTCGGCATCATCGAGAACGAGGGCGTCTACTACCCGGCCGTACGCATCGAGAAACTGCACTTCGCCGCCGATACGCCTTATGAAACCAACCTCGTCCGCGACCCCCGGCCCGGCGAGCGCGTGATGGCTCCCGAGATCGCCCGGCTGCTCGACCGCGAGCTCACCGGCGTCGTCGAGGCCGGCACGGCCATCCGGACCCGCGGCGCGCTGAAGCTCTCCGACGGCACGCCGGTCCGCGTGGGCGGCAAGACCGGCACCGGCGACAACCGCTACGAGATGTACGGCCCCGGGGGCCGCCTGATCGAGTCCCGCGTCGTCAACCGCACGGCCACGTTCGTCTTCACCATCGGCGGCCGTTACTTCGGCGCCATCACGGCCTTCGTGCCCGGCGAGCAGGCCGCCGAGTACGGCTTCACCAGCTCCCTGCCGGTGCAGATCTTCAAGGAGCTCACCCCTGTCTTCGCCGCGATGCTCGAGGGCCGGCCGGCCCCGGACCTGGCCGGAGCGATCGAGAAGCGCGTTCTCACTGAGGCCCGCCGCCCGGAGGACGCGCCGGAACTCGCGGCCAACACGGGACCCGGTGCCGCTGGCGCCGATGCCACGCTCGCCGGCCGCCAGGACGGCCCGCGGCAAGAGGCCGGACGGGTAGCCGCGGCCTCTTCCGATCTCCCTGAGCCGGGGCTCCAGTAAGCTCTGGAGACGCCCACGGCCGCCCACGCGGCGCAGTGAGACGCCCGGGCGGCGCGACGCGTGACGCCATTCCCACGCAAAAGCATGAAAAGGGAAACCGATTTGTTTTCTTTCGGTTGCAGGCCTGCGTGACGCGTGGGCCCGGAGAAGCGTCACAGCTCCGAAGGCAGCGGGATACGCGAAAACACGGCGAAGACGCCTCGCCCGCGGCGCCTTCGGCCGGCGCCGTTCGCCGCCAAGGCACACCTCTCGCGTTCGTCTCGTTCGGATGTCAAACATCGCCGCCAGGCGGAACCGCCCGTCCCCTGAAGAGTTCTAGCACAGAGAGGCGAGCCAGGCCGGTTCATGAGGGAGGGAAGTACTGGAAGCGCCGGAGGATGCCAGGGTGGCGAAAGGTTGTGACCGGCCCTCGCAACCGGACCGGCTGACCTTACTACGGGGAACCCAAGAGCGGGCGTAGATGCGCCCTCAGCTCTCTGATCACCTTCGGGAAAGGGGGCAAGCCGGTGACCGAGCGCTCTACATCAGGGTCGCCAGTAATTGGAAATCATCCAATCTACTGCACATAGGAGATACGGCGTGCGCCCTCGAGGCGCGATTCCTGGACAGCCTTGCGCCTTCCGGGCACACGGCCGCCCGGCCGCCGTTGCCCCCCCATCGCCGTCCGTACGCTCTCGGGCCATCCGCGCGCGACGGCCCACCGCCCCGCCCGTGCTACAATGGCGGCTTCACCGGAGATGGAGCGGGCCGGAACACTGATCGCTCGCTGGAAGAAACGCCCCGATTGCGTCGAGCCGGACCAGCTCGCCCGGGCCGCCTGGCGGGCGGCCGCCGGCAAGAAGATCGACGCGCATACCGTGAGCGTACGCCTGGTCCGCAAGCACCTGGTCGTGGGCGTCGAGGACCAGCTCTGGCAGCGCCAGCTCTTTGCGCTGCGCCAGGCGCTGCTCGAGAACCTCGAGCGCGTCCTCGGTCCCGGCGTCGTCGAGGACATGGAGTTCCGCGTCCAGCCGCCGCGCAAGACGGTGGCCCGCGAAGCCCTCCCGGCGCGCCGTCCCGCCGCCCGGGCCGCCGCGGCCGCCGCCGGAGCCGACGAGGCCGACGCGATCGCCGATCCAGTGCTCCGCCGCATCTACATCCGGTCCCGCAACCGGACACCGGCATGAGAATCGACGAGGAACAGGTCCGCTACGTGGCCGCGCTGGCCAACCTCGAGCTTACTGCGGACGAAGTGCGCCGCATGGCCCGCGAGCTCGATCAGATCCTCTCCTACATGGACAAGCTGAACGAGCTGGATACCGAGGGCGTAGAGCCCATGGCCCAGGTGCTCTACGACGCCGATCCCGAGGCCACGCTGCGCGAGGACCGCGAAGGCCCGACGCTCTCCAACGAGGTCGCCCTCGCCAACGCGCCTCTCAAAGGCGCCGGCCACTTCAAAGTGCCCAAGGTGATCGAACGCTAGCCGCCGCTCTGGATGCCCATGGACGTCGCCGCGCTCACCATCGACCGCATCCGCGAGGACCTGGCCGCCCGCCGCTACAGCGCCGCCGAGCTGGCCACGGCCGCCCTCGAGTTCGCCCAGGCCGAGAACCCGAAGACCAACGCCTACCTGCATTTCTGCCCCGAACGGGCCATGGCCGCCGCCCGCCGCGTCGATGAGAGGCTCGCCCGCGGCGAGGATCCCGGCCCCCTGGGGGGCGTCCCGGTGGCCGTCAAGGACGTGATCCTCACCAAGGACGTCCGCACCACCTGCGCCTCGCGCCTGCTCGAAAAGTACGTCCCGCCTTACGACGCTACGGCTGTCGCGCGCCTGGAAGAGGCCGGAGCGGTGATCCTCGGCAAGACGAACTGCGACGAGTTCGCCATGGGCTCCTCGAACGAGAACTCGGCCTTCGGCCCGGTGCGCAATCCCGTCGATCCGGAGCGCGTGCCGGGCGGCTCGAGCGGGGGCTCGGCGGCTGCCGTGGCACAAGGCACGGCCGTGGCGGCGCTGGGTTCGGACACCGGCGGCTCCATCCGCCAGCCGGCTTCCTTCTGCGGGGTCGTCGGCGTCACGCCCACCTACGGCCGCGTCTCCCGCTACGGGCTTACCGCCTTCGCCAGCTCGCTCGACCACGTCGGCCCGCTGGCCCGCAACGTCCGCGACAGCGCCCGGCTCCTGCAGGTGATCGCCGGCCGCGACCCGATGGACTCCACCTCCGCCTTCGCCCCCGTGCCCGACTATCTCGCCGGGCTCGACGAAGATATCCGCGGCCTGAAGATCGGGCTTCCGAAGGAGTACTTCCAGGATCTGGCCACCGAAACCGGCGACCTCGTCGCCGCCGCCGTCGAGACGCTGAAAGGCCTCGGCTGCGAGATCCGCGAGGTCAGCCTGCCCACCACCGAGTACGCCGTCCCCTGCTACTACGTCATCTGCACCGCCGAGGCCAGCTCCAACCTGGCCCGCTACGACGGCGTCCGCTACACGATCCGCGCCGAGGACGCCGAGTCCCTCATCGACATGTACCGCAAGACCCGCGGCCGCGGCTTCGGCGCCGAGTGCAAGCGCCGCATCATGCTCGGCACCTACGTGCTCAGCGCCGGCTATTACGACGCCTATTACCTGAAGGCGCAGCGCGTCCGCACGCTCATCTCCCGAGACTTCCAGGCCGCCTTCGAGCAGGTGGACGCCCTGGTGGCCCCGGTCTCGCCGTTTCCGGCCTTCAAGCTCGGCGAGAAGATCGACGATCCGCTCGAGATGTACCTCTCCGACATCTACACCATCACCGGCGACCTGGCCGGCATCCCCTGCATGAGCGTCCCCTGCGGGCGCACCGCCGACGGACTGCCCGTGGGCCTGCAGATCCTGACGAACCACTTCCAGGAGCCCCTGATGTTCCGCATCGCCGCCGCCTACGAGCGGGCCGCGGCCTGAGACGCTCTCAGCGGGGCGCGAGCTTCACGTCGTCGATCCGGACCGCGCCCCGGATCTTGCTGTCGATCCGCAACGATCCGTCCCGGCAGACGGCCACCTCCATCAGCCCGCCCCGGGGAACGCGCACGCCGGCGGTCACCTTCCGCCAATCGCCGCTGCCCCGCACCGCCTCGGTGCGCGCCGCCGCCGCGCCCGGCGCGTCCACCGGCCGCACGGCCAGGTAGACGCCCTTGTCGGTGGAGATCGCCTCCGGTTTCAGGTAGGCCTCCAGGCGGTACGAGCCCGGCGGCAGCCACACCCTCTGGCGCACGTGCCGGTAGCTAAGGTTCCGGCCCCCATTGAAGCGGATCCGCAGCGCCCAGCGTCCGGACAGCCCCGGTTCTTCCCTCGCCACCTCAACGCCCTCTACCCGGCCCACCCGCCAGCCGAACGTTCCGCCGCCCAGCTCCAGCTCGAAGCCCCCGTTGAAGATGGGGTTGCCCTGGCCGTAGTCCGGATCCACGCCGGCGGCGTGCTCGCGCCAGACCGCCGCCGCTTCTTCATACCGCCGCTCCCGGACCAGGTATGCGACGTAACTCTCCCGCACCGCCGCGTCGCCGAAGCCCCGCCGCTCCAGCTCGCCCCACACGCGGGCCGCCGCCTCGGGTTCGGCCCACTGGACCAGATGCCGGAAGTAGGCCCGCCAGGCCTCGCCGTCCTCCGGCAGCCCCTGGGCGAGCACCTCTTCGATGGGAATCTCCGTCCGCCGGTAGATGTTGAAGATCACGCCGTCGTAGTTGCGGACGATGTCCAGCGCCCGCGAGTAGAGCGCCAGCGCCCGGGCGGTGTCGCCCTGCCGGATCGCCAGGTTGGCCGCCCGGACCAGCACCGGCGGCAGCCGCGGCCCCATCGCCACGGCCTGCTCCACGGCCCGCGCCGCACGTTCCGTGTCTCCAGCCCGCTCGTAGGCCTCGGCGAGCGCGCACCAGCGGTACGGGGTCGCCGGGTCGGCGCGCACGCCTTCGAGCGCCAGCGCCACCGCTTCTTCGGGATGCGCCGCCGCGGCGATTTCGCGCTCGGCCGGCACGCGTAGGTAAATGCGGAGGGATTCGGGGAAGGATTCGGCCGGGAGCCAGCCCAGCTCCACCGCAGCCAGCAGCAGCGCCAGCAGTCCCGCCGCGGCAAACGCGATCGCCGTCAGGATCCGGCCCACAAGAGAGGGATTATACCGCCGGGGACCGCCTCGGCTGCTGTCCCGGCCCCGCCGCGGTTTGCCCGGAGCGCCGCCCGCGCCTCAACCTGCCAGCGTGTTGATGGGCGCCGGATGGGCCGCTTCGTAGGCCCGGATGTCGTCTTCGTGTTTGAGGATCCACCCGATCTCGTCGATGCCCTCCAGCATGCACTGCTTGGCGAAGGGATCGACGTCGAAGTGGACTTCGCGGCCGCCGGCGAGCACCAGCTTCTGCCGCGCCAGGTCCACGGTGACTTCGTAGTCCGGGTTCTCGTCCACCTTCTGGAACAACTCGGCGTGGATCTCCGCCGGCACCTCGATGGGCAGCAGCGAGTTCTTCAGCGCGTTGCCCTTGAAGATGTCGGCGAACGAGGTCGAGATCACCGCCCGGAAGCCGAACTGGGTGAGCGCCCACGGCGCGTGTTCGCGCGAGGAGCCGCAACCGAAGTTGTCGCCGGCCAGCAGGATGGCGGCGCCCTTGGCGCGCGGCTGGTTGAGGATGAAGTCCGGCTTGGGGTTGCCCTCGGCGTCGTAGCGCCAGTCGTAGAAGAGCTGGTCGCCGAGGCCCGCCTTGCTGATCGTCTTCAGGAACCGGGCCGGAATGATCTGGTCGGTGTCGATGTTGTCCACCGGCAGCGGTACCAGACGGCTGGAAAAGGTCTCGAACTTCTTCATAGCAGCTCCCTCGGATCGGCGATCTTGCCCGCCACGGCCGCTGCGGCCGCCGTCAGCGGACTCGCCAGGAAAGTGCGCCCGCCTTTGCCCTGGCGCCCCTCGAAGTTGCGGTTCGAGGTCGAAACCGCGTACTGGCCCGGGTTGAGCTGGTCGCCGTTCATGGCGATGCACATCGAGCAGCCGGCCTCCCGCCACTCGGCCCCGGCGTCTTTGAAGATCCGGTCGAGGCCCTCGGCCTCGGCCTGGCGCTTGATCGGCTGCGAGCCGGGCACCACCAGGCAGCGGACGTTCGGCGCCACCTTGCGGCCCTTCAGGACTTCGGCTGCGGCCCGCAGGTCGGCCATCCGCGAGTTCGTGCACGAGCCGATGAAGACGACGTCGATGGGCCGGCCCAGCAGGGGCCTGCCCGGCTCCAGGGCCATGTACTCGAGCGCCTTTTTCAGCGAATCGCGCTCCAGCAGGTCGCCCACCTCTTCCGGCGAAGGCACCGGCGCGGTGATCGGGATCCCCATGCCCGGGTTCGTCCCGTAGGTGATCATCGGCTCGAGCGCGTCGGCGTCGATCGACGTCTGCTTGTCGTAGGCGGCCCCTTCGTCGGTGGGCAGCTTCTTCCACCGCTCGACAGCGGCGTCCCAGTCCGCGCCCTTGGGCGCGAACCGGCGGCCGTGCAGGTACTCGAACGTCGTCTCGTCCGGAGCGATCAGCCCGGCCCGCGCCCCGGCCTCGATCGACATGTTGCAGACCGTCATCCGCTCTTCCATCGACAGCGCCCGGATGGCCGGGCCGCAGTACTCGAAGACGCAGCCGGTGCCGCCGCCCACGCCGATTTTGGCGATCAGCGCGAGGATGATGTCCTTCGCGGTGACGCCCGGCTTCAGGCGGCCCGTGACTTCTACCTTGTAGGCCTTGGGCTTGCGCTGCAGCAGGCACTGCGTCGCCAGCACGTGCTCCACCTGGCTGGTGCCGATGCCGAAGGCCAGCGCGCCGAAGGCCCCGTGGGTGGCCGTGTGGCTGTCGCCGCAGACCACCGTCATGCCCGGCTGGGTGAGCCCGTTCTCCGGGCCGATCACGTGCACGATGCCCTGGCCGTCGCTGTGAAAGCCGAAGTGGGGGATGCCGAACTCGCGGCAGTTTTTCTCGAACTGCTCTACTTGGGTCCGCGCCACCGGGTCGGCGATCGGCAGCGACCGCGGCGTCGTCGGCGTCGAGTGGTCCGTGGTGCCGAAGGTCAGGTCCGGCCGGCGCACCTTCAGGCCCCGCTCGCGCAGTCCCTCGAAGGCCTGCGGCGAGGTGACCTCGTGCACCAGGTGCAGGTCGATGTAGATCAAAGTCGGCGCCCCGGGCTCTTCCTTCACCACGTGGGCGTCCCAGACTTTCTCGATGATCGTCCGTGGTTGCGGCATGGATCCTGTTCCTATTGTCTTATCCGATCGCCTCGCAGACCGCCTGGCCCACTTCGGCGGTGGTGGCCGGCTGGCCCGGCGGGTTCAAGTCGGCTGTGACCCGGCCCGAGTTCAGCACCTTCTCGATCGCTCCGGTCACCGCCGCCGCCTCTTCGGCCAGGCCGAAGCTGTACTCGAGCATCGCCGCCGCCGAGCCGATGGCCGCCAGCGGGTTGGCCTTGCCCTGGCCGGCGATGTCCGGGGCCGAGCCGTGTACCGGCTCGTAAAGCCCCACATAGGCGCCCGAAGGCCGCTTCGGCCCCACCGAGGCCGAGGCCAGCATGCCGATCGAGCCGGCCAGCACCGCGCCTTCGTCGCTCAGGATGTCGCCGAACACGTTACCGGTCACCACCACGTCGAAGCGCCGCGGGTTCAGGATCAACTGCATGGCGCAGTTGTCCACCAGGATGTGGTCCAGCTCGACGTCCGGATAGTCCTTGGCGACGTCCGTCACCACGCGCCGCCAGAGCTGCGAAACCTCGAGCACGTTGGACTTGTCCACGCTGGTGACCTTGCGGCGGCGCTTCCGGGCCAGCTCGAAGGCCATCCGGCAGACCCGCTCGATCTCGGCCCGCGTGTACTTCATCGTGTTCACCGCGGTCTCCGTCGCGCCCTCGCCGGAGATGCCCCGCGGCGTGCCGTAGTAGATGCCGCCGGTCAGCTCCCGCACGATGATCATGTCCACGCCCTCGACGCGGTCGTTCTTGAGCGGCGAGGCGTCCAGCAGCGCCGTGTAGGCCTTCACCGGCCGCAGGTTGGCGTAAACGCCCAGCGCCTTGCGCAGCGCCAGCAGTCCGCGCTCCGGGCGCTTCTCCGGGGCCACGTTGTCGAACTCGGGCAGCCCCACCGCACCCAGCAGCGTGGCGTCGGCCTCCTGGGCCAGCCGTTCGGTCTCAGGAGGGAACGGCGTACCGGTCTTGTGGATGGCAATGCCGCCGAGCAGCCCTTCGGTCAATCGCAGGTCGTGGCCGAACTTCTCCGCCACGCGCTTCAGCACCCGGACCGCTTCGGCGGTCACCTCCACGCCGATGCCGTCGCCGGGTAGAACAAGAATTTTCAACTCCATAGTCTTCTGTCTCTCGAGCCGGAACTCCAGTGTACCGGGCCGCCGGAGCCGGAGCGGCATCCGCAGCGGGGATACGCTTGCCGGGGGACTTCAGTCGCCGGCGGGCTGGGCCGCCCCCACCACCTGGCGGATGATGGCCAGGATCTCGTCGTTGTTGAGACCCTTCTTACGATTGTCCGCCACGGCGATGAAGCGTTCGTAGACGAGGTTCAGGTCTTCTTTCGAGAGCCGGTAGCCGAGATCCACACACCGCTGGTTCAGCGCGTGGCGCCCGCTGTGCTTGCCGAGCACCAGCCGGCTGGCCGGCACGCCCACCTCGTCCGGGGTCATGATCTCGTAAGTGGTGCGTTCTTTCAGGTACCCGTCCTGGTGGATGCCCGCTTCGTGCGCGAAGGCGTTCTCGCCGACGATCGCCTTGTTCGGCTGCGGCCCGAAGGTGATCAGCTCGCTCAGCAACCGGCTGGCCGGGTACAGCTCACGGGCATTGACTGCCGTCTCGTATGGCAAGACATCGTGGCGCACCTTCATCGCCATCACGATCTCTTCGAGCGAACAGTTGCCCGCCCGCTCGCCGATGCCGTTGATCGTGCACTCCACCTGCCGCGCTCCGGCCTGCACCGCCGCCAGCGAGTTGGCCACCGCCAGGCCCAGATCGTCGTGGCAATGCACGCTGACGATCGCCCGGCCCTGGAAGGCTTTCACCATGCGCCCGATCAGCGCCCCGTGCTCGGAGGGGATCGAGTAGCCGACGGTGTCCGGCAGATTGATCGTCGTGGCGCCGGCGTCGATGCAGGCCAGCGAGACCTGCTCCAGGTAGTCCGGGTCCGTTCGCGTGGCGTCCTCGGCCGAGAACTCGACGTCGTCCACGTAGCTCCGCGCGAGCTCCACCGCCTTCACCGCCTCTTCGAGCACCTGCTCGCGCGTCTTGTGCAGCTTGTACTTCAGGTGGATGTCGCTGGTGGCGATGAAGGTGTGGATCCGCGGCCGTTTGGCGCCCTCGAGCGACTTCGCCGCCCGCTCGATGTCCAACCGGCAAGCCCGCGCCAGCGCTGCTACCCGCATGTCCGGAAACTCTGCCGCCACCCGCCGCACCGCCTCGAAGTCGCCTTCCGAAGCGATGGGGAACCCGGCCTCGAGGATATCGACGCCGAGTTCCACCAGCTTGCGCGCCATGCGGAGCTTCTCCGGGGTGGTCATGCTGCAGCCGGGCGACTGCTCCCCGTCCCGGAGCGTGGTGTCGAAAATGTAGACTCGGTTAGCGCTCATTTCACCCTCCGCTCAACGTCCATCACGCTTCTCGCTTCGGAATTCTTGCGCCCCACTCCAGCCTGTTGCTCCGGAACAGGGCGCTTGGTGCCATTCTGCCTGAGCGCCGCCGGATTTGTCAAATTTATCAGGTGCGCGCGCTATATACGCCACGGCAATAGAATAGCCTCGGCTTATGCGCCGTTCCCGGGCCGTGATCTGTCCGGACCGGCGCCGTGCCGGGAGGCGCTCATGGACTAGACGTCTCGCCACCCTGGTAGGTCTCTCACTCACGCAGCCGCCCATGAGCCCTGCGGGGTTAAGATAATAGCTGCGGAGGGCGCACGGGTGCGGCGCGGGGAGGAGAGCGCACCGGACGGTCCAGGAAAATGTGGAATAGACGCAAGCAGGAGCCGCCGCCGAAGCCGGCGGCCACGGTTCCCACACCGGCCGATTTGGCTAGGGAGGGCATTCCCATGCAAACGACCCCAACCAAGGTTTCCAGCCCCGCTTCCGGCGCGGCGGCGATCGGCAAGTCGGTCGTCGTCAAGGGCGACATCTATAGCCGCGAGGACCTCTACGTGGATGGAGAGGTCGAGGGGACCATCGAGGTTCAGGAGCACCGCCTCACGGTCGGCCCGAACGGCCGCGTAAAGGCCGCAGTCCGCGCCAGGGAAGCGGTGATCCGCGGCACGGTCCACGGCGACATCGAAGCGATCGACCGCATCGATGTCCGGAAAGAAGCCAAAGTCGTCGGCGATCTTCGCACCACCCGGATTGCCATCGAGGAGGGCGCCTACTTCAAGGGCTCGGTGGATGTCGTGCGCAAGCCCGCTCCGGCGGCCGAAGGCCGCGGGTCCGGACCGCCAGCCAGCCGGGAAGCTCCGCAGCCGGCGAGCGCGGCGGGCGCCTCCGCCACTCCGGCGCGGCGCTCGTGAGAACGCCCGCGCCTGTGTTCGCCGGGCGCGCCGGAGTGTCATGAGCTGCTGGGACACGGGTAGGAAACGACGTGCAGCACGTTCCGCACAACCGGCGAGGTGAACCGTGATCGGTGACTGGTTCCGGAACCTCTTCGGCAGGCAGCGTAGCACAACGCCGGACGGAGCGCCCGCACCTTCTTCTCCTCCGCCGCCCGTGCCGCGCGAAATGAGGGAGCGCACCAAGCGAAGCCTCGGGCTGGCCCAGTTCGTCGAGGCCGTCCGCGACGAGACGGGCCTCTCTATCCTCGACCTCGGCGAAATCTCTCAGCCCAACGTCAGCTTCATTACCGGGCTCGGCCACCGGCTCTATTCGGTGGACTTCGTCCGGACGCTCGACTCGATCACCGTGCCCGAAGATCCGCCCGGCGGCCCGTCGCAGCGCAATCGTATCGAGGCCTTCATCGACCAGACCCTCGGCTACGAACCGGAATCGATCGACGGGGTCTTCGCCTGGGATGCCTTGGAGCACTTGAACCGGCCGCTTCTGCTGGCCGTCGTCGACCGGCTCTACGAGATCCTCCGCCCCGGCGCCTGCCTGCTGGCTTTCTTCCACGCCGCCGAGGCCGGAGAATGGGCGCCCGTCTATTCCTACCGCATCGTCGGCCCCGACACCCTGCAGCTCACCTTCAGGACGCAGCGCCGCCCGGTGGAACGCTTCAACAACCGGGGAATCGAAAAGCTCTTCGAGCGCTATGAGAGCGTCAAGTTCTTCCTCTCGCGGGACCACATCCGCGAGGTGATCGTCCACCGCTGACTAAGGGACTCATTGGGACAACCGCGCCTTCACTTTGTCGCTCAGCGTCTTGCCGTCTACCGTCTTGCCGCTCAGCTTCTCCCGCGCCGCCTTCATCACCCGCCCCATGTCCCTCATGGTCGAGGCGCCCGTCTCCTGGATCGCCGCTTCCACCGCGGCCTCCATCTCCTCGCCGGTGGCCGGAGCCGGCAGGAACGATTCGACGATCTTCAGCTCCGCCTCCTCCTGGGCGGCCTGCTCCTCACGTCCGCCCTTGCGGTACATCTCGATCGATTCTTTCCGCTGCTTCACCAGGCTCTGCAGCACTTTCATCTCGGCCGCCTCGTCGAGCTTGCCCCCATGATCGACCTGGTACTTCTTCAGGGCCGTCTTGATCATCCGGAGCGCGCCGAGACGGGCCTGGTCGCGGGCCTTCATCGCCGCCGTCATCTCCGCCTGGATCTTGTCGAGGAGCGACATACCGTTTGCTATTCTAGTAGATTCATTCGGGCCGCAGGTCCGCCGGATCCGCCCCCGCCTCCCCCGCCGGGGCCCTGCGGCGAGAAAGTCGAGCGTCAGGAAAACCATGCATATCCGGAAAACAAGGCTCTTAACTCCCGGCCCAACGCCCCTCTATCCGCCGGCCCTGCACGCGATGATGGCCGCCGACATCCATCACCGCACCCAGGACTTCGTGGCCGTCTACAAAGCGGTCGTCGCCGACCTCAAGGAAGTGATGGGGACCTCGTGGGACGTGGTTCCGCTCGCCTGCTCGGGCACGGGAGCCATGGAAGCCTCGGTGTCGAACTTCTTCCGCAAGGGCGACAGGGTCGTCGTCCTCTCGGCGGGCAAGTTCGGTGAGCGCTGGGTCCAGATCACGCAGGCCTACGGGCTCGAGCCGGTGGTGCTCAGCGCCGAATACGGCCAGGCCGTCCCGGCGGATCGAGTCGTCGAGGAACTCACGAAGCCGGGCGTCCGCGGCGTCTTCTTGCAGGCCTCGGAGACCTCCACCGGCGTCATGCACGACGTCGAGGCGATCGGCCGCGCCGCTGCCGATACGGAGGCCATCGTCGTCGTCGATGCCATCACCGGTCTGGGCACCATGCCGCTGGAGATCGAGGGCTGGGGGCTTGACATCGTCATCGGCGGCTCTCAGAAGGCTTTCATGATTCCGCCGGGCCTCGCCTTCATGAGCATCAGCCCCAAGGCGTGGAAGCACGAAGAGACTTCCGACCTGCCGCACTACTACTTCAGCATCCGCAAGGAGGCCGCCAACGCCGCCAAGGGCCAGTCCAACTACACCCCCTCGACGGCGCTGCTGCTGAGCCTCGCCGAGGCGCTGCGCTACATGAAGAGCCTGGGCATGGACAAGTTCATCGAGAACGCGCAACTGCTCGCCAAGGCCACCCGCGCCGCGGTCAGCGAGCTGGGCCTGAAGCTCTTCGCCCCGGACAACCCCGGCGCCGCCGTCACCGCCGTGCGCGCTCCCGAGGGCATGGACTCCGGGGTCATCGTCAAGGGGTTCCGCGACCGCTTCGGCGCCATCATCGCCAACGGCCAGGGCTCGATGAAGGGCAAGATCTTCCGCATCGCCCACTTGGGCTACTTCGATTTCCCTGACCTGTTCGCCGTCATCGCCGAACTGGAGCTGATCCTGGCGTCCCAAGGCGTTCCGGTGGAATACGGCAAGGGCGTGGCCGCCGTCCAGCGCGTCTACGCCGAGGCGGCAGGCTGACGTCCGTCCCGGGGCGTGCCCCGGTAGCGGGATCAGAGATGTCCAGCGGCACAACCCGCCGGGACGGCCCCCCGCCGCCGGCCCAGCGGAGAGACAATTCGATGAGGTCGTCATCCGATGATCAAGATTTTGGTAGCTGACAAGATCGCCCCGGCCGCAGTGGAGATGCTGCGGGCGCAAGAAGACTGCGAGGTCATCCTTTCCGATCCGAAGGGCTTCCACGAGCACCTCGCCGAAGCCGACGGCCTGCTGGTGCGCAGCGCCGCCAAGGTGCCCGGCGAGGTCATCGAGAAGGCTCCCCGCCTGAAAGCCATCGGCCGCGCCGGCATCGGCGTGGACAACATCGATCTCGAGGCCGCCACCGCCGCCGGCATCCTGGTGATGAACACCCCCGGCGGCAACTCGGTCTCGGTGGCCGAGCACACCCTGGCCCTCATGCTCGCCATGGCCCGCGCCATTCCCCAGGCCAGCGCCTCCACCAAGGCCGGCAAGTGGGAGAAGAAGAAGTTCCTCGGCACCGAACTGCGCGGCAAGACCCTCGGCGTCATCGGCCTGGGCAGCATCGGCCGCGAGGTGGTGCGCCGGGCGCGCGCCTTCGAGATGAAGGTGATCGCCACCGACCCCTACGTCAGCCCCCAGTGGGCGGCCGACCTCAACGTCGAACTGGTGGATCTCGACCGCCTGCTCGCCGAGAGTGACTACATCTCCGTCCACGTCGCCCTCACCCCCGAGACCCGCAATATGATCGGACCGGCCCAGTTCGCCAGGATGAAGGACGGCGTCCGCATCGTCAACTGCGCCCGCGGCGGCATCATCGACGAAGACGCTCTGCTCGAGGCGCTCAACTCCGGCAAGGTGGCCGGGGCCGGCCTGGACGTCTTCGCCAAGGAGCCTCCCGAGGGCAGCCCGTTGCTTGCCCATGAGAAAGTCATCGCCACCCCCCACATCGGCGGCTCCACCGGCGAGGCCCAGGAGATCGTCGGCATCCAGATCGCCGAGCAGATGCTCCGCTATCTCCGCGAAGGCGTCGCCATCAACGCCGTCAACATGCCGGCCATTTCGCCCGCCGAGTACAAGAAGGTCGGCCCGTATATCGGCCTCGCCGAGAAGCTCGGCGCCTTCGCCGCCCAGGTGGCCGCGGGCAACCCGCAGACCGTCCGCCTGGTCTATTGCGGCGAGATTGGCAACAACACCAACCTGATCCGCAACGGCGGCCTGGCCGGCGTCCTCAACAGCTACCTCTCGCAGAAGGTGAACGTCGTCAACGCCATGCAGATCGCCCAGCAGCGCGGCCTCGCGGTCGCCGAGCGCCACGAGAAGCGCACCGGCCACACCGATTCCATCCGCCTCGAGCTGGAGACCGACAAGGGCGTCACCACCGTCGAGGGGGCCGTCATCCTCGGCAAGCCGCGCTTGCTCCAGGTAGACGGCATCTACGTCGAGACCACCCTCAGCGGCAACCTCACCTTCCTGAAGAACAAGGACGTGCCCGGTGTCATCGGCCGCATCGGGACCATCCTCGGCGAGGCCGCCATCAACATCGCCAATTTCTCCCTCGGCCGCGAGGAGCAGCCGTCGGTGCCCGGCGAGACCCTCCGCGCCGTGGCCGTCGTCGAGACCGACTCCCCCGTGCCCGAGGCGACGCTCGAGACGCTTCGCAGCCTGCCCGCCGTCTTGCTGGCGCGCAACGTCACTCTTTAACCGGCAAGGCCAGCGAGCGCCATCCCGCCGGCTGCATCCCCTGGTGGGAAGGCTTCAGGCCCCCCGGAACCGGCCGGAGGCGCCGCCTGCTCGCCGGCCCCTCCATCCCAGCGGCTCTACACTGACAACACATCTGGCCCGCCGCCGGAGGGTCCTGCCGTGCCGCCGCCCGATGTGATAGTCCTGTGGAAGCGATCCAGACCAGACGAACCGGAGTCCCGCCGATGATCCCGAAACGCGTTTCTTTCGCTTCCTTGGCGGCCGCCGCTCTCCTTTCTACGTTCCCGGCCGCCGCTGAAGACTCCCTCACCGCCCGCCAGGTCGTCGAGCGCATCAAAAGCCACCTCGGCGTCGCCTGGGAGGCCAAGACGATCGATACCTTCAAGGCCGGCGATCCGGACGCCAGAGTCACCGGCATCGCCACCACTTTTCTGGCCACCCAAAGCGTGCTGGAGCGCGCCGCCGCCCGCGGCTTGAACCTGATCATCACCCACGAGCCCACCTTCTACAACCACCGCGACGAGACCCGCCAGTTCGAAGGCGATCCCGTCTACGAAGCCAAACGGCGCTTCATCGAGCGCCACGGCCTCGTCGTCTGGCGCTTCCACGACCACTGGCACCGCCGCCGTCCCGACGGCATCCTCGAAGGCGTGGTCCGCAAGCTGGGCTGGCAGGGCTACCAGCGCAAGGACGAGCCCCGGCTCTTCACGATCCCGGAAACCACCGCCGGACAGTTGGCCGAATCCCTCCGCCTCGCCTACGGCCGCGCCGCCATCCGCCTGGTCGGGGACCCCGGCATGCGGTGCTCCCGCATCGCCGTCGTCCCCGGGGCCGCCGGCTCCAGCGTTCACATCCGCGCCCTGCGCCGCGACGACGTCGAGGTGCTGATCGCCGGCGAGGCCCGCGAGTGGGAGACCGTCGAGTACGTCCGCGACGCCGCCGCCCAGGGCGAGCGCAAGGCCCTCATCCTGCTCGGCCACGTCATCTCCGAAGAGCCCGGAATGGAGAACTGCGCCCGCTGGCTACGGACGTTCATCACCGAGGCGCCGGTCGAGTTCCTGCCCGCCGGCGACCCTTTCTGGCAGCCGTGAGCGGCGTCCGCCCTGCTCAGACGCCTTTCTGGAAGTACGAGATCCCGGCCATCCCCGCCGCCCCGGCCTCGATACACGCCGGTGCGTTCGACTCTTCGATGCCCCCTAGCGCGTAGACCGGAATCTGCACCGCCCGGCACGCCTCCCGCAGCGCCCCCAGGCCCTTGGGGGGGCCATAGGCGTCCTTCGAAATCGGACGGAACACCGGACTGAACACCGCGAAGTCCGCCCCTTCGGCCTCGGCCCGCCGCAGCTCTTCGACCGAATGGCACGAGACGCCGATCAGGAAACCCGGGGGCGTGATGCGCCGCCAGCGCTCCGGTGCGATCGAATCCCCCGGCAGGTGGACCCCGGCCGCCCCGGCCGCCAGCGCCACGTCCACCCGTTCGTTGACGAGGATCTTCGCGCCGTGCGGGTTCGGCAACCGCAACACCCTCTCCACCAGCGCCAGCAGCTCCCGCGCCGGCAGGTCCTTCTCCCGGATCTGGATCATCTCGACGCCTTCGCCCAGCCGCCGCTCGATGATCTTCAGCAGCGCCTCGACGCCCCCGGCGCTCTTGCGGTCCGTGATGTAGTAGCGCCTCACGCCTCGAGCGGCTCCCAGTAGCGCTCCCCGGCGCAGGCCCGGCAGAGGACCTTGCCGTTGCGCCGCACCTCACGGGCGAAGTTGATCCCCTCGCCGCACTCCTGGCAGACGACGCGCGGGCCCTTGTAGCCGGGTAGGTCCTCCGGGCCGATCCGCACCCGCACCCACCGGTGCTCGAACAGCTCCTCGTCGGGCATCTCCCGGTAGGCGCGCATTTGCTGCTCGTTCTTGTCGGCGATCTCCGGGTACAGCTCCCGCGCCCGCTGCTTCGAGGACTCCTTGGCCACCACCCGTACCGCCCGGTCCGTCTTCAGATCGCAGAACGTCGCCGCCACCTTGCCGAAGTCGCGGAACTTGAGCGCCCGCTTGCCCAGGCGGCAGCCGGTCACCACGGTGATGGCGTCGGTGGCGCAGCGGTCGATCTCGACGAAAGTCACCAGCCGCTTGCGGTCCTTGCCCGCCGGGTCTTCGAGACCCAGCAGCTTCACCCCGTATAACGCCATCCGCAGACCCAGGATCTGGCCGGCGCAAATGTGCCCGTGGGCCTTCTCGGCCATCGCCACGTATTCGTCGAAGCTCTTCATCGCCTTTGCCCCCTCCCAAAGATGCCCGGGCTCCCCTCGGGGAACTCGACCACCCACTCCCTATTATCGCCATGCCGCCGGAACTCCCCCGCCGGCATCTCCGCCCGCAGCCCACCGCGAAACTCCAGCCGCACCATCCGCGGACCCGCCACCGCCGCCTTCCAGGTGAAGACCAGCGGCTCGCCCGGTCACCGATTCATAGGGCCGGCCCAGCGGCCCGTTCCGCCCCAGCACCACCAGCAGGTAGTAGCCCAGCACCGTCGGCGGCAGCACCAGCGGCAGCGTCACCGCCGCGTCCAGCGCCTCGCGGCCCCGGAACTCCTTGTTGGCCAGCAGATAGGCGATCCCCACCCCGAGCGCCACCGCGATCGTCGTGGAAATGGCCGCCACCCGCAGGCTCAGCCAGAAGGGAAACCAGTCGATTTCCATCGATGTCCACGATTATACCGGTGGGCGTCCGGCCAGCCGTTCGACGCTCGCTCCCCCGCTATACTGATTAGCGGAGCCGTGTATGAGCGTTCCCTTGTCATTGCCGCCCGCGATGGTTGACGAACTGGAACGCGTCGCCAGGCGCGAGAAACGGACTCCCGCCGAATTGCTCGAGGAAGCCGTCCGGACCTACTTGCTGCGAGCGCAGTTGCGGGACCTTCAGCGGTACGGCGCCCGCCGGGCGCAGCAGCTCGGTTTGGATCGGACGGAAGTCGAGCGCGTGACCGACGAGTACCGTCGCGTGAAGCGCCGTCTGGCGCGAAACCGGCTGAGGGCGGCTATGGACCGCGGGCTCGTCTCAGTCGGCAGCGACACCTGGGACCGGGACGAGTTGTACGATCGCTGAGGGCGGCAGTTCCCACAGCGTGAGGAATCCCGTGCCCGAGCCATTCGCCGACGCGGGGTGATCATGTTAGCGCCGGAACGGCCTCCTCGCCGGCGGTAGAATCGGGAAACATGACGCGCCGCTGCTTTCTTTTCCTCGCCGCCCTCGCCTGCCTGGCGCCCTCGTTGCCCGCCCAGCCGCAGCGGTGGGAGAAGGCCATCCAGACCTTCGAACAGCAGGACCGGCTTCACCCGCCGCCCAAGCGCGGCGTCGTCTTCATCGGCAGCTCCAGCATCCGCCTCTGGGATCTGGAGAAGCACTTCCCCGGCCTGCCGGTGGTCAACCGGGGCTTCGGCGGCTCCCAGATCGCCGACTCGACCTACTACGCTCCGCGCATCCTGCTGCCGCTCGAGCCGCGCATCGTCGTCCTCTACGCCGGCGACAACGACATCGCCGCCGGCAAGTCCCCCGAGCAGGTCTTCGCCGACTTCGAGGAATTCGCCGCCACCGTCCACCGCCCCTTGCCCGCCACCCGCATCGTCTTCATCGCCATCAAGCCGTCGCTCGCCCGCTGGCATCTGGTGAAGAAGATGCGCCGCGCCAACGCCCTCATCCGCGAGGCCGCCCGCAAGAACCCGCTGATCGACTTCGTGGACATCGACGGGCCCATGATCGGCCAGGACGGCAAGCCCCGGGCGGAGCTGTTCCGCGCCGACGGGCTCCACTTGAATGAGAAGGGCTACGCGCTCTGGACCCGCCTGCTGCGGCCGTATCTCGGGCCGTAATCCCGGCCGGAGAAGGGAGCGCCGGGGCAGGGGGTCTCCGACCGGGACGCAGGATCTGCTCCATGCTACTCTCGGAAGTGAGAGTGCCGATGCGTCTCAAGATCGTTGTCGAACGGCATCCGGACGGCTATGTCGCCTATCCGCTCGGCCTCAAGGGCGTGGTCGTCGGCGAGGGCGACACGTATGAAGAAGCGGTAGCGGACGTGACCGCCGGAATCCGGTTCCACATCGAAACCTTCGGCAAAGAGGTCCTCTCCGAAGACGATCCGGTGCTCGAGGCTTTCATCGACGAAACGACCGTGCCCGCCCGCTGATGTCCCGGTTTCCGATTGACGCTCCCAAGACCCGGGTGGTCGCGGCGTTTCGGCTGCTGGGGTTCGAGGTCGTGCGCGAAGCGACTCACATCGCTCTGCGGCGCCCGAACCCGGAGGGTGGTTCCGACTGCATCACTATGCCCAACCACCGTACGATCAAAGCGTCTACTCTCCGGACCATCCTGAACCAGGCCGGCATCTCGCGCGAGGACTTCCTCCGGGCGTGGGACCGCGTCTAGCCCTCCCCCGCCCCGGCGGCCACAGACCAGCGACCACGGACTAGAGACCAGCGACCACGGACTAGGGACCAGCGACCACGGACTAGGGACCAGCGACCACGGACTAGAGACCAGCGACCACGGACTAGAGACCAGCGACCACGGACTAGGGACCAGCGACTAGCGACCCGCGACCAGACGTCAATCGAACACCACCGTCTTGTTGCCGTAGACCAGGATCCGCCGCTCGATCCACCACCGCACCGCCCGCGACAGCACCGCCTTCTCGAGATCCCGCCCCTTCTGGATCAGGTCCTCGAGCTGGTCGCGGTGCGAGATGCGCGTGACATCCTGTTCGATGATCGGGCCGTCGTCGAGCACCTCGGTGACGAAGTGGCTCGTCGCGCCGATCAGCTTCACGCCCCGCTCGTAGGCCCGGTGGTAGGGCCTTGCCCCGGAGAAGGCAGGGAGGAAGGAGTGGTGTACGTTGATGATCCGGTTCGGATACCGCGCCACGAACTCCGGCGAGAGGATCTGCATGTAGCGCGCCAGCACCACCAGGTCCACGTCGTGGCGCTCGAGCAGCGCCAGTTGCTCGGCCTCGGCGGCGGCCTTTTTCTCCCTGGTCACCGGGACGTAGTAGAACGGGATGCCGTGGAACTCGGCCAGCGGCCGGGCGTCCGGGTGGTTGCTGATAATCAGGGGAATGTCGCAGGCCAGCTCGCCGCTGCGCTGCCGGTAGAGCAGGTCCGCCAGGCAGTGGTCGTACTTGGAGACCAGCATCGCCACCTTGGGCCGGACGCTGGAGAGCTCGAGCCGCCAGTCCATCTCGAGCGGCCCGGCCACCTTGGCGAACTCTTCGTGGAAGCGCGCCAGGGGCAGGGTGAACCCCTCCAGGTCCCACTCCACGCGCATGAAGAAGAGCCCGGCCTCGTTGTCCTGGTGCTGGTCGGCGTGGAGGATGTTCGCCTCGTGCTGGTAGAGGAAGTTGGCCACCGCCGCCACCAGTCCCTTGCGGTCCGGGCAGTTGATCAGCAGGATTGCAGTGTTGCGCACGGCTAGAGGGCTTTGTCGAGGATCACGCGGTTCAGCTCGCCGACGACGTCGAGCGAATTCAGGCCGTACTTGCGCGAGACCTGCTCGATGGTGCAGTCGTCGCACGGGCCGCGGAAGCCGAGCTTCTCGAAGACCTCCACCGTCTCCGGGTACCGCTGCTTCACGTCGCGGACGATCATTCCCGGCCGGATGAACTCGTCGAACCGCATCTTGGGCGAACCCTCGTGACGGTCTAGTTTCGCACGCTGGCCCCGCGTGGCGCAAAGGTCCGGGGCGCGCAGCAGTCCGGCGTTTGGACGAGGCACAGAGCACGCGGCGAGGCTCTCCGGCCGCTACCGTTGTTGCTCCGAAACCTTTCGGGCCAGCCCGGTTCTCATGCGGCGTACTGCACTACTTCGATCTCCGCCCGGCGGCGCACCGCTTCTTCCGCCTGGGCGTACACCTTCTGCGAGACGTTTTCGGAGAGGTAATACTCACCGCAATTCGAGCAGACCTCGGCCGGCACGTTCTTGATGATGACCGCCGTCGTTCCCCTCGCAAGCATGACGGTGGCGACGCCGGGTTCCGTCCCGCCCGTCTTGCAGATGACGCATTTTGCGGTTGGCTTGCCGCTCCTCTGAGATTCTCGCTCCAGCTCATGGGTCCGCGCCGGCGCGGACGAGCCTTGCCGGCTACGCCCCGCCCCGTGAGAAGCCCGGCGAGCCCGTCTGCTGCTCAATTATTCTGCGACCGGCCGCCGGCCTGCCGCTCCGGCTTCGGCCCGCCCCAGCGCGAGAACCACTCCATCACCGCCGCCGTCTTGGCGATCAGCCAGCTCACTCGGATACCCGGGCGGACCCGGCCGGCGCCCGCCCGCCTCACTTGCCCCAGATCTTCCAACTCGCCCGCACGAGAAACTCCACTTGGTCGAGACGCGCTTGGACGCTCCCCCGCTGTTCCTTTGCCCAGCGCGTGTACCGCGCCGATGGCGTCAGCGCGAAACGGCCCCATCGAAACTCCACCCCTGCTCCCGCACTGACCCCGACATGGGACGGGTTCGAGCTGTTCAGATTCCCCGCCGTGCGGAGTGATGGGCCGCCCTCGAGAAACGGGTTCACTCGCCGTGACCGGAACTTGTACCGCAACAGCACCGGGAACTGCCAGGTCACTACCGTCGCCGGCGCGTAACCGATTACCTCTCGGGACCCGTCAGGCTTCCGCCTGAAAGTTGCTGCTTCTTCATAGTGCAGCGGCTTGTAAAGCGCATCGACGCCGACGCTCAGATCCCTCGTCAAGTGAAGTTCCATCGTTCCACCTGCCACATAGCCGCCGGCATCGGATCGCACGATGAAGGGTGGGAACCGAGAGTCCAAGAAGATCGTGTGCTCGATGAAATCTTTGTTCGGGTACCATCCCCCGGCCAGCCCGACGGACACATCCTGCGCCGCCGCCGGCGGAGTTCCCAGCAGGGCGGCTACCAGCAGCCCGTACACAATCGCCCCGCCGCCCCTCGGCCACGGCAATCGGAGAAATGTCTTATTGTCATGCATTCTTTTCTGAGCGCTGAACATTCGCAGAATCCCACTTTTTGTGATCACCAAGTGAAACGGATTGTGTGCTCTCGTCCTGTGACCGAGCCCGCCGGGCGCCATGGTTACGTTACTCCGGCTTTGCATTCCGGGGAACGCCGCCCCGGTGCACGCAGGCATACCGGGAGCGGACTGAACGAACTACCGTCCCGCAGTTCAACCTTCACCCCAGGGATCATCTTGTGCGGCTCCGGGGCCGATTCTCAGTTCACGCGGCCGAACGCCCGCTCGGCCTCCTCGGCTCCCACCAGGGGAACCGCCACGGCCAGCCGGTCGTTCTCCGTCAGCTCCACTTCTGTTCCCAGCCGCGCCAGGGCAGCCAGGACCGCCGGCGCCCCAAACGCGCTGGGATCCGGCGATGCCAGGGCTACGACGCCTCATTTGCCCCAGATCTTCCAGCTCGCGCGCAGAAGGAATTCCACCTGGTCGGGCCGGGTGTAGACGATGCCTAGTTTGTCTTCTCTCGCCCAGCGCGTGTACCGCGCCGATGGCGTCAGCGCAAAGCGGCCCCAGCGGAACTCCAGCCCTGCGCCCGCGCTCACTCCTACATGAGACGGGTTCGAACTGTTCAGATTCCCCGCCGTGCGGAACGCCGGGCCGCCCTCGAGAAACGGGTTCACCCGCCATGACCAGAACTTGTACCGCAACAGCACCGGAAACTGCCAGGTCACCACCGGCGCCGGCGCGTATCCGATCACTTCCCACGAGCCGTCGGGACCCTGCGTATAGGTTGCCGAGCGTTCGTATTTCAGGAGCCTGTAGAGCCCATCCACAGTGACCGAGACTTTGCCGGTGAAATGAATTTCAATTGACCCTCCAGCCAGCCAGCCTCCCGTGTCGGACCGCACGACATCCGGAGGGAAAGGCGAACGGGGAATCGTGTGCTCGATGAAGTCCTTGGTTGGATACACACCCCCAGCTACCCCCAGCGACAGGCCCTGGCCGGCTGCCCCGGGCGCCAGCAGTAGCGTCAGCGCCAGGGCTCCATACAGAATCGCACAACATTTCTTCGCCTTGGGCTCTCTCAGCCGTGTTTCACTAGCGTAATTGCGTTCGTCCGGTTTCGGTATTCGCATGAGAAAGTATTCTTCTGCTCCGAATTCACTCGATTGTGATGGGGACAACGATAGCGGGTGCACCACGGTGACCTGGCGTAGTCCTGTTGAAGACCTCGCAACGCACCGGGGGGCCGGGAGACGCAAAACAGATCCGACCGACCACTTCAACCTGCCGGCTCCTCCCGGGCAGAGAAGACCTCTTTGCGCCCTGCCGACGCATCCTCAGTTCACACGCTCAAACAGCCGCTCAGCCTCCTCAGCTCCCACCAGAGCTACCGTCACGGCCAGCCGGTCGTTCTCCGTCAGTTCCACTTCTGTTCCCAGCCGCGCCAGGGCAGCCACAACCGCCGGCGCCCCAAACGCGCTGGGATCCGGTGATGCCAGGGCTACGACGCCTCACTTGCCCCAGATCTTCCAGCTCGCCCGCAACAGGAATTCCACCTGGTCAGGCCGCGCGAACACGTTCGCACGGGCTCCGTCTCCACCCCAGCGGGTGTAGCGCGCCGACGGCGCCAGCGCGAAACGGCCCCAGCGGAACTCCACCCCCGCCCCCGCGCTCACTCCCACATGGGAAGGGTCTGTCCGGTTCAGGTTCCCCGCTGTGCGAAACGACGGGCCGCCCTCGACAAACGGGTTCACCCGCCGCGCACGGAACTTGTACCGGACCAGCACCGGAAACTGCCAGGTAACCACCGGCGCCGGCGCGTACCCGATCACTTCTTTCGATCCGTCAGGATTCAGTTCCGGCTTGAAAGTCGCTGCCTCTTCGTACTTGAGGAGCTTGTAGAGGCCATCCACAGCGACGGAGAATCTCGGCGTCAGGTGAACCTCCACCGATCCTCCGGCCAGCCAGCCTCCGGTATCCGACCGTACGATCTCCGGGTTGTACGGTGGGCGCAGGATCGTATGCTCGATGAAGTCCTTGGTTGGATAGACACCCCCGGCCAGCCCCAGCGACAAACCCTGTGCTGCCGCCCTGGGTGTCAGCATCAACGCAATCGCCAGGACTCCGTATAGAGCCCACCGGCTCTTCCTCCCGGTCGGCGCTCCCGCAAATGTTTCACCGTTGTGAACTCGCTGATCGGCTTCCAGCATCCGCATAAGAGGTCTTCTTTTCAGCATCCTTCCACTACGATTTCGCGCGTCTGTCTCGGAAGAACGGCAGAGGAGACGCGACGATATCCGACACGGCCCTGTCGCAGGGACGCCCGCAGACGCATCGCGGATCCAGCGAATTCCCCTCGCCGGCTCGCGCCAGGGGCCCAGGACCTCTCCGCACTATCCCGGCAACTCCATTCTCAGTTCACGCGGCCGAACGCCCGCTCGGCCTCCTCGGCTCCCACCAGGGGAACCGTCACGGCCAGCCGGTCGTTCTCCGTCAGCTCCACTTCTGTTCCCATTCCCGCCAGGGCAAGCAGGACCGCCGGCGCCTCCAACGCCTTGGGATCCGGGGATGCCAGGGCTACGACGCCTCATTTGCCCCAGATCTTCCAGCTCGCTCGCAGAAGGAATTCGACTTGGTGAGGCCGCGCCCGGACGGCGGCTCCCCGCTTTTCCCTCGCCCAGCGGGTGTACCGCGCCGAGGGCGCCAGCGCGAAACGGCCCCACCGAAACTCCACCCCTGTTCCTGCACTAAGTCCGTAGTGGGAAGGGTTGGCCCGGTTGAGATTGCCCGTCGTGCGGAACGCCGGGCCGCCCTCGACAAACGGGTTCACTCGCCGTGACCGGAACTTGTACCGCAACAGCACCGGAAACTGCCAGGTAACCACCGGCGCCGGCGCGTACCCGATCACTTCTTTCGATCCGTCAGGATTCAGTTCCGGCTTGAAAGTCGCTGCCTCTTCGTACTTGAGGAGCTTGTAGAGGCCA